>Ga0116193_1003847_pt1 | contig 10694 bp, 14 predicted proteins | sample AD_UKC115_MetaG_FD_89892 | JGI IMG/M metagenome (GOLD analysis project Ga0116193, IMG submission 89892) | Active sludge microbial communities of municipal wastewater-treating anaerobic digesters from Hong Kong - AD_UKC115_MetaG | ecosystem: Engineered > Bioreactor > Anaerobic > Digestate...
CCGCCCTGAGACGTGGGGCTTGCCTGACACGGACGGCGGAACCAAGGGGGTCAGCATTGAAACCCCGCGCGGTACGCTCTTTGTACCCAAGGGCGGCCGTATCATTGACGGGGCCCCAGAGTATACCGTGCAAGAGGGTGACTGGGGGGGCGAGCCTATCGCGAAAAAGTGGGGCAAAGACAAGTCATGGGCTAACGCGGTTGCCAAGGAAAACCCTAACCATACCTTTGGCGGCGCAAAGAATGACGTTTTTGTTGGTACGGTTCTCCACATGCCTTACGCTTTCCTTGACCCGAAGGCCGGGGCTTACTCCGGCGGCGGCGGCGGTGTCGGCGGTTCATTCAAACCCGCAAAGCCCTCTGCTGACCCTGGCCCCGGTCGCGAGTGGGTTTGGGTGGGTGACCCTCCTAAGTGGACAAGCTTGCCCATTGATGACAGTGGCGACGATAACGAGAAGCCAATTCCCCCCATGCCAAAAACCTCTCCAGGCGAGGGGCGCAAGTGGGTTTACGATATCGACAGCGACAAGTGGGTTACTCAACCGCTTGGCGGCGGCGGCGGTAACGATGGCAACCCGTACAAAGACCAGCAGACCGGGCCGAAAACCGAGGGTACCGGCGACGATACCCCGGACTATGGGAACCAGGGTTACAACCCGGGTTTGCCCTTACGTCTGACTTTGCCAAAGTCAAAGAAAGGCTATCGTCATGTCAGGTTGTTGCAAATCGTGTGACCGCGGCGCCACTTGCGAAAGTGATTGCAAAGACGCTGCCCCGGCTATCGTGCTTGACGGTGGCCACCCTTTCCTCCGTTCCTATAGCAAGTCGCTTGCTTGCTTGCTGGGGGATATGAGGGTGACCCCTGGCATGGTTGGGGAAGTGCTAGACGCAAGCTCGCCAGTGACCGGCCTACCGACAGACGTGCAGCGGGCCGGGGGCGAGGCAGCTCTAAAGAGCGATGCACTTACCGACATGACACCACCCGTTCTGGCCTTGATTGCCGCTTGGAAAATGAAGCGACATATTGAGGACACTTCCGCCGCCCATTATTGGGAATGGTTGAAAACGGATGGCGGTGTCGTCAAGGGTAGGATTGTATCTTTCCTTGTCGAGGTCTGCGACATCTTGAACCACCCCGATTGGTTTGTGTCTGCACTTTCAGACCTTGGACACAACCACGGGCCGACTTTGCCAAAGTCGAAAGGCAAGTGCAGAATCACCGGATACCATCGGCCTGGCAAAAAAGGGGTATACGAGTGACTTGCTTGCGCAACACCGGGAACGTCAAGGTAACCCTGCCTAACGCATGGGGGGCCGATGGCAGGGGCAAAACCGGGAACTTCCTTACCTTCAAGGGTGAGGATAAACAACGGGGGGCTGTGCTTTCGATTGCGTGCGACACTGCGCCAAAGGGCTTGCTTGTTCTTGAGATATCGTACACGGATAGTGTCGTATCTCTAGAGCTTGACGTTCCGCGCACTGGCACCATTGCGCTACCCGGGCGCACCATGACCATTGCCGGTAGGATTGATGCGCCGTATCCTGGCGCGGTACCTCACCCCAACGAAAACACCATCATTTACTTTGAGGTAAATCGGTGTAGCCGAGGGGGCTCCTTTGGCGACTTGCGGCGCACCATCGCCACGGTTGACCCGGCAGGGGTTGCGCAAAATATCGTCGCCATACCCCGTGGCTCCAAGCGGGTGAATATCCTTGGCTCGCTTTACGACGCAACCGCGCTCCCTAACGGGTCAAAGATAGAAGCTCTCACGGAAGACGGTACGGTCATCGTTGATTACAGTGGCGCCTTTTTCCGGGGAGGCACCACACAGTCAATTACCTACATCGGATTTTCTGGTGTAGAACTTCCGCCGCAAGCGACTTCCCTTCGGTTCACCGGGAACGGTGGGGCGTCAACGGGTTTTATCACTTGCGTGTTTCACCTTGACCCCTGACTTTGCCAAAGTCAGAAAAGGCAGCCATGACCGACCCCACGCCCAAAGACGCCGCAAAAGCAAAGTTTGTGCCTATCCTTGAACAATTGGGTAAGGCAAGCAAAGCGTCTCAGTTGATTCCAGGTTTTGACGCCGGGGCGGTTTACGACGGCGTTATCAAAACCCTTGAAACTGGCAAGGTTGACCCTTCTGACTTGCTAAAGTCACTCTTTGGCACTGGCGCGGCCGTGGGTTGCGCAGCGGCGGGTTACCCTGCGCTCGCCCCCATTTGTGCGAAAGCGGGCAGCATCATTGGCGGTGTTGTTGGCGGATTCTTTAGTTCGCCCCCCTCGGGTCCGGGGCCGCTTGAAGTGCTAGGCGCAATCATCGCCAGTGATACGGCTTTGCTGGACGCCAAGCGCAAAGAAATCTTTTACACCATGTCCGCCAAACTGTCTGGCGATATCGTGGCAAAAGATGCTGTCAACGCGCTACTTGACAAGTTCTTTCCCAAACAGGTTTCGCTCATGGGGTACAGGGGAGGTTTTTACCTTCCGCTTTATGCCATGGGTTGCAATTGGACGGGCAAGGATTTTTCGCAAAACTGCGGCGTTGTCGGCGCAAACAAAGACGGGTATGCAGCGGGCAACGGGGGGCCGCTAGATGGTCGCATTGTTGGCGGCGGTCCCGCTTATGGGTGGCAATACAAAGCCCTTGAAAAGCTCGTGTACGTTTGCAAATCCGTTTACGGGGTCGACCTTACCGACCAAGTAAAAGACTTGACAAGCGGGGCGGACCCTTGGAAAAAATGGTTTGTCGGCGCAAGCGCGCAAGACCAAGCGGCCGGTTTGATTGCTTACGTGCAAGATATCAAGGCGATGCTGTGGCCAGCGTTGCAAGCTGAACTTGACCGTCGACTTTCCAACATCGTTGCAGACGCCGCTTTGCGTTCTGGTCAAAACATGGTCAAGGCACTTGACAGCATGGTCAATCTGCTGTCAGAGCAAACAGGCATAAAGGACCGCAAAGCCCTAGCGGTCAAGGCCGCGAAATACGCTAGACTTGCAAGCGACGAGGGGGTTGCGGCGGCGCAATCGGCTATCGACAAAGATTTTCCTCCCACGGGTCAAGGCGATAGCACAAAGAACAATCGACCCGATAGGGAAGGCGATAGGCCGCTTGACGGTATCCAGCCAGAGAAAAAGAAGTCTGGCGCAGGGGCCGCTTTTGCTGGCCTTGCCGTTGCGGTAGGTGTGTTGTACGTTGTCACAAAGAAGTGACTTTGCCAAAGTCAGGTCAGACCATGCATAACCCATTTGTCGGCGGTGTTGCAAGTGGCAAGGATAGCGAAAAAGATGGCCGCTACGGTAGCAACGAAAGGAAGCGATACGGCAAAGAGGAGCCACCCAGTTACGGCTTGAAGGGTAACAAAATCGACCCCACGCAAGGTCAGGCCGGCGGCGGTCCTCCGTCACATACAGTCTTTTGCGATACGAAAGAATGTCAACAATACATTCACGCGGTAGAAGACAAAAGCAAGGCCCTTACCGACCTTATGACTATCGAGGTTGACCGTATAAAAAAAGGTCTGGCCAAGCAAACCAAAGAAGAACAAATCGCCTTCCTTGAAGACGTGACGACATGGCACACAGCAAAGCGCAAGCCATGGCTCGAAACCTACCCCGAAAAAGTCAAGGATTGCGGCAGCACCCTACCGGGCCCCTGCAAAGAGGCCATCGACTATGCGGCGCAGCATGATGGTGCGGTTGAAGAGTGGGCCAAGCGTTACAAAAAATACACCGGACGCGACCCCGGAATCAGGGATGAGAAGCCCAAGGAAAAGGAGGACAAGCCTTGGAACCTCAACCCGTTTTCATGGGGCAGCGGCGGCGGCGGATTGCTTGCCTTTGGCTTGATTGCCGCTGGCGTCGCATATGCCGCTACCAGAAAGTAAGCCTTGTGACTTTGGCAAAGTCATGTTAGGGTAAATGTATGGCACCTGTACCCGTACCCGCAAGCGTGAGAATTGACCGTCTCTCTCTTTGGATTGCTTCAAAGATGGCAGAGGGCGCAACGGATTTTTCTTGCGCAAAGAAGGTCAACGGTGGTAGCACGACGGGGGCCTACCACGCTTCAGCCATTGACAGGGACGCCAAAGCGCTAGCGTATGACATTTACAACGCGCTAAAGGCTGACTCTGACCTTTGCGGCGGCAAGGTCATTTACACCGTCTTTGCCTATATCGACGGGCAAGAGTCGCCTATCGGCCAAGTGCCCCTTACCTTTGAGACCGGCTTGCCGGCGCAAGAACCTCAAATCAGAGAAGAAAACGCAAGCCATAGGCTCATGTCAGAGCTTACCGGCGGCTATGTCAAACTTTTTGATATGGCCATGAAGATGAACGGCTCGCTTGCGGACCAAAATAACAAGCTTGCTGAAAAGGTCATTGCCCAGGCCGAAATCACAGAGAAGTCTCTGTCTCAGGAAAACGAGCGAGCTATCCAGCGCGCAAAGGCCGAAAGCCATTCGCGCATGGCTGAGACCTCCTTTGGGGTTATCCTTCAAGTGGTGACCACCTTTGGAATTGCCGCCGGGGCCGAAAGGCTGGGCATTCCTCAAAAGACTTTGCAGGGTATCCTTGCAAGTATGGGCGGGGTAAAGATTCCTACCGCCGCCGCGCCCCCGGTTGAAACGACGCCAGGCGCCGCACCGGCCGCACCGGCCGCACCCGCAAAAATGGGAATCATCGCTGAGGTTCTGGCAGGGATACCAGAGGCAGCACTCGCTAAGGCTGTCCTCTCAATGTCCGATGAAAGCCAAACCGAATTGCTGTCTTACGTGCCCAAAGACAAAATTGGGCCGCTCATGGCTGCCATGAGCAATGCTGTCCCAAACTGACTTTGTCAAAGTCAAAAGAAAGTAGAACACAAACATGACGCTCGCAACCAAAGTTTTCCCCTGCTCTGATGAAAAGCCCGTTGCCATTGGCTTGGAGCAACCGGATGCTTCCGTGGTCCCTGTCGACCTTACCATCAAGGCAAAGGTTGCGGGTCAGATTCTCACCCTTTCCCGCGCGGTCATCCCTGCGCCGACTTCCGAGACCCCCTCGCGCGGCGGCCGTCGACTTGTGGCTTATGCAGATGTTCCGGGCGCCAGCGAATACACCGTGGTTGCGCAAACCGTTGGCCCAGAGGCTCTTGCCGTTGATATCGCTTCGGGTATCGTGGTGCCTTGCGTGATGAACGCGCCTGTCGTTTACCTGCAACCCGCTACCCCGGTGCCCCCCTTGGGCAACACCCAGCCTGCGCTTTATGCGTGGGTTGCCAACAATGGCGACGACGCAACCGCGTCCGTGGGTGATATCACAAAGCCTTACCTCACCATCGGAGCCGCAGCGGCTGCCGCTCGCGCGCTGAGCCCTAGCAGGGTGTCTCTGCTGGTGTGCCCTGGCTCTTACAAAGAAAACGTCTCTCTTGATGCAAACGCCGGTCTGCTGGCGAATTTCAGCATCATCGGGCTTGGAAAGGTCCGCTGGGGTGGTGGCATCGCCCCTTGTCTACGCGCCTTCAACAGTGGTTTGCCTGTCGCGAACCAGAACTTCTCAAACTGGTCAATCGAAAACATCGAAATGACCCGAGACGACGGCGGTAACGCCATTGCCATTGAGGGCGCGGCGGACCTTGGAACCAACCCCTCTCTTTTCTCTGCAAACTTCGGGGGCCTTACCCTCAAAGGGTGCAACATCAAGAACTCAGGGTTCTTTTTCCGCTTCGCCGGCCTTATCGTGCTTTTCCAATGCACGCAAAGCGGCGGGGCGGTTCTTCCCACCGTCGACACCTGCCAAGTGTTTGCGGTGAGTAGCGGCTCGGTTCAAAGCCGCTTGAATCTCGGTTACGACGCATCGCAGCACCGCGGCGACGGTCGGGGCCCCTACCTCATCAAAGACGGCGCAAGCATGGGCGGTATCACGTTCAGTGGTGCGCCGTCCTTTGCTGACGAAAAAGACGTGTCTTACAACGACCTTGTGACGACGGGTCTTATGCAGTGCTACAACCTCCCCGGCGACGATATCGCCCCAGACCTGAGCTTTTCAGGGAATTACAGCGTGTTGAATATCAACATGCCCGCTGAAATCGTTGGCGCCGCGGCGCGCCCCGCCTTTTCCGCAAACTTTGCCAAAGTCAACGGTGCCTTCTCCGTTCGCAAAGATGCGTCTCAGCCTTACCGGATGCCCGCGCCCGTCAAGAATGCAATCTTGAACGCCAGCGCTTCCTTTGACGAAAATGTCAACGGTGACTTGACGGGTAGTAGCTACAACCCGTCCGCCCTGTTTTCGTCACTTGGCGCAACCGTCAAGCGGCCCGTTGTTCGCTTGAATGGCGTGGCGCTTGCGGCCGGCGCAAACGCGATTGTGATTGACCCGCCTCAACCGGATGGTAACTATACCGTTCTGTTTGGAACCCTTATCGGTGCGCAAGTCGAGGCACCGCCGGGTTTCTACACTGGCGCGGGTTTCACGGTCAACGCCGTCGCTGGTACCGTCGCTGACTTGGTTGTCATCCGTGAAAGCAACGGCTTAGCCGTAGCATGACTTTGGCAAAGTCGCTGAGGGTAAATCCGTGAAAATCACTTATCCAAACGACACGGATAGCGACTTTGCCATTTCGGGGTGGGCCGGGTATGAGAACGCGCTAAAGGCTGACCCTGATGGCGTAAAGGCCGTGTTGCGCGTTGCTTCTCGGATACCTCATACCAAGGGAAGGGAAGGTATCGAGCCAAGCCTCATGCGCGAGCTTGCGCATATTATCCAACGTGAAAGCGCTTGGAATCCGCATATCGTCAATGGTATCAAGTGCGTTGGGCTCATCCAATTTTGTGACCCCAAGGCAGAAGGCACAACCTTTGAAGCCTTGCGCGCCATGTCTCTATCTGAACAAGCCCCGTATGTGGAAAGGTATTTCCAGCGCATTCTAAAGTCTACGGGTCCGGCAAGTCGTCCGGGCGATTTGTATATGGCTACCTTTTACCCGGATGCATTTCACACGGATGACAGCCATATCATTGGCGAGTCTACGTCAACCGGGTTTCCCCTCAAAGTATGGGAACAAAACCCCGGGCTTCGATGTAGCCCGCAAGGCCCCATTACCTCGGGTTGCGTGCGAGCCTATGGTACACCGCACAGTGACCCGCCATCCGGCTTCCCTGACCTTGGTTCGACTTTGGCAAAGTCAGGAAGTGGAAAGGCTGGCTTGGTTGTGCCTCTGTTCTTGCTTGTGACCGTTGGCGTCGTTGCTGCTAGCAAAAGGAAACGATGATGAGCCTAACCCTGTTCATGTGGGCCTACTTTCTCATGGGTCTTTTTCTGGCGTACAGTAACATTCATGATTTGATGGGTGCCATCGTTGAAAAGGACACTGAAACGCCACTGGCCCTTTCTGCCATTGCCGGTGTACTGTGCCTTTCCTGCTACATTACCGCTTGGCCATTCTTTCTCATCCTACTTGGAGACAGGGGCGAGGATTTATGCCTGACTGGCTTATGCCTTTGTTGATGGCACTTGCCGGGGCAGGGGTACCTTGGTTTTTGAAGGCGCAAGAGGAAAAGGCCAAAGAGGAAAAAAGAAAGGCAGAGGAAAGAATGGCAAGCGCGGAAGCCAGGCTAAAAGAACTTGAAGATAACGCCCATGAGTGCGACAAAGACAGGGCGAAACAACGTCTCAATTACGAGAACCTTGAAAAAAGGTTTGATAGCCAGGATGAGAAGCTAGACAAAATCCTTGACGCGGTAGCGCGTAGAACACTGCCCTGATGTTCGGAACCAAGCTAGAAAACCTATGGTTTGTGGAGAACATGATGCCCCTGGAAATCAAAGAATACACGCCCATTTTTCGCCAGGCTTGCGAAAACCTACGGGGGCAAGCCTATTGCACCGACAAGGTAATCAAGGGCTTGATGGCGGTTTCATCGCATGAGACTTGTTTCTCAGCGTGCCCCCCTTTCCTTGGAGCCAATAACTTTGGCGCCATTCAATGCAACCACGTTGCAGACAAGCAAGGCAAGTGCGGCGCGGGTTGCATTCCCGCGAGGGATACCTCGCCCAAAGACGACGGAACCTCCGTTGGTTATCTTGGTTGTTTTGAGGCCAAGTCTACCATTGACGAGGGGGTTGGGCGGTTCGTCAAACTTATGACCGTTGACCGGCCTGGTATCGGAAAAGCCCTGGAGACAGGGAGCGCAAACGCCATTGCGCAAGCCATGAGAGACGCCCGTTATTACGAGGGCTTTGGCAAGAACCAAGCGGAAAGGGTCAACAATTACGCGGTAGCCATTGACAGAAACGCGAAACTGATAGCAAACCGCACGCAAGAGGCCAACCCTATCCGGTACGATGCGCCTATCTCGGGGGAAGTGACGGGTGCCGCTGGCGGGTTTACCGTGGCGGTGTTGATCGCTGAACTTGTCCGCCGTCTTACCAAGTCGAGTGATTTACCATGAGAGACGACTTGATACCCGCTTGCGGCAACCTCGATTGCAAATGCTGTGCAAGGGCGGCTCCAGGCACAACGGACACGAGCAAAACCATTGGCACAAAATACCCACACTTTGGCAAAGACTCGACTTTGCCAAAGTCAGACGGGTTTGACTTTGAGGATATGATAAAAGCGCTTGATGTTATCGGACGCCTTCCTGATAACGAGCGGCTTGTAGTACTTGACAGGTTTGTTGCCGGTCTAAAGCGTGGCCTTTCTGGAAAATAATATCTTGACTTTGCCAAAGTCGACGGGTAATATTTTACCATGACCAAGGTAAAAATCACGTTTGATATCAGCACCGAGAACTCGAAAAAGAATGGCACGGAGCCCGAGGATTTGGACGACACCAGAACCCACGGAACCGTGACCATCGACCTTGAAGAAACGGACGGGGGCCGGGTATTTGCTTCTCGCGGCGGTGAGGAAAAGCCGCGCACCTTTGGCGAGATTCTTGCCATGGTGCCAGACATCGATTTGCTGGAAATCCTTTCTTACCTTCCGGCCGAGCACACCGAAAAGTTTTGGCAGAAGCTTCCTCCAAGCGTTTGCAAAAAGGGCGCGTCGATTATCAACGAGCTTATCTTGAAGCTGAACAAAGAAGAGGCCGCAAGCGCGAAGGGCGAGAAGTCTCCGGGCTGACTTTGCCAAAGTCGCCAGTGTAGCCACAAGGTTACACTTTGAGCAACACCGCTCACTGTGACAGGTAGCACTGTCACGGTTTGAGCGGTTTTCGCATTCTTTGGGGCCTAGCACGGGCCGACCATTGGGAAGGTACCAGGGTATCACCCATGACCCGAAAACCGTTTCTAGAGGTATGACAAATTTGTCCAGAAAAAATGCCCATATTTTGAGGGTATGACAGAAGTGACATAGCGAAAACACGGTGTTTTTTGATAATGCATGACACCGTTGTCAGAGTAGCCAAAAGGTTACGGCTGGAGTCAACAGAGGTTCACATAGAGAAACACGGCAAAAGCTGACTTTGCCAAAGTCATGGCCCAACGATGGCATGGCACGTTGCGTGCAATAGGAATAGGTATGCTGGTCATCAAGTGCTCTGTCTGCTCGTGTGTCGCCCCCGCGGATTCTTTTAAGTCTGAGTGGGAGCGTACCCGTTGCCCCGTTTGCTCATGCTGCGTTGAAAATCGCCAGGCTTTTGAGGGTGACCTCTCTAGCGCTGAGCCGTTGGTTTTCACGTTCACTTGGCGCTACCGCGGCCCTGCCAAGGATTGCATGGGTGGGTTCAAGGATTATGCCGCTTTCCTCTCGTGGTTTGACAAGAACGAGCGCGAGAAGATGTTCGCCGTCTCGGTTCTGCCTGAGTCTGAGTTCAAGGTCGCCCGGAAGTTCTGGTTATAACATGGCAACACGCAACCGCGCCCCCAAGTCTTCCGGCCCCTGGTACGTTCTGCGCGAGACCTCGCCACTATCTTTCGTTGGGCAAGACCCCATGCAGGGCCCATCGGTTTGGACGTGGGTTAGCACCCATGAGACGGAAAGCGAGGCGCGTACCATTGCCGCCCTTGAATTCATGGGCTCATGTATCGCGCACTGCACGGCAAGTGCAGGCACCTACACCGGCCGGGTTGCCATGGCTCGCCACAAGGGGCAGCTTCAAGTCAAAGACTTGTCCTTGAACGCTGGCGATTGACAAGCAAGCGACTTTGGCAAAGTCAAGAGAATAAAACTTTGCCAAAGTCGAAAAAAAATAAACTAGACAACCACAAACCATCCTGCTAGAAATAAGAGAACAAAATGTCAAAGAAGAACAAGACCCCCAAGGCTGCCCCTGCTACCGTCGCCTTTGAGACCTCTCACAAGGTCATCAATATCGGCGATATCGCTTGGGCCCATGACCGCAACCATGAGGGCAAGGGTAACGAGTCAATCGAGGCAATCGTGGCGAGCATGAAGGCGAACCTTGCCGCCGGGCGCCCCGCGGTTGACCATGACATTGACGTTATCCTGGCCCCGGAGGGCGCTGAGAAGCCCTACCTCATCGGCGCAGGGCGGCGGCGCATTGAGGCTTCTCTCGCGTGCGACCAAAAGACCATCCCCGCGAAAATCTGGCCCGTGGGTACCAACCCCCTCACCTTGGCTTTCCGTGAGAACATGCTTCGCAAGGGCTTGGAGCCCTTTGAGAAGATTGACCAGCTTATCGCCATGCGCAAGGGCGATGAGACCAAGGGCGCAAAGCCCATGACCGACGCCGAAATCATCGCTGAAACC
>Ga0116193_1003849_pt1 | contig 10691 bp, 9 predicted proteins | sample AD_UKC115_MetaG_FD_89892 | JGI IMG/M metagenome (GOLD analysis project Ga0116193, IMG submission 89892) | Active sludge microbial communities of municipal wastewater-treating anaerobic digesters from Hong Kong - AD_UKC115_MetaG | ecosystem: Engineered > Bioreactor > Anaerobic > Digestate | place...
AATACGGTAACAAATGCGGGCACAATGACAATATTTACAACCGAGACTATTTTATCAAGCATCTTTGGCGTCCTTTAACTCTTCAGTTTTTTTGAGTTCTGTATATATTTTTTCTCGTATATCCTTTTCTCCAGACAGATTAAAACAGGTGTTATCCAAACTTAAATCTAAGTGTCCAGCAACTTTATAATTCTTACCTGTTTTTGTTTCAAACCTATCAGCTTCGGAATTGTAAATTTCAAGCTGTATATTAACGTGTCCAGAGCCATAATAGGAAAAATTAAGACCTGATATTCTGTAATATTTTTCATCTTTTAAAAGCGCCATATAAACTCCTTATAAGTTATAAAGTAGAAGATACATTATAAATAAAATGGTCGGGAGTAAAAGTTCCCTGATAATTATAATTATTAACGAAATAAAAAAGTAAAATAAACTGACGGCTGCCATCGCTACTATATTGAATACGTAATCTATATCTTCCTGGATTTAGTGTTCCATTGTAGGTAAATGCTGTTGTTGAATATCTATTTAAAATTATATTATTACCACCGCAATGAGATATATATAAATCAGTGCACCCAGTTGAATTAGGCAAATATGCTGCTATATCACAAGATTTTATCAACGTAAAATAGGTATATTGTCCCTGATTAGCATAATATGGAATAAGGCCTGACGTAAAAAGATATTGTGCATCATTCCAATATTGCCAGGTATCGCCCTCTGTTACTATAGGTTGAACTCCCCAATCTTGGTTATAGCCAGTTATACTATCAGCATAAGTAAGTACCCAATCATCAGCATATTCTTTTTTAGCTTTATTATAATTATTGAAAAAGACTTCATTATAAGAACGACAAGAATTAAATATTGGAGATGAACTTCTAAGATATAAATTAACAAAGCCATTACCATCAACCCAGAAATAAGAATAAATTGGTGTACATATATTAGCAGTACCAAGTTTAAGGTAACAACGCGCCCATTCAAATTTCTTTGTTGTATTAAATAGATATCCAGTCCATCGAGCTTCGAGATTTGAAACTTGATTAAATCCACCAGCTAAACTATATTGTTTTAACGTTATATCAATCATTGTATTAGTGCTTACTGGTATTTTAGTAGCAATATTAATAAGGCTATAATCAGTGTTAGTTGTTTTTCTATCATATAAAATAGGAGTATGATGTTTTACCCAGTTATTAGCTTCTCCATCTGCGCCAAATATAAGGCTTTTAGTTGCAATTAATTCATTAGTTGTTATTTTAGTTTCACTATTTGCATTAAGTTCAGCAAATTTAGTAGCCCCTAATTTATATTCATCAAGCTCAGCTTTAGCTTTGTTATCATTTTCATCGTAATATACTTTCCCAAGCGTATCAGCATAATTAACACCGCCTTCTGTAACAAGCATTAAACCTGTATGTCTCATTCGTTTATCTTTAGTTGAATTATATGTTATTAAATCAGCTGTAGTTAACTCAAGGTCAACAGACTTAAAATAAATATTACTACCATCAAAATATATATATCTATTTGCTACTCCTATTCTAAACTTTTTATGTATAAAATCCCAGAAATTATTAGCGTCTATATATATTAAACCATTATTTGTGTTGCTATCTTTACCAAGAGGAACTGTAGTAGCTAATGCTATATCAGACCATTCAGACATCTGTCCATCTTTTGTTCTTTGTCTTACCCTAAAATAATAACCAATACCTAATGGCGGATCATCATTTGTAAATCCACCTCTAAATGTAGTTGTAGTCTGGTATTCTATAGTGTAACCATTTAAATTCCAATCGTAATCATACCAATTAGTCATATCAGTTGATACTTGTATTTGATAATAATCCAGATTTGATAAATTTTGCTGTTTATTCCAAGAAAATGTTATACTCCAACCATCGACTAAAGCAGAATTTATAACGGGTTTATCTGGAGAATTTTCAAAATTACCTAAATTAGTGCCAATTGGTTGAGATAATTCTGTCAATGTTTGTTCTATGATTTGCGTTGATAAAGAGCTTGTTATAGCTACAGGAGCAGTAAATGGCGAATATACAGTATGCTTTATTGTTTTTTGTCCTGAAGGATTATAAGACCATTCGGCAACAGGGATTACTGTAAGAGTTGATTTTTGTTTTTCATCTATTTTTAAAGGATGTTCTATAGATGTAATTAATCCTGAAAATGAATATCCTGATTTAAGTTTTACACTTATAAAATCTCCTATTTCAAGATGTGGAAGCATATTACATTCAAGAGTATATCTATTTTTAGCTATATTGCATAATATATAATTATAAAAATTTACTAATCTTTTAAACTGGTCAATATCTGTAAAAAACCAGTTATTTTCTATTTTTATACTATCACCTTCTGTAGTGTCACCTTCAACGATAATATCACTTGATTTTATATATACAGGTTTACCTTTAATTTCAAAAGTAAGTAAATAATCACCTTGTCCTGTATTATTATAAATTACAAATTTAACTTCCCCACCATTTATTTCAAAATCTGATACTGTTAATTTTGATGTTCGTCCATTTATTGTTTCGTATGTTTCTATGTTTATAGAAATATCATCAGCATATATTACATCGCAATCATCATTAAATTTTAATGTAGCTGTTATCTGTTCTCCATTATCAGGAAAACTTTTGCCACCATCTATATATTTATAACAATTATAATCTCTTCCAATTTGTGAATTTTCATATCCACTATCTTTTTCTTGTAATACAAAAAGAGTTCTTACAGTATTGTCTATTACAATATTATCAAAAGTAGCTCTTATAGATTTATAACTATTATTATAACTTTCTATTTTTTCTGAAATACCATAAATAATATTTGGAGGCATTAACGTATTATCTAAAGTAAATACTGTAGATAATACAGTTGTATCTATAGATTTAGCTTGTAAATAACCTGTGCAAAAACTAAAAATCATAATTTCTGATTGAAATAAATTTTTTAATGCGTCAAAGCAAGATATTTCTTCAGTAAACATTACAAAAGGCACTGTATTATTTATATCTGCTACATTTATATATGAACTATTAAATCCAGCGACTTCCATTATAATATGAACTATACTATTCTTCGGGTCTGCGTTGAAACATTTTTTCATCCCAACAAGTTTCAATCTTTTCTTTATTACATATACAGAAGTATCATCTGGTATAGTGTCCCAGTCTCTATCAACTGTAGCAATTTTAGTTATTCCATTATAATCAATAATAACTCTTTCTTGTGAAATACCATTCCCATTAGTTATTTCAATCATCATATAATTATAATAATCAGAATCAGAAGATGCGGTATTTTCAAGAGTAATTGTATTGTTTGTCCCAGATACAGCTGTTCCAGAAATTACATCGACTCTTCCTATCTTTTTAGATTTTAAAATATATGTATAATCAAAAAATTCTATTTCACAAGAATTATTATTAAACTTATTAAAATTTTGACTAAATGTAGGATAATCTATATATCCTTCAAACATACATTCTGCTGGATTGCTATTTAGAAATATTCTACATTTTAATTCTTTTGTATTAATTGCGTTTATTATTTCAACTATTAGTGAAGATTCTGGGGTATAAAAAGATACTTTTGCTGTTGCTGTTGATGGTGTAAAATCATTTTTTAATTCAGTATATGTTAACGATACTCCGTAGCAAAATTTGCTAAAATCAAACCATCCAAGAGTTGGTGTATAGAAATTAACAATATAATTAAATTGATATTTAGCTAAAGCCTTATTTTGTAAATCAACATTTGATTTCATTATAATACCCCAAGTATTTCAAATTCGTTTTTTACGATTAAAGCAAGTTTTCTTGTAGCAGTCATATCACCAAACCAATTTTCTACATAGATATTTAAATTAAGTGGTCGTTGAGAAGATGTCGTATAATTATTTGAACCAGAACCTGATGTAGAAACAGAATTTGTAGGATTAGAAGCACTCCCAACCATTTCACCTACTGATACACCACCACCTTCTAATTGCTCATTGAAATCTTCATAAGATGTATATGTCGGAATAGCTAATAAAGCTATTTGTTTTGCACCAATCCATTTTAAAAATGTATTTATAGTAAGAATTAAAACATTTATAGCAGAAACTATTCCTACAGCAATACCATTTACAACGAATCCAACAAACCATATAACTTTAGCCAATAATTTAAAAACAGGAATAAAAGCATTTATAATTGGGATTAATATTTGTAATACAATTGTAAAAGGCATAAGAAATGTTTTAATCACTACATTAAGTAATAATCCAACTGCATAAAGAATAGGCTCGATTAAAGTCAATACGGAAGCTAAGACTCCTGCGATTGCTTGCATAAACGGCATTATTGCATTTAAAGCTGGTATTATAGCGTTTGCTATCATTATCGCAAGAGTAGTTATAAAACCAATCAAAGGTGATAATAAATCATTTAAAGTTGGTAATATATAGCTTGCTATTACCTGTAACATATATGAAAGTGGGTCTAATAATGCCATAATTCCTGGTATTTGAGATAATGCTGAAAATAAAGAACCAAGCATTAAATTTGAAAAATTACCAATTAAATTAGATACGAAACCTCCAATACCACCACCTATCTCAGCAAATACTTCACTAAAAAAATGAGAAAATTGAGGAATCATATTGCCAAGAGAAGCATCGGCAAAGACATTTGATAATAAATTTTTAAAATAATTTAATGTTTCTGATATTGAACTTTTTACCTTTGGGATACCAGTATCTACTATTTCTTTTACTGATTCACCAGTAGCACCATCTATTATTATTATTTCTTTTTTAACACTCTCAAAAAATTCATTCATGGCTAATAATGTTTGGTAAAATTTATTATTTTTATTAGCTTCGTTTTGTTTATTTGCTAATTCTACGGCTTTCTGTAATTCATTATTTAGCCATTGCATTATATATTCGTGTTTCTGCTTTTCTATTTCAATAATCTTTTCTTGTGTTTCTAATTGATATTTTAAAATCTCTTCACTTGAAACTCCGTATGTTTCCATAAGAGCTATATTTTGATTCATAATTTTTATTATTCGTTCGCTAATGCTATCAAATGCACTTACTACATCATCTTTGTTCGTAGCGTCCACTATACCTATAGAAAATAATTTAGCTATTTCATCTTGCGGAATATATTTTTCCATAGACGCTACAATTCCATCTATACTATTAATTAATTGATTTTCTATATTATATAATAATTCTTTTAATAATCTTTCTGCATAATCGTCAGCTTTTGGAGGTAATTTAACCTCATCACCAGATGTCCCAGTTGAAACTAAACTTGGTGCTAAACTGTTTTGTATAGCTGTAATAATATCATCTGCTGACTTTTTTTTTGCTGACAATTCCGCTATTGTTGCTTTAACTTTAGCAAGTGCTTCTTGTGCTTCTTTCAATTGTTTTTTTCGTTCTTTTATTTCTAATTCATAGAATGCTATATGTGCTATACCTGCTTTTTCTTTTTGCGCTGTTTGCAAACCCTGTTCAGCAGAAGAGATTGTTGCAATTAATGTCTGAATTTTTTTTTCCAGCTCAATAGCTTGATAGGAGTATCTATCCATAACCGTTTGTATATTTTTAATGTAACTCTCAAGATATAATTGCTCTTCAACTGTTACATCTTTAGGTTTTTTACTTTTTATTTTTTCAATTTTTTTTTCGTCAAATACTTGATTTTTTTCAAAATTTTTTATTCTTAAAACTTCCATCATTCGTTGTATAATTGTATTACACCAATTTATTACCTGGACGAATATATTATTAGCACCAACGTTCGTAAATAATAATTTTAAAAATTGATTAAAATTATTTTTTAAATTACCCATTGCTACATTAGCTGCACTAATTGTATTTACAGACTCTCCTCCTGCTTTTACTATATATTCTGATAATACTTTCATTACATCATTTACATCTATTGAAGATTTTTCAATATTTCTTAATTGCTCATCGCTTAAATGCAATTTGTCTTTTAACTCCTCCCATACATATAATCCATTTTCAGCCATAGCATTCATATCATCGATAGATACTTTACCTGTATTTCGCATTCTTTCAAATGCTGTTATTATAGAATTAACTGTATCTTCTCCATACGTGTTGCTTTGATTCATTTGTATTAATGCTTCAGTTATATCGACTCCCATATCTTTTGCATTTCTTGAAGTTTTCTTCATTATTTCTGCAGCTCTATCAAGAGAGATACCATATTTATTTACATATTTATCTATATCTTTAAGTGCTTTAACTCCTTGAGTCGAATTGCCATACATTCCTAATAATCTTTGATTAAATTTTTCTGTATTAGTAGCAGCAGTATATATAGCTGTTCCTAAATCTATAATAGCTTTGCCAAAAAATCTTATTGTATAAACCTTCATCATTATACCAAAAGCTTTACCCCAGACTGTATCAAAATAACTTGCTCTTTTGGCTGCCTCTGTTGTAGCACCAGCTACTTGCTTTATTTTTGCAGTAACAGTATTGCTATTCGCAGATGCTGATGCTGCTAAATTATCAAAATCTTTTTTTACCTTTTTTAAAGTATTGCCTATTACAGCCGACGTCTTGCTTGTGCTCTTAAAATTAATAGACATATTAATTAGAAAATTATATACACCTTTATTAGCTTCTGATGCCATTACTTTCTTACCTTTTTCGTTTTTGATAATTCTGCATTGATAATTTCTTGCTTATATTTTATAGATTCTTGTTGAACTATTGTTAATAATCTGTTTTCGTGTATAAGCAATTCCATAGCTTCGTTTGTGTTTATTTTTATTAATCCATTTTCATCTTGAGTTATCCAAAACATATAAATAAACGGAATACACCAATTAAATAATCCCTTTTCTTCTTCTGTTTCAAATGTTACTGAATTTAGATTATATCCTTTTTTTAAAGCTTTTATTATTTCTTCTATTACTTTTAATTCTTGGTCAGTAATAGTTTTAGAAATAATATTTGTCATTAATATAATTAACTCAAATAAATCTGGGCTATTTTTATCTACGATGATTAAATCATTAGAATTTTTGATAAAATTACTATATTTAATAAATAACATTATTTTATCGCATAAAATTCTTTTAGAAAAAAACATATTTGTATCTACAGTGCCTGAATGTATATAATCTATATATCTCGGCTGTCTAAATATTATTATCCTTTCTTCTTCGTCTTTACTATCAATAAAAGTTTTACAATCAACCGCTATATTATAAAATCTTCTATAATTATCACATATTTTTACAGCATCTTCTATTTTAATCATTTCTTTATTTTGATAGTGTTTTTATTATTATTTACCTTATCTATATCTTTTTCAATTATAGACTCAATATATTCTATTAAATCAGGACATTGCTTATCTAATTCTTCAACTAAACTACATCTTTCTTCATAAGATAACTTTGTATTATCTGTAAGATTAGTTTCAATTATATGACAAGCTATATTTGCATAAGTCATCGTTGCAAATTTATCTGGTGCTATATCCTTCGGAATTACACCATTTGTTAATGAATTATATTCAAGACTACCAATAGAAGAAAAACTCATAGCTTGTTCTAATTTTGCAGGTTTACCCAAAACAATATAGAAATTTTCTCCATCTTCAATAAAATTTTCTAATGTTATTCTTTTAGTATCATTTCTTATAAATCTAACATTTTTCATATATTTTTCTCTCCTTGTCTTTTTATATAATGAAAATGAAAAAAGTCAATAAGAAAAAAAACTGGGATTTGCTCCCAGTCTTTTTTAATAAGAAATAGCTCTTTTTGAATATACAGTAAACTTAATTGCTGGGTCTCCATTTGTTGGTGCTAATCCAATTAAAGAAATATCAGCTGGTATAAAATCTGTTCCGCTAATATCATCAGTATATTCATCTATTTTGCATCTTGGTATATCTATATCAAGATAACCATATACAGGAGTAGTTCCATCTGTTCCTATTGCAGAACTTGTTTGAAATGTAATTTTTATTGAGCAATCATAATCATTTTTATATTCTGACCTTATATTTGCCATAAGATTATCAAGGTCATTTTTAAGAGATATTTTTATATCTCCAACTTGTCTATCAATAGAATAAGGATACCTATTGTTATGCAGATTAATCATATCGTATGTATCATTCTGTGCTGGTGCGGATGAAAGTGCAGATTCAAGTGTTACTGTTTTTGTCAATGGGTTATAAGCAGTTATTTTTTTCATAACTCCTAAATTTGCTCCAGAAGTAAAATACATATATAAGCCATTGTAAATATGCCATTCTGAAGATACTGTGCCTTGTAATACTATATTTTGTGCAGTTGAACCAGTATCTATTGAACCATTCTGGATTACTTCTTCCATACCCTTAAATGTTTTCTTTACTTCAACTCCATTATCGTATGTTAAATCGAAGCTATCTATTGGCATAGTGATAAAATGGTTATTATTCGGATAAGCATTATTCCAAGTAGTAGAAGAACCTTTAAAAGATAACGAACCTTCATAATATTTGAATTTATCAGCATTTATATATATAGGATTTTGTTTATCATTTGTAGGATTTGTGCTTTCTGTTTCTTCCATACCTACAAATTCAAAATCAGCTTTAATTAACTGGTCAACTTCTCCAGACAATTTTAGTGATTTAACAAAAATTCCACTATACCAATATATTGTTTTTTTATACAATTCTATGCTTAGAGATGGTAATTGAATTGTGGTTGTCTCTTCAGGTGTAAATTCTCGTGAATATACGTTAGATGTCCCTATTACTGAAGGTGTGCTTTCTCTACCAAGTAATGCTTTTAAAAAGATATTTATATTATCATAATCTATTTCTATACCAGATATAGAACCTTCTACATTTTTTGAACCTCTATATATATTATCTTTAAAAAATCTTCCGATATTCATATCGGACTCTATAGTTGCAACTTTTTCTGATATAGAATTACTGTTATATGGTGTAAAATTGCCACTATATATTCTGAACTCTGATGTGTTATCTGGTATCGTATCCCATTTTGTATCTATTGTAGCAGTTTTTGTAGAACCGACATAATCTGTTATTATTCTTGTTTGTCCAATTCCTGTTCCTGCTGTTATCGTTACATAACATTTATTATAAAAATCATCATTAGATGAAGCATAAGCATCAAGAATTATAGTCGTATTTGTCCCACCTTGTGCTATATCTGCTCTATCAAATGTTTTTTTAATAAATCTTGATAAAACACCGACAAAATCTTCTATAGCAATTTTGCAATAAGTTAAACTTCCTGAAAATCTCATACTCTACTCCTTTAACTTTTTAACCGAATTTATTTTTTCGGTTTTTGTTTCGGTTTTGGTCTGGGTTTCGTTATTTTCGGTTTGTTTTTTTTGCTGTGGCATCCCATATTTATCTCCATTTTTTTCATTAGATTTTTCATCAACGATTGAAAATAAATTTGTGTCTTTTGTAAGATTTAAAGCAAATTCATCGTTAAATTCAAGAGTATAATTATTTACTTCACTAAAAATATGGTCAATCCCATTATAAGATACGCTATATCTTATAAGATTGCCATTATATTTAACTTTCTTCATAAAATCTCCTTTTTTTTAATTTTTATAAAATCCAAAACTTGCAACAACCATTTCTTGGTTTTTATCAAGCAATAAGCCCTGTCCTGTCCTTATAGCAACAGGTATCCCAGCATTTATTAATTGATAATTACCACAAAAGGCTCTGAAATTCGGATTTTCATCATAATTGGCTATTGTTAAAATATTATCCATTACAAATTCTATTCTGTTATTTAAATCATTAGCAGTTACATTATTTATATAAACGATTAAATCAAAATTATATGTAAATTTAGTATTATTTGTAACAACTCTGCTTACATTAGCTTCAGCAAAAACAATAGAAGCATAATAATTTATATCAGGTGTTAATTCTGATATATTAATATAACTACCAGTTGTAAAAACTCCACTATATAAAGCTAAGAAATCACTTAAAATAGTCCCTATTTGAGTTGAAGGCATTTTAACTTCCCTTTTGTATATTACCTTTCATATAATCATTAAACATTTTCTTTGTAGTTGCATTAATATTTCGTAATAAATATTTTCCAAATCTGTCAATATCTCTTTCAAATGAATTTAATGCATAATAAAATGGTGGAATGAACTGGTTTGTGTTATAATCTTCGCTTTTCATTTTTGTTCTTCCTCTCCATCCTGTTTCAAGCACTATCGGATAACTTACTCCTGTTCTTCTGTTTGTAGCTGATGACCTTACCATTAATGCTGTATAATTTTTATCGGAATTATCTTCTGCTATGTTTTTTCTTACATATAAAGATTTAGCCATTGTTCCTGTTCTATTTACAAGTTCATTCTTACCTGTAATAGCTCTCGGGTATTTTGCTTTTAAATAATAATTTATTATGTTTTCTCTGACAATGCTTAAATAACTTGCGGAAGCTTCAACAGCATCTTTTACAATTTCATTCCCTTTCTCATACTTTTTTAAAATAAAAATAAATGCAGGGTCATAATCAAGAGTAAGTTCTATCTTGCCATAAGCAGTGTCAAAACTTCTTACATCTATTGTTTTAGCCATATTATTTAATTCCAG
>Ga0116193_1003853_pt1 | contig 10683 bp, 7 predicted proteins | sample AD_UKC115_MetaG_FD_89892 | JGI IMG/M metagenome (GOLD analysis project Ga0116193, IMG submission 89892) | Active sludge microbial communities of municipal wastewater-treating anaerobic digesters from Hong Kong - AD_UKC115_MetaG | ecosystem: Engineered > Bioreactor > Anaerobic > Digestate | place...
GCGAGAAAAACTGTCCGCTGTTTTTTATTTTAAATGCGAGCCTGAAGACGTTATGACTCATTGCCTGCAGTTTTACGGATTGATCAGCCATGATTTTAAAGCAGATGTGGTTATAAATACTATCTATAAAATCGCTGCTTTCTTCAGGCATTATCAATGTGAAATTTTTTTTGTTTTTTTCAAATGTGGCGGACCTTTCGAGAAAAAAACCTCTTTCTTCCCTCAAAATTTTTGATACTGCCTCGGTGACCAGTAAAAATAGCAGCTTATAGAAAGAGCAGTTGAAAATATAAATAGTGTTGGTAACGGGATTATAATCATATCCCGGGTTATTTTCAAATATTCCATTTATGGCATATATGTTGATTCTGTATGGCACTATGCTTGTCTGGTATGAGCCTTCATACGCCTGCAGCTGTTCCGAATATTCGCGGGCGTTATAGAAATTTTCGGTGAAAAATTCGGAAAGATGCTTCGAATTTGTTGTTAACCTGACGCGGACTCCGTGTATTATGACATCGCAAAAAAACATTTTTTCTTTTTCTTCGATAGCTTTTATGTGACTGAACATTTTTTCAAGAATATATTCATCGACATATACTTTGTTTTCTGCCCTGTCAAGAAATAAATTTTTTGAGGCCGTAATTATGTTTGAAAGCCCTATTTTAAGGCCGTCGTATTCGAAAAGATTTTCGGCCGCCGCGTTCGTATTTAAAGGCGTAAAATGAAATAAATTCATTAAAAATTACCTCGATTGGTTTTTAATTGTTAGTGCGATACTATAAAAATAACCTTATTTTTTATGTATCGGCATTTTTATTAATATGTCAATATTTTTATTGAAAAAAAAGGTGCGATAATGTAAAATATGCCATGAAATATTAAAACTAGCAATGAGGTGCCGAATATTAATTTTTCAAATATAGTGAAACCGGTGTCGGTAAAATTAGCAGGTACTGAAAAATTATTTTCAGGGCTTGTTAAAACCGAATTCGAAAGTATAAACTTTATAAGCAGTCACATATTAAATACGCGCGGAAAAATGCTAAGGCCTGCGCTGCTGTTATTATGCGCCGGGGTGTTCGGCCGTATAAAGCAGATAGCTGTATCGGCCGCCGCAAGCGTTGAACTCATGCATACCGCTACCCTCGTTCATGACGATATTATCGATAATTCAGCGATGCGCCGCGGATGCGAATCGGTTAATTATAAATACGGCAATGCCGGCGCGGTGCTTTTTGGCGATTATCTTTATTGCCAGTCTTTTAAGGTGCTTGGAAAATTTAATGATAAGTTTATCGCTGAAAATTTAATTTCAGTCGCCGCTAAAATGTGCCAGGGGGAATTGCAGCAGTCGCTTAATTCTTTTAAATATGACGATTGCGGTATGCCTCTGGAGGAATATATAAGTCTGATAAAAAACAAGACGGCTTATTTTATGGCTGTCTGCGGAAAAATCGGGGCGTATTGTTCAGGCGCTTCAGTCAAATATGTTAATCTTATTGAAAATTACGGCATTAATCTCGGTATCGCATTTCAAATTACTGATGATATTTTCGATTGGGAATCGAAAACGGATAATATAGGAAAGCCTGTCGGAAATGACCTTAAGGAAGGAAAAATAACGCTGCCGTTGATGCTGCTTATAGATAAATCGGCGCCGTCTCAAAAAAAAGAAATACTCGGGATTATTTCATCTAAAAATATAAATTCCGAAGTGATTTCGAAATTAAAAAAATTGATGGGTGAATACGGCTGTATTGCGGATGCGCGAAAAATGGCCGGCGGTTATTCGAAACTGGCTAAAGACATAATTTTAAGCTTGAAGATAAAAAATAAATATTCCGAATCGCTTATCGAGTTATGTGATTTTGTCGTTAGCAGAAACAAGTAAAAGTTCCAGTTCAGGCGCCGGAAAAAATTGAAACTATTTGCCTGAAAAAAAAGTATAATTTTATAATATTAAAATCAGCAGGTGGTGTTTTTATGAATATTAAAAAAAAATCATGGCATTTCCGGCCGCTAATAATAGCGATAATGGCGTTTGGTTTGCTGAGCGCCGCGGTGCTGCCCGCCAGCGCCGATAATGTCTCGAATGTTCTCGACAGCGCTAAAACTTCACAGATCGAAAAGACGATTGACGGCAATAATAAAGGTTCCGTTTCCATTCCGTCTGAATGCTTTTTAAGTGTCAGAAGCGGCGCCGGCAATGAATATCCCGTGATAGGCTCGCTTGCGGCCGGCTCTAAAATAGATGTAATAAGCGAAACGCTCGGCTGGTATAAAATAAATTTTCAGGGCGGCGTTGGATATGTGAACGCGTATTACATTGACGGCGTTAAATCAAAAAGCTCGCTGCCTGACGTATATGGCATAATAACCATTCCTGACGGCGAAGGCGTAAGTTTGAGGACAGGCGCCGGCTATAATTGCGAAGTCGCCGGCAAAGTCAACGCCGGAACGCGCGTTAAAGTGCTCGACAAGCAGAACGGCTGGTATAAAATAGAATACTCAGGCATTAACAAACCATTATGGGTTAACGGCGCTTATGTCAAATTGATAGATTCTCTCGAGGAAACGCTTACCGTAACCGAAACTGACGCTTATGTCGATGTGCGCACATCGCTTAATTTCAGGTCGGGCCCTTCCCTCGAAAGCCCGATTTTACGTGAACTCGATCCTAACGTTACATTAAAAATAATCGAAGTATGCGGTGACTGGTATAAAGTAAAATTATCAGACGGCTCTATCGGCTATTGCTATGCCGAGTATATCAAAAAAGGCAAGCCGACTATCACTGCCGGCGCGTATGACAACGTCTCGGTAAGCGAAGGAACGAGCGGCGGCAAGAATGTTCTTGAAAGCATGACAATCCCTTCCGATGCGGCGGGCCTGACCCCTGAAATTGCCTCGCAAATATTGGCCGGGCTTGGCTATAAAACTTCAAATCTGACAGACGCTATAAAAAAATTCCAGAACGCGGCGCTAGGTTCATGGTCAAAAAACTTTACCAGCGGTTCGCTCGATGAGGCGACCAGGGCGGCCATACTGAAACACGCGAAAATGGCAAAAGAAGCTCTCGCTAAATATCCTGAAAATACGATATCAAAAAGCGACTCGAGGTTCCAGAAATGGGTTTCAAATTCTGCTTCATGTATAAGCAATATGCCGGCTTTAAAAGATAAAAACGGCAAATCGCTTACGACCGAAGATCTTGTAAACGGAATTTTAGTGGCGGAATCCGGCAAATATCACTGGAAAGACAGAAAATTCATAGCTTCCGGCGTAGGCGCTACGGGATTTATGCAGATAATGCCGTTTCACGCGGATTCAGCCGGAAATATATATGACCCTGAAGTTAATCTCGCCTTTGGCGCGAAATACATAAATACGCAGCTTGCGAGAACTGACTGGCAGAAATCAGGTGACGGCGCCTCCGAATTGCTCGCTAAATCGCTTGCGGCTTATAACGGCGGCCCGAACAGGAGCGCGCTTAAGAACCTGTCGTGGGAACAAATTGTTAAAACCGCTGCTATTCCTACAGAATCTATAAATTACGCTATCAATATAAGAAAGAACATGGGTCTTTCAATTTCAGCCGCAGAGCAGGAATGGCTCAATAACCATTAAAATTTAAAAAGATAAGATTAAAAATAATCGGCTGTTCATTAATTTGTCGTTTAATGAACAGCCATGTTAATTTACTGATATAATCAATGTGCATTAAGCGGATTATTATTAACAGCCTAATATTTTAAAGGAGAAAAAAATACATGGCATATTGTTTTGAAAATTCGGGTTTAATTAAGCGCCTTACGGGCAAAATAATTTTTCTGGTATTTCTGGTTCTTATCGCCGCGGCTTATGCCGTGCCTGCGTTTGCGGCTGACGAAATGACGTTTGACGAAAAATTGGCCAAATGCCTTGAAAAAAGTGAAGAAATAGGTTTATTAAAAGTCTGCGTGATCGACAGCGAGCAAAAGCAAAAAACAGTGCTCAGCATAAACAAGTTTTCAACGGACGATAAAACCGCTCCGCCTTTATCGTGCCTGGCTGTTTTCGACGGCAAAACGCTTTTTAAGATAACTCCGTTTTCGGCTTATATAAGCTCTATAGAATCTGCCGATATTGACCTTGACGGCATGAGCGAGATAATATTTGCCGAGAAGGACGGAATGGCTAATCTTTTACAGGTAAGCGCGATAAAATTTTGCGGCGATAAAAATAAAAAAGACTATTCGTTCATTAAATTATTTAAATCTGACGCTTATTGCGGCGGCAAATTCGACATATTAAAGCCTGCCGATAAAAATGAGGCCCCTAAATTAATAATAGGCGGATTTGTGAAAGCGCCGGGCGCGCCTCTTGCCGGTATTGAATATTCGCATACATTCGCGTTTAATCCGGCTTCGAAGAAATTTAGCAGGATTTCGCAGTATTACATGCCGCCTAAAACGAGCATTGAAGAATACGGCTACGCTTTCGCGATGCTTCATATCGAAAAAGACAGCGGCAAGGCCCAGGATGCTCTGGTGAAACTAATTTCCAAGCTCGAGAAATCGAAAAAAAGCGATGACGCAGATACTCTGGAAATGGCGAAAAAATTAGCCGACGAGATAAAAAAACGTTAATATTACCGAATCAATGGTTGATTTTTAAAAAAACAGGTTTTAATTTATTTGTATAAAGGTTAGTAACGTAATTTTTTTGGACACAAAAGAATTCTCCTCTGGTTTTTGATTAGTTGTTTGTAAATAACTAATTTCACTGCCAAAGGAGAATTTTAATTTATGTTTTTTTAACTTTTTTGGGGTTAGTTAATTTTTTATTTATTTTCTTCCTCCATATTTACCTTATCAGGATTTTTTGGATCTATATAATCTATATATTTCTTCATTTCATTTAAATTCCAGATAACAGGAAAGGGGCTGTCTAAAAAGTTTCAATAATTATTTTAAAAAACTTTTTTTGTCGCTCACTTGGTCCTCGGCGCTGGGCCTGACCTTCGACCACAAGTGCGCCTGCGGAATCGTTCGCTCATAAAAAAGTTTTTTAAAATATTAACTCAAAAATATTTTTAAAGAACTTGAAAAAAGTAAAATATAAGCTATAATATTAGTATAAACTAATATTGTATTGGAGCTTATTTATGAAGTTATTCAAGGAATATCAGCAAGGAATTAATTTTCTTTTTCCACAAAATGTGGAAGAAATGATTCCAGAAAATCATATTGTAAGATTAGTAAATGAAATAATAGAAAAATTAGATATTTCAGAAATAGAAAGTACATATAAAGGCGGTGGAGCAACTGCATATCATCCGTTAATGCTATTAAAAACGATAGTGTTTGGATATATAGACGGAATATTTACATCAAGGGTATTGGCGAAAGCGATGCGTGAAAATGTAAACTATATGTGGCTTTCAGGAATGCAAACGCCAGATTTTAGGACAATAAATAATTTTAGATCTGGAAAATTAAAAGATAAAATAAAAGACATATTTAAACAGGTAGTTGAAATAGCTCTTAAATTAGGATATATCAGTTTTGAAAAAGTTTTTGTTGATGGAACAAAAATAGAGGCAAATTCAAATAAATACAAGATAACATACAGAAAAAATGTTCAAAGGTATAAAGAAAATATCGAAAATAAGATTAATGGAATATTAGAAGATATTGATAAACTATGTGAGGAAGAAGATAAAATATATAGAAATAAAAATTTTCCAGAAACGGGTGAAGAAATAAATTTAGGAAATCCCGAAACAAAAAAAGAAATAGAAAAAACTATAAAGAAAATAAATGAAAAAATTCGTTCAAAACGTAACGAAGCTAACAAACTTAATAAACGTGTTGAAAATTACGAAAAACAGGAAGAAATTCTTGGTGAAAGAAATAGTTATAGTAAAACTGATAATGACGATATTGCAATGAAAATGAAAGACGACCAATTCAAACCTGGCTATAATGTTATGATCGCAACAGAAAATCAAGTAATATTAAATTATGAAGTTGAACAAAAACCTGGTGATTGCGGATGTTTCATAAAATTAATGAACGGCGTAAACTCTAACGGAATTAAAGCTCAAAATGTATGCGGCGATCAAGCTTTCGGCAGCGAGGAAAATTATAATTATTGTGAACAAAATGGAATAAATTCGTATTTGAAATTCAGCTCATTTCGTCGCGAAAACACAAAGAAATATAAAGAAAATAAATATATTAAAGAGAATTTTAAATATGATGATATCAATAATTATTTTACATGTCCGGCAAATAAAACATTGCATTTTAAAGAGGAATGTTCGGAATTAAGTAAAAATGGCTATATTCAAAATTTAAAAATATATGAATGCAATGAATGCAAAAATTGTGAACAAAAAAAAGAATGTACGCCTGGTAAAAATCGTAGCATAAGAATTAATTCAAAACTTGAATCATATAAATCAAAAACAAGAGAAATGTTGAATTCTGAATTTGGCAAGAAAATAAGAAGTCAACGAGGTACAGACGTAGAAACCGTTTTTGGAAATTTAAAACAAAATAATGGTTTTAGAAGATTTTTACTTCGTGGATTAAAAAAAGTTACAGTAGAAATGGGCTTAATGGCAATTATGCATAACATAAAAAAATTTAAGAGCTTTATAGAGTCTAAAATCGAAAAAAAGATTAATCATGAAGAAATAATGTGTCAAAATTAAGATAAAAACAAGCTCAAACTATGTTTTTTAATAAATAAAATGAGCTTGTTTTTTATTTCGTTTTATAAAATAAACTTTTTAGACAGCCTCTAAAAAGATTGTTTTATTTGAAGCAAGTTCGGCAATAAAAAAGAAACTCAATTCAAGAAAAAAATAAAATATTGACTTATTTAATTTTTATATTATAATTAATTTATGAAAAAATGTTGTTTAACTTTAATCATATTAATATTGTTACTTATCAAGAATCAGTTACTTGCGTTAGAATTCACTGACGTTAATGATTTCATTTCTGATGTAAAAAATTATTCTTACAAAAGCCAATTCAAAATTAAAAACAATACCACATCGAAAGATATAGAAAATTTAAAAATCAAAATACTAAAACAAATAGAAGATAATCCTTCATTACTTCATGAAATACAAAATTTTATTCGTGAAAATAAGGAATTATCTTTTTTGTTTAATGATATGCTAAAAGGACTAAAAGAAAAGCAAAAATTTGAAATGCTTCAAAATGGATTAAACCAAAATTCTAAATCAGTAATATCGAAAACTAATAGCGAAGTTAAATACAAAATATCATTAGCCGAAAAATTATTTTATTATTTTAAATTTACATCTGCGTTTAATAATAACTCCAGATTTGTTAATGAATCACCCGAAATTTTAAAAGAATATACAAGCATAAAGAATGAATTTGACGAAATTGACAATATGGATGCATTAAGACAAAAAGGCCCAGGATTAGCCAAAAGAAGTGAAAGCCTTATTTTAAATCCGCAAGGTGGATTTTATAATCTTGAACGTTTAGAAAATTTAGCAATAATGGCGGCATTAATTAATGTAAGACTTGCTGCAGATGATTGGGAAACCGCAGATTCATTGGATTTAAAATTAAGAGTGGTAAAATATCTCGAACAACTATATAGATCAATTCCTCATTTTAAACACAAATGCTTATTCACAATGACCATAAGTGATGCTTATGTTAACGCTAATTTACCTGAAAAAGGGTTGTTAGTTTCATATTATAATAAAAAAGATTTTTACGAAAATTTAAACAATGACGAAAAAATTGAATTTATATGTTATTTGGGGAATTTAACACTTGATAAATGTAAATCCGGCGATGAACAATGCTTAAAAATTGGCATAGAATGTTTTCATGAATATTGCCAGCTCATAGAATTAGATTCAACTCTTGATGATGTTTCTAAGGCAAATAAAAAAGCAGAAGTTTATCTTGGTGCAATATCTGTTTTATACGAAAAAAACGAAAAATATTTTGAAGCAATTGCCGTACTCGATAGAGTAATTAATGATGAAAATGTTCATCAATGGATGAGAAATAGTGCCGCAGAAAAAAAACAAGAACTTCAAGGATTTTTAAAACTTAAAATTAATGTAATGTTTAGTAATGAATTTATGTCAGATAAATGGAAAATAATAGACAAATCCTATAAATATATTCCATTATTTACCAACCAAAAAATTAAATTAAAAGTTGAACTTGAACAACCGCCAGACAGTAATATAAAAATTGACTCTGTCAAATGGTATGGCGATGTTATGAGATCAGAACAAGAATTTGAATTTTCATTTGCCGAACCCGGTAAAAAGTTTTTAAAAGCAGAAGTTCAAGTACTTGAAAAGACTATTATTAAAAATATTGTTATATATGTAAAAAGTAAACCTGAAGGAATGAATGAAAAAGAATATGTACTTAATAACTTGGCCATGTCTTTTAAAGCAATTAATTTAAATCTTATAACTTCAGGTGACCCTTCAACGTTAGAACCTTATAACTGGGCAGAAAAAACTTATGCAGACAATGGGCCACACAATGGAATTCAAGATGCAGCCCGTCATGTATATTGGAATTGTTTATTAGCAAGATATTTTGGTGAAGATTATGCCAAAGGTATAACAGATGGTCATGAAGTTAATACTCCTTCTGAACAATTTGCAGAAGTTGTTATGGATTTACATAATAACGAACAGGGCCGGCAATTATCTAAAGAGCATTCACATAGCTCTAATGATAATAATTATAATTGCTGTCAAGAAGCCGTTATAACAGCTATTAAAAATGGTAATGCTTTATATTTTGATGATCTGGAAAATTCAAAAAATGACGCATTACTATTACCCACAAATGAAAAATAGAGGTTTATTTTTATGAAAAAAAACTTTTTTTGCGTTTTATTAATATTTTATTTTGTTTTATTATCATTTAACATTGCATTTGCTGATCGTATGGATAACTTTTTACCCGAAGAATTAAAAAATTTAAAATTGGACATGTCAATTGATGAATATAACAAAAATTTTCCAGATGCTAAACTTGTAGTAAAAGATAAATGTTTTGTTTTATATTCTTTAAAAATAAATAAAAATGATTTATGGAATACTTCTGCATGTTATTTTGATAATGATTTATTGGCATTTTATTCTTTGTTAATTATTGAAACAGGAGAAAATCTCTTGAACAAACATTTTTTAAATATTGACACTGAAGCATGTATACTCATCAATAAAATTTCTAAAAGTTTTGGAAAAATAAATAAAAAGTATATTATTGAAAATAAAGATTACAATATTTATTATGAACCTTTAATGGTATGGGAAACCGATAGTTTTATTGTTCAAATATCATTTACACCTTATAAAATATTAGCTAATGTTAAAACTCCAGTTATTTCACTAGCATTTTCCAAAAAAGGAACCGATTACTCACGATTTTATAGGAAAATTATTGAAGACAACGATAAAGTAACATTTGATAGTCTATTAAGTGACGAAGTAAAAAAGGCCTTATATAACAGTACTCAAAAATAATTTTTTTTTACTAAGTAGTGCAATTTCTCAATGCAATTGGCATCATGATGATGAATCGGGCGAAGCACCGGCCGGAGGATATCCTTATTCACAAGATAATCATTCTGCATTAATATGTAATTCAATTATTTTTCAATCATAGGAAATATCCGTGATATATTTTTTTGAATCAATATTTACAGTTATTTTTATCATATTTATTATAATGTTGATTAGTATATTTTTAAAATATTCTAATCACATTATAATAAATTATTTTAAATATACATTTCAAATTGTATCATTTTTCATGATTGTATCACTACTCGTTGTTTTTTTAACACTTGAAAGTATTAAACTTTCAAATTCATTACTTTTATCTAGGTATTGTATTTAAAATTTTATTAACATCATTATTTGTTATTATGGGATTATTTTTTTGTGAAAAAATAGAACAAAAAGACACGCCAATATTAAAGTTATTATTCGGAATTAAATTAAATATTGATTTTGATAAATTTATTAAGTATTTGATGATATTTTTAATTTTTAATATTATATTTACCGTAACTCTAACTCATTTTATTCCTTTTACAAAAAGAAACTTAGACAATTTAAATGCTGTATATAATTTTGATAATTTTTTGAATTATCAACCAATCAAACAGTTAACAATATATTTTTTAGGACAAATACAAAATGCCGTTGATGAAGAAATAATTTTTCGATTATGTTTTATGAATTTTATAATATATTTTTTTAATACTAATAAAAAGAAATATTGGATCGGAATTATTATTTCATCACTTTTTTTTGCATTAAGTCACTATCAGGTAACAAATGAACCAATAACTAAATTAATTCAAGTTTTACCTCTGGGTATAGGATTGGGTATTATATATGAAAATTTCGGTCTTGAATGTGCCATTATATCACATTTGAGTTTTAATCTTATTAATGATTTTATATATTATTTTAAATAATATACTCAACTTTCGCAGGAACGCAAAAGTTTAAATCCCTTGAAATAACTAGGTAATGATGCCATAAATTCATCGAAAAAAGCATTTAGCTCTTTTTTAGTAAGCATAAGTTTGGTTTTTAAAGCCGATTTGAGTATTTGAAGCAATAATTGAATTGCTTCGAATTTGCTCATTTCC
>Ga0116193_1003857_pt1 | contig 10676 bp, 9 predicted proteins | sample AD_UKC115_MetaG_FD_89892 | JGI IMG/M metagenome (GOLD analysis project Ga0116193, IMG submission 89892) | Active sludge microbial communities of municipal wastewater-treating anaerobic digesters from Hong Kong - AD_UKC115_MetaG | ecosystem: Engineered > Bioreactor > Anaerobic > Digestate | place...
GCCCAATCCGAATTAAGAGGTTCCTATCCCTTGTTTACCGGACCGCCTGCCAATGTACCCGGGAATATCAGTAACGGGGCTATCGGTTTTTTTTCTGCTTATTCCGTATCGAGGGTTTCCACCTTTGCTCCATAGCGAATGGGGTGCCGTAAAGGCTGCCCATGCCCACCTATTTGACCTGAGGCCCGTAATAATTATCCGTGAAAATTCATTCCTTTTGAAACATTTTCCCCGGAAGGGTGTAAAATCTTTTACTCAAGAACTGATCTTACATAGGGTAAGCGGATATTCTTTAACCATATAAATTCAATAATTATGCCTGTCGAAAAGTTAAAAGCATTTCTTGACCAGAACGGGGTCAGGTATGTTACCATCAGACATTCGAGTGCCTTTACGTCACAGGAGGTGGCCGCCTCGGCACATGTTTCGGGCAAGGAATTTGCCAAAACGGTGATGATTAAAATCGACGGCAAGATGGCCATGGCCGTTTTGCCTGCTACCTACCAGATCGATTTCAACCTTTTGCGGGGATTATTCAAGGACAAAACAGTGGCCCTGGCTACTGAAGCAGAATTCAAAGACAGCTTTCCGGGCTGTGAGCCGGGAGCCATGCCTCCTTTCGGCAACCTTTACGGCATGGATGTATATGTGGCCGAAACCCTCACCGCTGATAAGGAGATTGCCTTTAATGCCGGTTCCCATACCGAAATAATCCGGTTAAGCTTAGAAGATTACATGCGGTTGGTACAACCGAAAATTTTCAGGTTTTCCTGGAAATCGGCTTCGGTTCCCAAGGATCCCAGTGAAAGATGGGGCGATGACGTCTAAAAACCTGTCAGCTCCTTTTCTGCCTGGGTATGCCCTGTAAAAGTACCGCCATGATAATGATCGCCCCCTTGATGACCTGCTGAGGGTAGGCAGGCACATTCTGGAGGTTCATGATGTTTCCGATCATCCCCAGGATTAGCACTCCCAGCAAGGTGTTCACTGCAGAACCCTTCCCGCCGCTCAGACTGGCACCCCCGATGACGACGGCGGCGATCACATCGAGCTCCATACCCACGCCGATGATGGGCGATCCCACACCGGTTCTTGAAGTGCTGATGATCCCTGCCAGGGCGGCAAAACCGCCTGTTATGCAATAAACCAAGAACTTGTAGTACCGGAGTCTAATCCCCGAAAGCCTGACTGCTTCTTCATTGCTTCCGATGGCAATAATCACCCTGCCGAAAACCGTGTACTTCAGGATAATGAAGACAAGGATAAAGGTAATTAACATGAGGGAGACCGGGTTGGGAATGCCCATTACCCGTCCAGATCCGAAGCTGGTTAAGGCAGCTCCCGATTCTCCGATAATAATGGGAGCTCCTTTGGAGACTATAAATCCCAATCCCCGGGCGATGGTCATCAATGCCAGCGTGGCAATAAACGGGGCCATCCTGTGGACAGAAACGAGATAACCGGAGGCAGACCCAATGGCCACACCTGCCAGTAATGCACAGAGAATAGCCATCGCCGGGGGCATGATAGGCAGGAAACTTCCGGTTAAGACACTGGTCAGGGCTACTACCGAACCGACCGACAAATCGATCCCCCCGGTCAGAATCACCAGCAACATTCCCATGCTGATGATACCCACACCGGATACCTGTCTAAAAATATTGGCCAGATTGGTGTAGGTGAAGAATACATCAGAAATGGTCGATGAAATGATAACCATAATGATGAAAATCACCAATGTATTATGTTCGATAACAAAATTAAGTATCTTTTTACCTTGTATATTTATGTTTGTCATTCCGATTTGTTTTAGTTTTTTATTCCTTATTGTCCGACCGCCATTTTCAGGATATTTTCTTCCGAAAACTCCTCTTTCCTGAGGATTCCTTTCACCATCCCGTCTTTCATGACCAGTACCCTGTCGCACATGCCAATCACCTCATTGATCTCTGAAGAGATGAGTACGATGCATTTTCCCGTAGCTGCCAACTCGTTGATGAGACGGTAAATCTCAACTTTGCCTCCTACATCAACCCCACGGGTGGGTTCATCAAAGAATAGTATTTTACAACCGATACCCATCCATTTGGCCAATACCACTTTTTGCTGGTTCCCGCCACTCAATTCAGACACGGGTACATCAGGCCCCTTGGCTTTAATTGCCAGTTTCTCAATCAATTGAAGCGTATGGCTCTTTTCTGTCTTCCGCCGAATAAAGCCTGATTTGCCGGATATATGATCAAAACAGGTAATACTGATATTCTCTTTAATGGATAAGGGCAATATCACACCCTGGGTTTTCCTGTCTTCCGGGACAAACCCAAAACCTGACCTGATCGCTTCGGGGATCGAATTGATCTTTATCTCGGCTTCATCATACCGGATCGTACCACTTTCCTTCTTGTCGGCAGAGAAAATAGCCCGGATAGTCTCCGTCCGTCCGCTTCCTACCAGTCCTGTTATGCCCAGCACTTCTCCTTCCCTTACCGAGAAACTCACATTTCTCACTTTTTTCCCATTACAGATATTTTCCGCGCGGAAGATCTCCTTCCCGGGAGTGACCTCCCTGCGGGGATAGAAGACATTCAGCTTCCTGCCTATCATCATCCGGATGACCTCCTCCTGGCTGGTTTGGAAAACGGGCATGGTTTCACTGGCTGTGCCGTCTTTTAAAACCGTCACCACATCCGCAATCGTGAAAACCTCTTCCAGCCGATGGGAAATATAGATTATGGTTACTCCGTTGTTTTTCAGCTTTTTCAGCACTTCAAAAAGGAGCCGGGTTTCAGGCGGGGCCAGCACGGCAGTCGGTTCATCCAGCACGAGAACCCTGACATTCTCCGACAGTGCCTTGGCAATCTCCACAACCTGCTGGTCGGCGATACTCAAATCCCTGACTTTGCTCCGGGGTGCGATGGAAAATCCCAGGCTGCTGATGAGTTGTCCTGCTTTCCTGTTCATCTCCTGCCATTTGATGAATACGTTTTTTCCCCCGAGGGTATGGAGGTAAATGTTCTCGGCCACTGACAGTTCCGGAACCAGTGAAAACTCCTGGTAAATAATGCCGATTCCGGCTTTCCTCCCGTTTTGCGGATTGTTTATATCGACCTCTTTCCCGTCGATCCGGATCATTCCGCTCTCTTTCTGGTATGCCCCGGAGAGAATCTTCATCAAAGTTGATTTTCCGGCCCCATTTTCTCCAACAAGTGCATGTATCTCTCCCGGTCTGCTTTTCAGGGTAACCTCCTTTAAAGCATGGATTCCGCCGAAAGATTTACTGATATTCAGTAATTCTACACGATATTCAGGTAACATGATCAGAAAATTGCGTCAGGATTGTAATATTTATCGACATTTTCGCCGGAGATACAAACCGGAGGAGTGTACATGATTTTGGGAAAATCATGTACACCCATGAGTATTTTAACGGCTGTTTCGACGGCCTGTTCTCCGATGACAACCGGATTGTTCATTCCGGTAGCCCCGTAGCGGCCTTCCCTGATCAGTTTCAATGCCTCTTTTTGTCCATCCGCACCGGCAACAATCAGGATATCCCTGGTTTTTCCGGCTTCCTCGATGGCTTGCATGGCTCCCAGTGCCATGGCATCCTGTTCGGAAACCAGCACATTGATATCCGGGTGTGCAACCAGAATGTCTTCCATGGCTTTTAATCCCCCTTCATAGGTCCAGTTACCCCATCCCTGCGACACCACCTCAAACTCAACTTTCCCCACTGAACGCAGCTGCTGTTCAATAATCCCCCTGAAAATCCCCTGCCGGCGTTCTTTTCCCACAGGATTTCCCTGCGCTCCGCTAAGCAGAGCCATTTTCAGCTTGTCTCCGTTGGTTTTTTTCACCAGCCACTCACCGACCAGTTCTCCGTTTTCAAGGTTATTCGACTGAATATTGGTTACAAAATCGGCCGAAGGATCGATTGAACTATCTACGATGATGACAGGTACTCCCGATTTTGTGGCATTGTTGGTGGCCTGAACAAGCGCCTTGGGATCCAGCGGATTCAGTATAAGTATATTTATACCCATCGCCAGAAGATCCTCCACCGAAGCTATCTGCTTGTTCAGATCATCCTGGGCATCGATATAAAAAAACTTCATTCCCAATTCTTCGGTCTTTCTTTGGATTGTTTTGGTCAGCGCCACAAAATAAGGGGCATTCAGCGTTTTTATTGCCATACCGACTTTAAAGTTTTTAAGCGCCTCCTGACTGATTTGGCCGGATGCTGATTTGGGATTTTTCCCCGGAGATTTTGGGCCGGAAATGCATCCGGTGCATGAAAACAGCCCAGCGGTAAAAAGAATGATTAAAAGTGATTTGCCGATTTGATTTAGTTTGTTCATATGATAAAGTATAAAAAAGTGTCTTCCTTCGTCCAGGTTATTTTTTCTCCTTTTTCAGGTCTTCCAACATCAGTCCGAGATTATTGACATATTCCGTAAACTGCGTGGAGTATCTCACCGAGTCGTCCCGAACCGCAGGCAGGTCAATTTTAAACTGGTGTCTGACGGTGGCCGGACCGGAATCAAGTATGTAAATGTCGGTGGAAAGAAAGACCGCTTCACTTTCCGAATGAGTGACAAAGATCACCGTGGGATCGAGTTTTGCATTTTCGAATACGGAACGGAGGAACACCTGGATCTGTTTCCGAGTGATGGTATCCAGTGCGCCAAATGGTTCATCCATCAACAGGATCTGGGGGTTCACCACGAGGTTTCTGGCAATGGCCACCCGTTGCAGCTGGCCTCCCGAAAGGATTGGATATTTGGCCCATTTATTCTCATGGCCGGTAAGTCCGACAATTTTGATCATCTCCATTGCCCTGTCATTGGCTTCATCCCGGGGAACTCCTTTCAGCACCAGGGGTAGTGCGACATTCTGGAGTACCGTTTTCCACTCAAACGAGGTATATTGCTGAAATACCATAGGAATCCTGTCCTTGTCGGTCCTTTTTTTGCCGTATATATAGATATCGCCTGAAGTAGGTTCCTGCAATCCTGAAACATACCGGAGGAGGGTCGATTTTCCGCAACCCGACTTTCCCATGATGGTGATAAACTGCCCCTGGTCTTTGATGTCCCTGATGTCAAGGTTGAAATCCTTAAAAACCACATTGTGCGGAACATGTTCGGTATAAACCTGGTTGATGTTCACCAGGTTTATCACATCGGGAAGTGTACCGGCAACCTCCTGGCCTGCCTTCTCCCTTTTTCCCGGCGCAACTTCAACCGGCATGGTTTCTTCCACGGATTCAGGTATTTCAGGTTCTTCCTGTTTCTGGAAAATATTCCGTTTCATAATCAGGCGTATTTGAATTTGTATAGTTTCTTATCGAGCATTTTGAGCAGCTTATCCTGCACAAAACCGATAAAAATGATCAGCAGCAACACGGCATACAGCTGATCGACATGTGATCCGCGCGAGGTGGCCATATAGATCATTGATCCCAGTCCTCCCTGGGCGTTCACCATTTCCGCAATGACGATGTAGGTCCAGCTCACGGCCACCAGGTTGATCACATCCATCGAGAAGCGGCTGAGCACGGAGGGGATGTAAAAGTGTTTCAAAGTCATCCAGGGGCTTGCATTAAGCGTCCACATGGTTTGCTGGAGCGCTTTAAGGTGGTCGTCGGTTTCAATATCTTTAATGCGTTGGGTGATGGCGGGGAGCAGGTAGACAAAAATACCGAAAGCCAGGAACTGGACCTTGACACCCAGGCCGAGGCCGAACAATGCCATAAAAATGCCGGTGGTGGCAGGCAAAGGGGTGAACCGGATGGCTTCAATCTGCTTGCTTACCAGGTGCCTGAAAAAGGGGATCAGACCGACCAGGAATCCCAGTGGGATGGCCAATGCCATTGCCTGCAGATAGCCGCCCATGTTAATAAAAATCGAATATCCGGTATTGTACAGCAGGTTCCTGTCTACAAAAAGGGTCTTGAAGCACTTGAGCACATCAATGGGAGAGGGGAGGATGGTCGGTTTGATCCAACCCAGGGTGGGTGCCAGCCACCATGTAAACAGCAGCAGAATCCATCCCAAGATGTTCACTGTGGTGGCTGTTTTATGGTCAACCTCTCCGGCAAAACGGAAGAGTTTCTTCAGGTTATCCATGTTCATTGCCTGATTTTTGAAATTATGGTCACTTTTTCATGATAAAACCGCAAAGACGGGGAAACGCAGGATGAAATCGGGATTACATTGCGTCTTAGCGCCTTTGCGGTAAATAGAAAACGGGAATTCCTTCAGGCACCTTATTTGGCAAGGAGCTGGAATTCCGTTCTTCTGTTGGCCGCCCTTCCTTCTTCGGTACGGTTGTCGGCCACCGGCTTGTCAGGGCCGTTGCCCACAATAATAAACCGGTTGGGATCAAAATTGTAGGTTTTGACAAGGTAATCGGCTACCGACTGTGCCCGTTTCCGGGAAAGATCCCTGTTCATGGCCGCGCCGCCCACATTGTCGGTATTCCCTTCAATTCGCACTTTCATTCCGGCAAATTCGACCGATAGTTGTCCCAGCTGGTTCTCGATCTTCTTCTTCATGTCGGGAGCGAGGGCCCACGATCCGGTGGCAAAGTTGATGATGATAGGCTTGATTGCCACAGCAGGTGTTGTGACATCTTTGGCCGTGGGGGTTTCAAATTGGATCTGGGCTTCGGCTGCATGGGCCTCGCCCTGGAGATCGGTGATAGCCTGCACGATCCCGGGATAGGATGCTTCAGCCCACGGGACTATATTGCTCAGGTTGTTCCCGTATCCGGTTTTGTATACACGGGCCATTTTGGTGTATAACTGCTGACCGGTTATGCCGGTAAAGTCGGTGCTTAATCCGAAGAAATTGACATTATCCCCATAGGTGGCAAAGTGGATCTTTTTCATCCCGTCAAGGATGATGCTCACATCGTCGGGAACCTCAAAGGCTGTTTTATAAGTTTGGGCAGCTTTGGCCATCTTTTCCGGATCCTTCATTTCCGAATTGGCCACCAGCCATGCTTTAGAAAGTTTGACAAACAGCTCTTTTTTCTTTTCCAGGACCTCTTTCCGGGCGATGAAACCATCCATAATGATATTGGGTAGCAGATCGGTGCTGGTCAGCACTCTGGCAGCCCTCGATTTCAGGCATTCCTCATCATCGGGTGACCAGACTACGGTGGCATCGGCGTTGCCAGTGGTGAAGGCGGTTTTGGCGGCAAACGGATCCCCCATGGGTAAAATCTGGACATCCTTTTCAGTGAGCCCTCCCGCTTCAAGGGTGGCATGAAGCAGCGTATTGCTGGGCCATCCCAGGGCGCAGGCAATTTTTTTACCTTTCAGGTCGGCTACCGACTGGATCGATTCATCCACGATGAAGACATCCGCACCGCGGGAGTCGTCTATTTTCAGAAATTGCACCACCGACATCTTGGCCAGGTCACTGCTTCGGTCCATGCCGATGGGGGAAATATCGGTCGTGGTGAAAATAAAGTCGAGGTCTCCGTTTTTCAATGCGTCATTGAGTTTTTGCATGTCATCCATTCTGACTGCTTCGAATAAGACCCCGAATTCCTTGTACATGCGGGATTCCTTATTGGGTTTGGCTCCGCCGTTCAGGTCGATCCCGGGAGCAAATCCGACAAAATTGTTGAATCCGGCCCTCAGGTCGGCACTATTCCCTTTTGATGCCTTATTCAGGTATGGATATCCGTAATAGACCCCGGCACCTATTGCTGAGAGAAGGATCAACAGTATAATCAGCTGGAATCCGAAAGTCCACCGTTTCGGAAATCCCGGGATGGATCTTCCCTGTTGGTTTTGATATTCAGTTGCCATTTTTCAGAATTTTATGGTGTGATTTGAAAATTACTTTAAAAAATGTCTCCTAACGGACCGGCAGCATCCTTTTCCTCACGCGTCAGTTTGTGATTGGGATTGGCTATTTTTGACGGATCCGGAATGTCTAACTGTCCGGAATCCAGCTTATTTCCGATGGCGAGGAGTTTTTCATATGCCTCATCGCTGTCGAAATTAAAGGCAGTGGTATTTTTTTCCAGGTCCTCGAGGTTCTGGGCTGTCATGGCCAGATCTTCGGAAATTCGTCCGGCTACAAATTCCAGGGCATATTCCAGTTTCCAGTTCTGCCCGCCGGGGCCCAGAATCTCCTTCAGAATGGCGGTGGCTCCACGGGAAGCAGCTGCCATCTCCCAGTCCTTCTTCATGATGTGGATGCTCTCTTCAAAATCCTTGATCTTGTTTTCGAGAAGGGTGGCGCCGATAGCCAGTTTACGGTCAAGATTGGCAAATATATTGGACCTTGCAGCGTATTTGGTGGTCCATTCAATGTTCTTTTCGAGGGTGGTGTTCATCCGGGTTCCCGCTGAGGTGGCATTGATGAACTGCTGCTGAAGCTCTACATATTCATCGGTCTCCTTTACGGCATCTCCTTTCTCGGCTAACAATTTATCTATTCGGGCTTTGATTTCTCCGGCTTTTTTGGTTAACCGCTGAACTTCGGTCTTTGAATTTTCAGCCACGGTCCGGGTTTCGTTCGACATCTGTTCAAAATCATTACGCAGCTGTTTGATCTTGGCTTTATGCTTTAAAAACTGATCATGGGTCTCCCACATCTTTGTTTTTTGCTCTTCCAGTTCATCAAAGGGATTCCAGCGGATGATCGCTTTGTGAAACCAGCGGACAATCCTGCGGAAAAGCTTGAAAATGGCAGGCAGCAGCAGAATTACCAGGATCACGGCCAGCACGGAGACAATCACAGCCAGTACCTGGCTCAAGGCACCGAAAACGGCCGGAATAATCCATTTCACTGTGCCATACCCGAGAACCGCGAGCAATATCAGGGCGACCAGGGCACCTATGGGCTTTTCACCCGTGCGCCATTTTCCCAATGTCTCTTTTCCTTTTTCCACCAGTTTGGCGTCATCGAAATATTTCATGATCGGCAACTGGGTAACTGTTTTTGTTTCCGTTTGCATGATAAATGGTTTATGCTGTTATGTAAGGTTTGATTTTATACCGGCTTCAATATCCACAATGCTCAGGATCACCTGTTCCTTGGCGTTTCTGATGGCGCTGATCTTACGGTCTATTTCAATCAGCTGATTTCCGTATTTCTGGTCGATGGCCATCAGTTGGTTGTTCAACGCTACATCCTGGTTCTGAAGTTCCTGGATCTGACGAGTCAGTTGTTCAATTTTTGATCTGATCTCACCCAGGTTTCTGTCCAGGTTGTTCCTTTCCGTTTCCTTATCGGCCTGCAGGCCCTGTTTTTTGGCCTCTCCCTTGCCTATTTCCGCTTCAGCAGTCCGCTGGACCACGTCCTTATAGTACATGGCACTCTGAAGCAGCCGGGAGGCAGTGAGTGACTTGTCCATTTTTTGGGCGATCCGGAAGACCGTTTTATACACTTCCGGATCCGGATTTTGCTTCTCCTCAAAAAGAGATTCGGTAAATTCCAGAAAATCAAATCCGGGCTGATTGTTCTGATTAATCAGGTTCTGTAACCTTTGCACGAAATCTTCCACCAAATTTTGATCCTGAACACCAACGGATGGGCGGGAAAATGAGGTGGTATTGAAGTTTTCCTGCACTGGCTTTTCATAGCTTTCTGTTTTCAGAATAGGCTTTTCTTCATGCTGAGGTTCCGTCTCCCTGAAAAACAGACTTCTGAAACTAAATCCTTTATCCTTTTCTGACATCGCTGGTTTAAATTATCTGATTAGTTGTTCTAGTGCCCGAAATGTTACAAAACCAACAGAAATAAGTGTCGGCTTCCTAAATAACATCCGTCACCCTGACAAATATACGAAGCAGTTGCGAATTCGCGAGAAAAAAGAACCGGAATAATGGCTGATTCTTCGTTTTAGTCGAATCCGGAATGGCTGGGCTCTGTCGCAATTCCGGTTCCGGATAGAAACAAAATTTTACTGTTCCGCAACATATCATCTTCAACCAAAGCAATTATTTATAAATTTGTTGGCCGTGTATAATCCGGATCGGGGGACACCGGAGCCGGAAAAATGATTTTTTACGGTAGGTTGGAATCGGCAAGCAACTTAGTAAATATAAAATAAATATACTTATGGATACAACTAAAAAAGTGGCGATCGGTGTGGATGTCGGGGGTACCAATACGGCTATCGGAGTGGTGGATCCTGATGGGAATGTGATGATCAAGGACAATATTCCTACGGCTACCCATGGCGATTTTGAAAGATTTATCGAGGACCTTGCAGCTGCGATCAAGGTTCAGATCTCCTCGGCCAAACTTTTGAATGAAAATCTGGAAGTGCTGGGGATCGGAATTGGTGCACCGAACGGCAATTATTACAATGGAACGATTGAATATGCACCCAACCTTTCGTTCAGGGGAGTTCTTCATTTTGTCAAGCTGGCACGGAACCATTTCCCGGACATGCCGGCTTTGGCGCTGACCAACGATGCCAATGCGGCAGCCATCGGTGAAATGATTTACGGGGGAGCCCGCAATATGAAGAACTTTGTGATGTACACCCTGGGAACAGGTGTGGGTAGCGGTGTGGTGGTAAACGGTGACCTGGTTTACGGGCATGACGGATTTGCCGGAGAATGCGGACATACCACCCTGATTCCTGGAGGAAGGCTTTGCGGTTGTGGTTCGCTCGGACACCTGGAAGCCTATTGTTCGGCTCCC
>Ga0116193_1003859_pt1 | contig 10674 bp, 8 predicted proteins | sample AD_UKC115_MetaG_FD_89892 | JGI IMG/M metagenome (GOLD analysis project Ga0116193, IMG submission 89892) | Active sludge microbial communities of municipal wastewater-treating anaerobic digesters from Hong Kong - AD_UKC115_MetaG | ecosystem: Engineered > Bioreactor > Anaerobic > Digestate | place...
CCACCGACCACCAGACCGACACTGAACGCCTCGAAGAACTCGTCGCGGTTCACGCCGGCCTCGCGACACTGCGCGACGTGGTAGCTGATGCAGTCGTCACAGCGCAGGACCAGCGAGGCGACCAGGCCGAGCAGCTCCTTGGTCTTCACGTCGAGCGCACCGTCCTTGTAAGTCTGCGTGTCGAGCGCGAAGAAGCGCCTGACGACCTGGTTGTCGTGCTCGAGGATGCGCGCGTTCATGCGCTGACGGAACTCGGTGAAAGCCTTGACGCGATCGCCGCTCACGACGCGTTCCCGAGCAATGTCGCCAGGCGTCCGGAACGATCGGCCGCGACCAGATCGTCGTAACCGCCGATATGCTCGCCGTCGATGAAGATCTGCGGCACGGTACGCCGGCCGGCGGCCCGTGCGAGCATTTCGTCACGCCGCGCCGGCTCGCGATCGATGAGGATCTCCTGCCAGTCGAGGCCACGCGCCTTGAGCAGGTTCTTCGCGGATACGCAGTAGGGACAGATCGTGGTGCTGTAGATTTCGACTTTCGGCATGGCCGCTCCGGCAGGCTGGTCCTTCGATCGGTGCATGGTGGGGACGCGTGCACGGACACGCAAGGCGCACGCCGGTCCGGTGGCCCGCGAACTCACGCTCCGGTATCGTGGTCCAAGCGCCATTCCGGTCGTCCGCCTGCCCTCTCATGCCGAAGCTCCTTCGCGCTCTCGCCTTGGTCCCCCTCGCCGCGGCCCTGCTCACCGACGCCCGTGCCGGTGGCGGCGTGCGCCTGCCGGATATCGGCAGCTCGGCCGGCCAGGTCCTTTCGCCCGCCGAGCAGAAGAGCTACGGCGCGAGCATGCTGCACGAAATGCGCGCGATGAACCTCGTGCTCGATGATCCGCTGCTCGAGGAGCGGCTTGATCGACTCGGCTACCGCCTCGTCGCCCACAGCGACAAGCCCGATCAGGCGTTCACCTTCTTCCTGGTCCGCGACAACCAGATCAATGCCTTTGCCGCCCCTGGCGGTTACATCGGCGTCAATACCGGGCTGATCGTCACTACGGCCGGTGAGAGCGAACTCGCCGCGGTGCTCGCGCACGAGATCTCGCACATCACGCAGCAGCACTTGCTGCGCGCGTTTGAGGACGCGCAGAAGACCTCGCTGCCGATTGCCCTCGCGATGCTCGGGGCTCTGATCGCCAGTTCGCATGCCGGCGGCGATGCCGCCGAAGCCGTGCTCGCCACCGGCACGTCGTTGATCCAGCAGCGCCAGATCAACTTCACGCGGCAGGACGAGGCTGAGGCCGATCGCGTGGGCATCCAGACGCTTGCCCGCGCCGGTTTCGATCCGAACGCGATGGCCGATTTTTTTGCGCGCATGGACCGCGCCCTGCGTCCCGGCAACGACGACAGCAACGTGCCGGGCCTGCTGCGCACGCATCCGGTCACCGTCACGCGCATCAGCGATGCCAAGGCGCGCGCTCAGGGCATGGCGGATGAGCAGCCTGCCACGCCGGCTCCGTCCGATGCCGACTTCAGCGCCCTGCTCCCGGCCCGGCTCGCGGCACGCCGCAGCGACGACGCGCTCGCCACGTCCCGCAAGGACTCGGGCTCGAAGGACGATGCGCACCAGTACGCGCTGTTCCGTGAGCGCGTCCGCGTGCTGAGTGCCGACGAACCGCCGCGGCTCGTCGCCTACTACACCGACACCCTGCGCCATGGCGACGCGGCGGATCCGTCCGCCCTGCGTTACGGCCTCGCCCTGGCATTGCTCTCCGACAGCAAGGCGGCTCGCGCGCTCACCGAGCTGCAGCCGCTGCTCGCGGCCGAACCGGACAATCCGCTGCTCGCGCTGGCCATGGCCCGTGCCGAACTCGATGCCGGACGGCGTGCCGCCGCGCTCGCGCGCTTCGAGGCGTTGGGGGCCAATTCGCCTGGCAGCCGACCGGTGATCCTCGCCTACGCCCAGGCTCTGCTCGCCGACGGCCAGCGCGACAGCGCCCGCAAGGCGCAGGCGATCCTGCGTCCGCTGATAGTCGAGACCGAGGAAAGCCCCGAGATCTACCGCAGCTTCGCCCGCGCCTGCGAGCTGTCCGGCGATACCGTGCGGGCCGCGCTGTCCTATGCCGAGGCCGCCTACCTGAACGGGCATGCCGAGGACGCTCTCAACCAGTTACGCGACCTCGCCAAGCGCAAGGACCTGGATTACTACCAGCGCGCCCGTGTCGATGCGCGCATTACTGAATTCACCCCCGTGGTGCTCGAACTGCGCCGGCGCGGCACCCGGCCGGCCGATCAGGGCCGCATCGCCGATGGCGGGTTTTCCTGCGCCGGTTCAGGCCCTTGTGCGAGCCTGTCATCCCGGCGTAATACTGAGCGCGTGGAATAATGCCGGTGTAACAAAGCGCCGCGCCGCGGCGCACCCGGCGTGATACCGTGCAGAAACGCATCTTGATCGTCGAAGACGAAACCACGATCCGTGACATGGTGGCTTTCGCGCTGCGCAAGGCCGGCCTCGAAGCCGTCCACGCGCCGGACGTGCGCGGCGCCCAGGATGCGATCATGCAGCGCGTGCCTGATCTGATCCTGCTCGACTGGATGCTGCCCGGCATGAACGGCCTCGACTATGCCCGCCGCCTGCGCCGCGACGATCTCACGCGCGAGGTGCCAATCATCATGCTGACCGCGCGCGGCGAGGAAGGCGACCGCGTCAACGGTCTCGACGCCGGCGTGGACGACTACGTGGTCAAGCCGTTCTCGACGCGCGAATTGATCGCGCGGATCAAGGCGGTCATGCGACGCACGCACGGCGATGCCGCCGACGGCAGCGTGGATCTCGGCGGCCTGCGCATCGACACCGCTGCCCACCGCGTGTTCGCCGGTACCGAGACCGTCTCGATCGGTCCTACCGAATACCGCCTGCTGCACTTCTTCATGACCCATCCCGAGCGTGTCTATTCGCGCAGTCAGCTGCTCGACCACGTCTGGGGCGGCAGCGTCTACGTCGAGGAGCGCACGGTCGACGTGCACATCCGCCGCCTGCGCAAGACCCTCGAGCCGCACCGCGCCGATGGCCTGATCCAGACCGTACGCGGCGCCGGCTATCGCTTCTCCACCACACCGGCGGACTGAACGGGCCTGCATGCCGTGCCCGCCCTGACGCCGCCGGAACACTCGCCGCGCTCGCGCCTCGACATCCTGCAGAGCCACGCCTGGCAGGTGTCCCTCGGCCGTTTCCTGATCCTCGTCCTGGCCGCACTGCTGATTGGCCTGCCGTTCGGCCTGTCGTTGTACACGCTGCTCGCCGCGCTGTTCGGCTACTCGGTGTGGTCGCTGGTCAACCTCTACCGCATGCAGAGCTGGTTGAGCTCGCGCCGTCGCCGCCCACCGCCCGAGGATCGTGGCGTCTGGTCGGATCTTTCCGCAGTGTTCTTCCGCAAGCTCGCCGCCGAGCGCTCGCGCAAGCGCCGTCTGGTCGCGCTGCTGCGCGCGTTCCGCGAAGCGGCAGCAGCCCTGCCGGATGGCGTGGTCGTGCTCTCCGGCGGGCGCGGCGTGCTCTGGTCGAACGAATCGGCCGGCCGGCTGCTCGGGCTGGCGATGCCGCGCGATCGCGGCCGGCGCGTGGACGAGGTGCTGCCGCCGCCGTCCCGCGCCTGGATCGCCGGCACGCCGCCGCTCGACCCGCTGAGCGGCATCGCCAGCCTGCACGACGAGAACCTGCGCCTGTCGTTCCGGCTGATCCCGTACGCGCGCGACCAGATGCTGCTCGTGGTGCGCGACGTGAGTGCGCTGATGCGTCTGGAGCAGGTGCGGCGCGACTTCGTCGCCAATGTCTCGCACGAGCTGCGCACGCCATTGACCGTGCTGCACGGTTATCTCGACATGCTCGAGCCCGAGGACGCGCCGCAGCTTGCGCCGATCCTCGACGATCTGCGCAGCCAGTCGCGACGCATGACCCAGATCGTCGAGGACCTGCTCACGCTGTCCCGGCTAGAGGCCCAGCAGCAGCTCGCCGAGGACCGCATCGCCATGCGTGGCCTGCTGCACACGTTGCGGCGCGAGGCCGAGGCACTGAGCCGTGGCCGGCACGAGATCCACGTCGAGATCCGCTGCGAGGCCGACCTGCACGGCTCGACCGATTACCTGCACAGTGCGTTCTCGAACCTGGTCAGCAACGCGGTGCGCTACACGCCGGCCGGCGGGCGGATCACGCTCGCCTGGGAGCCGGCCGAGCACGGTGCACGCTTCGCGGTCACCGATACCGGCCAAGGGATTCCGGCCGAGCATCTGCCACGCCTGACCGAGCGCTTCTATCGCGTCTCGACCAGCCGCTCGCGCGAAACCGGTGGAACCGGTCTCGGCCTCGCGATCGTCAAGCACGTGCTGCAGTTGCACCAGGCGCGTCTCGAGATCCGCAGCGAGGTCGGCATCGGCAGCACGTTCGCCTGCGTGTTCGGTAGCGCCCGGCTGCTCGGCGATGCCGCGCGCAGCGTCACGGCCGACATGGCGCGATGACGGGCCTGCCCTGCGCCATCCATGCGAAGAGCACGCCGCCGCGTCTGGTCAGGGTCGATGGCCTTGGGCAAGCTAGGCGCATGACTAGCGTGTCCCGCGGCGCCTGCTGCCACGGCCGCTCCGCTACGCCCCTACCGCCCGGGGAAACCCGTTTCGTCTGGTCGTGATCCGCCATGGAACCGCACACCACCAAATCCAGCGCCACGCGCGCCGCCCGCAGCACGCCGCCCCCGGCCGGGCACCCCGACCTGCGCGATCCGTCGCTGTACATCAACCGCGAGCTGGCGCATCTCGAATTCAACTTCCGCGTGCTGGCCCAGGCTTATGACGAGTCGGCGCCGTTGCTCGAGCGGCTGCGTTTCCTGTGCATCTCGAACTCCAACCTCGACGAGTTCTTCGAGGTGCGCGCCGCAGTCATCAAGCATCAGCTCACATTCGGCAACTTTGTGCCAGGTCCGGACGGCCTGTCGGCCTCGGAGGTGCTGGTACGCATCCGCGCCCGCGCGCTCGATCTGGTCCGTGCCCAGTACGAATTCTGGAATCAGACCCTGCAACCGGCGCTCGCCGAGGAAGGCATCCGCTTCCTGACCCGCGACAAGTGGACGGTGAAGCAGAAGCGCTGGCTGCAGGGTTACTTCCAGAACGAGATCTTGCCGGTGCTCTCGCCGCTCGGGCTCGATCCGGCGCACCCGTTTCCGCGCATCCTCAACAAGAGCCTGAACCTCGCCGTCGTGTTGAAAGGCAAGGATGCGTTCGGCCGCGAGGGCCACATGGCGCTGGTACGCGCGCCGCGTTCGCTGCCGCGCATCATCCGCCTGCCTGCCGAGGTGGCCGAGACGCCGTATGACTTCGTCTTCCTCGCCGGCATCCTGCAGCACTTCGTCGACGAGATGTTCCCGGGCCTGCAGGTGCAGGGCTCGTACCAGTTCCGCGTGACGCGCAACAGCGAGCTGATGGTCGACGAGGCGGAAGTGGAGAACCTCGCGACCGCACTGTCCGATGAACTCGCCGAGCGCGGCTATGCGCATCCGGTGCGCCTCGAACTCGCCGAAAGTTGCCCGCGCCCGATCGCCGAAATGCTCATGGCGAATTTCGAGCTGACCGAGCAGGACGTCTATCGCTGTGCCGGACCGGTTAACATCAACCGCATCATCGCGATCTACGATCAGGTCGACCGTCCGGATCTGAAGTTCACCCAGTTCGTGCCGCGCCTGACGCCAGCCTTGGCACTCGGCACCGGCGTGTTCGATGCGGTGCGCGAAGGCGACATCCTCCTTCACCATCCGTTCGAGTCGTTCACGCCGGTTCTCGAATTCCTGCGCCAGGCCGCGCAGGACCCCGATGTGCTGGCGATCAAGCAGACGCTGTATCGCGTCGGCGACGACTCGCCGCTGGTCAATCATCTCGTCGATGCGGCGCGCGCCGGCAAGGACGTGACCGTGGTCGTCGAACTGCGCGCACGCTTCGACGAGGAGGCCAACATCCGCCTCGCCAACCGCCTGCAGTCCGCCGGCGTGCAGGTCGTGTATGGGGTGGTCGGCTACAAGACGCACGCCAAGATGCTGCTCATCGTGCGCCGCGAAGCCGGCAATCTGCGCCGCTACGTGCATCTCTCGACGGGCAACTACCATCAGGTCACCTCGAAGGTCTATACCGATTTCGGCCTGCTGACCGCCGATCCGGACATCGGCGAGGACGTGCATAAGCTCTTCCAGCAGCTTTCCGGGCTCGGTCCGGTCATCAAGCTCAAGCGGCTCCTGCAATCGCCGTTCACGCTGCACAGGAGCCTGATCGAGAAGATCGAGCGCGAGATCGGTCATGCACGCGCCGGGCGACCGGCACGCATCATCGGCAAGATGAATGCGCTGAACGAAGGCAGCGTGATCGGCAAGCTTTATCAGGCCTCGTGCGCCGGCGTGCAGATCGACCTGATCGTGCGTGGTGCCTGTGGACTGCGGCCCGGCCTGCCGGGCGTATCGGAGAACATCCGCGTGCGTTCGATCGTTGGCCGCTTCCTCGAACACAGCCGCGTCTACTGGTTCGGCAACGACGGCCAGCCGGAACTGTTTTGTGCGAGCGCCGACTGGATGGAGCGCAATCTGCTGCGCCGGATCGAAACCTGTTTCCCGATCCTCGACCCGCAGCTCGCAGAGCGCGTCTACGACGAGGCATTGGCAAACTATCTCGTCGACAACACTCAGGCCTGGGCCCTGAACGCGGACGGCGGCTATTCACGGCTCACGCCGGGCGAGGACATGCCGCACTCCGCACAGCTGGCGCTGCTCGCCAAGTTAGGCCACTGACACACCGTTCTGGGGCGTATTCCGTGTATGCCCCGGGCTGCGATGCCCGCTCGGGTTCGCTCTCTTCGTCAACGAACCAAGGAACTAGCAGACACGAGGGCCCGGGCCGCTCTCGGATTGCGGTCCCCTCTCCATTCGAGGCCGGTCTCTTTCCAAGCGCGGGCTCCTGATCGATCCGTCCCATGGGATCTGCCCTGGGTCTTGCTGGTGCAAGGTGTTCGGGAGGCTGACATCAGTGTCCAGTCGGTTCCCTGGAAAGCCGTCGGGTACGCCTGTGACGTGCCGGCAAAGCACCTCGATTGCGCCGTGCACGTCGCCAATCGCAGATGTGTGGACTTCGCCTCCTAGAAATCCTCTCCGGATGACCTAGTTCCGGCGCACGTCTTGCCGCGCCCCACGCGCCTCGTGCCACAATTCCATTCACACCTTCTTCATCGAGGCACGCGTGTCCGACGGCAGCCGCACACAAATCCGGGATGGTGAGCTGCTCGCGGCCGTCGACCTAGGATCGAACAGCTTCCACATGGTCGTCGCGCGCTATCAGCACGGCGAACTGCGCGTGATCGATCGTCTGCGCGACAGCGTGCGGCTCGCCGCGGGCCTGCGCAGCGACGGTTCGCTCGATCCTGCGCGTCGCGAGCGTGCACTGGCCTGTCTCGCACGCTTCGGCCAGCGCCTGCGCACGTTGCCGCACGGCCGCGTACGCGCCGTGGCGACCAACACCGTACGCCGACTCAGCGCGCCACAGGCCTTCCTGCTGCCCGCCGAAACGGCACTCGGCCACCCGATCGAGGTGGTGTCGGGCCGCGAGGAAGCGCGTCTGATCTATCTCGGCGTCGCGCACGGCCTGCCCGAATCGCCGCACAACCGGCTGGTCATCGACATCGGCGGCGGCAGCACGGAATTCATCATCGGCCGCGGCCTCGACGCGCTCGAGACCGAAAGTCTGCAGATGGGCTGCATCGCCAGTACGCTGCGCTTCTTCGAGGACGGCAAGGTGACGGCCAAGCGCTGGCGCCAGGCGCATGCCGAGATCGGCCTCGAGCTGCAGCAGTTCGCTGCGGATTATCGTGCGCAGGGCTGGCAGGAAGCGATCGGCGCCTCGGGCACGATCAAGTCGGTCGGCAACATCGTGCAGGCGCAAGGCTGGAGCGAGAGCGGCATCACGCGCACCGCGCTCGTGCGTCTACGCGACCTGCTCATCGAGGCCGGCCAGATCGAGCGGCTCTCACTGCCGGGATTGTCCGAGGAGCGCCAGAGCATGATCGCCGGTGGCGTGGCGATCCTCGTCGCCGCCTTCGAGGTGCTCGACATCGAGCGCATGCAGGTCTGCGAGACCGCGATGCGCGAAGGTCTGCTGTTCGACATGATCGGGCGCGCTGGCCAGCGCGACCCACGCGCCGCGAGCATCACCTCGCTCGCACTGCGCTACGGTGTCGATCGGGCCCAGGCCCAGCGTGTGGAAGCGACCGTACTCGCCTTGCTCGATGACGTTGCGACCGCATGGCAACTGCCCGCCGAGGCGCAGGACTGGCTCGCGTGGTCGGCGCGCATCCACGAGATCGGCCTCGCGATCTCGCACAGCCAGCACCACTATCACGGCGCCTACATCGTCAGCCATTCCGATCTCGCCGGCTTCGGTCGCCAGGAGCAGCAACTGCTCGCCGTGATCCTGCGCTGCCAGCGGCGCAAGCCGGATGTGGATGCGTTCGATGTGCTGCCCGACCGCCTGCGGCGACATGCGTTGCGAGTGACCGTGCTGCTGCGTCTGGCGATCCTGCTGCAGCGCGCACGCAGCCCGAATACGCTGCCACCGCTCGATCTGCGCGTCGACGAGCGCACCCTCGAACTGCGCCTGCCACGTCTCTGGCTCGAACAGCATCCGCTGACCGTGGCCGATCTCGACCAGGAACGCGATTACCTCAAGGTTCTCGGGCTGCGCCTGCAGATCCGCGTGGCCGAGCGGATGACAGCGGTTTCCTGAACGTTTCGAGCGATACCGGCGGCCGTATGACTGGAGCACGCCGACCGCAGATCTCGTCTCCCGGCTTTACGCCCTGCCGCGTATGATTGCCGCCCGCCCAATTCAGCACGGAGTTCCGCCATGCTCAGAAGCCTGCTGTTCGCCCTCGTCCTGGCCTCGCCGCTCGCCATCGCCGCACCGCCGGCGGGCGAAGCCCCGGCGGCCAAGCCTGCCGCAACAAGACCTGCTCCTGCCACAACGGCAGCCACGACACCGGCGGCGACCAAACCAGCTGCCGCCCCCGCCGAGCAGGCCAAGGCCCCGAACCCGCGCGTGATCATGCAGACGAGTCTCGGCAAGATCACCATCGAGCTGTTCCCGGACAAGGCGCCGAAGACGGTCGAGAATTTCCTGCAGTACGCGAAGGAAGGCTTCTATGTCGGCACGATCTTTCACCGCGTGATCAGCGGTTTCATGATCCAGGGCGGCGGCTTCACGAAGGACCTGACCCAGAAGCGCACGCGCGCACCGATCCACAACGAGGCGAACAACGGCCTGCCGAACCTGCGCGGCACCATCGCCATGGCGCGCACCGGTGACCCGCATTCGGCCACCGCGCAGTTCTTCATCAATGTGGTCGACAACAACCGCCTCGATTACGTCAGCGACCAGAACGGCATGACCTGGGGTTACTGCGTGTTCGGCAAGGTGGTCGAGGGCATGGATGTGGTCGACAAGATCAAGGCCGTACCGACCGCCCCACAAGGCCCGCTGCCGAGCGACGTGCCGACCACGCCGGTGGTGATCGAGAAGGTCGAGGTCCTGTAAGTCTGAATCGCGCCTGGCGTCAGGCTTGACTGACAAACATTACAGATATCCAAGCGCCCCGGGACCTGCCGGGGCGTCTCGTCAGGCGAAGCCGATACACCAGCTTGGGCCTGCGTGACAGCAGACCAAATGGCTGATGCTGCTAGACAAAGCGTAGTCATACACGACCACTTTGTGTACGGCTACTGTGACTGGACGACACACCCGCTTCTCCAAGGAACCTCGCCGAGCCGCTGCCGTATGAGGTCGAGACGGCTATAGTTGTTTAATGAGCACCCTGGTCATTTCAGATCTTCATCTCCAGGAAGACCGTCCGGACATCACCGGTGCTTTCCTGCGCTTCCTGGGTGGCCCGGCGCGCGATGCCAAGGCTCTATACATCCTGGGCGACCTGTTCGAGAGCTGGATCGGTGACGACGATGATTCGGCGCTGGCGGCGGAGGTGCAGGCCGCTTTGCGCCAATGCACCGAAAGCGGCATCGTTTGCCACGTCATGCACGGCAATCGTGATTTCCTCATCGGCGAGCGATTCGCTGCCGCAACGGGCGTGATCCTGCTGGACGATCCGACGGTGGTCGATCTCCACGGCCTACCGACGCTGCTGATGCATGGCGACACACTATGCACTGGCGATGCCGCCTACCTCGCATTCCGCGCTCAGGTGCGCGATCCAGCCTGGCAAGCGCGGTTCCTATCCCAGCCGATCGAGGCGCGCCGCGTGTTCGCATGGCACGCACGAGAGCAGAGCCGGCTGCATACGGGAAGGGCCGCGGCAGAACTTATGGATGTCACCCCAGCAGCGGTGGTTGAGGCCATGCGAAAAGCCGGCGTGACCCGACTCATTCACGGCCACACCCATCGCCCAGGCACGCATAGCGTCGAAATTCCTGGCCTCGGCCATGCCAAGCGCATCGTCCTCGGTGACTGGGACCGGGGCGCTTATGCGCTAGTGGTGACTGCTGGCGCGTGTCGGCCGATGACTGGCCTGACGTAAGGATGGATGCCGATTCTTCGGCAAATCCATCGCAACGAATAGCGAAGGCGCCGCGCAGTCCAGCAGGATGGCAGCCACCGCAGC
>Ga0116193_1003860_pt1 | contig 10671 bp, 3 predicted proteins | sample AD_UKC115_MetaG_FD_89892 | JGI IMG/M metagenome (GOLD analysis project Ga0116193, IMG submission 89892) | Active sludge microbial communities of municipal wastewater-treating anaerobic digesters from Hong Kong - AD_UKC115_MetaG | ecosystem: Engineered > Bioreactor > Anaerobic > Digestate | place...
ACAGCCATCTATAATGACAACAAGAGACTACAACCTGAGGAAGACTTCAAAGGCTGCAGTTCCAGATTCATGAAACATATCGTACTCGGGCCCGACAAGCAGAACGTAATCATCGAACTGTCCGACCTCACTTACAGTCCCGATATCAACCGCTATTCCTACCGCATACTCGAATTGAACGACCGCAAATGGACAAAACTCAATGCTGGAGAAAACCGTATCGACCTCCACCAACTGGGTTATGGAAGCTACACTCTCCAGCTGCGCAACGGTGACAATAAAGATGCAAGTATCACGGAATACATCATAGAGATGGAATCCCCCTGGTATCTGACAGGATGGGCTTATGCCCTTTATATGTTGCTGTTCCTGGGATGCGTGTTCTACATATTTTATTACATACACAAAAAGAACGAGCGGAAGCTGGAAAAGCTGAAACAAAAACAATCCTTGGAACTGTCACAAATGAAGATGGATTTCTTCACAAACATAGCCCACGAGCTCAAGACACCGCTCACGCTTATCATTGCGCCACTAAGCCGCCTGCTGCCCGATTGCAAGGACGAAAAGATAAAAGCCCAACTCTCACTGATCAACGAGAATGCCATGAACCTGAATATCCTCATCCACAAGATTCTCGACTTCAAGCGAATGGAATACAACGAAAACGACGTGCTCATTCGTTCACATATTGAACTGGTATCCTTTATCCGGAAAATTGTACTGTCCTATTCCGAATCCATGCAATATGATAAAATACAATTTATGTTCCTGTCCAAGGAAGATACTCTTTGGGCAAATCTGGATTACCTGAAGATTCATTCCATTGTCACCAACCTGATTTCCAACGCTGCAAGATTTGTCAACAAAGCAAATGGAAAGATAGAAGTAACTCTAAAGAAAGAAGCAGACAATGTGGTAATCACCGTGCAAGACAACGGATGCGGCATCCAAAACCATGAAAAGAATTTCGTATTTCTCCGATTCTATCAAGCTGCCGACAACAAAAAGAAAAGAGAAGGCAGCGGAATAGGACTTTATCTGGTAAAGAAATATGCCGATCTTCATCAAGGCTCCATCAACATGGAAAGCGAAATAAACAAAGGAACTACATTCACAGTCAGTATCCCCTTGACAGGAGAAAATGCCATAGAGAAAAAAGACAGCGCTGAACAGCAGGAAAAGGCCCGAACCAAATCCGTCACCTACCCCAAGCTTCTCATTGTGGATGACAATGAGGAAATTCTATCCTTTCTGGCACAGACATTCTCCAAAGATTTCATTTGCCTGAAAGCTTCCAACGGAAAGGAAGGCTATGACATGGCCACCAGAGAAATACCCGACCTTGCCATCATTGATGAAATGATGCCGGTGATGAGTGGCCTGGAACTCTGCCGCCTGATTAAGGAAGACAGCAAACTGAATCTCATGTCACTCATCATGCTGACTGCCAAGGACGAGCGTGAGACCGAACTCCAAAGTATCGAAATAGGTGTTGATGCGTTCGTGGCAAAGCCTTTTGATGTGGACAAGCTCATCATCAAAGTAAAACAGCTGATTAATGCCCATGAAAAAGTGAACAAGATGATTCGATTGGAACAAACCACGGCACCCATCACTCAGAAGAAATCCGAAGAACTGTCCTATGATGAAAAATTCCTGGCCAAGCTTTCCAAGATAGTGGAGGACCAGATTACCGACCCGGACTTCAATGTCACCCAACTAAGCAGTGCAATGGCTATAGACCAAAAGCAACTCTACCGCAAGCTGAAAGCACTGATGGGTGTCACTCCCGTCAACTTCATCCGCCAGATACGTTTGAGAAAAGCTGCCTCTCTATTGGAGCAAAACAAGTTCACCGTATCCGAAATCATGTACATGGTGGGCTTCAACAACCAGGCTTATTTCTCTAAATGTTTTCTATCGGAATTCGGAACCACTCCCACTGAATACGCACAAAAGAACAAGAATTCAGAATCCTCGTAGAAACGAGGATTCCACAAAGTTATTTTGTCTTTTTTGTGATAGCTAATGTCCATTTTATTTCGCCATTTTAAAATTGAAACACATAATTTTGTAATGTTGTTTTTAACTTTAAATTTAATGAAGATGGACAAAAAAGAATTTCCAGGTTCACAGAGTGGACCACAATCTGCACGAACAAACAGCACGCAGATTATCTCCAAAACTTTCCTATTACTCATGTTCTTGTTAAGTACGACATTAGGATTTGCACAACAAATCAACGTTAGCGGTGTAGTACTCGACGAACAATCCGAACCAATCATTGGTGCGGCTGTCAAAGTTGCCGGACAGGCAACGGGTACAATTACCGACGTAGACGGCAAGTATTCTCTCGAAGTGAATGCCAATGCAACATTGGAGTTCTCATATGTAGGATACCAGCCCATGAAAGTAGCTGTAAGAGGACAGAAAAAGATTAACATCACGATGCGTGAAGATGTACGCACACTAAATGAAGTCATCGTTACAGGATACGGTTCAGTATCCAAAAAGAACTTGACTACATCTATTGCCAAAGTAAAAGCTGACGACGTCATCAAGACAGCGACCTCCAATATGTCGCAAATGTTGATGGGACGTGCAGCCGGTCTGCAGGCAACCATGTCGAGTGCACAGCCGGGTGGCGGTATCAATGTTACCATCCGTGGCGGTGGCGATCCTATCTATGTAGTGGATGGCGTTGTCATGCCTTCATCCTCATTAGAAAGTGCATCAGGAGGTACCACAACCGTCATGCCATCCAGTGTAAACCGTTCCGGTCTGGCTGGTTTGAACCCCGATGATATAGAATCTATCGAGGTGTTGAAAGATGCATCTGCATCCATCTATGGTTATGGAGCTGCCAACGGTGTAGTTCTCATCACTACCAAAAAAGGTAAAGAGGGCAACTTGAAAGTCACTTATGACGGTGCGATGAGTTATACCACGAACTATAAGTATCTGGATATGCTCGACTCACAGGATTATATGAATTATGCCAATACATTCAAGAAAGAGCTTTACATGTACAAGAATGGTATGGGTATCTATGGAGGCAAGACCTATGACAACGGAAGTGCCGATGCCTATTCAGCCTCAGAAATCTCAGCAGCCACTACAACCAACTGGCGCGACATGATTCTCCGTGACGGAAGCACTTCCAGTCACAACATTACCATTCAGGGTGGTACTCCCAAACTGCAATATTATCTGTCCGGTAACTATTATTATCAGAAAGGTTCCGTACAAAACTCTGCCATGGAGCGTTTCACTCTCCGCAGCAACGTGGCTTCACAGCTCACCAGCTTTGCCAAACTGACCACCACCCTCAACTACAACAAGAACACGAACCACAACGGTTCTGTAGGTGGTTCCTCCAATGGACGTGGTTCACAGGCCGACGGTTCTCTGGCTGCCGCAATGACCTATTTGCCGACTCTTCCTATTTATGATTCAACCGGCGCTTACACCTGTTTCCTGACAGTACCTAACCCAATCGGCATGCTGGATATGACAGATAAGACATTAGGCGAAGGTTTCAATATGAACTTCACATTGGATATCGACATCATTAAAAATATGTTGAAGGCTAGAGGACTTTTCGGTTATAACCGTGAAACATCCGACCGTTACGTTTACATTCCAACTACAACTTACTATGACCAGATCATGGGTCAAAGCCGTGGTAGTACGCAGCACGCATTCCGTGACAACAGTACCTTGGAAGGCATGCTGATGTTCAACAAAGGATTTGGCGAACTGATGAATTTGGATGCCGTAATCGGAATGGGACGTTACGTAAACCATTCAAACGGAATAGGAGTCACTTATACAGATATCAACGATATCATCAATTATACAGACTTGAGTGCAGCAACGGGAACAATTTCCCCGTCTTCCTACAAGACTTCGGATGAGAAACGTTCACAATTTGCACGTTTCAGTGCCGACTTCCTCGACAAATACGTCATCGCCGGAACCCTTCGTCGTGATGGTACAGATAAATTCTTCAAAAGCAAGAAATATGCGTGGTTCCCATCCGTATCTCTGGCATGGAAGATCTTCAACGAAGACTTCATGAAGAACATCACTTGGGTGAATATGCTGAAACTCCGTGCATCTTACGGTGTAACCGGCAACGATAACTTAGGTACATCACTTTATGGTGCTTACGGTGCTTATAATAATTATGTAGAATTCAGTAACAATACAAACAAGTACGTTCCTATTAAATTGGAAGGCGAAGATTATCCGAATGTAACATGGGAGAAGACAGTTATGAAGAATATCGGTCTTGACTTCTCTATATTCAAGGATCGCATCAGCGGCAGCTTCGACTATTTCTGGAATGATATCACCAACATGCTGGGATATGCCAACTCCAACGGTTTGTCCATGTTTGCTACCTATCCTATCAACGGAGCCCACCTTCGTCGTTACGGTTGGGATGCCAGCATTACAACAAAGAACATCGTATCCAAGGAATTTACCTGGAACTCCACTCTGACCCTGTCACATTACAATTCCATCTGGAAAGAAAGAATGCCGGGATATGACTACACGGAATATCAGAAACAAAAAGACGAGCCTTATGCAGCCCTTTATTTCTACCGTACAGGAGGATTGGTAAATGCCGACAAGAGCAATATGCCATCCTATCAGCCTGCAGCTTATCAACAGCCGGGATGTCCAATTCTTAAGGACTTGAACGGAGACGGAAAGATAACTGTTGCCGATGTGGATTGTGTGAATGTAGTGCCATCTCTCTACTGGGGCTTGGACAACAACTTCACCTATAAGAACTGGGACTTGGATATCTTCATGTATTCACAGCTCGGATTGAAAAAATACAATTACATCAACAGCTGGATATCCCCATCGGAACTGGCTAACCAGACCTCCAACGAATCCAAGTACGTAAGTGATGTATTTTCTACATCAAATCCTACAGGAACCAAACCGGGTATTGCTTATTATATGGCAAATGTCAGTTTGCCGGGAAATGCAGGAACTGATGTCGGTTATGAAAACGCATGGTTCATCCGTGTCCGTAACATTACATTAGGCTATACTTTCAATCAGAAGAATCTCGGTTCCTTAGCCAAATATGTTAATTCTGTCCGCTTATATGCCGATGTACAGAATCCGTTCTTGATCACTCCGTTCACTTGCTACGACCCTGAGGTCTACACCGGCGGCAATTACAAAGGTGGCAAGGCTGAGTATCCTATGACACGTTCCTATTCTTTAGGATTAAAATTCACGTTCTAATCTAAAATTATTGACACACCATGAAAAGAAATATAATTTTTGCTGCCTTGGCCGTTGCCGGTCTGATGTTGAGCAGCTGCGAAAACGATTTTAATGCGAAGATATACGGAAGCTTGTCCACAACAAACTTCCCGTCTTCGGAAAGTGATTACGAAAACTACATGATGGACTGCTATGTTCCTTATTGCATCAAATGGACATACACTCTTTCTTCTCAGACTCATAACTTCTATGTTCCCGAAGGCAGTATTGTCCGTCTTTTAGATGGAACATCCGACTACTGCGCACCTTGGGTATTAGGAGGTTCTTGGGGTGACAGCTGGAAAAAGCTTACCTCAGGCTCTTTTGAAGATATGAAGTACTACACACGTGCTTATAGCGGTTATCCTGAGGATTTTGGGAAAACCCGTGACGTAACTGTCATGACCAAAATCATCGGAGTCTTGGAAAATGCTCCGGAGTCAAAACTGAGTGCAGCCAAGAAGGCTCAATTCTTAGGGGAAGCTCGTTTATGCCGTGGCTTGATGATGTACTATCTGATGCAATATTTTGGTCCTGTTCCCGTTATCGTAGACCCGGCCAAAGTTGGAGATGAAGAAAGTGAAAAGAATCTTACACGTCCTACTCTCGATGCCTATACTCAGTATATCACTGATGACTTTGAATTTGCTGCCAATAACGTTCCAGAAAAGCAGTCTCAAAAAGGTCGTTACACAGCCGACTATGCACGTTTCTGCCTCATGCGTCACTATTTAAATGAAGGTTACCACATGAATGGTTATTACCAGAAGGCAGCTGATCTTTTCAGTAAATTCACGGGAGGATACAAGCTTTATACTGATGGAACGAACCCTTACGCCGACCAATTTAAAATTGCACATAAGTTCAATTGTGAAGTCATTATGGCTGTATCATGCAGCACAGGGGCAACAGGTACAGGTACTCAAGGTAATTTTAACCCTTGGTCATGGTATTTTGTTCCGAAAGCCAGCAAAGTAGATCCGAACGGCAATCCTACACCATTTTATTACCAAGGTGGCGGTTGGGGACAATGCTTCAATATTGATCCACAATACTACAAGACATTCGAAGACGGTGACTTACGCAGAGAAACCATACTGACCTCCTATTATAACACCCAAAATAAGCTTGTCGGTCCAAGTGACATAGGAAATTTGTGGGATGGATATATCGTGAACAAATATCCGATTGAAACAGCTACCAGCTTCCAGGGAACAGACTTCCCGTTGGCTCGTTGGGCAGATGTCCTGTTGCTCTATGCAGAGGCTCTGACACGTGCAGGCAATTCTGTAAACGCCACTGCCATTGATTGTGTGAACCAAGTACGTGCCCGTGCCGGACTTGCCAAACTTACATCGGACAAGACGTCCTCCACGAGTAACTTCCTGGATGCCATCCTTGCAGAACGCGGACATGAATTGATGTACGAAGGATGCCGTAAGGTCGACTTGATTCGTTTCGGCAAATACTATACTACAATGAAGGCTTATGGACGTACTCCATCCAGTGAATACTTCCCGATTCCGAACTATGCAATCGACCAGGCAACTGCTGCCGGAAGCACTCTGGATCAGTATTTCTATACATCCAATTACGACGGACCAACTAAGTAATCATATATTTAGTGTCAAGGTAAAATGATTGTTGGGTACTCTCCAATCGTTTGGAGAGTACCCTTTTTTATATCTTCGCACTTACTAAATTATCAAACTATTTATGAAAAGAACAATTCTACTAGGTATTGCTACAGCATTGAGCCTCACCCTCAGTGCACAAAGCTCTGATTTCAAAATGGGTACATCCAAGTCTCCCGACGGAAGCACTTGGACACTCGATGCTCAAAGTTTATTACACAACGGAAAACGAATCATCCCTGTAATGGGTGAAATTCACTATACCCGCGTTCCGGAAAGCCAATGGCGCACGGAACTGCTACGCATGAAAGCAGGGGGTGTGAATGTGATTGCCAACTATGTGTTCTGGATTCACCATGAGGAACTGGAGAACCAATACGACTGGAGCGGCAACCGCAATCTGCATAAGTTTGTTTCACTCTGCAAAGAACTTAATCTTCCTGTTATTCTCCGTATAGGCCCCTTCTGCCATGGAGAAGTTCGTAACGGAGGCATACCGGAATGGGTAATCCAACAAAACTATAAAATCCGCACCACTGAGCCACATTTTCTGGCAAAAGTAGAAAACTGGTACCGGCAAGTTTATACCCAAGTGCAAGGTATGCTATGGAAAGACGGCGGTCCCGTCATCGGCATTCAATTGGACAATGAATTCAGCGGCCCATGGAATTACTTGATGACCCTCAAAAACATCGCCCGGGAAATCGGTCTCGACACACCCATTTACACTCGCACCGGGTGGCCACTGCTAAGCACACCGGCTGCCTACGGCGAAATAATACCCTTGTACGGAGATTACAGCGACGGCTTTTGGAACCGTGAACTTACCGATATGCCAGGGGATTATCGCAACTGTTATTTCTTTAAATCCTATCGCGGCTCTACGGTAATAGCAACCGAACAACTGAAAGGACAAAAGAAGGAAGATGCCAAGGGTGAACTCTCTTATCCGTTCCTGACATGCGAACTGGGTGGCGGCATGATGACAAGTTATCATCGTCGCATCTATATCCATCCGATGGATATCTATGCCACAGCACTCGTGAAAGTAGGCAACGGCAGCAACTTGCCCGGATACTATATGTATCACGGCGGAACCAACCCCGAAGGAAAACTGACGACTCTCAACGAGATGCAGCGCACTTTGGTAACCAACTACAATGACCTGCCGATGAAGACCTACGATTTTCAGGCACCCATAGGTGAATTCGGCCAACTGAACGAACAATACCACATGCTCCGCAATCTGCACATGTTTCTACAGGATTTCGGTGAAGAACTTGCAACGATGAGCCCATCATTCCCCGTAGCGGAAGCTCCCAATTATGACTGGGACGGAGGTCTTCGCTGGAACTACCGAAGCAACGGTCACAGCGGCTTCATCTTCGTGAACAACTATCAGCGAATGAAAACTCTTACGGACAAGACGAACGTTACCTTCACAGTACCAATAGATGGCAAGAACTTATCTTTCCCATCAAAGAAAATAACGATCCCTTCAGGTGAAAGCTTTTTCATCCCGTTCAATATGAATTTGAATGGTACAAATCTGAAATATGCCTTGGCACAGCCACTGACTAAAATAGAAAGCAACGGCGTCACTATTTACTTCTTCAAGCAATTGAAAGGAATACCCGCCGAATTCGCTTTCGACTCATCCGTCAAAACTTTAAAAGCCGGAACAGGAATTGCTTTCGCTGTAAACAAGAAAACACAAATCATTCTGCTGGATGAACAGACAGCTCTCAACTGTTGGAAAGGAAATTGGGCAGGAGAAGAGCGTATCTTCCTCAGCAAAGGCAGTCTCACTTACGACCACAACAGCCTTGCCGTTGAAGATAACACATCTGATTTCGACATATCTGTATTCCCTGCACCTCAGGAAATTTCTTATAATGGAACAGCCATAAAAGCACAGAAAAACGGGATTTTCAGCCATTATCACATTGCCACAGGATTACCTGTAACAAGTAATGTTGCTTTGACAAAGAAACAAGACGCCGGCTCTTTAAGAACAATCACTCTGGGCATTGCCAAAGCTGCCGAAGAACCCAAAGACGAAGATTTCGACCAGGCAGCCGTATGGACATTCGATATGCCCAAAACACAGGCTGCAAACCAGCGCGCACTGCTCACCGTGAACTATAAAGGAGATGTAGCTCGTCTTTATGACGGTAACAAGTTTCTGGACGATAATTTCTACAACGGCCGCCCGTTCTTGTATGACTTGAATCGGCTTCCATCCTCTACCAAGGAATTGAGTCTTAAGATTCTCCCCTTACAAAAAGATGCACCTATTTATATCCAGAAGGAATTCCAGTTCGATATGAACGGCCAGCCAAGCATGATAAAGGATGTCAGTGCACAAATCACTTATCTGAATAAGATTGAACTGAAAGTGATGGCACCGAAAAATATTTCCTTTGCCAAAGGAGCCGATATCAGTTGGACTACCCAATATGAACAGGAAGGCCGTAAGTTCTACAATGAAAAAGGCGAACAAAAAGAATGTACGGCCCTGATGCAGGAACTGGGAATGAACACCATCCGCCTGCGCGTATGGGTGAACCCGAAGAATTACTGGAGCAGTAAGGAGGATATGCTGACACTTGCCAAAAGAGCCGATGCTCTGGGCATGGGCATAATGGTGGACTTCCACTACTCCGACAATTGGGCCGATCCGGGCAAACAAATCATTCCCGCTGCCTGGAAAGACTACAGCTATGAACAAATGAAGGAAGCCGTTGCCAAGCACACTCGTGAAACCCTGCAACTGCTGAAGGACAATAACATTTACCCCACTTGGGTTCAAGTGGGCAATGAAACCTCCCACGGAATGCTTTGGGATATGGGAAACAACCACAAGAATATGGAACAGTATGTGGGCCTCAACAATGCAGGTTATGATGCAGTTAAGTCTGTCTTTCCACGCACCATCTGCATTGTGCATTTGGACAATGGCTTTGATGCACAACTTTATAACCGTGTATTCGACGGCATGAAGCAATACGGAGGCAAGTATGATCTCATCGGTATGTCACTTTACCCCTATTGGGCAGCAAAATCCGACCCGAAGCTCACTGCCGACAAGATTCTGAAAGACTGCATGAACAACATCACTGCGTTATATAAAAAATACAAGAAAGAATGTATGATTGTAGAAACCGGCACTCAAGTAGATACCCCGGAAAGCAGTAAAGCCTTCATGATGAATCTGATGAAAGAAGCCAAAGCCAATCCTCATTGCAAAGGAGTTCTATATTGGGAACCTGAATGCGAAAGCGGATACGAATTGGGATCCTTTAAAGACGGTCGTGCTACCATCGCACTGGATGCATTCAAATAAATAATAGATAAATCTCTTCCATGCACTGCAATCATAGGGAATAAAGCCCTATCTTTGTAGTGCATGGTTTTTTTATGGAAGAATACAAAAATGAATAAAGAAGAAAGAATTCAGAAAAGACTCGACTACCTGAAGCAAAATGGGAGCTTGAAACAACTGCGAAATTTTTTGGAAAAATGCGTGAAAGACTATCCCGATGAATATTTCTTTTTGTCAGAACTCACTCCGGTTTACAATAATCTGGATATGCCTGACAAAGCTCTGGAGGTATCCAAGAAAGCCTATCTCATGGCACCCGATGATGTTTGGGTGAAACGTAAATATTGCTTGGCACTGATAGGAAAGGAATACTCTAAGGATGCTATCTCTCTCCTCGATGAGATATTGGAAAGACCT
>Ga0116193_1003862_pt1 | contig 10668 bp, 13 predicted proteins | sample AD_UKC115_MetaG_FD_89892 | JGI IMG/M metagenome (GOLD analysis project Ga0116193, IMG submission 89892) | Active sludge microbial communities of municipal wastewater-treating anaerobic digesters from Hong Kong - AD_UKC115_MetaG | ecosystem: Engineered > Bioreactor > Anaerobic > Digestate...
CGCCCTGACTCCAGCATGGCCACCACTTCTAACTTGAACGCCTCGCTATACTGCATTACAGTTCGTCCCACCAGGCACCCCTTATTTTAATGGACAACTGTCAACCTATAGCAGGACGAGACACTACATCTTTGTTCCCGGATTTGTCTTTTTTACTTTCCTGAAAGTGGATATGCCCGCGGGGGAAATGCTGCGCGTGGGCGCGTATGTGACGCTGCATCTGCTTCTATTATTTGCCATTGCGGCAGTGATTTTCGTGCGCGGCGCCTGGCGCTCCAGTTGGAAAATGCTGGCGATGGCCGCGTCCACCTATAATTGCGGCAACTATGGCTTGCCCTTTGCCCTGCTAGCCTTCCCCAAGCACAAGGAAGTCGTGGCAGCCATTGTCCCTGTCATTATTATGATCCAGATGTTGCTGGCGTTCACCATGGGCGTCATGCTCTTCGAAAAAGAAGGCGCAGGAATGCGCCGATTTGCCCTTTCGCTGGCAAAGGTTCCGGTGCTGTACGCCATCGCCGCCTCGATCCTTATTCGTTATCTGCATGTGGAAGATCGTCTGCCGGCTTTTATCTCGCAACCGAGCAGTTACCTGGCCGATGGGCTGATCGCGATTGCGTTGATGACAGTGGGCGTGCAAATTGCGCGCTGCCCGGTATCGCGCCGGATTGGCCCGCTGCTGGCCATCTGCCTGTTTCGCTTTGTAGCCTCGCCCCTGCTGACCATTGTCCTGGTTTGGATTTTGCGCATTCAGTCGCCCGTTTCGGGCATTCTCATTGCAATGTCCGTTCTTCCGACGGCGGTAAACGTGTATATTATCGCCGCGCAGTATCATCGCGACCAGGAACTGGCCTCCCAGGCGGTGTTCTGGACGACGCTGCTCAGCGCCTTTACCGTGCCTTTGCTTCTGGCCATGGTGCGCTGAACACGAAGGAGAAGGACGATGGGTGAATCCGCATTTGATTGCGAGGGGGCGTTGCGCCTGGCCAATGGCGATCGCGCCCGGTTGCGCGAAATACTTGGGGATTTTTTGCTCAATACGCCGCAGCAAATCGCCCGGCTGAAGCAGGCCTGCGCCGGAGGAGATTTGCTCTCTGCCGCCGAATGCGCCCAGATGCTCAGGCAGGCTGCGCGGATTTGTGCCGCCGCCGATCTGGACCAATTATCCGAAGTAACGGAGTCGGCCGCGCGCAGTGGCCGGCAGGAAGAGACCATCTCCGCCGCGGACAAATTGCATGTGGCGTGGATGGTGTTGGAAAGACAAATTCGGGAGTATTTGGAAAGTGTTTGATCAGGGCGGCAAATGCTCCTCGCCGCCCTGATCTCCGAATTCTTGTGACCAGCCCTAACCGTTGGATTTCATCTTTTCCTGCTCGGAATGCTGCATTTGGTCCGATTGTCTGCCTTCCATGCCCATCATCGGGCAATCAGCCATGGGCTCCAAATTCATGCCGCACTTAGGGCATTTGCCCGGGCCGGCATTGCGCACCTCAGGATGCATCGGGCAGGTGTAAGTCATCATCTTCGGATCCATGTTTTTCATCATCTGCTGGTGCGTTTTCATCATGCTGACGGGCTCGTCGCCAAGCGGCTGAATTATTTTCTTTTGTTCATCCGTCAGCACCGCCTGAGCTTTCTGGCGCGCCTCAGCCAGAATGCCATCGAGCTGCTTCACCTGGTCATCGGTTAATTTTAGCGTGTCCTTCAGTGCCAGCATGGCATTGGGATCATTGCGCGAGACCTCCACATTCATCAGCATTTTCACGCGCAATTTCGCATCCTCCGAGAGCGAGGCATGCGCCTTGTCCATCATGCCTTGCATATCGCCATGCATCATTCCATGCATGCTCTGCGAGGCTGGCGCGGTATCGGCCGATTTGACGGCAAACGGGATGGCCACCATGGCGCACAATATGGCGCTGCAAGCGAGCAGTTTCTTCTTCATACCGAAAATCCTCCAGAAAAGTTTGTGCCAAAAGCCTGATGTCACGCGGCTCTGGTGCTCTGCTTAGCATGAATTTGCCTTGTTTGTAAACCAGCGATTGTTTCTGAAATGAGGAATGCGTTGACACTTTCTAAAGTCTTCGGGGGAGGCACTCAGTCCTGTGGCATCGAAACTGTGGAAAACGGAAACAGCCGATTACGATGACGAGCACGAGCACGAGCACGAACTGATTTAGGCTCAACTTTAGAAAGTTCCTGAGGAATGCGTTGACACCTTCTTGAAAATCCTAGACATACCTCCCTTAGCCTCTTAGGCTTATCCGGCACACTTTCCTGTTTTGTATTCGTAACTGACGCACAAATGAAAAGGTGATGCGGCGCGGGAGGCGCCGGTTTGTCATGAACTGGATTGACCTGTTGGTGATTCCCCTGGTGAAGATCGTCGTTGTGCTGGGGGCGGTATTGACGGCCGTGCCATTCATGGTGTTGGCCGAACGCAAGGTGCTGGGGCGCATCCAAAACCGTCCGGGCCCCAATCGCGTTGGTCCGTTTGGCCTGCTGCAAGCCTTTGTCGATGGCCTGAAAATCTTCATGAAAGAGGACATCACGCCCTCGCAAATCGATAAGTGGCTGTATGTTCTTGCGCCATTTTGCACGCTGGTGCCGGCGTTGATGCTGACCATCATCATTCCGTTTGCGCCATCTTTCACGCTTTTTGGACGGACGATCCAGATGGGCATCGCCGACCTGAACATCGGTATTCTGTTTTATTTTGCCATTACTTCGCTGGCCGTTTACGGGCTGATCCTCGCCGGTTGGTCCTCCAACAATAAATACTCGCTGTTGGGTGGGCTTCGCTCCTCCGCGCAAATGATCTCCTATGAACTGCCGCTTGGTCTTTCGGTGATTGGCATTTTTCTGCTGGCCGGCACATTTCGCCTCGATGGGGCGCAGAGCATTATTCAGAACCAGGCGGGCGGGTTCTGGCATTGGCATGTCATTAGCCAACCGGTAGCGTTCTTCATCTTCTTTATTGCCGGATTCGCGGAAACGAACCGGCTGCCATTCGATTTGCCCGAGGGCGAGTCGGAACTGACCGGCGGCTATCACACGGAATATAGTTCGATGAAATTCGCCATGTTCTTTATGGCGGAGTACGCGAATATGTTCGTGTTCTCTTCGCTGCTGACGACGCTCTTCCTTGGCGGCTATCATGCGCCCTTCTCGCTGACGCTGTTTGGGTTGAGCGATCCGGTTGGCATATATGCCGTGCTGTGGGGGCTGTTCTGGTTCGTGGCGAAGATCGCGTTCTTCATCTTCTTCTTTATCTTTATCCGCGGAACGCTGCCGCGCTTCCGTTATGATCAATTGATGGATCTGGGCTGGCGCTTGATGCTGCCGCTGGCCATCGGCAATGCCGTCGTGACGGCGCTGGTGGTGGCGATGAATTTGTCCGCGCCGGCGCAGACCTCGCTGCTGTTTGTGCTGAATGTAGCAACCATTGTGGGAATTGACCGTTATCTGACGTCGGCGCAGAGGAGGTTGTTGAATGCGTCTGCCTGATTCTGTTCTGTTGGGCTACCTGAAGGGGATGTGGGTCACCTTTTCGAATATCTTCAAGCCGTTGCAGACCCTCGAATATCCGGAAGTGAAGCGCCCGCAACCCTCCTTTTTCCGCGGCCGGCATCGCTTGCAGCGGTATGAGGACGGGCTGGAGCGGTGCGTGGGCTGCGCGTTGTGCGCGGCGGCGTGTCCGTCCGAGGCTATTTATCTCGAGGCGGCGGAGAATGATCCGGAGCATCCGGTGTCGGCGGCTGAACGATATGCCGCGCGCTATGAGATCAATCTGCTGCGCTGCATTTTCTGCGGCTATTGCGAGGAAGCCTGTCCCGAACAGGCCATCGTCATGGGGCCGGAGTATGAGTTGGCGAACTATTCGCGCGAGTCGCTGCTGATTGATAAGAAGATCATGCTGGTGGCGAAGGAAGAGGGCTTTGGCGCGCATGAGTTCGGCCATCCGTGCGGGGAGAAGAAGGCGTATTCGGCGCATTGATTGAATTAGTAAAACGTGTTTTGAAGCGGATCTCAGAACACGGAGAAGCCAATGAGATCAAAATCTGAGAATATTTGCCCTTTGTGCGGCGGAAGCAAGAATGTCGGAACCACCACTTTTACTGTGGATTTGAAAGAAACGCTGGTCGTCGTCAGGAATGTGCCCGCTACAGTGTGTTCTTTATGCGGGAACGAATGGATCGACGATGAAACGGCTGCCGTTCTGGAAGGCATCGTCGAGGATGCAAAGCGAAAGAAACACCTGGTGGAAGTGACTCAGTTTCGAAGAGTGGCCTAGCTACCGAACCATGTAAATGTGTATAGACAGCACTGTTGCATGCTGATTTTTAATGAACAAGGATGCCATGAGTATTCTATCTTCCGTCCTGTTTACCTTCTTTGCCGGCGTGGCGATTGCCGCCGCGTTGGGCGTGGTGTTGCTGCGCAATGCGATTCACTCCGCGCTGGCGCTGGTGGGAGTGATGACGGCGCTGGCCGGCATCTTCCTGCTGATGAACGCCGAGTTGGTCGCCGCTATCCAGATCATTGTCTATGCCGGCGCGATCGTGGTTCTGTTCCTGTTCGTCATTATGATGCTTAACCTGCGCGAACCGGAGGAAACGCCCCGGCGCAATTGGCCCGTGCGTGTCATTGGCGCGTTGTTCAGTTTGGTGCTGCTGGCGCAAATGGGCTTCGCGGGGCTGATGCTCATTGGCCGCCAGGCTGCCGCCCCAGAAGGCACTGCTGCGGTGTCGGCCAATGCGGGATTTGCGCACTTGGGCGGGCAGATGATGACGCAATACGCACTGCCCTTTGAATTGGTTTCGATTCTGCTGCTGGCGGCCATCATTGGCGCCATTGTAGTCTCGCGCCGGCCCACGCCGGATGAGGAGGAGAACTGAAATGAATCAATCTCTTTTGGGCGCGTGTCTGTATCTGTCGCTGATATTGTTTGCCATTGGCGCGGTGGGGGTGTTGTCGAAACGCAATGCCATTTCTCTGTTTATGTGCATTGAACTGATGCTCAATGCGGCGAATCTCGCCATCCTGACGTTTGCCTTGCGCGGCGGGTGGATGACCGATGGATCGCTGCTCGTGCTGTTCATCATCACCGTCGCCGCGGCTGAGGCGGGTGTTGGTCTGGCCGTCTTTATCAAAATTTTCAATGAACATAAGCATGTGGATGTTGACCGGATGGAGGAATTGAAGGGATGAGCCACTTTTTTCTGCCGGTAGTGAATTTCTCCGGCTTCTTTCCGGTCTATCTGCTGGTGATCCTGGGGATTGCCGCCATCTTGCTCGATGTGTTCATTGCCCCGGAAAAGCGCCGTTCATGGGTGACCGCGTTTGGAATTGCCGCCGCTGGCATGGCGTTGCTGATGACGCTATTGGCATCGGGCAGCCCTGAGGCGCGCGCGTTTGCAAAGGCAAGCATTCCTGCGGCGGAGGCGGTTGCGAAAACCTCTTCGCATGGCGAAATCCGATTGGTTGGACTGAACACGGAACCTGTGGCGGCTGTATCCACATCAGCCAGTCCGGCGATGATCAGCCTTGATAATTTCACTCGTCCCATTCTGGCGATTGCGCTGCTAGGCGGATTTTTATTCATGCTGCTGGGGCGCGATCTGGTCAGCCGCCGCAAAATGCCGGCGGGTGAGTTTGTCGCATTAGCATTATTCGCCGTGGCAGGCGCGGCCTTCCTCGCTGTTTCGCAGGAATTGCTGGTTGTTTTTCTCTCTATCGAAATTGTGTCGATTTGCATGTATGTCCTGATTGCGATGGATCGCAAGAGCCGCCGCGCCAGTGAAGCCGCGTTCAAGTATTTCATCTTGGGATCATTCGCATCGGCGCTGCTGGTGCTGGGGATGGGCTTTATCTTTGGCGCCACCGGCAGCACGTATTTTGAGGATATTCGCGTGGCGTTGATGCGCGGCTCGGTCGAAGGCGCGCTTTTGTTTGTCGGCATTGCTCTGGTGTTCTGCGCGTTGTGCTTCAAATTGGCCTTGGCGCCTTTTCACATGTATGCGCCCGATGTGTATGAAGGTTCCTCTGCCGTGGTGGCCGGTTTGGTCGCCACCGTCGTGAAGGTTGCCGGATTCGCCGTTCTCTCGCGCCTGGTGCAGATTATGGCGCTTTGGCATGGCCCCCATAACGAGGCGCTGTTGCAGGTGGTGTGGGGAATTGCCGCGCTAAGTATCGTCGTTGGAAATGTGGGCGGATTGTTGCAGACGAACATCAAGCGCATGCTGGGCTATTCCAGCGTGGCGCATAGCGGTTATCTGATGCTGGCGATCCTGACGATTTTCTCGGCGGCAAGCAAGGGCAACGCCGATCTGGTGATTGTTGCGCAGCGCGCGATGCTGGTTTATCTCGTGGGCTATACGGCAATGAACCTGCTGGCATTTGGGGCGGCTGGAGCCATGGGGCGCCGCGGCGAAGAAAACATCGCTGATTATGCCGGGCTTTCGCGGCGTCAGCCGGCCTTGGCTGCGGCCATGGCTGTGGCGATGATCTCGCTGACAGGGATTCCGCCGACGCTTGGGTTCTTCGGGAAATACATGGTTTTTTCGGCACTGGTGCAGGCTGGCTTTGTGCGCCTGGCGGTGCTGGCGATTCTGTTCAGCGTCATTTCGGCGGCGTATTATTTACGCGTGGTAATCGCGATGTATATGCGCCCGGCTGAAAGCGAAGTGGAGTTGGAAAAGCCTTCAACGGCTGGCAGCGTGGCTCTGGCCATTAGCGCGGCGGTGGTGCTGATTTTGGGCTGCTTTCCCAATCTGATTTTGGGGCGGTTGATGTAACGCGGATTGTCAAAGGCAGCAGGAGATTCAGTCTTGCGATACAGAATACTGTTCAAGCCAAGAGCTGCCAAAGATATTGGGTCCTTGCCAGATGCTGTCCAACGTCGTGTTCTTGCACGAATTGAAGAAATGAGCGACAATTTAAAGGGCGATGTCAAACGGTTAAAAGATTTCGAACCAGACTAACGCCTCCGGGTTGGCGCATATAGAGTGCTTTTCAGTATTGAGGAAGATGCACTCATGATTTATCGGGTTCGCCACCGTCGGGAATCTTACCGATAGGGGAGTTGAAATGGCCGATTTGCATGTCCAGATTATAAAGAATAAAGGGCGCAAAGAATACGCTGTTTTGCCATATGAGGAGTTTCTTCGCATCCAGGAAGATCTTCAGGATTATGAAGATTTACGCTGCTTAAAAGAAGCCAAAGAGGCCGAGAAGGATGCTGTGGCTGTAACGATGGATCAATTGAAGAAGAGAATTGCTCGAAAAAAGACTTCGGCAAAAAATAAGGCCTTTCGACGCGCTTGATCTGAGGCAGTTGATGTAATTGACTCCTGCATACATTTTGCTGTAAAATGTATGAAAAAGGGGGTGGCAAAAATGCCATTGCTACAGGTTCGAGATTGTCCGGAGGACATTTACCAGGAAATCAGGCTGGCTGCCCAACGGGAAAACCGCACGATTGCTCAGCAGACTGTGGTGCTGTTGCAGAGGGGGCTTGGCCAAACGGAATCGAACATGGAAAGAAGCCGGCGAGTCCTGGAAGAGATCAATAATCGAATTATTCCAGAGAAGGCGAAGCAGATCGATATAGAAGCCCTGATCCGTGAGGATCGGGATCGATGATTGTAGTTCTGGATGTAAGCGCCGCGATTGAAATTCTTTTGAATCGAGAGAAGAGGAGCATCTACCAAAAGGTTTATGATTCCTCTGAGTGGATTATTGCGCCGGATTTATATGTGTCTGAGCTGTCCAATGCATTCTGGAAATTGCATAAGGCCGGAATTCTCGACGATGAGAATTGCCTGGCTCTGATTTCCAGCGGAATTGATCTGATTTATGATTTTATCGAGGCGGCGGATATCTGGAAGGAAGGATTCAGGGAAGGCGTAAATAACCGACATCCTGTTTACGACATGCTTTATGCCGTTCTGGCCCGTCGGCATGATGCAACACTCTTAACAAATGACCGGCTTTTAGCGGGCATCTGCCACAAGCTTCAAATAAAATGTGTGTTTTAAATAAGCGCAGTTGCTGAGCCGTTGACAAAGGACTGTTCACAATGGTTGACCTGATCTGGCTGTTTCCCATTCTTCCCGCAAGTTCCGCGCTCATTCTGGCGCTATTCGGGCGGCGCTATCTGGGCGAGAAGCTTTCCTCGAGCATCGCCATTGCCTCGATGCTGGCCAACGTCGTGCTCGCGGCGCTGACGCTCAAGACGGTACTGGGCATGGATCCCGAATCGTTGCCCCATACCGTTATATTATATGAGTGGATCACGGCAGGGAAACTGCATGTGAACATGGCCTTTATGGTCGATCAGCTCACCTGCGTGATGCTCTCCTTCATCAGTTTTGTCGGCTCGCTTGTGTTCATCTATTCCACTGGCTACATGCACGGCGACAAAGATTACATTCGCTTCTTCACGCTTTTGTCGTTGTTCGCTGCGGCGATGTTCACACTGATTCTAGGCGATAGTTTTGTCACGATGTTCATCGGTTGGGAAGGCGTGGGGCTGTGCTCGTACCTGCTCATCGGCTACTACATGGACAAGAACTGGGCGGTGGATGCGGGCAAGAAGGCGTTCATTGTCAACCGCGTCGGCGACTTTGGTTTCCTTCTGGGCATGTTTATTATTTTCTGGCAGACGGGCAGTTTGACCTTTAAGGAAGTTTTTCATGCCGCGCCCACATTCAGCACTGGCCTTGTCACCGCCGCCACGCTGTGCCTGTTCCTCGGCGCCACCGGCAAGTCGGCGCAAATCCCGCTGTTCATCTGGCTGCCCGATGCCATGGCTGGCCCGACTCCCGTTAGCGCGCTGATCCACGCCGCCACGATGGTCACGGCTGGCGTCTATATGGTGGCGCGCTGCAATCCGCTCTTTGCCATCGCGCCTGCCACGATGATGGTCATTGCCTGCGTAGGCGCAGCCACGGCTTTCGTTGCGGCCTCCATCGGCCTGACCCAGCGCGATATCAAGAAGGTTCTGGCTTATTCGACTGTCTCGCAATTGGGCTACATGTTCCTGGGATTGGGCATGGGGGCGTATTCCGCTGGCATTTTCCATGTGTTCACGCATGCCTTCTTTAAGGGCTGCCTCTTCTTGTGCGCTGGTTCAGTGATCCATGGCATGTCCGGCGAGCAGGACATGTTCAATATGGGCGGGTTGCGCAAAAAGATGCCCATCACCTGGATCACGTATCTAATTTCCTGTTTTGCGATTGCCGGAATTCCGCCGTTCTCTGGCTTTTTCTCGAAGGATGAGATTCTGTGGAAGACTTGGGAAAGCGGCAATTACGCATTGTGGTTTGTGGGTGTGGCTGCGGCGATGATGACTTCGATTTATATGTTCCGTTCGCTGATCCTGACGTTCCACGGCAAGCCGCGCGCTGATCACCACACCTTTGCGCATGCACATGAATCGCCGCTGTCGATGACGATGCCGCTGATGATTTTGGCGGCTGGCGCAACGCTGGTTGGATTCCTCAATGTGCCTTCGGCGGTTTGGCCGGGCATGATGCGTTTTGAGCACTTCCTCGCGCCGGTATTTGAGCATGGCTCCGAAGCTGGACCTGCGGCCATTGTTGAGGCGGTTGAACATCATAGCTTTGGCATGGAGCGCATTTTAATGATGCTCTCGGCCGGAATCGGGCTGACAGGGTTGGTGATTGCCACAGTTCTCTATAGCGGGAAATGGCAGGCGCGCACGACGCGCATCGCGCAGGCTGCCGGGCCGCTCTATCGCCTTTCCGCCAACCGCTGGTGGTGGGATGATCTCTACAATCGCTTGATTGTCGAAGGAACGAAGGCCACGGCCATTGTCGCGCTCCTGTTTGATCAATGGATTGTGGATGGTGTTGTGAATGGCACCGGTCGCGTAGCCCGCGCCGCTTCGGCGCAACTCCGCCGCGTGCAGAACGGGCAGGTGCAGGCCTATGCCTTGGCCATTCTGGTTGGTGTGAATATCACCATCCTGCTGCTGCTATTCAGATAATCCCTCTTAATGGCATGCATTGCCGCTGGCGGGTTTGCCTTGGAGCATCTACATTTGCGTTTGGTTCAGCAGAAGTTGGGTCGCTCCTGACGGAGCTTTTAACAGGAGAGGGCTGTAATCTACAGATGTGCCGCTCCTAACGGAGCTGGCCTTTGCGTTTGTCCGCATAATGTACCGCTAGAACGCGGATATCTAATCGTCGGTATCTGCCGCCAGCATTATGGGATTTACGAAAGGCAATTCACTCTGTTTTTTCTGTTCCTCCTGTACAAATACAAACTCGGCGCACCTTAACGGTCCCTCGTTTTTTCATCAGGAGTCTTTGTAATGAATTACCGTATTCTTGGCAAAACTGGCTTGAAGGTTTCCGTTCTGGGATTTGGGTGCATGCGCCTGCCGTTGAAGGGCGAGGGCGTCGATGATGATCTTGCCATTCCATTGCTGCGCCGCGCCGTTGATCTGGGGATCAACTACTTCGATAGCGCTGTGTTTTATTGCAATGGCGACAGCCAGCGCGCGATGGGCGATGCGCTGCATGACCTTCGCTCCAAAGTTTTCCTCGCCACCAAGAACAACAACTACACGGATGCCGACACATGGTGGCGCAACCTGGAAACCTCGCTGCGCCTGATGCGGACGGATTATCTCGACGTTTATCA
>Ga0116193_1003863_pt1 | contig 10665 bp, 9 predicted proteins | sample AD_UKC115_MetaG_FD_89892 | JGI IMG/M metagenome (GOLD analysis project Ga0116193, IMG submission 89892) | Active sludge microbial communities of municipal wastewater-treating anaerobic digesters from Hong Kong - AD_UKC115_MetaG | ecosystem: Engineered > Bioreactor > Anaerobic > Digestate | place...
GCTAGGTATATTTTATTAAATACTTTTAGACTAATGGTCAGTCAAATTTAATGGGAAAAAATGGAGAAAAAAAATGAAAAAAAACAAACACCAACAAAAAATAAGGCATTAAAAAAAAATCAGAAAAAAACCAAAATACAACAAAACAAAAAAATAGGAGGGAAACAAAAAAATGTTACTAAATGACATGTTAACATTACTAATAAACCAACATGACTTTTTCATAAAACTAACACTACAACACCTAGAAATATCATTTATAGCAATAATAATAGCAATAATACTAGGATTAGGAATAGGAATAATAGTAAGCGAACACCCAAAAAACAAATGGGTACTAGCAGTAGTAAATTTCGTATACACAATCCCATCCATCGCATTATTCGGTTTCCTCATACCCGTAGTAGGAATAGGAGACGCAAACGCAATAATAGCACTAACAATCTACGGACTACTACCAATGGTAAGAGGAACACACACAGGAATAGTCAACATAGACCCCAATATAACCGAAGCAGCAAAAGGAATGGGAAGTACAGACAAACAAATACTTAGAAAAATAAAATTACCACTAGCACTACCAGAAATAATGAGCGCAATAAGAACAATGGTAGTAATGACCATAGCACTCACAGGTATCGCAGCATTCATAGGTGCAGGAGGATTAGGGGTAGCAATATACCAAGGAATAAGCATAAACAACATAACAATGACCGTAACAGGATCACTACTTATAGCAATCGTAGCCCTAATAATCGACTGGATAATAGGAAGAATAGAAAAACTCGTACAATACGATAGACCAAAAAGCAACAAAGAATTAAAAATAAAAGAAAAAATCTTCAACAAAAAAACATTAACATGCCTAATAATCATCATATTAGTAGGAGGAGTAGGTGCAGCAGCAATAAACGAACAACAACAACAAAACACCATACATGTAGCAACCAAACCATTCACAGAACAATACATAATGGGAAATATGCTTAAAATACTAATAGAACATGATACCAATTTAAATGTTGACCTAACCACAGGTGTAGGAGGAGGAACAAGTAACATCCAACCAGGAATGCTAAAAGGAGACTTTGACATATACCCCGAATACACAGGAACAGGCTGGGAACAAGTACTAAAAAACAAAGGAATCTATAATGAAACAGAATACAAACAATTAACAGACCAATACAACCAAAAATACAATTTAAGTTGGGTTGGAATGTACGGATTCGACAACACATATGGAATAGCTGTAAGTAAAGAAGTAGCAGATAAATACGATCTAAAAACATACAGTGACCTAGCCAAAGTCGCACCACAATTAAGTTTTGGAGCAGAACCAGAATTCTACCAAAGAGAAGATGGATACAACGCCCTATGTGAAGCATATGGAATGAAATTCAAAAGCACAACAAACCTAGACATAGGATTAAAATATGATGCACTAAAATCACAAAAAGTAGATGTAATCGTCATATACACAACAGATGGAAGACTACACAACTCTAACTGTACAATATTAAAAGATGATAAACACTTCTATCCATCATATGAATGTGGAAATGTAGTGAGAAACGATGTACTGCAAAAACATCCAGAAATCCGAACCAGTCTACTGAAACTAAACAACACCATATCCGAAGACGATATGTCAAAAATGAATTACGAAGTAGAAGTAGAGAAAAAAGATCCACATGATGTAGCTGAACAATACTTAAAAGCTAAAGGATTAATATAAAAAAAAGGGAGGAGATGAAAGATGAGTACAGCAATAGAATTCAAAAATGTAACCAAATCATATGGTGATAACACCATTCTTAAAGATTTCAACCTTAAAATCGAAGAAGGAGACTTTGTAGTAATGATAGGGACAAGTGGATGTGGAAAAACCACTGCACTTAAACTAATCAACAGATTAATCACACCAGAATCTGGTGAAATCTTAGTAAATGGGAAAAATATTGCTAATGAAGATATAATAAACCTCAGAAGACATATAGGTTACAGTATACAAGGTAATCTACTATTCCCCCATATGAACGTACGTGACAATATTCTTTATGTACCTGACCTTTATGATAAAAAGGATGAAGAATACAACAAAAAAGCCTTAAAAAAATGGATGAAACTAATAGATTTACCTGAAGACTACCTTAAACGATACCCAAAACAATTAAGTGGAGGACAACAACAAAGAGTCGGAATTGCACGTGCAATGGCAAATGAACCAGAAATCCTTTTAATGGATGAACCTTTCGGAGCAATAGATGCAATAACCCGTACACAACTACAAAAAAAAATAAAAGCAATTCATGAACAAACAGGTGTAACAATAGTATTTGTAACTCACGACATAAGTGAAGCAATACACCTTGGAAACAAGGTAGTTATAATGGAAAAAGGAAAAATTGACCAATATGATACTCCAGAAAATATTATAGATCACCCTGCAACTGAATTTGCAAAAAATTTAATAGGAGATAATACTTTAGAAGAAATAGCTAAAAAATAAAACTATTTTTTCTTCCTTTTTTTTAATAAGGTATAATTAACTCAACACCAAAACCAGAAATATCATCTAAAATTACCAATTCAGCATCTAACTGCTGTGTGAGATTACGGATAATAATAAATCCAAGACTATTTGAATTAAATACATCAAAACCTTTAGGTAAACCTATACCATTATCCCAAATTTTTAAAACAATAGTATCATTAGATTGTTCTAGGTTAATATAAAAATCACCTTTACCAGTTTCAGGGAATGCATATTTAATAGTGTTTAAAGCTACTTCATTAACAAGTAAACCTAAAGGAATAGCTTTATCAACATCAATTTCAATAGAATCCACATCAAAATGTAAATTGATATTACCATGAGTATACAAGTTAAATAAATTATCCATTCCAGTAGTTAAAAAACTATTTAAATTAACTTTAGATACACTAGGAGATTGATAAACTTCCTCATGAGTAAGTGCCATTGTTTGAATACGGTTACGTGTTTGCTCAATAACATACTCAGGATTGTCCCGATTAAAACGAGATTCAATATTAAGGAAGCTTAAAATTATTTGTAGATTATTTTTCACTCTATGATGAACTTCTTGTAAGAGTATTTTACGATCTTCTGAAAGTTTGGCTAATTCCTTTTCACGTTTTATTCTATCGGTTATTTCATTAATAAATGATATAAGCTCCACTAATTCCCCATTATCATCGAATTTTGCTTCAAAGAATCCTTCTAAATATTTTATATTACCATTGACAGTTTTTATTGTTGTTATTTTATGCATATTCAAGTTATCTGGACTTAATTCTTTAATTTTTTCTTTAAAATCATTTTCATTGCCTGGTAAAACGAATAATTGTATTAAATCTTGATTTTCAGGATAATCTTCTGGACTAATTTCTAGAATATTATAAATTTCACTTGTCCATGTGAATTTTCCATTTCTTAATTGTGCTATTACAATTTTACTTGTACTTTGAATTATCTCAAGACTATGTTGTAATTCTAATGCGGATTGTTTAGCTAATGTTTCTTCTGTTATATCCCTAAAAAGTGCAACTAATCTTACCATTTCATTATTTTCATCAAATTTAGCCTTGTTTACAACATCTAAATACCTTATTTCATCATCTGGACGTTTAACTTTTAAAGTGAAATTTAATCCAGGTTTATAAGGAGTTAATGAATTAAAAGATTCTGTTCTATGTTTCAAATCCTCTGGTAAAATGAATTGTTCTAAAATATCTGACTTTTCATCATAATCTTCTGCTTTAATCCCTAGTACATTATAAATTTCACTAGTCCAAAAGAACTCATCATTTTCATAAATACATAAAAATATTTTACCTGATTCTTGAATAACCTCAAAATTATCCCCTAATCTTGTTGAATCTATTTTAGCTAATTCTTCTTCAGTAACATCCTGTACTAACCCAACAATACGAATTAATTCACCTTTATCATTGAATATTGCCTTGTTAGTGCAGTTTAAATATTTTATTTCTCCTTGACTATTTTTTATTCTGTAAACTCCAATTTTAACAGAATTTTCTGGTGTAAGGTCCATAAATTCAAATCTTAAGTATTCATCTTCTGGAATGATGAACTTATTAATTAAACTTTCATTTTTATTATATTGTTTTTGTTTAATACCTAAAATATCATAAACATTACTTGTGTATGAATATTCACCATTTTCATACTCTGCAATGAAGATTTTTCCTGTTTCTTGAATTACTGAGAAGTTATCTGCTAATCTTTGAGCTTCCATATTAATAATTGTTTCTTCAGTTACATCTTGTTCAAATGCATCTATGCGTATTAATTTTCCATTTTCATCGAATGTTCCTTTATTATATGTTGAAACATATATTGTTTCACCGTTAGGTTTAATAGATGTGTATTTCATTTTAAAAACAGGTTCTTCTGGGCTTAAATCATTAAAATGTTTCATTAATTTTTCACGATCTTCTGGAATCATAAAGTCAATTAATGAATTTGGAGGATATTTTTCTGGATCTATGTCTAGGACATGGTAAACTTCATCAGTGTAATAGTAATTATCTCCTTCAACTCGGGCTATGAAAATTTTACTGAAATCTTGTATTTCATCTATACTTTGCTTTAATCTAACTAATTCTTCTTGTGCAAGAGTTTCCTCGGTTACATCCTGTTCGAAAGCATCAATACTTAATAAATCCCCATTATTATTGAATGTTCCTTTATTATATGTTGAAACATAGATAGGTTCACCATCAGGACGAATTGCTTTATATTTGAATTTAAATGTGGAATTTTCAGGAGTTAAACTATTGAAAAGTTGGAATAATTTTTCACGATCTTCTGGGACCATAAAATTAATTAAAGTTTCTGGAGGATAATCTTCACGACTTACACCTAATAAATCATATACTCCATCAGTGTAAAATGATTTACCTCCTTCAATTCGTGTTATAAAAATCTTACTAAAATTCTGAATTTCATCTAATGATTTTTTTAAACTTTCTGCTTCATAATTAGCTACTTTTTTTTCAGTTATATCTGTGATGAATCCATTTTTAACTATTTCTCCATATTCTTCTTGAAGTAGTATGTAATTTTTGAAATATTTGGTTTTTCCAGTTGGTGTTAGTATTCTGTATTCTATAGTTAAGGGATTATCTATGGATAATGAGTTTAGTATATTATTTACCATTTTTAAATCTTCAGGGTAAATATATTCCATCATGATATTTTCTTGTGTGTTGTGGTTGTTTTCTGTACTTATTTCTATTAGGTGGAAGATTTCATCGGTCCAGTGAAATCCGTTTTTATCTCTTTTATAATATGCTGTTTTACTTGTTTCTTCTATATTTGATAGGGTTTGGTTTAAGTTTTCTGTGTTGTGTTGGCTTTCTAGTAGTTGTGTTAAATCTTGGAAACTTACTTGAACTAAATCTTTATTCACTAATCTTAAATGAGCATTAACCAATATAAGATTAGCATTTTTATCTTTTAAGCATAATTTAGAATCATTATATAAAATTGTTTTATTGAAAATTTTAATTATAGCTTCTTGGAAATTTTTAATTGTTTTATTGGTTGTGTTGTATTGTGTGATGTTTTCTTTAAAAAAGTTTGAATTTAAATCTTTTAGTGTGAAGCCTGTGAATTCTTTAAATGATTTATTTATGTTTATAATTTCACATTTGTGGTTTATGTTCATTAGGGGTAATGGTGAGTATTTGAATATTTTTTCTTCTTTTTCTTTTTCTATATAGTAATCTGTTTCGTCTTTCATTAAACAGTACATATATCCTTTTTCAGGGATGTTGGATTGTGACCATACTTTTATTAATTCATTATTTTCATAAAGTTTTAGTAATGCGTCCATTCGTTTATTATTTTTGAATAATTGTTCTATGAGTTTGAAAGATTTGAAAGATTTGAATTTAGGTAGTAGTTGTTTTAATGGTCTTCCTATTAGATATTCATTTAGGTTGGGTGTGAAGTAATTCCAGAAGATTGTTGAACTATAAATTGATATGAAATCATTTATTTTAGGGACTGGTTTGAAAATGTTTATACCGAATTCTGTTTGATTTATGAGGTTAGCTAGGGGGTATTCTTCTACTTCTTGATATATTGAACATTTTTCATATATGTCTTCTGGTTTTTTTAGTTCTATTGTGCCTTTAATTTTAAGTTTTTCACATTCAAATACTAATTTATACATTTTAATTTTTCCTTTTTTTAAAAAAAGAGTTCATGATTTGAATTGTTTATATATAACTTGAACTTATTATAAAAAACTTTCTTAAATATAGTTTAGTTTGTGTGATAATCTTATATATAGATATATTTAAATATGTAAATGTATCTATGTATTATTATGACTTCATGTAAAACAAATGAAAAAGGCCAAACCTGCAAAAATAGAAAAACATTAGAAGAGTTAAACCAAAAAATCCCAAATGACGAAAAAATAGAAGAATATCAAGAAATCTTAAAATCTATAGCAGATCCAATACGATTAAAAATTATCTATTTACTTCAAGATGAAGAACTTTGCGTATGTGAACTATTAGATGCCTTAAATAAAACCCAACCAACAATATCTTATCATTTAAACTTACTAAAGAAATCAGGAATAATACGAGGAAGAAAAGAAGGTAAATGGACACATTACCAACTAACTAACCCCAGAATAGTTGAAGATTTAAATAACATATTTCAAAAATAAAGGAGAATGAAGATTATGAGTGAAAAAATAGCTTTAGCAGCATGTAGTGGAATGAGCCCTAACGGTTTAATATCACGAGTATCCTGTGATGACATATCAAAATCAGAACCAAAAGTAATTAGTATTTGTATGGGAGCAACAAGTGGTGAACGTACAGGTTTTAGAGAAATGATTAAAAAGTACCCAATTATAACCGTGAATGGTTGTGATGGACAATGTGCAAATAAAATCTTAGCACAAAGAGGTGTACTAGCAAAAGACACAATAGATGTTAAAGAGGAGTTAAGTAAAACTGATTTTAAAGCTAATGATACTTCACGTTTAGATGCTGAAGGTGAAAAGTGTGTTAGTGAAATTAAAAAGATAGTTTATGATAAGATTGAAAAGAATTTAGATTAATCTTTTTTTTATAAAATTTCATATTGATAAATTTAAATATATGAATATTAACTTTAATAGGAGTAAAAAAAATGGAAAAAGAAAACTGGAAAACCTGGGCAAACAACAATTTTGAAAACTTCAAAACACTAAAAAATGGATCAAAAATCGCAATAATGATAGAAAAACAAGCAGATGTAATACTACTAAACAAAAAAGAAAAAGAAATAAGAATAACCAGTGAAGATTCAATGAAACTAACCGAACCATACCCCCAAATAGCATTCCAACTAAAAGAAAAAACAGCAACAGAAATACTAAACAACAAATACAGTCTATTAAAAGAACTAATGCTAAATGATGAAATAAAAATCTACAGCTTCGCAAGTACAGATAAACTAATACAAATGGGTTACGAAGAATTCTTAAAAAACTTAGGATTTGAAATAAAACAACCAACAGACTGTGGATGTGGATGCTGCTAAAAAAAAAAGATAAAATAAAATGGGGGAAGGTGTGCAATTAAAATGAACACAACAAAAACAACCCTAGAATTTCTAGAAAAATTAGAAAAATATGGGAAAGAATTAGGCATACTCAATATAGGATACTTAAATGACTTAAAAAAACATCAAATAAAAAAAAATACAGGAAAAGATTTTAACAATGCAATAATCCTAACCATGGAAATGGATCAACGAATACTTGAAGAAGGACCAAGTGACAAAGCAAAAGAGTATAATTACCAATTATATGAACACTTTAAAAATATAACCTACAAAATCAACAATTACATCGAAAATGAAGGATTCCAAACAATAGTAGCTATCCCAAATAGTGATTTAATAGATTTCACAAAACTTGGAGAAGCAGCAGGACTAGGGACAATAGGTAACAATGGATTACTAATAAGCCCAGAACATGGACCCAAACAGAAAATATCAGCAATACTAGTTAAAATAGAAAACCTACCAGAAAGAGAATATAAATATCAATGGATTAAAGAACACTGTAAAGACTGTAAAGAATGTGTGAAAAACTGTCCAGAAGATGCATTAATAGAAAAACAGGACCATGTAATTTTAGATTCTGATAAATGTATAGGTTCTAAACAAGGATGTGGAGAATGTATAAAATCCTGCCCTATTTATAATAAAGGTTACATTGAAACTTTAAAAGAATACAAAAAAGGGATCATATGAACATAAACGAATTAATACAAGATAACATAAGCAAAACCCCAGAACAAGGTGGATGTTGCTGTGGAGGATTAGGAAAATCCTATCCAGACACTTCAAAAATAGAAAACCCCAAAACTAATAATGATGAAATAAGTGCTGAATTTTTAGATGAATTAGAAAAATATGTGAAAAAATTAGGCATACTCCACATAGGATATCTTAATGATTTAGAAAAACATCACTTAAATAATCCAGAATATGATTATAACAATGCAATAGTCTTAACAATAGAGATGGATGAAAGAATATTAGAAGAAGGAGCTGGAGATATAGCCCAAGAATATAATGATCAATTATATGAGCATTTTGGAAACTTAACTTACCAAGTAAGTGATTACATTCGAAAAGAAGGATATAAAACCCTAGTTGCTCATCCATATGAAGAGATTGTGGATTTCAGTAAATTAGGTGAAGCTGCAGGACTTGGAGCAATAGGTAAAAGTGGATTATTAATAAGCCCAGAACATGGACCTAAACAGAAAATCTCAGCAATACTAGTTAAAATAGAAAACCTACCAGAAAGAGAATATAAATATCAATGGATTAGAAAATACTGTGATTACTGTGGAAGATGTGTTAAATTCTGCCCACAAAAAGCAATTATAGACTTTAAAACTATGAATAATATTAGTTTTGATTCAAGTAAATGTATAGGTTGTAGTCAAGGATGCACAGAATGTATTAAAACCTGCCCATTCTACAATAAAGGTTACATTGAAACTCGAAAGAAATATGATAAGATAATTTCTAGAGTGAAAAAATAAACTTTTAAACCCCTTAACATTTTTATTATTTTTTTTATAAAAGTTGGATTGAGATTATGAATAAAAAAAAATGTATACTATTTTTATGTAAAACATAATTCTATACGATCTCAAATGGCAGAAGCACTATTAAACCATTATTTTCCCTAGAAAATATGTTGCTTTTAGTGCAGGAAGCCCAACCACAAGAGGTTCATCCTTTAACAATTGAAGTGTTATAATGAAAAAAATATTAACACATAAAAATCTTCAATCTAAAAGCATAGAAATATTTAAAAATAAACATTTTGAATATGTAATAAGTGTATTGTGACAATAATAATTGTCCTATATTTTTTTGAATTGTGAAAAATTTCAAAAAAAAAGAGTTTCCAAACCCTAAAATATTAAATAAAAATTATAATGAAAAATTAGAAGAATTTAGAAAATTAAGGAGATGCAATAGAAGATTGGATAATAAAAACATTATAAGAATAATATTTTTTTTTTATAATAAAAAAAAAGGAGATGAAATTTTATGGATAATCAAATAAAAGATTGGGAAAAATGGGCTAATGATTCATTTGAAAACTTCAAAACACTAAAAAATAGTGCTCGAATAGGAATTATAATAGATGAAAATGTTATAATTTTAAATAAAGAAGAATCTAGTATTAGTATAAGTTTAGAAAAGTATTTAGATTTAAAAGAACCATTCCCTCAAATTGGGTTTCGATTAGATAAACAAACAAGCACACAAGTATTAAGTAATGATTATGATTTATTTAGAAGATTAACTATTGATGATGAAATTCAAATTTATAGTATGGCTAGTCTTGAAGAAATAAATGAAATGGGTTATAAAGAATTCTTAAAAGATTTAGGATTCACATTAAAGGATCCATCAACTTGTACTTGTCCTTTATCCTTATAAAAAAAAAGTCTCAGAAAAAAAATAAATGAATTTTCTTTTCTGAGTTAAAATCTAAAATTCTTATTTTTTTTTAAGCAGTTACAGTTAAAGTTGCATGAGCACTACTTGAGGTGTATGTGCTTGTACCTGCATAACTACAATCAGCAGTATATGAACCAGCACCAAGGTTAATTTCTAATTGATATTCACCATTAGTATCAGTAGTAACCCAGTATACTTTACTTAAACCATTACTTAAACGTGTTAAATTTACACTTATGTGTTGACCTGCAATAACATTACCATTACTATCAACAAGTTTACCAGTGAAGTTTTGACCAGCATTAACCTTTTGATTAAAAGTATTAGCAGTTAAAAGAGTACCATTAACAAAACTAGTAACTATAATACTATTTAAACTACTAGTACTAGGTTCATATCCACCAGCACCAACATATGTTGCTTGTGCAGTGTATAAACCTTGACCAAGATTAATTTCTAATTGGTATTCCCCATTAGTATCAGTAGTAACCCAGTAATCTTTACTTAAACCATTACTTACACGAGTTAAAGTAATCTTAATATGCTGACCAGAAATAGCATTACCATTAGCATCTACAAGTTTACCAGTATAATTATCACCATTACCATAAACA
>Ga0116193_1003867_pt1 | contig 10658 bp, 10 predicted proteins | sample AD_UKC115_MetaG_FD_89892 | JGI IMG/M metagenome (GOLD analysis project Ga0116193, IMG submission 89892) | Active sludge microbial communities of municipal wastewater-treating anaerobic digesters from Hong Kong - AD_UKC115_MetaG | ecosystem: Engineered > Bioreactor > Anaerobic > Digestate...
CAATCACCGTATCTTCCCGCTGCCGGGCGCGGTGACTTGCCATCCCCATACCCAAAGCCGACAGAGTGGTGAAAAGCGTCGCTCCCAGCATAGGGCTTATCCCCAGGTAATAGCCCAGGCCGATACCCCCATAGGCAGTATGGGCAATGCCACCACTGATAAAAACAATTCGTTTTACCACCACATAGGTACCCACCACCCCACAGGCCAGGCTGACCAGAAAGCCAGCCAGAAACGCATTGCGCATAAAATCGTAGGCTAAAACCGAGCTCATGTTCCCACCACCCCATTATGGGGCGGCAAAACCCGGTGGGGTACGCCATGGGCAATCAGGTCCACCGGACACTGGTAGGCCTTTTCTATAATTGTACTGCTTATTTCCCGGCTGTGCTCGTAATAAAGGGTATGATTCAAGCAAGCTACCGTCTTGACATAGCGGGACACGGCACTAATATCGTGGGAAACAAGAATCAAGGTCATTTCCCGGTTCAATTCTCTGAGCAATTCGTAAAAGCTGGCCACAAAACGGCTGTCTACGCTGGCGGTTGGTTCGTCAAGCAGCAAGACTTCCGGTGTCCCGGCCAGGGCTCTGGCCAGCAAGACTCTTTGTTGTTCCCCGCCCGAAAGTTCGGCAATATGACGATTCCTGAGCCCTTGCATCTCCACCTTCTCCAGAGCCTGCACGGCGATTTTTCGATCCTCGCTGCTAAAGCGTCTGCCCCGGCGGTGCGCCAGCCTGCCCGTTAAGACCACCTCGCCGACACTAACCGGAAAAGAACGATCAAAATTAGCATACTGGGGAACGTATCCCACTCCTCCCCGGGAGTGGAAAGGAGAATGTCCTAGAACCGTTACCTGCCCGTGATCAGGACGAATCAGCCCGGCCAGAACCTTTAGAAAAGTAGTCTTTCCTCCGCCATTGGGTCCTATTATTCCCAGAAAATCTCCGGCCTGAACCGTCAGGTTAACATCAGTCAGCACCGGAGTACCTTCCAGCCGAACCCCTAGATTCTTTACTTCGATAACTACCGGTTGATTAAACACATGCATCTCCTGTTGACTCAATCACTTATACCCTTGGCCAGCACCTGGGCATTTTCCTGCATGGTTTTTATATAGTCACGGGGAAGAGGATCTATCAGCATGACTTTTCCTCCCAATTCCCGGGCCAGGGCGTCGGCACTGTGTGTGCTATGCTGGGGGGAAGCAAAGATATTCTTAATCCCCGCGGCGTGCGCTTGAGCAACAATCGCTGATAGCTCCCGCGCCCCCGGTTCCTTGCCCTCATGCTCGATGGCCAGTTCCTTCAGTCCGTAATCGCTGGCCAAATACCCCCAGGCCGGATGGAAGACAATAAAGGTTTTCCCTTTAACCCCAGCCAGGGTACTGGCTATTTCCTCATCCAGCCCATCCAACTGCTGCACAAAACTGCGGTATCCCTCCTGGTACTGCGAGCGGTTCTGGGGATCAACCTCCACCAGGGCTTCATATATATTTTGGGCCTGAATTTTTACCAGACGGGGAGACAGCCAGGTGTGGGGATTGTCATCTACAATCGTAATCGATTGGGAAGTATCTACCACCAGCATATTGGAGTTGGTTGACTTGATTCGCTCCATCCAGGCTTCTTCAAAAGGAAGATTCCCCACTTGCAGATATAGATCAGCATGAGCCAGATCCTTTAATTGCGCCGGACTTGGCTCATAACTGGCCGGGTTGGCTCCGGGCGGAATCATGACGGCAACTCTGACCTTTTCACCGCCTATTTTCTGAACAAAATCCGCCTGGGGCAAAATACTTACAAAAACATTAACCGGAGCAGCCGGAACTGCTTTCGAGTTGGTCGCGTTCTCCTGGCTGGCCCGGCTGCAACCCGCCACCAGCACACCTGCCAATAGGACCATGCCCACCAAAATCAACACCCTGGATTTCATATTCTCCCCCACTTTCATTTCTGCTTATCATATTCCTTACCCGCCTTTTGGCAGGCTCGGCAATAGCCGGTTATTTCAAAATGATGCTGGCAAACCAAAAAATCTTGCTTACTGATAACGTCATCAATCAGTCCCTGCATGGGACAGACATCCAACTTTATAACCGAACCACAACCCAGACAGACCAGGTGGTGGTTGTGGCCACGGTTCAATTCAAAGCGGGCCGGGCTGTCATGCAGTTCCAATTTACTGACCAAACCCAGATCCACCAGCAGGTTGAGGTTCCGATAAATGGTAGCCACAGATACCGCCTGGTTTTGTCGGGCCAATTCTTCAGCAACTTCCTCGGCAGTAAGGTGCCTGTCACTGTGCTCCAGAACCCGTAAAATTGCCTTTCTTTGCGGGGTTAGCTTGTAGCCCCCTGCAGAGAGCCTTTCCAGTGATCCTGCCATCATAGCCTCCCCCTAAATGATAACCATTCTTATTTAGAAGTATACTTGTTGCAGAATAGTTCGGCAAGGGGTTCCGGCATGCCACAGCGGGGAGTGGATTCTATTCCAGCGGTTGGAACTCGCTTAGAGGTCTAATGAGATCGGCGGGATTGGTAGTGGGCGGGTGGCAGGTAAAGGCCTGGCAGCGGTAAGCGGTGGCTCTACCTCCCTGCATCTTCATCTCCCGGGTAAAGGGGATGAGATCGGCCAGGTCATCCCCATCCGCATCCTTAAAAACCACCAGCGTAGCCGGCAGATAAGTCTGTTGAAGTGTACTTAACATTTGGCGGGTGTCGGGAGCACTTTTACGTCCCACCACCACCACCTCTTCACCGGGATAATGTATTTGTTGGATGGCAATCAGGAGAAAAGCATGGGAAAGGGGGGACTGTTCCATTTCCCGGGAAAAGCACTCCAGGGAACGCCGGACCAGGTCTTCCAGTTCCGCTTGGCCGGTCAGGCGGGCCAGGCGCAGCAAATCAAGGGCGGCAATCGAGTTGTCCGCAGGGATGGCCCCGTCATAGGCTTCCTTGGGACGGCTTACCAATTGTTCCGCATCGGAGCCATAAAGATAAAAACCACCTTGTTCTTCATCCCAAAAGTAGCGCAGCAAATCATCTTTTAATTCCAGGGCCTGACGCAGGTAAATCTCCTGGTAACTGCTTGCATAGATCTCCAGAAGGCCCCAAATCAAACAGGCATAATCAAGGGCGTAGGCGGGATATTGCGCCTGTCCTTCTCTATAACGGGCCAGCAGTCGTCCATCCTCACGGCGTAATCGGCCGAGAATAAAAGTGGCCGCCTTTTCAGCAGCGTTCAGGTAGTCGGGGCGCTCCAACACCCGGGCTCCATAGGCCAGCGCGGCTATCATTAACCCGTTCCAGGCCGTAAGAATCTTGTCATCTTTGTGGGGATGAATACGCTCCTCACGCCGGGCCCATAACTTCTGCCGCCAGGGTTCAATCTCCCGGCGACGTGTTGCACTGATGCCTGTCTTGGGAAGATGGGGAATACTCTTTCCCCCAAAATTGCCCCGGGGAGTGATATCATAAAGCCGGCAAAACTCCTGGCCATCGCTTTCCCCTAGAACCTGCAGGACTTCTTCCGGGCTCCAGACATAGAACTTCCCTTCCACACCTTCTGAATCAGCGTCTTCCGCCGAGTAAAAGCCGCCTTCTGGGGAGGTCATGTCACGCAAAACATAGTCGAAAATCTCCCCGGCTACCCGGGCGTAAAGGTCCCGACGGGTCAATTGGAACGCCTCCAGGTAGGCGATGGCCAGCAGGGCGTTATCATAAAGCATTTTTTCAAAATGGGGAACCAGCCAGAATCGGTCAGTGGAATAGCGGGCAAAGCCGAACCCGATATGGTCGTAAATACCGCCATAATACATAGCCTGCAGGGTTTTTTCCATCATATCCAGGGCAGCCTGGTCGCCGGTATGATGGTGATAGCGCAGCAAAAAGTACAGATTATGCGGGGTAGGAAACTTGGGAGCCTTGCCAAATCCTCCGTATTGCGGGTCATACACTTCCGAAAACTGCTGCACGGCCCGTGCCAGCAGCTCCGGTCCCGGCAGTTCCCCGTTCCCCTCTCTCCTTTGCTGCAGCCACCTGGTCATCTTCTCGCTGTTGTTTATTAGCCGGGCGCGCTCCTCCCTCCACAGGCGAGCCAATTCCGGCAACAGCTCCAATAGCCCACTCATCCTTCCCCGGTTGTCGCGGGGCAGATAAGTGGCAGCAAAGAATGGTTTGCCTTCCGGGGTCGCGACAATGGTTAACGGCCAGCCCCCCTGCCCATTGAGGGCTTGACAGACTTCCATGTAAATATGATCGATATCCGGCCGTTCCTCCCGGTCCACCTTGATGGCTATAAAGTCCCGATTTAAAACCCTGGCGACCTCCTCATCCTCAAAGGATTCCCTTTCCATTACATGGCACCAGTGGCAAGTACTGTAGCCAATGGAGAGGAAGATTGGTTTGTCCTCAGCTTTCGCTTTGGCAAACGCTTCCTCACCCCAGGGGAACCAGTCCACGGGATTGTACTGGTGTTGAAGCAGATAAGGCGACTTTTCCCGAGCCAATCTATTGGGTACTCTATTTGTTGTCATGAGCATAACCTCCCTTTAGAGAAGAAATATATAGGAATATTTTAGCCAATATAAAAGAAAAAACCCTCGACTGGCTAGGATTAAATGCATATTCAACGCTGCTGCATCTTTCTAATGGTTGAAGAGGTAAACCATGGATAGAAAACAAGAACGGTATCCTGCTTTTTGGTCGGATACCGTTTTAGTTTCTTCGAAAAGATTTCCCCTCGATAAATGCCTGTATATCAGGCACTAACGTATGGAGAGCATTATAATCTGCCACCCGGTGCGATGATTGGCAGAGTTTAAGCCAGGGCCCCCCCGTCAACTACGATGGTAGCACCGGTGGTGTAAGACGATGCGTCCGATGCAAGGTAGAGGACGGCGCCGCACATCTCCTCGGGCTGTGCAGCTCGGTGAAGCGGTATCTGCGGCAACAGGACCTTCTCCATCAGTTCCTCGTTCTTCACCATTACCGAAGCGAACTTTGTATCTGTAAGACCGGGAAGCAGCGCGTTTACCCTGACCCCGGCAGGAGCCAGTTCCTTGGCAAAGGATTTGGTTATGGCAATGACCCCTGCCTTGGTAATCGAGTATACTCCCTGCATCAGCGCGGGCCTTATACCATTGATGGACGCGACGTTAATGATTGAACCGCCGCCGTTCTTCATCATCAGCCTGGATCCGTACTGGCACATAAAAAAAGTACCCTTGAGGTTAACATCCATGGTTTTGTCCCACACTTCTTCTGTCGCATCAATGATACCGCCAAAGTAAAAGTTCATCGCGGCGTTATTCACCAGGATATCAAGCCTGCCATAGGTTGCCTCGACAAACTTGAACAGGTCCTCTATATCGGCTGGGACTCCGTTGTGACACGCCTTGGACACGGCTTTGCCGCCTGCGGCCCGAATCTCCTCCTCCACTTCAGGCAGTCCCTCCATGGTTTTGTTGGTAATGATTACCTCAGCGCCATACTCAGCCAGTGCCCTGGCGATGCTCTTGCCAATACCGCGGTTAGCGCCCGTCACCACTGCGATTTTTCCTTTTAAACTGAAGTCCACCATCATGTTATACCCCCCCTTTTTATTCTATACCCTTGAGAAACTCCGGCTGCGTGAACGCAGGCTGCGGATATTCATAGAACCCCTGCTTGGTTTTCCTGCCAAGACGCCCCTTCTCCACGTAACCGCGGATGAACTGAGCATGCTTGCGCATATGCTTGTCATTGTTCATCTCTGCCAGGTACTCGGTGACACTGAGCATGGTGTCCAGACCTATGCCATCCATCAGGGCAAACGGTCCGGCCAGCATGTGCGTCACTCCCATCCATGCTCGGTCAATGTCCTCGATCGAAGCGACGTTTTTTGTCTTCAGTGAAAGCGCAGCGGTCAACAGCGCGCCAAGCATGTAGTTGAATACATAACCCGAATGTTCCTTCTCCATCATGATCGGCAGTTGGCCCGTTTTTAGCGCAAAATCTTTGACAAGCAGTATGGCCTCCTTCGAGGTGCCGGGGTGAGGCATGATATCGACTACATTGGTCACCTTCACGTCGTGAAAATGCAAGGCCAGAAACTTGTCAGGCCGGCCGGTTGCCTCCGCAATCATGGACGGCAGAAAAGTCGAGGTGTTGGTGGTGAATATCGTGCGTTCCGGACAGAGCTGGTTGAACTGCGAGAATACCTTCACCTTGAGATCCAGTTTTTCCGGGATCGACTCGATAATGATGTCAGCGTCTTTAGCCGTGAAGTCAGGGTCGGTCGTTATCGATATGCGTTTAATGGCTGCATCTGCCTGTTCCTGCGTGCATTTTTTCGATCGTACAAACCAGCCAAAAAGCCGCTGAATCCTCTCCACTGCCTTTTTAAGAGAGTCTTCATTAATGTCATAGATAACAACATCATAGCCCGCCAGCGAACACGGAACGCTGATCTGCTGTCCCATTGTACCCGCACCAAGCAGCACTACCCTTTTTACGTCATTGATATTCATACACGTCCTCCTTGTTTGTTTTTAGAGGTCTGACTTTTCAATGACTTTCTTTGCGGTTGCTTCCAGTGCCTTGATTGGAACCATGAGCATCCCAAACCTCTGATCCTTGGTCTGCCCATGATAGAACCTGTAGTATATCTGCTGCGCGATGACCGCCAGCCTGAATAGGCCGAAACAGTAATAAAAATCGAAGTTGTCTGTCTTTACGCCCATCAGTTCACCATAGAGGGCAAACTGTTCCTTCCTGGTGAGCATGCCGTCAAGGTGAGTAGGCATCTGGCGGATGGCCTGCATGGCAGGCGGGTCGTCTTTCTCCACCCAGTATCCCAGCGAAGATCCCAGGTCCATTAAAGGGTCACCCAGGGTCGCCATCTCCCAGTCAAGAATGCCGATAATTTCAGTGGGGTTGGCGGGGTTGAGGACGGCGTTGTCGAACTTAAAATCGTTGTGTATGATTCCTACAATTCCTGACTCGCCCGGCATCTTATCGTGCAGCCACTGCATTACCTTTTCAAAGTCCGGAGCATCCGGCGTCCTGGCGTCCCGGTAACGGCTGCTCCAGCCCTCGACCTGGCGCCTCACATAGCCTTGGGGCTTGCCGAAATCCGCCAGCCCCGCCTTGACATAGTCCACTGAATGCAGCTGGTACTGCACCTTGATCAAGTTCTCACTCAAGGTGCGGGCCTCCTGTGGATTCAGTTCCATCCCTGTCGGCAGGTCGCGACGCAGAATAATACCCGGTATGCGTTCCATCACATAAAATGGGCACCCCATCACCGCTTCATCCTCGGTATAGACCAGCGGCTGCGGACAATAGGGAAAAAGGGGCTTTAAGGCACTGAGTATTTTGTACTCGCGCCCCATGTCGTGGGCAGTCTTGGCCTTCTTGCCGAATGGCGGCCTGCGCAACACCATTTCCCGATCTCCAACCTTCACGGAGTAGGTCAGGTTGGAGAATCCACTGGGAAACTGCTTAATCTCAATCCCGCCTTCCAGGCCGGGAATGCTGGCTTGCAAAAATTCCAGCACCTTTTGGGCATCGAGTTCCTCCCCGCTCCTTATGGACGTTGCGCGATCAGTTAAGTCACTCATGTCACACCCCCATAATTTATTTGATCAGCAGAATAGATTCCGCCACATGGATCACAAAGTCTGCATATTCGTCTACTGATACTTTCCTGCTCTTGTACTTCCACCTTTTCAGGTACCAGTCCTGGAGCATCGCCTTGAGCACGGACGCAGCCAGGATCACGTTTTCATCCCGGAAAACCTTCTCCGCAACGCCTGCATTGATGATATCAATGAGTATCTTCTCCGTCTGTAGCTCGCTCTCTATGGCCCGCTTCTGCTCATCCCTGGGCAAATTCCTGGCCTCAATGTAGGTGAAGTAGAACCAGGTCTGCATAGCCTCGGAGAGATAAATGTGCGACTTGATGGCTAGCCTGAGCTTCTCCGCGGGACCGCTGCCTTTGGCGATCTGATCGGTCAGTACCTGGTTGGCGATCTCCCGGCCCTGGGTCAGTATCAGCACCAGCAACTCCTCCTTGCTGGTGAAATAGGAGTACAGCGCACCGCGGCTTAAGCCCGACGCGGCCGAAAGATCCCTGATGCTCATGGCCTGAAAGCTCTTTTTGCTGCAAATATCCAGAGTTGCATCGATGATGCGTATCAGGTTTTCTATGACCTTTTTCTCCTTCTTAACCTTGATGGAGTCGCGATTGCGCTCCAGGATCTGACCGGAAATCTCCTCTTTGGAGATATTTACCATCTTTTTAAATTCGCTGTAAATCATATTTTTACAACCAATCCTCAATTCTTCTGTGCATATTGTTTGAGTATGGCCCTGGCAACGTTCATCCGGTGCACTTCGTCGGCGCCATCGTAGATCCGGGCCGCCCGTTCATGGCGGAAGAAATACGCCAGTATGGTATCATCGGTCATGCCCAGGCCACCGTGAACCTGCAGGGCCCGGTCAACAATGTTCTGCAGCACATTGGCTACATAGAATTTAATCAGGGATATGTCGACCTTGGCTTCCTTCTGCCCCAGGTTGTCGATCCTCCAGGCGGCGTGCAGGGTCATAAGCCGGGCAGCCTGTAACTCCGCTGCCGAATCCGCCACCATGCCTTGAATAATCTGCTTGGTAGCCAGGGTCTGCCCGTCAGGTGTCATAATCCGCTGGTTCACCCGGCGGCACATCAGCTCAAAAGCCCGGTTGCAAACGCCGATCCACCTCATGCAGTGGTGTATGCGTCCGGGTCCCAGCCTTTCCTGGGCGATGACAAAACCGTGGCCTTCAGTCCCCAGTAAATTGCTCTGCGGGACCCGGCATGACTGGAACAGCACTTCGCCGTGGCTGAAATAGCCGCTTCCCGTATGTCCCATTACCGGGATATTTCTTACCAGGTTAAAGCCCGGGTTATCAGTGGGAACGATGATCATGCTGGCGCGCAGGTGAGGCGGGGCCTCCGGATTGGTCACGGCCATGCATATCGTGAAATGAGCGCCGTCGGCAGCTGTGGTGTACCACTTCTGGCCGTTGATGATGTAATCATCACCATCCTTTACTGCGGTGGTGTCCATCATGACCGGGTTGGAGCCGGGCATCTCAACCTCGGTCATGGAAAAGCAGCTGCGGATCCTTCCCTCCACCAGCGGCCGCAAATATTTTTCCTTTTGTTCCTCGGAACCAAATTTATGAAGGATCTCCATGTTGCCCGCATCGGGCGCCTGGCAGTTGAACACGTAATGCCCCAGCGGGCTTCTGCCCAAGGCCTCGGATACCAGGCCATGCTCAACCAGGTTAAGCCCCATGCCGCCGTATTCCCTGTCCTGATTAGGCGCCCAAAGCTCCATCTGTTTGACCATCCGGCGTTTCTCTTCCAGCACCGGTTCCAGCAGTGCGAAGTCCTTGGTCAGAAAATCGTGTTCCAGGGGGATGAGCTCTTTGTCAACGAACTCATTGATCATCCCGATAATGGTTGTCATCCGGTCCGATATTGCAAAATCCATACGCTCCTCCTTATCTGTAGGTAATAAGTTCGCCTGCTTGGTAACTTTCCAGGTGCGGGTAGCTGTTAAACGTATGCAGAATGAGGCCTGCCCCCCCGAACCTGAATTTTGTGATCGACGTGTTAACCAGTCCCCAACCCAGGCGCATTGATTCGTATGGGGACATGCCAGTGGCGAGATGTACAGCGGCTGATATCACCCCTCCAGAAGAGAAAATCAAGATCCTGCTGCCCTTGTCGTTTTCAGCGGTAATTAGTTTTAGAGCAGCTTCGACCCGTTCTACAAACTGGTTCCAGCCCTCGCTCCCATCCGGGTCGGCATCACCCGTTAGCCACCTGTTAACCGCCCGGTCAAAAAGGAGCTGGAACGATCGCTTGTCTGTGTATGCTTTCTCAAGATGCGGGTGAAGAGAGCTGTCCTCCTCAGCCAGAAGCGGAAAATAATGATGTATTATCGAGTCAAACTGATATTCATTGAGCCCCTTAACCATGGTAAGAGACGGGGCCGCGCCAGTATTAACCTGCAAATGCTCCAGAACGATGGCCGCTGTATCCACCTGACGGTTCAGCGTTCCAGAGTAGGCCCGGGCAAATGACAGGCCGGTATGGCACAAATACTGTGCCGCCAGCAGAGACTGCTCTTTGCCCAGATCGGAAAGGATGTCGTAATCCCCCCGGCCAAAAGATGCCTGCCCGTGACGGATGAAAACTAATTCGCTCATATAACATCTCCTTGGTCCACCCCTTATGCTGCTTCGCCTTCGCTAGGGTGTTTCTGCCATGCTCCGTCGACTCCTGCACACTGAATGTATCCCAATAGGGTGTTTGCAGTGGAATCCTCCTTGAATTCAGAATAGTAACATTTGGTAAGGAAGTCAAGATAAAAAAGACGGACGTCCGTTTTTTTATTGACTTTTTTCGAGGCTGGGACTATTATTTCTATACCAAGTCATATGCAGCAATTAATATAGGATTTCATAATTGATTCTACTGCAAAAAGTAATACTGTCCTGGTTGGGATGCATAAATATTCCGTCGTCAAGACTGCGCATGGGTAACACCAGCTGCTCGGCTCGCTGCTCCAGGGGGACGTTCCCATTCGCATCCTTGCGAAAGGTCACTCTCGCCCCATCCGTGG
>Ga0116193_1003869_pt1 | contig 10658 bp, 6 predicted proteins | sample AD_UKC115_MetaG_FD_89892 | JGI IMG/M metagenome (GOLD analysis project Ga0116193, IMG submission 89892) | Active sludge microbial communities of municipal wastewater-treating anaerobic digesters from Hong Kong - AD_UKC115_MetaG | ecosystem: Engineered > Bioreactor > Anaerobic > Digestate | place...
CCATCTGTCATAGGAGAATCGTCATCACCAAAAGAATCAGCCTTGTACTGGATACATATCATCACCATGGGGACTTTACTCGTATTTCGCAAAGCACGCCGCCCTGCTGGAGCCACACGAACAATGGAGCCTTCCGATATAGGAAATATTTCTCCATCTACTTGATATTCACCCTCACCTTTGACAATAATGTAAAGTTCTTCGTGAGTCTTGTGAGTATGAAGGAAACCGCTATCCTCACCGGCTTCCAAATACTGGAAAGACATTTCTGCACCTGTTGCTTTCAAAGCCTGACCCGTGAAGACCTTGCCTTCCATTTCCATACCCGGTCCCAAGACCAACTTGTGTTCACGCAACTCATCCATTTTACCTACACTTACAGCCGTATAGTTGACACCTTCTGCAATTTTCTTAATTGTTTTCATACCTGTTTCTTTTTAATTGTCATTAATTTGATTTCAAAGTTAGCATATCATTGGATATCAAACAAGTAGATACGCAAATGTAAGATACTTACCAAAAGGTAACCATTATTGGGTTTCAAGTGATTAGAAAATAGACATTTTGCATTATTTAACTTTACGGCATTCTTTAATCCAATTAAAAAATATCTATTATCATTTTCATCTAAAAGAACAAAGTCATTTAATTATCCATTCATATAAACCACAAGAATTATCTTTTGGTTGTATGACTTCCAATTTCATACATTTTGTATATACAGCATCAAAACTAACCTCATTCTCCTGATTCTTCTCAATACCAAAAGAATCCGCCCCTTTCACTGTCTGCCATTGTCCGGTAGTGTTGTCTTTATAATAAAGATTCCATGAAAATGGAACACGACAATCGCCCCAAGGCGCATCATCATACCAATATACAGAAGAACGGGATATTTTCATGGCCTGAGGTAATTCATAAGTTATCCATTCTGTTGAATTCTTAGCCGGCCACCAATGAAAGTACGGAACAGATCTGTCATTGATACTTTGGGGTATCAATCCGTCATTGACAGCACACAGCGAAGCGGTTTTGTGTGAGGCGTTCAATTTACTCATGGAGGCCATAGTAGGCGGAATAACAGGTGTTGTTGTTCCAAGATCAAAAGGAAGCCATACCATCATATTACCGGCACCGCGATGATTCCAAGCATAATAAGGAATCAGTGTAAGTTTCACATCCTTGACTTCCAGTTTCCCTTGGTCATTAAAGCTCAATACCTGCGCATCGGTTCTAATTTGATTGATATTGTATAGCAAGTCCTTTCGTGAAATTACCTCAAAACCAGGATGACGATTCACAATCATACTACGTATATTGAAATCATTATCAGGCCACTCCGCACAATAAACAATTGGACCACACTCTATAGCAATACGTCCATAATCTGCCTCCACCTTTGAATTGGCTTTGACAATACGAGGCTCCATATTGAAATTGACATCAACCTTGTCACCCGCCTTCCATTTGCGGCAAATGACTGCATAACCATTTTTAAGCTCTCCGGATTTCCACAATTGGCCATTCACTTTGAGAGTATAATCCAAATGTTTTCCATCAGCATACCGATAAAGATCACTCGGAATCACCTGCCCTTGTACCCAACCCGGTACACGTATCATCAAATTGAATTGAGATGTTCCCGTTTTCATTATATCAATTGAAATTTTCCCATTCCAGGGATAATCCGTTGTCTGTTTCAAGGTGATTCTTTCTCCTGCGACCTTTATGTCAGACGTATTTGACATAAAGAGATTTACATAAACGTCCTTGTCTTTCACGGCATATACATACCCAGGCAATGAAGGAATAAAACGAGCTATATTGGAAGGGCAACAAGCACACCCAAACCAAGGTTGCCGATGATGTTGTCCCATTGATTCCAACGGATTTGGATAGAAAAAGGAACCTCCATCTAATGAAACTCCGGATATCAGTCCATTATAAAGTGTTCTTTCCAATACATCATAATATTTACTTTCTCCATGAAGCAAGAACAAACGGTAGTTCATATACACATTTCCGATGGCTGCGCAAGTTTCACAATAGGCAGACATGTTAGGCAATTCATAATTAGCGCCGAATGCTTCGCCATTATTGGTAGAACCTATTCCTCCTGTAATATACAGTTTTTTCCCAACAATATTCTTCCAAATCTTATCTATGGCATTTATATAAGATTTATCGCCCGTCAAAGCTGCCACATCGGCCATCCCGGAATACATATAAGCTGCACGGACGGCATGCCCAACCGCTTCATCTTGTTCCACAACCGGTTTATGAGATTGGTTGTATTCATCTTTATGGTCTGTAAAGCCCCGATTATCAAGAAAAAATTTAGCCTCATCCAAGTATTTTTTATTCCTTGTTACGAGGTATAATTTACAAAGAGCCATTTCAGCAATCTGGTGCCCGGGAACAACTATCGTCTGTCCTACTTTACTTCCTATTTCCCGACAAACACAATCAGCATATTTAATGGCAATATTCAAAAATGTACTTTTTCCCGTTGCCTGATAATGGGCAACAGCCCCTTCAATCATATGTCCGAGATTATATAGTTCATGACTCAAGACCTCTTCTTTCTCCCAGCGCCTGCTGCCAGACCATTCATGCGGATGTCTAGGATTCATCGTGCGGGCTGTATACAAATATCCATCAGATTCTTGAGCTGCACCCACAATTGTAAGTACACTGTCGATATACCTTTCCAACTTTCTGTTTGGAAATGTTTGTAGAGAATAACTAGCACCTTCAATTGTTTTATAGACATCCGTATCCGAAAGTATATCCTCCTACTTTGTAATTATCACTCGGATGAGCTGCCTTCACAAAATTCTCATATCGCCCGGTTTCTTCACATTTGCTGAAAGCCAAAGGAATCGTTACCTTTCTACTGGCCTCCAGCCTTTCCCCCCAGAAATGATCAGTAACCTTCACGGAAGTAAAAGGAACCGGACTAATGGGATAACCCTCCATGGAGATATTCTTTTGAGCTCTTGCCAAACTTGCTATGAAAAGCGGCAGCATTAACAATAATATCTTTTTCATCTTTACCCTTTTTATGATTGCGGCATAATTCCCAATAAAAATATAAAATGAGGGTGACAAAACAAAGATGCCACCCTCAACTTCATTCTTCATTTAGTCTTATCCATTAATAACCAGGATTTTGTACTAGATTCTTATTACCTTCCAAAAAAGTATGGTAAATAGGATAAATATCTAAATGATGATCTGTCAGATCTGTGCTTGCCTTTTTGCAGAACCAAGATTTTCCATTGAAAACATTCTGTCCATTCGCCATTGTAAAACGAATTAAATCTTGACGACGATGATGCTCTGCAACAAATTCCCAAGCCAAATCATCCAGCAAGCCACCCAATTGAATGTCAGCACCACCTTCGGATGTTGTTACCCAATTATCTGTTTCACCTTTCTTTGCCTTATTCTCACGATAGCCGTATGCATAGCAACTGCCACCTTTCAACTGGGCTACCGTACGTGTTGCCTTTGACGGATTTGCAGTAAAATCACGAGAACGAACCTTAGTCACCAAATCCGCAGCATCCTGTTCAGTCTCACCCTTGTAACCACCTAAGCGAAGCAGACATTCTGCCTTTATCATCAGTGCATCAGCATAACGGAAGAATGGAACATCATCGTAAGATGTACCGTAATTACCGGAATAAATCTTATACTTTGTCAAACGTGCACCTTCCATAGGATAGCATCCATCTATACTGCGGACATCACGTGCATATACCAGAGGTCCGTCACTTGTGGTGATTGCATTATTGCTCGTATCATATTGCTGTCCCCAAATCCAACATTGTTTCAAACGGCTGTCATCTGTATCATAGGTATCTAGAAACTGAGTGATACAGGCACTACCGCCAGTTGCCCAACCATTAAATCCCCATGTTGCTCTACCGGCTGTGTTCATCCATTTATTGGCATAATAATTACCGGAAGCATACTTATATTCAAACGGAATGCCAAAAATTATTTCTTTGCTTGAAGATATATCATCAACAAAATTCGAAGAATAGTCGGAAGCTAAAGAATACTTACCCGATTTGATAATTTCGTTCACCTCATCAATAGCTTTGCCATAATATGAAGTATCACCATCACGGAACCATGCCTCGTGATTCAAATACATTTTTGCCAGAATCATATTGACTGTAGCATCATTTATCTGACCAAAGCCGTTGTCGGAACCACACTTACCTTTGATATCATTTAATTCAGACATTATATAATCCCATGATTCTTTTGGTTTAGCCTGAGTAGGAGACCATCCGTCCGGGTGTACATACGTTGTATCCAACGGAATATTACGGAACAAATCAAACAGAACATAATAATACAAAGCCCTGTAACCTCTCAACTGACTAACTGATTTTGCTGAAGCTTTTACCGCATCATCGGCTAGTAGTTTATTACATGCCGTAATTCCTCTATATGCATATTTCCATTCTGTATTAAAATGTCCTATTGCTCCATGAAATTCATGCTTGTGCAAAGAGATATAAATAGTACCCCAGCCTACTCCTATTCTAAACGGAGTACACCATAAATCGGATGACTCGTCCTGAATATCACAATAGCCATTCCATCCCCAGTACAAGCTACGCAGATTGCTATAAACGGGAGAAAACATACTGGCTGCATCTTCTGTCGTAAATTCATATTTTTCGGAAGCTATCTGACTATATATAGTCTCATCCAAATCCGTACATCCACTGAATGAAAGCATGAAAGTACCTGCAATGGATGCCATTATTGTCTTGTAAATTATCTTTTTCATCATATCAAGTTTTTTAGAAGGTTACATTAACACCAAATGTAAACGAACGTACCGTAGGATATTTGTCGTGATAATCACTACCAAAATATCCGATAGTAGCATTAGAAAGTTCAGGATCCAATCCGTCATATCCAGTAATACAGAACAAGTTATCACCGGAAACATAAGCGCGAATGCCACTTACGTATTTATTCTGTTTCAACGGGAAAGTATAACCTAATGTCAAATTGGTCATTTTGACAAAATCACCGTCCTCCAAATAATAGCTTACTATTGTCTTCTGCTGAGCCGATGACAAAGTATACTGTCCACCATAAGGCGCTTTCAGAACAGATCTTAAACGATTGAATGCATACGTATTGTTTTCATATAGACAACGATTTTCATTCAAAATTTGGAAACCTAACTGACTGGTAAGCTGCATACTCAAATCAAAACCCTTATAACGGAATGTATTGTTCCAACCCAGATAGAAATTAGGAAGACCATGTCCTAAATACTGATGATAATCTTCATTGGTATTCATGACTGCCTGAAATTCTTCGGCTTCTCCAGTCTTGGGATTTTCAATCATGAATTTTCCGTTCTCTGAAACGCCTACAGATTTCAAGCCGAAGAATTTATCCACAGACTTTCCTACCTCCATACGGTGTGTTGGAATTGAAATTCCATCCATCTCACCCATATCAACGAAATTATCAGTTTCATACAAATCATTTGATAAACTCAATAATTTATTTTCATTGTGTGATGCCGTAAAGGTAGACTTCCACTCAAAATCTTTGGTACGAACAGGCACTGCATTGATAACAAGTTCAATACCCTGATTTCTTATCTGTCCTACATTTGCCATCGTTGTCGAATATAAATTAGGAGGTGTCGGTACTGTATATTCCCACAACAAATCTGATGTTTTCTTATGATATACATCAATTGAACCGCCCAACCGATCACCCAAGAGACTAAAATCCAGACCGATATTGTACTCTGTTGACTTTTCCCATTTTAAATCAGGGTTCGGATTAGAAGCTATATCCAAGCCGGCTTTCCATTTGCCATTTGCATAATAATAACTGGAACCGTAGTTATATTTCGTCAGAGAGATATAAGATTCGTTAGGAATGACTCCGGTAACACCAAAACCAAAACGCAGTTTTAAATTATTCACCCATGTTACGGGTTTCATAAACTCTTCATTGCTGATGGTCCATCCCAATGATGCAGACGGGAAAGTACCCCACTTATGATTGTCACCGAATTTTGAGGAGCCCTCACGACGTACACTTATCAACGCATTGTATTTATTGGCATATCCGTAACTGATACGACCAAAAAAACCAACAAGTGTGTTATCATTCTTGTAGCTTGTCATACTAGCTTCACCATCCTTCAATGCTGTTCCTGTACTCAAATTGTTATATTTGAAGAAATCAGTAGGGAAATTGCGATTATAGGCATAAAAGCCTTCGTATTCATTATATTGATAGCTATAACCTGCCAAGATATCAAAACGATGCAAACCTATCATCTTATTATACTTAGACGTAAGTTCTAGGTTATCATTCTTTCCATAACCATAATTATGAGATGCCTGTCCAGCATAGCTGTTAATTGCACTTGAATAATAATCCGAAGTATAGAAAGTTGAAGTATGGGTATTATAACGTGAAGTACCTAACATCAAATTTGTCTGCCATCCTTTGATCGGTTCGAAAGTAATATTCCCTGTCATACGGGTATCCTCAGTCTTGTATTCTCCATCGAGTTCCTTAATGATTTCTACAGGATTATAATAGTAACTTGCCGAAAAATCTTCGTTCCAACTCCCGTCTTCATTCTTTATAGGTGCTGTCGGATTACGGATAAGAGCCTGATGATATATATTGGATGTATCATTTCCGCTGCTTGCATTCGTTACACTGTTTTTATGCCATGATTTCTGTAAATCAAAGCTGACTTTCAACATATCATTCATCATCCAATGAGATACGTTCATCTTCATCTTCATTTCTTTATTATAGGTATCTAGAATAACTCCTTCCGCATTACGATAAGAAAAGTCTGCCGAATAAGTAGTTGTCTTGCTTCCACCGGTTATATTGAAATTGTGATTATGAGTAAATGCTGTACGTGAAATTGCATCAACCCAATCCGTATCTGAGCCTAAATCCTTAAAGCCCGTGAGTCCACTGCGAACATCATCAGCCGTCATAAAATCCAATTTATTTGCAAAATTAGAGATTGAAGCATAGCCGGAGTATGTCACAGCACATTTTTCATCTCTTTTCCCGGACTTAGTCGTAATGATAATGACACCATTTGCACCACGGGTTCCATAAATTGCCGCTGCCGACGCATCTTTCAACACATCTATTGATTCAATATTTTCAGGAGCTACAGTATTCAAATCGCCTTCAATACCGTCAATCAGCACCAAAGGAGTAGAACTTCCTTCCAAAGATATTACACCACGCAAACGGATTGCCGATTTATCATTAGGATCGCCATTGCCTTTTGTAATATTCAATCCGGCAACTTTTCCCTTTATCAACTCGCCCGCATCACCAATATTGCCTTTTGCAAAATCTGCTGATTTCACACTGGAAATGGAACTGGTTATATCTCCTTTCTTTTGTGTTCCATAACCTATCACAACCACTTCATCCACCATCTGAGTATCTTCGCTCAATACTATTCTCATAGCCGAGCCCCCATGAGCAGTCAAAGTTTGAGATTTATACCCGATATAGGAGACTTCAAGCATTGAACCGGACCTTACTTGAAGAGAAAAACTTCCATTTACATCAGTGATTGTACCGTTCGTTGTACCTTTTTCCAAGACGTTAGCTCCAATAATCGGTTCGCCGCTTTTATCCTTTACAGAACCTTTGACGGTAAGACCTCTCTGTTGCGCTATTTCCGAAACTGTTTTGTTTTGATTTGTATCAGCCAATACCGGCTGCACACAAACACAAACAGTCAGAATTACACAGGCTGCCAAATGCTTAGCACCGGCACTGAATAAAGACCTTTTCATTTGTGACTTCATACTTGTTTTTTTATAAGGTTAATTATTAACTTTCCATTCCAAAATTCCGCCGGAAGCATTTTTCTGCAACCGGGCTGAAATCTTTAATTCCTTAGTTTCCACACTTTTAAAGTGTAGTACATTGTAGCAATCTTTCTTTACTGTATATTGGTCTGTATTTTCTACAGCTTTCCACTCATTACCTGTTTTATAATATAGAATCCAGCTTTCCGGTACTCTGAAGTTTCCATCATATTGATCAAGATCCAACCAATATACTCCTACACTTGATATCTTCTCCAAATCATCAAAATGATAAATTAAAGATTCTTCCGTACCGTTTTTTTCCCACCAATAGAAATAAGGTTTAGAGATGTCACTTGAACGTTTCGGTTCCCATTGGTCATTTACACCCGATGCGGCTATTTCCATCGGGACTTGGACCACTGCACCGTTTTGTGCCTGATTGGTTTGAATTGTAAACGTTCGTGCTTTTGACGCAATAGTATGTATCGGAGTAATGCGAGCAGATTCCTTTTTCTCAGGAATCCACATAACCATTTCATTAGGTCCTCTATTGTCCCAAGTGGAATATGGAATGGCCTTAAAAGGAACCTTTTGCACGCTTCCATCTTGTTTCACTTCCATGGCAAAACCGGAAAGCACAATGACCCCGTTCAACAACTTGCCATCATAAGAAGCTTTCATAGCTGTATTCGCAGGAATAAATTTATTGAACACCGTACTGTTCACTTGATCCTTCCCTTCCATACAATACATGATAGGTCCACGTTCAATGGCAAGCTTGTCTATATCATCTTCCACATTGGCATTTGCTTTTACCTGACGAACTTCCATCGGGAAGTTTAAATCTATCCTATCTCCATCCTTCCAGTTCCTGACAATAATGAAATAACCGTCAGTAATCTTGCCATGGATTGACTTTCCATTTAATTTTATCGTATAAGGCGTAGCCTCTTGAATAAATGAATATAAATCAGTAGAAACAGGTGACTCTTGAATCCATCCGGGAATTCTAAAACGGATAGCATATTTTTTTGCTGGTGTGGACTTAAGCACAACGCCTATTTTTCCATTCCATGGATAATCGGTTACCTGTTCAATTTCAACTTTTCCTGCAGAAATGTTAAGGGTTGAAAGACTCTGGGCATATAAATTCACATAAATATCATTAGACTGAACTGCATACATGTATTTTGGAACAGAAGCCATAAAACGGGTTATGTTTCCCGGACAACAGGCACATCCAAACCAAGGAGCACGCTCATGCTGCCCCATGGATTCCAGAGGATTATCATAAAAGAACTTGTCACCACTCAGCGACACTCCCGAAACAACCCCATTATACAAAGCTCTTTCCAATACATCCACATACTTGGATTCACCTGTTGCCAGAAACATTCTATAATTCCAATACACATTCGCTATCGATGCACAAGTTTCACAATAGGCGGTTTGATTGTTCAACTCATAATTGGGACCGAATCCTTCGCCTTGTGCCCTGCTTCCTATTCCACCGGTAATATAAAGTTTCTTTCCTGCCATATTGTTCCATATACGTTTGATTGCATGGAAATAAGCCGTGTCCTTCGTCAACGAAGCGACATCGGCTACCCCGGAGAAAAGGTATCCTGCACGTACTGCATGACCAACAATCTCATCTTGCTGAAGTATAGGCTTATGATCCTGGCTATATTCGCTCAATTTGTGTCCATCCGTTCCACGTCCTGTTTCTTCCACAAAATACTTGGCAAGCTGAAGATAATTTTTGTTTCCCGTCACCTTATATAATTTGCAAAGTGCCATTTCCACAATAGGATGCCCAGACGGGACATGCTTCTGATTCTCTTTTGGGCCAAACACATCACATATCAAGTCGGCATTCTTTATGGCGACATCAAGTAAGGTCCTTTTTTTCGTTGCCTGAAAGTGAGCTACAGCAGCCTCATACAGATGACCGCAACAATACAGTTCATGACTGTTTATCTTTTCCCAACGGGAATGCCCCCACCAACCCGACAATCGTTCGCATTTATTCGTTACAGCGGTGCAAAGATACCCGTCAGGTTCCTGTGCGGCAGCTATCAGACCAATGACACTGTCCAAATAGCAATCAAGTTTCTTATCATATTTCACAGCAAGAGAATATGAAGCTCCTTCTATAATTTTATAAGGATCAGTATCATCAAAAAGGAAATCACCTTGCTGCAACCCTTTCTTCAATCCGGCTGCAACTGCAAAATTATCAAAACGACCGTTCAATTCACATTGTTTGAATGCAGAAGGGATAGATATGGTGCGATTGGTTTCAATGCGAGGTGACCAAAAAGCATCATTAATATGTACTTGAGTAAAAGGGACTTCAAGTATTTCCACCTTCGGCTGTTGATAGACGGTTGAACATGAAACAGTTTGAAACAACGCGCATCCGATTAATAAAGCTTTATAACTTTTCATAAAATCATTAGATTTAATGCAGCAAATTAAATGAACTTAAACGACTTTCTTGTAAAAAATAATTTCATTGAATACAACAATAGTCCTATCAACATAAAATTCGAAAATCCAGATAACTTTCTGAAAATAAATGGCCTATTAGAATAAACAAGACTATTTTGTCATAAAATAATACTATTATTGCATCCAATCTCATCTAAAATCATTAAACTTGCATACAAATAATCAACTATGAAAATGGATATAAAATCTATAGTAATTGCATTACTTTTTTCTACAGTCTGCTTGCCTTGCACGTGGGCTTCCATTCCAAAGACTTTTCGTTTCAGACACTATACA
>Ga0116193_1003870_pt1 | contig 10644 bp, 9 predicted proteins | sample AD_UKC115_MetaG_FD_89892 | JGI IMG/M metagenome (GOLD analysis project Ga0116193, IMG submission 89892) | Active sludge microbial communities of municipal wastewater-treating anaerobic digesters from Hong Kong - AD_UKC115_MetaG | ecosystem: Engineered > Bioreactor > Anaerobic > Digestate | place...
GACGAAGTCCAGGCCGTCGCGGCCGGGGATCCCCATCACCAGCGCCCCGATTCCACTGGAGCGCCCACCCTCGCCCCGGCGCCAACCACCGATCACGATCTCCTGGGTGTGCCAGACCTTGTCCTTGATCCACGCGGACGACCGGGAGCCGGGCTGATAGGTCGAATTCCACTTCTTGGCGACCACACCCTCCCACCGATGCTTGCGCGAGTACTCCAGGGCCGCCGTGCCGTCGCCGGGGATCTGTTCGGGAACAATGAGATTCGTCCCCCTGGCGAGCACTTCGAGCAGTGCGCGCCGATCCCGGTACTTGACCTTCAGCAACGAGCGGCCGTCGAGGAACAGCAGGTCGAACGCCCAGAACTCGACCCGCGTCGCACGCGCCCGGTTCTGCAACTCCTCGAAGCTCGGCACACCGGACTCATCGAGGGCGACCACCTCGCCATCGATGATCAGCCGGTGCTCGGCGAGGTCACCGGCGATCGCCGCCAGCTGCGGGAAGTCCGCGGTCATATCGCGTCCACTGCGCGAGCGCAGCCGCAGTTCTCCGCGATCGGATTCGAACAGCAGCCGGTAGCCGTCCCACTTTCCCTCGAAGGCCCACTGCGCCCCCTCGAGGTTGGCCACCGACCCATGCGTCGCCAGCATCGGCGCGATATCTCGCGGCAGCTGCTCGGGCTGCTCCTTGGTGCGGTGCGCCAGCCAGTTCTTGCCGTCGGTCCGGATCAGCGCGTAGCGCCCGGAGATCTGCTGTCCGTGCAACGTCACGATGACTTCGTCCGGTAGCCACTTCTCGGTGTCATACGTACCCGAATCCCAGATCCGGACCTGGCCGCCACCGTACTCGCCGGCCGGGATGGTGCCCTCGAAGCCGCCGTACTCCAGCGGATGGTCCTCGGTCTGCACGGCCAGGTGATTCACCGCCGGTGTGGTCGGCAGGTTCTTCGGCACCGCCCAGGACACCAGCACGCCGGCCCGCTCGAGCCGGAAGTCGTAGTGCAGCCGACGGGCGTGGTGCTCCTGGATGACGAACGTATCATTGTTCCCCGCAACGGGTTTGACGGTGGGAACCGGCTCCGGTGTTTTCCCGGCGTCCCGCTTGCTGCGGTAGACGGTCAGCCGGTCGGGCAGATCGGCGGCCGCGTCGAGGCCGTCGAGCAGGTCGCCATCGCGGGCCACCCGGTCGAGGACCTCGTCGTAGCGCAGCTGTGAAAGGCCGGCACCCTCGATCTCGGCCCAGCTGCGCGGGGCTGCGACGGTCGGTTGGGCACGTCCCCGGAGCGAATAGGGCGCGATGGTCGTCTTCGCCGCACTGTTCTGGCTCCAGTCCACCAGGATCCGGCCCTGTCGCAGGCTCTTCGTCATGGTCGCGGTGACCAGGCTGGGCATCGCCTGTTCGAGTTGCTGTGCAACCCGTTTGGCGAGAGTGGAGGCTCCGCGCGAAGTGACCGGCGAGTCGAAGCGGGCGTAGAGGTGCAGGCCCTTGCTGCCGCTGGTCAGCGGGAAGGTCACCAGGCCGATGTCATCCATGAGATCCCGCACCGCACAAGCCACTTCACACAGCTGGCTCATCGTGACGTCGTCGCCGGGGTCCAGATCGAACACCAGCCGGGTGGCCGGGCCCGGCTCGCCGGAGACGAACCGCCATTGCGGCACATGAACTTCCAGAGCCGCCTGCTGGGCGATCCACGCCAACCCGGCAACGCTGTCGATCACCGGATACGTCGTGGTCCCGGATTTGTGTACGACCGTGCCTCGTTCCAGCCACGCCGGAGCCGACGAGGCCAGTTGCTTCTCGAAGAACTCCGGCCGCTCCACCCCGTTGGGCCAGCGTTTCCGGGTTACCGGCCGGCCCGCGATGTGCGGCACCATCACCGGGGCGATGGCGGTGTAGTAGTCGAAGACATCGGCCTTGGTGGTGCCTGTCGCGGGGTACAGCACCTTGTCGGCATTGGTCAGCGTGACCTTGGGCGCAGACGAATCCATCCCCGACCACGCTATACCTTGGTACCGTTGAATCATGCCGCGCGCGTGGCGCAACCGATGGGTGGCGGCAGGGTCCGGACTCACGGTCGCCTGCACGATCGTGTGCGCTCCCTCGGCCGGCGCGGATCCACGCGATTGGGTGCCCTGGTGCACCGGCAACGAGACACCCGCCGATTCCAACTGCCGGGCCAATCCATACGACCAGCAGACCAGCAATGCGCCGGGGGCCAACCCCGATGTGCCGCTGGGCCTGACCCCCGGTCTGGATGCCGTTACGGGTCAGTCGCCCTGACCGTGGGCCATACTGGGCCCATGCGCTCCATCTGGAAAGGTTCGATCTCCTTCGGTCTGGTGAACGTCCCGGTCAAGGTCTACAGCGCCACCGAGGACCACGATCTGAAGTTCCATCAGGTGCATGCCAAGGACAACGGCCGGATCCGCTACAAGCGGGTCTGCGAGGTGTGCGGCGAGGTGGTGGACTACAGCGACATCGCGCGGGCGTTCGAGGCCGACGACGGCCGCAGCGTGGTCATCACCGACGAGGACATCGCCACCCTGCCCGAGGAACGCAGCCGCGAGATCGAGGTGGTCGAGTTCGTCCCGGCCGGCGACATCGACCCGATCATGTACGACAAGAGCTACTTCCTCGAGCCCGAGGGAAAGTCGACCAAATCGTATGTGCTGCTTGCCAAGACGCTCGCCGAGACCGACCGCGTCGCGATCGTCCACTTCGCGCTGCGGAGCAAGACGCGGCTGGCGGCGCTGCGGGTCAAGGATTTCAGCAAGCGCGACGTCATGGTGATCACCACGCTGCTGTGGCCCGACGAGATCCGCGATCCCGATTTCCCGGTGCTCGACACCAAGGTCGAGATCAAACCCGCCGAGCTGAAGATGGCCGGCCAGGTGGTCGAATCGATGAGCGAGGATTTCCACCCGGACAACTTCCGCGACGACTATCAGGATCAGCTCAAGGAACTGGTGGCGGCCAAGCTCGAGGGCGACGAGGCGTTCACCGTCGAGGAGAAACCCACCGACCTCGATGAGTCCGATGACGTCTCGGACCTGTTGGCCAAGCTCGAGGCCAGTGTGAAGAAGCGTCAGGGCGCCGCCGCGGCCGACGAGCCTGCACCGGCGAGGAAGGCACCCGCCAAGAAGGCGGCGGCCAAGAAGACGCCCGCCAAGAAGACGGCGGCCAAGAAGACCGCTGCCAAGAAATAGCGTCGCAGCCAACGCGGAACAGATCGGGAAAGTTGGGTTCAGCCCGCGAGGATGTCGACGGCGCGGCCGAAGACCGCGGGCACCGCAGCGCAGGCGGGCACCAGGGACCGCCGGCCCAGCGCTGGTTGGGTGGCCAACACCAGGCCGCGGGTCAGCCACCGGTAGCGGCGGGTGATGAGCTGCCAGTCCCGCTCATAGGCCTGCGGGCGGTCGGCGACGATCGCGGCGACGGCGGCGCGGGCCTGTTTGACGGCCAGGCTGACCCCCTCACCGGTCAGCGCGTCCTCATATCCGGCAGCATCACCGACGAGCAGCACTCGTCCGCTGACGCGGCGCGACACCACCTGACGCAGCGGGCCGCAGCCGCGCTCGGCGCCGTGCGGCACCCCGGCGAGCCGGCGCTCCAGCCACGGGAACCACGCGAGGTCGTGCCGATGCCGGCTGAGGATCGCGACGCCCACGAGGTCGGGCTCGACCGGCGTCACGTAGGCCTCTCCCCACGGCGACCAGTGCACCTCCACGAATTCCGACCACGGCGCCACCCGGTAGTGCCGGCGCAGACCGACCCGCCGCGGCGCGCCCACGGTGGCCGCGATCCCGGCGCCGCGCCGCACCGCGGAGTGCAGCCCGTCGGCGCCGATCAGATAGCGCGCCCGGACCCCGGCGGCGCACACCCCCGTGGGGTCCTGCCGAACCTCGGTCACCTTCACCGAAATCCATTCCGCGTCGGACTGTTTGGCCTGTTGCGCGAGCGCCGCGTGCAGGGTGGTCCGCCGCACCCCGCGGCCGGGTCCGGCCCGGAATCGGGCCTTCGCACGGCGCCTCCCGTCGTCGTAGACGATGCCGTGGAACGGCATTCCCACCGGGTCCACTCCCAGCTCGGCGAGTTCGGCCAGACCGCCGGGCATCAGTCCCTCACCGCACGCCTTGTCGATGGACGCATCGCGGGGTTCGGCGATGAGCACCGAAAGCCCTTGCGCACGTGCATGTATCGCCGTGGCCAGGCCGGCGGGACCGCCGCCGACGATCAGCAGGTCGGTGTCATACCCGGGCATCGGCGTAGCCCAGCGCGGCGTTCTCGACGCGGATGCGCACGGTCAGCAGCAACGCGTTGGCCACGGTGAAACACAGGGCGGTCACCCAGGCGGTGTGGACCAGCGGCAGCGCGATGCCCTCGATCACGACGGCCACATAGTTGGGATGGTGCAGCCAGCGATACGGACCGGCATTCACCAGCGGGGCGTCGGGTACGACGATCACGCGGGTGTTCCACCGGTGGCCCAGGGTGGTGATGCACCACCACCGAAGTGCTTGCGCGACAACGACGAGCGCCAGCATCGGCCAGCCCAGCCACGGTAGGAACGGACGGTGCAGCAACCACACCTCGGCCACGCAACCCACCAACAGCAGCGTATGGATGACGACCATCACCGGGTAGTGCCGACGGCCGTACTCGCGGCCACCGCGAGACATTGCCCACTGCGCGTTGCGTTTCGACACCACCAGCTCGGCGAGGCGCTCGACGGCAACCGCCAGGATCAGCAGGTAGTACACGCGCCTACCAGCCGAGCAGCACGAGCTCGGAGCAGAACCCCGGCCCCATCGCGATCATCATCCCCAGCTCGCCCTCATCCGGCGGATCCGCCAGATTGGCCGCCAGTACGTCGAGCACCGACACCGACGAGAGGTTGCCGTTCTCCCACAACGACGTACGCGTCCGGTCGAGCGCGTCGTCCGGCAGCTCCAGCACGCTCTCCACCGCCTCGATCACCTTCGGCCCACCCGGATGACACACCCAGGTGGCGATATCGGTTGTGGTGAGCCCGAATTCGGAGAGGAACAGCCGGACGTCCTCACCGAGATACTTGTCCGCCACCGTCGGGACGTCGGCGGAGAGCACGATGCGGAATCCGTCACTGCCGATCTGCCAGCCCATCATCTCGGTGGTGTCGGGGTAGAGCCGGCTGCGCGAGGCCAGCACCCGGGGTCGGCCGCGGCCGGCCGGGGCACGCTGCGCACCGACGGCGACCACCGCCGCGGCGCCGTCCCCGAAGAGGCTCGTGGCCACCAGGTTTGCGATCGAATGGTCGTCGCGCTGGATGGTCAATGAACACAGTTCGACGGCCAGCAGCACCGCAACGTGGTCCGGATAGGCCCGCAGGTAGTCGTTCATCCGGGCCACTCCGGCGGCGCCGGCCACGCAGCCCAGCCCGAACAGCGGGACCCGCTTGACGTCGGGCCGCATCCCGAGTTCGGCGGCCAGCCTGGCCTCCACGGTCGGGACGGCCGCCCCGGTGACGGTGGTGGAGAAGACGATGTCGACGTCGGCGGGAGTGAGTCCTGCGGCGTCCAGCGCCGACCGGATCGCCCGGTCGCCCAGTTCCAGTGCCACCTCGAGGTAGGCGGCGTTGGCCTCGGTGAAGCCGGTCAGCTGCGGGTAGCGATCCATCGGCAGGGCGAGCTGGCGGTAGCCGACCCCGCTGGATGCCGCGAAGCGCAGGAAGTCCTCGCCGGCGGCGTCGACGAGCGCGGCGACGACCTCGTGCTGCGCGTGCCGGTGCGGCGGGAACTCGACCGCCGTGGCGGTGATCACCGGCGCCCTGTCGTCGCTCACCTGGGAAATGGTAGGACGTTCGCTGCTCATATGGACATCTACGTTCAACCGCTCCGGACAGTTCAACCGCCTTGCTACGGTGGCCGCGATGATCCTCGACAGATTCCGGCTCGACAATCAGGTGGCCGTGGTGACCGGTGCGGGGCGCGGCCTGGGTGCCGCCATCGCGCTGGCGTTCGCCGAGGTGGGCGCCGACGCCGTCATCGCCGCACGCACCCGTTCGCAACTCGACGAGGTGGCCGCGCAGATCCGCGACACCGGCCGACGGGCGCACGTCGTCACCGGCGACCTCGCACATCCGGAGGCCACCGCGGAACTGGCCGCCGCCGCCGTGGCCGAGTTCGGGAAGCTCGACATCGTCGTCAACAACGTCGGTGGGACCATGCCCGGCCCGCTGCTGAACACCTCGACGAAGGACCTGCGCGACGCATTCACCTTCAACGTGTCCACCGCGCACGCCCTGACCGCGGCCGCGGTTCCGCTGATGCTCGAGCACTCCGGCGGCGGCAGCATCATCAACATCACCTCGACCATGGGCCGGGTCGCCGGCCGGGGGTTCGCCGCCTACGGCACCGCCAAGGCCGCGCTGGCGCACTACACCCGCCTGGCCGCCCTCGATCTGTGTCCGCGCATCCGGGTCAACGCCATCGCCCCGGGTTCGATCCTGACGTCGGCCCTGGACATCGTCGCCTCCAACGACGCGCTGCGTGAACCGATGGAGAAGGCGACGCCGATGCGGCGCCTCGGCGAACCCCCAGACATCGCCGCCGCCGCCGTCTACCTGGCCTCCCCCGCCGGCAGCTACCTGACCGGCAAGACCCTCGAGGTCGACGGCGGCATCACCTTCCCGAACCTGGACCTGCCGCTCCCCGATCTGTAGTCTCCGTTAGCCTCACTGTTCGTGCACGAGACCCGGCGGGTACCTCGCCTACCGCCCGTCTACCTGCTGGGCCCGGCGTTCGTGGCCGCCATCGCCTACGTCGACCCGGGCAACGTCGCGGCCAACGTCAGCGCGGGTTCACAGTTCGGGTTCCTGCTGTTGTGGGTGATCGTGGTGGCCAATCTGATGGCCAGCCTGGTGCAGTACCTGTCGGCCAAGCTCGGCCTGGTGACCGGCCTGTCGCTGCCGGAGGCGGTTGCCCTGCGCGCCCGTCGGTCCACCCGGCTGGCCTATTGGACCCAGGCCGAACTGGTCGCCATGGCCACCGACGTCGCCGAGGTGGTCGGCGGTGCGATCGCCCTCTACCTGTTGTTCGGGCTGCCGCTGCTGTGGGGCGGGGTCATCACCGGCGCGGTGTCGCTGGCGCTGCTGGCGATCCAGAACCGCCGCGGGCAACGGGCCTTCGAACGGGTGATCGTCGGACTGCTGGCGGTGATCGCGATCGGGTTCCTGTCCAGCCTGTTCGTCGACCCACCGGCCGCGTCGGAGGTCGCTTCGGGACTGGTGCCCCGATTCGACGGCGCCGAGAGCGTGTTGCTGGCCACTGCCATGCTGGGCGCGACGGTCATGCCGCACGCCGTCTACCTGCATTCCGGGCTGACCCGCGATCGGCATGGCCGGCCCGAACCCGGGGCCCCGCGCCGGCGACTGCTGCAGGCGACCCGCGCCGACGTCGCGGTCGCCATGCTGCTGGCCGGAGCGGTGAACATCGCGATGCTGCTGGTGGCCGCGACCCATCTGCAGGGCCGGGAGAACACCGATTCGATCGAGGGCGCGTACTACGCCGTCCGTGACACCCTGGGCGCCGGCGTCGCCCTGCTGTTCGCGATCGGACTGCTCGCGTCGGGGTTGGCGTCGACGTCCGTCGGCGCGTACGCGGGGTCGATGATCATGGACGGGCTGCTGAACGTCCGGATACCGCTGCTGACCCGCCGGGTCGTCACGCTGATTCCTGCGCTGGTGATCCTCGGGATCGGGTTCGATCCCAGCCGCGCGCTGGTGCTCTCGCAGGTGGTGCTGTCGTTCGGCATTCCGTTCGCGCTGGTCCCATTGGTCCAGCTGACCAACGACGCCACCCTGATGGGTGAGGACGCCAACCGTCGGGTCACCACCGCACTGGGCTGGCTGATCGCCGCGGTGATCACGGTGCTCAACGCTGTGCTGATCTATCTGACCGTGCGGGGCTGACGGGCGCGGCCGGCAGGCGGCCACCACCCATCCGCCGACACGGCCGCACCGAATTCGGTATGTGAACCCGATCAACACCCGCCGGTCGATCGCCGTCATCGGCAGCGGCGTTGCGGGCCTGGTGGCCGCCCACGAACTGGCCAAGCGCAATGACGTCACCCTTTTCGAAGCCGATCCGCGGTTGGGCGGCCATGCGCACACACATCGGGTGGACGGCGGCGACGGGACGATGGTGTCCGTCGACTCCGCATTCCTCGTCCACAACGACCGTACCTATCCGACGCTGTGCCGGCTGTTCGACGAACTCGGCGTCGCCACCCGCGATACCGACATGTCGATGTCGGTGCGCCACTGCGGCTCTGGTCTGCAGTACGCCGGGGCACGCGGCCTCGGTGGCCTGTTCCCGACACTGGGAAACCTGGCCCGTCCGCGGTACCTGGCGATGCTCGCGGAGGTGAAGAAGTTCCACCGGGCCGCCACCCGCTTGCTGGCCGCGGCGGACCCCTGGCCCGAGCCGCTCCGGGAATTCCTTGCCCGGCACAACTTTTCGCCGTACTTCGTCGAGAATTTCCTGACCCCGCTGGTCGCGGCGGTCTGGTCCTGCCCGCCCGCGGCCGCACTGGACTACCCGGCCCGCTACCTGTTCACCTTCCTCGGCCACCACGGCATGCTGACCGTGTTCGGATCGCCGGTCTGGCGGACCGTCGTCGGCGGCTCGGTCACCTATGTCGACGCGATCGCGGCCGGGTTGCACGAGGTCCGCACCGGCAGCCTCGTACACGACCTGCGCCGGGTACCCGACGGCGTCCGATTTCGTGCCGGAGCGCGGACGCACCGGTTCGACGCCGCCGTCGTGGCCACCCATTCCGATCAGGCGCTGGCGCTGTTGGCCGAACCCACCGCCCGCGAGCGCGCGGCGCTGGGCGCCATTCCGTACTCGACCAACCACGCCCGGCTGCACAGCGACGAGTCCGTGTTGCCCACCCACCGCAGGGCGCGCGCCTCGTGGAACTACCTGATCGACGGCAACGACGACGTCGCCGTCACCTACGACATCAGCCGGCTGATGGGCCTGCGCACTCCGAAACGGTTCCTGGTGACCTTGAGTGCCGCAGATCGGCTGGACCCGGCGAGCGTACTTGCGGAGATGACCTACCACCATCCGCTGTACACCACGGAATCCCTGGCGGCACAACAGTTATTGCCCGCTCTCGACGACAACCGCATCGTCTTCGCGGGGGCCTATCACGGCTGGGGATTCCATGAGGACGGCGCCGCGTCCGGCGCTCGGGCGGCTGCCCGACTGCAGCGGGATGCCGACCGAAACACCGTCGGGGCGTTCACATGAACGAGCTGACACCCGCGCTGTATCGGACCACCATCACCCATGTGCGGCGCGCCCCGGTGCGCCACCGCTTCACCTACCGCGGCTACTTCTGGTACGTCGATGTCGACGCCCTACCGCGACCGCCGTGGTGGCTGCGCCCGTTCGCCCGGGTCGAGGCGCGCGACCATTTCACCGGCGCCGCGCAGGACAGCCTGCGCCAGCGGCTGGACGCCTATCTGGCGGCGCAGGGTCTGCCGCTGCCCGGCGGTCGGATCACCGCTCTGCTGCAGGCCCGGGTTCTGGGCTATGTGTTCAATCCGTTGAGCCTGTTCTGGTGCCACGACGCCGAGGGCACGGTGCGCGCGGTGATCGCCGAGGTGCACAACACCTACGGCAATCGACACGCGTATCTGCTTCCCGCAGAAGGGAATCGGCCCGTCAGCACTGCCAAGAAGATGTACGTGTCCCCGTTCAACGACGTCGACGGGCACTACCGGGTACGCGCGCCGCGGCCCGGCGAGTCGCTCTCGGTCGCGATCACCCTACACCGCAAGGGACAGTTGCCGTTCACCGCGACCATGAACGGCAGCCGATTGCCCTCCAGCGCAGCCCAACTCGCGCGACTGCAACTGGTCGCTCCGCTGGCCCCCCTGGTCGGCGCCGCACGGATCCGGCTGCAGGGTGTCGCGCTGTGGCTCCGCGGCGTCCCGGTGGTACCCCGATGACCATCGGCACTCCGGACCGGGACATTGCCGGTATCGATGCGGAACGCTGGCCGGATGTGCACCGGGCGCCCCGGGGCCCGTTGAACGCGGCAGCGGCCCGGATAGCCACGGCCCTGTTGCACCGTGCGGTGCAACAGCTTCCACTGCGGCTGGTTCATCCCGACGGTTCGGTGATCGGCGCGGCGGACCCGACGCTGCCGACGCTGCGGGTCCTGCACCCCGATCGACTTGCCCGCCGGATCGGCCGGAGTGGGCTGATCGGTTTCGGTGAGTCCTACATGGCCGGCGAATGGACCTCCGACGATCTGGCCGAAGTCCTGACCGTGTTCGCGACCTCGGTGTCCGATCTGATTCCGCGGGCACTGCAACGCATGCGCCCGATCGCGCTGGCCCGCCAACCGCGGTCCCAGTACAACAGCCGGCGTCAGGCGCGCCGCAACGTCTCCGAGCACTACGACCTGTCCAACGAGTTGTTCGCCGAATTCCTCGACGAGACGATGACGTACTCCAGCGCATTGTTCGGCGGTGCACCAGCAACATTCGACAACCTGGCCGATGCGCAGCGCCGCAAGATCGACCGCCTGCTCGACGTGGCCCGGGTGGGCGCGGGCACCCGGGTGCTCGAAATCGGCACCGGCTGGGGCGA
>Ga0116193_1003873_pt1 | contig 10632 bp, 15 predicted proteins | sample AD_UKC115_MetaG_FD_89892 | JGI IMG/M metagenome (GOLD analysis project Ga0116193, IMG submission 89892) | Active sludge microbial communities of municipal wastewater-treating anaerobic digesters from Hong Kong - AD_UKC115_MetaG | ecosystem: Engineered > Bioreactor > Anaerobic > Digestate...
CGTTTCCAGTACGTCGCTTATTGTCAAATCGGCCGCACGTGCCGCTCACTGACGCAACTAGGCAAACCGTTCGGCTCAGGGTGACGGTCGTCATTCGTCAGCGCTTGGGGAGGTGGTCGCAATGCCGGATGGAATTGTCTGCAACCCTCGGAGTCCACAAACTGGATCTCGGCCTCTTCCTCCTCTGTCAGCAATAGGAGATGTACGGGCGTCATCTCGCAGAGCGAGGTTGCTTCCCGTCTGACGACTTTGGCGGTTCCGTGCGAGTCGCAACGGACGAGGACGTCGATGTCGGAAGCTGCGTTAGGTTCATGGAGGATAGAACCGAACAAGTACCAAGTTGTGCCGGGAGCTGACTTGCTGATTCTGATCGCCTCTGAGCGGATGATTTCCATAGCTTGATCAGGGTTCATGTGCGGTTCAGGCGCCCGAGCAGTTCGCCCCACTTGTAGATTCGTGCACCCATCGAATCCGCAGCGGCATCCGCTGCCCCAGTCGAGCGACCGTTCGGGTTCGTAATCAGAATGGAATCAAACACGCCGTACCGATCCCTTGCCGTCCGAACATGGTCAGCTGTAAGTTCATACTCGTTGAGTAGCACGACACTCACGTCTGCTAATCCGGGCCGCTCGATCGCGTATTTGCGGTCGTACAGTCTACGGAGTCCGCTCACATTCGTGTGTTGCCGTAGGCCGCGCTCGACGAACCCGAATTCTGGGTTGACGTACTGACTGGGTGTCATCTCCGTAATCGCACGGTGCAAGTCGGCCATACCACCGAACGCCGCTTTGTTTTCCTCCACTGCGGCAATGGCGTCTCCGGTCCAGATGGATTCTTTTGGGACGTTCACAAAGATATCTACTTCGGGACCTACGGTGGCAAGGCCTTCAACTGTTGCCCGGTCAACGGCTGCGGAAGCAAGAGTTGCTGCAATGAAGGGTTCCCAGTCAACGCGCGCAATCTGCAGGATTTGCGGGCGCAGCAGATGCACGTTCTTTACATCGTCGCGTTGACAGATGCGATCTGCAACCCACTGCCCAGTCCAAGACGGATCGCGCTGAATCATCTTGCCGGTCGCCTCCTAGGTCGCGATGGTGTTCATTTCTTCCGGAAAGCGTCGGCCAATCGTCCTTATCCCGTCACCAAGGTGCCGGTCTTCGATATCGTCAACATGCTGACGAAAGCTCTCTAGAGTGCGTAGCTCTGCTGGTAGCAGATGTCTCCGATTAGCGTCCAGGATCGAAAGGACTTTCCTGTTGTTTGGAAATACCTTTGCGAGCAACTTTGTCCTCCATGTATCTGCCATTTCGCTCTCGGGATTCAAGCGATACGCGTTGTCAGGACCGTAGTCCACAAATACTGCGCGGTTCTCGGCCAGAGCGGGCTCAATTGCAAGACGGACTTCCGATCGCGAGCTATATTCAATTGCGCCAAAAAGTGAGGCCAACTTCACTGCGTGCAGTTGTTTCCAGCCGGTGACTACTGTATCCGGAAAGTCTTCCGGCGCCTTATCTATTTCTGTGTGGCACGATGAGCACAACAGGATCAAGTTTTCGAAGGCACCTCGTTCCGCAGCGGTAATAGTCGGCCGGGCTCGTGGCCCCTTGTCGTTCGCGGAAAAGATGTGCGCCATCTCGGCAACATGGACGTTACGCGTTCCGGTGTCGACAAACAATGGGCGGAGACACTGGGGTCGCTGGCAGTAACCCGCGGACGCTGCGAAAAGTCGCTGCGTTGTATGTCGGTTTGGAGCGGCCTTTCCGCGAGAGCAGGTCATTTGCCAAGTCTATACATCAAAAGGCGGTAGCTAAAACCTTCGCGCTGTGCTTCCGGCCTCAGTTCGGTCGACACGCTGTTCGTTCCCATGCGCGTGTCACGCGCAGCAGCGAGCAAACGGAGGTGAAGGTTGCAAACCTGTGAAGCGGTGATATAGTTAACTACAACGCTAAGTCAACCAATCGTCACACCACCAGACTGCGGCGCGCCGTGACCAGCAGAGCAGGAAGTCTGTTCCCGATGAACTGTAACCACACATCTTATTTGTCGTCGCCCCCGTCGGACTACTGGTGGCGCGCAATACTTCGTCACTGGCCGTGCGGTGACTACTACGGAGCGCCGTAATGGACCAGGACTGGGCCGACGGCCAACCCATCTACCGGCAATTGCATGACCGCGTGGTGGCGATGATTCTGGATGGCACGCTGGGTGAGGGCGATCCGTTGCCGTCGGTGCGCACGGTCGCGGCGGAGACGCGGGTGAATCCGCTCACAGTGCTCAAGGCCTATCAGCAGCTTGCCGATGCCGGCATCGTGGAGTCACGCCGCGGGCTGGGCATGTTCGTCAACGCCGGGGCGAAGGCCGCGCTGGCGGCGGGCGAGCGCGAGCGCTTTTTGCGCGATGAGTGGCCGCGCATCCGCGCCACCATTGACCGCCTGGGCCTCAGTGCCGAGGCACTGCTGAACGAGGGCACAGCCTCTCGCAACAAGACGACGGGGAGACGCTAGACCATGGCATCCATCGAAGCACGGGGCCTCACCAAGGCCTACGGCAAACACGTGGCGGTGAAGGGGATCGACCTCTCTGTCGAGCGCGGGCGCATCGTCGGGCTGATCGGCCCCAATGGCGCAGGCAAGACCACGGCGTTGAAGGCCATGCTGGGCCTGACGCCGTTTCAAGGTGAACTCAAGGTGCTCGGGCGCGACCCGTGGGCCGAGCGCGATCTGCTGATGCAGGATGTGTGCTTCATCGCCGATGTGGCGGTGCTGCCGCGCTGGCTCAAGGTGCAGCATGCGATTGATTTTGTGGCCGGCGTGCATCCGAAGTTTGACCGTGCCAAAGCCGAGCGCTTTCTGGCGCGCACCGTGATCAAGCGCGAGAGCAAGGTGGGCGCGCTCTCCAAGGGAATGGTGGCGCAGCTGCATCTGGCGCTGGTGATGGCGATCGAGGCGAAGCTGCTGGTGCTCGACGAACCCACGCTCGGGCTCGACATCCTGTTCCGCAAGCAGTTTTACGACTCGCTGATCAACGACTACTACGACGGTGACCGCACCATCGTGATCACCACCCATCACGCCGAGGAGATTGAACACATCCTCACCGATGTAGTGTTCATTAACGACGGCCGCATCGCGCTGAACACGACGATGGAGGCGTTGCAGGCTCGCTACGCCGAGGTGCGGGTGGAGCCCGCGCACGTGGCGGCGGCGCGCGCGCTCGGCCCGCTGCGTGAGCGGCAGGTGTTTGGCCGCAGCACACTGCTGTTTGATGGCGTGGATGCGGCAACGCTTGAGTCGCTGGGTGAAGTTCGCACGCCCGGCATCACGGATCTGTTTGTTGCGCTGCTGGGCAGCCCCGCTGCAAGCGGGCTGGAGGGCAAGCAATGACCACAACGACTGCACAACCCGTTGTCGCGTCCAACGTCGCTGTGGGCGCGAACGCAGCAAGGCCGGTGCGACCGTTCTACTGGTCGGTGCGGCGTGAGTTGTGGGAGCACCGCTCGCTGTATCTGGCACCGGTGATCGTGGCCTGCGTGCTGCTGCTGGCGACGGTGGTGGGAGCATTCAAGTTGCCACCGATGATCGCAACGTTCGACACGCTGTCACCCGACAAGCAGCGTGAGCTCGCCGCTGCGCCCTACGCCATCGTCGCGATGATTCTGGTGGCGACGGCGATGGTGGTGGCGCTGTTCTATTGCCTCGATGCGCTCCACGGCGAGCGGCGTGATCGCAGCGTCCTGTTCTGGAAGTCGATGCCCGTCTCCGACCGCACGGCAGTGCTCGCCAAACTGGCGGTGCCGATGATTGTGGTGCCAGCGATTCTGTTTGTGCTGATCACCGCCACACAGTTGGTGGTGCTCGTGGGGCACCTGCTGCTGTGGGCCAGCAAGGGGCTGAGCGTCGGCAACCTGCTGCAGCGGCTGCCGCTGCTGGACATGCCGCTGGGCGTGGCGTACATGGTGGCCACGCTGGCCATCTGGTACGCGCCGATCTATGCCTGGCTGCTACTGGTGTCGGCCTGGGCGCAGCGCAGCCCGCTGGCGTGGGCCGTGGTACCGTGGATTGCCATCACTGCGGTCGAGCGATTGATGCTGCAAAGCTCGCACGCGGCGACGTGGCTGCGCGATCGCTTTTTTGGCGGCTTCGATGCCGCGTTCTCAACCCGCGAGCCGCTGGCGGACGTGGCGCAAAAGATGCAGCAGCAGGGCGCGGCCAGTGTGCAGGGTGGCAGTGACTTCGCGCCGGATGTGCTGCGCTTTGTCAGCAATCCTCAAGTCTGGATCGGCGTCGCCATCGCAGTGGCTTTGATCGCAGCGACTATCTGGCTGCGGCGCCGCCAGGAATCGCTGGCCGCCTGATTTGGCCCGGATATTTCATGAGGTCGCAGGAAAACTGGGCTGCACGCCCGCGTGGATTGGATTTCACACGGTGTTGTGTCGAATTCAAGCGGGTTTTCCTGCTGCGGGCGCATCGACGGTGCAATTGGGCGCATCTTGCGACGACTACCTTGACCGATAGCCCCGCTATCGGTGCTGCGGGCGGCCGTCGCAACCTGCATCCCAATTCCACTCGCCGCTGCATCCCGCCCCCCACGAAATATCCGGGCTAACCGCGGTCAACCGACCGCCCCTTTCATCGACAAGGAGATATCCATGAGTACGCTCACGGAGGCGACGTTATTGCCTCGCAAAGCCGGTCTTGCCACCGCCAGCAGCACGCTCACGCGCGCTGGACAAACCTGGTTCATCGTCGCTGCTGCCGGGCAGCTGATCTTTGCCTGGTACATGGCGGCGCTGTACGGTATGTCTGCGCTGCGCGGCGACTGGGCGACGTGGAACAAGGTGATGCCGCGCGGCTGGAACGAGGGCGACACGGTGGGCAACGTCGCCATCTTCGTCCACCTGCTGCTGGCGCTGATCGTGACGCTGGCGGGCCTGGCGCAACTGGTGCCGGCTATTCGCCGCGCGGCGCCGCAGGTGCACCGCTGGACCGGGCGCATCTACATCGCGTCTGCCTTCGGCATTGCCTTCGGCAGCATGTATCTGATGTGGGTGCGTGGCGCGGTGGGCGATTTGTCGCAACACATTGGCAGCACGCTCAACGCGATTCTGCTGGTGGTGTTTGCAGTGATCGCGCTGCGCCATGCCCGCAGCCGCAACCTGGCAGCGCACCGGCAGTGGGCGCTCCGCCTGTTCATGGTGATGAACGGCGTGTGGTTCTTCCGCCTTGGTTTGCTGCTGTGGCTCATGATTCACCAGCAGCCGGTCGGCTTTGATCCGAAGACTTTTACCGGGCCGTTCCTGACCTTCCTCGTGTACGCGCAAACGCTGCTGCCGCTGGCGGCGCTGGAACTCTACTTCCGTGCGCAGCGCAGCGACGTTGCCGCGCGCAAATGGTTGGCCGCGACCGTCATCGCGGTGCTGGCGCTCGCCACCGCAGGCGGCATTGTCGGGGCGACGATGGGGCTCTGGTTGCCGCGGCTTTAGTCGCCCGTCAGGGCTCGCCGTCCCAGTAGTCAAGATCGGTCGCCACCCGATGCATGCGACCGTCCCGCAGCAGCGTGTCAGTGCGTCCGCGCGCGCCTGCGGCCATCGCGAGGTACTTGCCGGAATCGGGGTATTCGCAGATTTCGAGGTCGGCGTTGACGCTCAGGGACAGGTATTTGAGCGGCGCGTCGGACGTGTTGAGGATCTGGTGCGGATACTCCGGGCCGGGCGGGATGAAGATCACGTCGCCCGCCGTGATGGGCAGCATTTCACCGGCCACGCGCAGCGTACCGCTGCCTTCGAGCACGATGAAGGCTTCTTCCTCGGCGTAGTGAAAGTGATACGGGCAGGCACGCTTGCCCGGCGGCACGATGTCGACCGACATGCCGAGTTTTTTGGCGGCGGTGCCGCGCGCCAGGCGCACGCCTTCGCTCTCGTAGTGCGGCTCACGCTTGAAGGTGCTCCAGCTTGCGTCGGGCGTGGCGAAGCTGCGGATCAGCTGGCCGCGAAGGTCGTCGGCTTTGGACATGAAATTTCCTCGTTGTTTTGCTGGCTGACCCTGTACACGGGTGATCTTTCGCAAGAGTGTCGTCCCCGCGAAGGCGGGGACCCAGACCGAACTCGTCGCCGTACATCGCATCGTGCCGGGTCTGGATTCCCGCCTTCGCGGGAATGACAACCTGTCAATCCGACTTGATATTCCGCTCGCGCACGATCTTGGCGTTGGTTGCCGATTCTGCGCGGACGAACTTGGTGAACTCGGCCGGGCTCATCACCGCGGGCACGTTGTCGAGCTGGGTCAGGCGCTGCGTCATGTCGGGCGTGGCGATGGCTTTGGCGACTTCGCTGTGCAGGCGCGCGATGATCTCGGCGGGCACTTTGGCGGGGGCGAAGATGCCGAAGGTGCTGGTCATATTCGCTTCCGGGAAGCCGAGCTCTGCCAGCGTTGCGACGTCTTTGAACGACGCGAGCCGTTGCGGCGCGCCGACGGCGAGCAGCTTCAGCGTGCCCTTCTGCATCTGGCCGTTGGCGGCGGGGCTTGGGTTGGTGGTGAACAGTTCGAACTGGCCGCCCGCGGCATCGGTCACCACCTGGCCGCCGCCTTTGTACGGCACGTGAATCAACTCAAGGCCGCTCTTTGCCTTGATGCTCTCCACCATCAGGTGGCCGAGGGTGGCGATACCGCTGGTGGCGACGCGAATGGCGCCTGGCTTTGCCTTCGATTGCGCCAGCACATCGGCGAAGGTCTTGCCGGTGAAGGCGGGCGTGGCGAGCACGTAGACCGGCGAGTACATCACGCTGGCGACCGGTGCCACGTCGTTCACCGGGTCGAACGGCAGTTTGCCGAGATGCGGTAGCAAGGTGATCGGGCTGACCGCCGAGATGGCGAGCGTGTAGCCATCCGGCGCGGCCTTCGCCATCGCGTCGATACCGATTGCGCCGCCAGCGCCGCCCTTGTTCTCCACGATGAACTGCTGGCCCATCTGGCTGCCGAGCTTCTCGGCGAGCGCGCGTGCCACGGCGTCGGTCGTTCCGCCAGCCGGGTAGACGACGATCAGGCGGATGGGTTTGTCGGGGTAGGCTGCCGCTGCGGGCGCGGCCGTGATGAGCGCGATGGCGGCGAGCGTGGCGAGGCGGGCGAGAGACGAAAGTGGGTTCATGTCGATGCCAGTGAATGAGTAGCAGGCATCATCGTAGCCGTTCGCTGCGATCGGCGGGGCACGCTGCCTCTATGCGGCAGGTACCAGCAGCGCTTGCAGCTCCACCTGCAATCGCTCCTGATCGTCCGACATCCACACTTCGCCATCCTGCACCATGCATTGCAGGTTCAGCGAGCGGTCCGCCATCGCCGTGAGCGCCTTGCTGCTGGGGCCGCTCACACTCTTGACCGTGAGTTTCTCCTGTTTGGCGAGCTGCGCTTCGTTCTGCTGCCACCACACCTCCACGGTACGACCGCCGCCGTAGGCATAGAGCGTTACGGCGTCGGCGCGGCCGCAGGCGCGGCGGATGATGCGCTCGTCCGGCAGGCCCACCTCGATCCAGTGCGTGATGCGGCCGGTGAGGTCATGCTCCCATAGCGCCGGCTCGTCGTCGGTGGAAATGCCCTTGCCGAATTCGAGCTGCTCGCTGGCGTGGAGCGCGAAGGCGAGCACGCGCACCATCATGCGTTCGCTGGTTTCGGACGGGTGCCGTGCGACGGTCAGCGCGTGGTCGGCGTAGTAGCCGCGGTCCATGTCCGCCACGTTGAGGTTGATTTTGAAGATGGTGGACTTGAGGGCCATGCGAACATTCCTGTAGCGATTTCAGTGCAGCAGCTTTTCGGTAAAACCCCCAACGCACGAGGGCGAGACGCCTGAAAAGCCGATTAGTCGACATTGTGCCGCTTTCAGGGGTGAGCCCTTGCCCGGCGGCGATTTCACGCAAAAGTCGTAGCGAGTTCGCCGCGCTGTTGAGTGCGTCGGGCGCGGGGCGTGAGGGTCTACGGCACTTTGACGAATGCAGTCACCAGCGGCGCGTCGCCCACTTGGCGGCTCCAGTGGCCGTGCACGGCGGGATCGAAGGTCGCGCCAGCAGGCAGCGTGTCGGCGGAGAAAAAGTGCTCACCCGCCTTGAAGATGCGGCTGCTGCCGTCCTGCAGTCCAATCTCCATCGCGCCCTGCAGCACAAACAGCCACTGCGGCGCCGTGGTGCAATGCCATTGGCTGCGAAACCCGACCGGGCTCTGCCGCAGCTGCAACCCGGTGGCGGGCAGCACCGGCGACAGCATCGCCTGCGGCGTGCCTTCGGTGAGGGCAATCTGCTCCTCACGAAAACGCGCGCGGCCGTCGGTGTCGGTAAACAGGGTGATCTGGGTGAATGTGCTCATGGCAAGTTAATGGCTGGTGGAAGCTTTGGCCCTGACCGTGCCGCGCAGTGCGCAGCCATCAGCGAATGACAAAACTCTCGACATAGACGATCTCGCAGGCGCCAGCGCCGCTGTCGGTGCGGGTGAGCGAGGTGCGCAAATTGCCGCCTTTCGGCAACGCGACATCGACGAGCATACCTTCGAGCTCAATGACCTGGCCGACACGCGCGCGGTCGATCGCCCTGGCAACGCTGTCGCTCGCCGGGATCAGGTGCATGTTGGCGCTGCTGGCGATGATCTGCTCCACCTGCGCTGGCAAGGCGCTGCTGCGCGACTTCCAGAAGTAGAAACGGTCACTCTGGCTGATGGCTAGCTGCTCGATGACGCTGCTGTCGGACATGACGCCCCAACCGAGCGCCAGGTCACGCGGCATCAAGTCCGCCTCCCGCGCGAAGCGATAGCGCTCGCCCGCGAGCACCCGCGCCTCGGCGCGAAATCGTGCGCGCGGCGTCAGCGTGTAGTCGCGCACCCGGAACGGCGCCGCCTGCACGTCGCGCTGTACCGGCTCGCCGCCGACCAGCACGCCGGGTGGCTGTTCGACCTCGCGGCCCTGCCAGTCGCGCGCGGCGGCAAACGCTGCAATGACCAGCAGCAGGGCAAAGGCGACGCGCATCGAAGGGCCGGTTGCCTTACGCCGCTGCGGCGTGCACGTGAATGGTGATGCCGTCGAGCGAGACTTTTTGTCCAGCGCGAATCTTGGCGGTCTTGCGGCTCTCGGGTGCATCGTCGACACGCACCGCACCGGCCGCTACCAGCGCCTTGCCATGCCCGCCACTTTCGGCCACACCGACCAGCTTGAGCAGGTTGTGCAACTCGATGAAGTCGTCGCGCAGGGTGAAGTGGTGCACCTGAATGGGATTTCGTTTCATGGCGCGGAGTATGACATTGCGCGCGGCATCGAGTAGACGCAAAATGCACCGCTACAGCACACTCAGTGGAGGCGACAAGATGCCGCGGAATACAACGATCAAATCAGGGCTGGCCGCATTGTTCGCGATGCTGCTGCTCTCGGGCTGCGCGACGGTGCCACCGCCCGCTGCACCAACAGACATGGCAGCACTGAAGGCAGAAGTCATCGCTGTCGAACGCGCCTTCGCCGCGACGATGGCGGCGCGCGATCACGCTGCGTTCACCCGCTTTCTGGCGGAGGAGACGGTGTTCTACACGGGCGGCGTGCTGCGCGGTCGACAGGCCGTTGCCGACTACTGGAAGCGCTTTTACCAGCGGCCGGACGCGCCATTCTCGTGGGAGCCGGACCCGGCTGAAGTGCAGGTGCTTGACTCCGGCACGCTGGCGCTGAGCACCGGCCCGGTGCGCAATCCGCGCGGCGAAGTGGTGGCCACCTTCACGTCCATCTGGCGCCGCGAAGCGCCCGGGGTCTGGCGCATCGTGTTCGATAAGGGCAACGACGTTTGCCAGAAGTGCGCGGCACCGGCGACGGCGCCCTAGGAGTCTGCGCGGCAGAAGAAAACCTGCTGACTGTCTACTGCACGTTTGACGTGCATCAACTTCGCCGCACTTGCTCGCCGAAGCGTCTTGATTGCGGTGCGCTTCAACCTCACTATTGGGTTAAGCAAATACTGTTGCGCCTCGCCAGAAACCGCTCGGCTCGGCGCACTGTCTTCAACCCAAGCAAGGAGCATTGTCATGAACTCACTGGTGTCACGCAACAGCCTGTTGGATGACTTTTTCCGCGATTTCTCGCCGGGCTATTTCATCAAGCCGCTGCACGGCGACAACCTGCCAGCGCAGATCAAGGTGGACGTGAAGGAAGTCGAGGGCGGCTACGCTGTCAACGCCGAAATTCCGGGCGTCAGCAAGGATGACATTCACGTCGGCATCGACGGCAACGTCATCACGCTGCGCGCCGAGGTGAAACAGGAAGACAAGAAAACCGAAGGCGAGAAGGTGCTGCGCAGCGAGCGCTACTACGGTGCCGTGTCGCGCAGCTTCCAGTTGCCCGCCGAGATTGACGCCGGTGCAGCGAAGGCGAAATACGAGAACGGCGTGCTGGCGCTGACGCTGCCGAAGAAAGTCGGCGCCAGCGTGAAGCGGCTGACGGTCGAGTAGGCGTGAGGTTTTACCGGTTTTGACGGCCAGCAGGGGACCAACAGCTAGTTCCCCGACTGACTCCCCTGTTCACTGTACCGGCCGTTAGGAGGCGCGACCACGTCGCGCCTTTTTTTTTCGTACTACCGGGTTTTGCAGGTATTGAAGCCGAAGATGGCGTAGGGCGGGCACCAGC
>Ga0116193_1003875_pt1 | contig 10630 bp, 7 predicted proteins | sample AD_UKC115_MetaG_FD_89892 | JGI IMG/M metagenome (GOLD analysis project Ga0116193, IMG submission 89892) | Active sludge microbial communities of municipal wastewater-treating anaerobic digesters from Hong Kong - AD_UKC115_MetaG | ecosystem: Engineered > Bioreactor > Anaerobic > Digestate | place...
CGCCATCCGCACAGCCGGCGAGCACCAGCGAAGCCGCTTCGCGCGGTGCGTGCTCGGGCAGCGGCACGCCACGCTGACGCGCGGTGGCGCCGAGCACGAGCCGGCAGTCGGCGATCGCGCTGGCGAGATCCGACACGACGACAATGCGCCCCAGCACGTCGTCCGCACCCGCGGCGAGCGCCACCGTCTCGGCATGCGGATACTGCTGCGGCGCGACCAGCACGAGGCGCGTGAAGCCCATCGTGCGGATCGCCCGCGCCGCCGCGCCGATGTTGCCTGGATGCGAGGTGCGCACGAGCACGAAACGCAGGCGGGCAGCGGCAGACTCGGCAAGATTCATCGGTTCGTCCTTGCGAAGCGGACGGCTCCGCGCGCGGCGAGGGTAAGGCAATCACGGAAGGTCCGGACAAGTCCATCCTGGATTCGTCGGCCCGCGCGGGGCCGGCACCGACCGGGATCCGGCGCCGCATCCAGCACCCACGGGCTGGCCGTGCGGCAAGGCATCCATGGCTCGCGGAGGGCCTGCGCCCGTCCACAGGTTCTGGCCGCACAGGGTGCGGAAACCCGCGGATTTGGCCGCTTCCGGGCGTTCTGCTACCCTTCGCGCCCGCTCGCGGCTTCGCCCGCGGGCCTGCTCTTTGCCCACGCCACGCCGATTCCCGGAGCCGTCATGCCCAGACCCGCCGTCAACGTCGCGGTGCGCGCCGCCCGCGCCGCCGGCAACGTGATCCTGCGCAACATGAACCGCCTGGAAAATGTGCAGGTGGAGGAAAAGGGCCGCCTCGACTTCGCCTCCGAGGTCGATCGCATGGCCGAGTCCGTGATCATCCAGGAGATCCGTCGGGCCTATCCACAGCACGCGATCCTCGCCGAGGAATCCGGTACGTCGGGCGGCCGGGCGCGCCAGACCTGGATGATCGATCCGCTCGACGGCACGCACAACTTCCTGCGCGGCATCCCGCACTTCAGTGTCTCGATCGCGATGGTGGAGAACGGTGAGCCGATCTACGGCGTGATCTACGACCCGCTGCGCGACGAGATGTACACCGCGAGCAAGGGCGATGGCGCCTATCTCAACGACCGCCGTATCCGCGTGACGATGCGCGACGGCATGCCGGGCGCCCTGCTCTGCACCGGCTTCCCGTATCGCCAGCGCCGCCACCTCGAGCCGCAGCTCGCCTACACGCGCGAGCTGCTGCGCGAGGCCGAGGACATCCGCCGCAGCGGCTCGGCCGCGCTCGATCTCGCCTATGTCGCGGCCGGCCGTTTCGACGGCTACTACGAGCTCGGCCTCAAACCTTGGGACATGGCGGCCGGCTGCCTGCTCGTGCGCGAGGCCGGTGGGCGTTACTGCGATCTCGCCGGCCGCGACGGCCTGCCGGAATCCGGTCACCTGATCGCCGCGAACCACAAGGTCGCACAGGCACTGGTCACGGCCGCGACCGCGCATCTGCCGCCGGAACTGCTGCGCGCCTGAGGCGGCGCACCCGCCGGCCGGCGACGCGTCCGCGCCGGCTTGCTCGCACTCCTCCGCAAGCCCGAAACGCGAACGGCCCGGTTTCGTCCGGGCCGTTCTCCGTTGTGCGTCGTGTGCGGCGTGCCGATCACGGACGCCGCGCGAGTTCGCCCTCGTCCTTGGCGACCGGCATCAGGTCCTTCTTCGATACGCCGAGCCACAGCAGGATCGGATTTGCGAAGAAGATCGACGACAGCGTGCCGATGATGATGCCGATGATCATGGTCAGCGCGAAGCCATGCATGACCGGGCCGCCGAACAGATACAGCGCGACCATGGTGATGCCGGTGAACAGCGAGGTGATGATCGTGCGCGACAGCGTGGAGTTGATCGCCTTGTTGAGCACCGCTTCCGGGGTGTCCTTGCGCGAGGCGCGGAACAGCTCGCGCACGCGGTCGAACACGACGACCTTGTCGTTGATCGAGTAGCCGACCACCGACAGCACCGAGGCGAGCACGGTGATGTCGAACTCGCGCTGGGTCAGCGCGAAGAAACCGACCGTGAGCACGGTGTCGTGGATCTCGCTCGCGATCGCGGCGACCGCGAAGCGTTTCTCGAAGCGCACGCCGATGTAGATCATGATACCGATGATCACGAAGATCACCGCGATCACGCCGTCCGAGCGCAGCTCCTCGCCGACCTGCGGACCGACGAAGTCCGTGCGCTTGATGCTGACGTCCTGGCGCTTGGCCTTGAGCGCGGCGAGCACGTCGCTGGCGATCTTGTCGGCCTTGTCCTTCTCCGTGCCCTTCGGCTGCAGGCGGATGGCGACTTCCTTCGAGCCGCCGACGCTCTGCACCAGGGCATGATCGAAGCCCGCCGTCTCGAGCGCCTCGCGCACCGCGCCGATCTCGACCGGCTGCTCGTACTGTGCCTCAACGAGTACGCCGCCGGTGAAGTCGAGGCCGTAGTTCAGGCCGCGCGTGAGGATCAGGATCAGCGAGGCGACGAACAGGACCGCCGAGATCGCGATACTGACCTTGCGCGCGCCGAGGAAGTTGATGTTGCTGTTCGGGTTGAAGATTTCCATGTGTCCTGGCTCCGCCCGCTCAGACCGACAGCGACTTCAGCTTGCGCCCGCCGTGCAGCAGCGCGGTGATCGCATGGGTCACGGTGACCGAGGTGAACATCGAGGTGAGGATGCCGATCGCGAGCGTTACGGCGAAGCCCTTGATCGGGCCGGAACCGAACGAGAACAGGCCGAACGCGGCGAGCAGGTGAGTCACGTTGGCATCGAGGATCGTCGCCCAGGCCTTCTCGTAGCCGGCGCGGATCGAGGCGAGCGGCGTCGAACCGTTGCGCAGTTCCTCGCGGATGCGCTCGCAGATCAGCACGTTCGCGTCGATCGCCATGCCGAGGGTCAGCACGATGCCGGCGATGCCGGGCATGGTCAGCGTCGCCTGGAACATCGACAGCACGGCGAGCAGCAGCACGAGGTTGAAGAACAGCGCGATGTCGGCGACGAGGCCGAACAGCTTGTAGTAGATCGCTGCGCAGAACAGCACGGACAGGAGGCCGATCAGCACCGCGCGGATGCCCTTCTGAATATTGTCCTGACCAAGACTCGGGCCGATCACGCGCTCCTCGACGATGTCGACCGGTGCGGCCAGCGAGCCGGCCTTCAGGAACAGCGCGAGGTCGGCGGCCTCCTTCATGCTATCGAGCCCGGTGGTCTGGAAGCGCGGGCCGAACACGCCCTGGATGTTGGCCACCGAGATGACTTCCTCCTTGACCTTCGCCGTGCGCAATTCCTTGCCGTCGACGATCTTCACCTCGGGGATGCGCTCGATGTAGACCACGGCCATCGGCTTGCCGACGTTCTGCGTGGTGAAGTCGAGCATCTTCTTGCCGCCGGTCGCGTTCAGACGCACCGACACAGCCGGCAGGCCGCTCTGCTGATCGGGCATCGCCGTCGCATCGACGAGTTCGTCGCCGGTGACGATGACCTTCTTCTTCAGCACGACCGGTGAACCGTCACGGCGGTGATAGAGGCGCGAATCCGGCGGCACCGTGCCGTTGCGCTCGGCCTCGATCGGATTGGCGCTCTGATCGACCGCACGGTATTCGAGCGTAGCGGTCGCGCCGAGCACCTTCTTCGCCTCCGCCGTGTCCTGTACGCCGGGCAGCTCGACGACGATGCGCGTCTCGCCCTGCTGCTGGATGATCGGCTCGGACACGCCGAGCGCGTTGATGCGGTTGCGCAGCGTGCCGACGTTCTGGCGGATGGTGTTCTGCGCGATCTCGCGAACCTTCTCCGGACGCACCTTGACGAGCAGCGGATAGTTGTCGCCGCTGACCGCACCATCGGCGACGGTCACTTCGGGCACGTTGCGCTGGATCTCGCCGGCGGCCTTGCGGCGATCCTCCTCGCTGCGCAGCACCGCGACGATGCCCTGCGCACCACGGGTCACCGACTGGTAGCGCACGCCTTTGTCGCGCAGCGCGTTGCGGATGTCGTCGACGAAGCGCGCTTCCTGCTTCTCGAGCACGTCCTTCTGGTCGACTTCCATCAGGAAGTGCACGCCGCCCTGCAGGTCGAGGCCGAGCGGCATCGCGTTCGCGCCGATCGCGCGCAGCCAGTGCGGCACGGTCGAGGCGAGGTTCAATGCGACGTTGTACTGCTCGCCGAGATCGGTGCGCAGCGCATCCGAGCCGAGCAGCTGCACCTCGGGATTCGCAAAGCGCACGAGCAGGCGGTCACCGTTCAGTTCGACGTCCTGGAACTCGATCTTCTTGGTCTGGAGGATGCCGAGCACCTTTTCCTTCAGCGCCAGATCGACCGTCGCGCCACGGTTGGCGGATACCTGTACGGCCGGCTGCTGGCGATATAGGTTGGGCAACGCATACAGGATGCCGACGAGCAGCACCAGCACGACCAGCCCGTACTTCCAGCGGGGGAAATCGATCATCTCTCACGACCCTCGGTGAGACGCGCGGCGCGGCCGCCGCAAGGCAACAGTGGTGACGGGAATGGCGATCCGTCCGCGACCCGGACTCAAGACGACTTCAGCGTACCCTTCGGCAATACGCTGGCGATGGCCTGCTTCTGCAGCCTGACGCTGACGTTCGGCGCCACTTCCACGGTGACGAAGGACTCGGAAATCTCCTCGATACGCCCGAGCAGGCCGCCGGTCGTGACCACCTCGTCGCCCTTGGCGAGCGCGGTGATCATCTGCCGCTGCTCCTTGGCGCGCTTCATCTGCGGACGGATCAGCATGAAGTAGAACACCACGAACAGCACGATCAGCGGCAGGAACTGGAACAGTCCGCCCTGCGGCGCCGCGGCGGCATCGCCGGCGGCCTGGGCGTAAGCGCTGGAAATGAAGAAGTCCATGTCGTATCTCGCAAGTGGCGGCCGGGTTTGAAAAATTGATCCGGCCTTCGGAAAAGGCGCCGGATTATGCCACAGGGCCGGTGTCCGGTCGCGCCCAGACAGGATGCGGTTCCGGCCCGATCGCTTGCCGGTCAGGCGTCTTCCGGGGTGCTCTGACGCAGGGCGTAGAACCCGGCGATGAAATCCTCGAGCCGGTTAGCCGCAATGGCGCCGCGCAGACCCGCCATCAACTCCTGGTAGTAGTGCAGGTTGTGGATCGTCGCGAGCTGACAGCCGAGGATCTCGCCGCACTTGTCGAGATGGCGCAGATACGCACGGCTGAAGCCCATGCGGCAGGTGTAGCAGGCGCAAGTCGCATCGAGTGGCCGCGTGTCATGTTCGAACCTCGCGTTGCGGATGCGCAGCGTTCCGTGGCGCGTGAACAGGTGGGCGTTGCGCGCGTTGCGGGTCGGCATCACGCAATCGAACATGTCGATGCCGCGGCGCACAGCCTCGACGATGTCCTCCGGCCGGCCGACGCCCATCAGATACCGCGGTCGATCCGCCGGGAGCAGCGGCACGGTCGCCTCGAGCGTGCGGTTGCGCTCTTCCTCCGGCTCGCCGACCGCGAGGCCGCCGACCGCGTAGCCATCGAAGCCGACCTGCTGCAGCCCCTCGGCCGAGCGCCGGCGCAAGGCCGGATGGACGCCACCCTGCACGATGCCGAACAGCGCATTCGGATTGCCGAGATCATCAAACGCACGCCGCGAGCGTTCGGCCCAGCGCAGCGAGAGCTCCATCGACTCGCGCGCCTGTCGTTCGGTCGCCGGATACGGTGTGCATTCGTCGAAGATCATCGCGATGTCAGAATCAAGCACACGCTGGATGCGCATCGATTCCTCGGGGCTCAGGAACACCGGCGATCCGTCGACCGGCGAAGCGAAGCGCACGCCGTCCTCGGTGATCTTCCGGCGCGCGGCGAGCGAGAACACCTGGAAGCCACCGGAATCGGTGAGGATCGGCTTCGACCAGCCGATGAAGCGGTGCAGCCCGCCGAACGCGCCGATGACGTCGAGGCCAGGCCGCAGGAGCAGGTGGAAGGTGTTGCCGAGGATGATCTCCGCGCCGATCTCGACGAGATCACGCGGCAGCATGGCCTTGACCGAGCCATAGGTGCCGACCGGCATGAAGGTCGGCGTCTCAATGGTTCCGCGCGGGAAGGTGAGGCGACCGCGGCGCGCAGGGCCGTCGGTGGCGAGCAGGGCGAAGTTCATGGGCGAAACCCGTGTTGCGGAACAGGTAGTTGACGACCCGCGACCCGTCTCGTGATCGGCTCGGGGCGGCTCGGCCCTGTGGATGGGCATCGAGTGCAACGCATTTCCTCTACTGTCGAGCCGCGAGTACCGAGCGAATGCCACCTCACCCGGCAGCCCCCTGCGCCAGGATCAGCATCACATCGCCGTATGAGAAAAACCGGTAGCGTTCGGTAACGGCATGCCGGTAGGCAGCGAGGACCAGCTCACGGCCGGCAAAGGCCGAGACCAGCATCAGCAGGGTCGATTCGGGTAGATGGAAGTTCGTGATCAGCGCATCCACGCTGCGGATCGTGTAGCCCGGGAAGATGAAGATCTGCGTCTCGCCGGCGAATGGCTGCACCTCGCCATCGCGCAGCGCGCTCTCGAGCGCACGCACCACGGTCGTGCCGACCGCGATCACGCGCCCTCCGCGCGAGCGCGTGCGGCGGATCTTCTCGACCAGCTCCGCGCCGACGTTGAGCCATTCGCGGTGCATCACGTGCTCGCTGATCCGCTCGCTGCGCACCGGCTGGAACGTGCCTGCACCGACGTGCAGCGTGACATGGCCGAACTCGACGCCGGCGACCGCGAGCCGGTCGAGGAGCGCGCGATCGAAATGCAGACCGGCCGTCGGCGCGGCGACCGCGCCCGGCACGCGGGCGAACACGGTCTGGTAACGCTCGGCATCGACCTCGCCGGCCTCGCGCGCGATGTATGGCGGCAACGGCAGGCGGCCGAGGCGGTTCAGCAGCGTCTCGATGGGCTCGTCGGTCTCGAATCGCAGCATGAAGAATTCGCCGTCGCGACCAAGCACCGTAGCGCGCGTACCGTCGTCGAGGACCAGCGTGGCGCCCGCCGCCGGCTTGCGGTTCACGCCGAGCTGCACGCGCGCCTCGTGCAGACCGAGCAGCCGCTCGATCAGGATCTCGACCGCACCACCGCTCGCCTTGCGCGCGAACAGCCGCGCGGGCAGCACGCGCGTGTCGTTGAACACCAGGAGATCGCCCGGCCGCAGGTATCCGTCGAGTTCGCCGAAGCGTCGATCCGCGAAGGAGCGTGCCGGCACGTCGACGACCAGCAGCCGGCTCGCACTGCGCTGCGCCAGCGGCTGCTGCGCGATCAGCTCGGCCGGCAGATCGAAATGGAAGTCGGATTTCTTCAATGTCACACGCACCGGACGCCGCAGCGGCGGCAAGCGCGCGATTATCGCGCGTCGGTCGGGCCTGTGTAATGCCGCCGTGTCAGAGATGCCGCGTGATCGTGCAGACGCGCGACCGCGTGACCGCACGGTTCAGCCGGAGGCAAGAGGCGCGGAGACTCATGCGCTCGCATTCGCCGGCAACGCGGCCCGGCTGCCGGATCGCCATCGAGCGTGCCCGCCACGCAGAGATTCACGCGTCGACGCGCCCCGGCTTCTAGTCGCCATAGGTACGGATGATTACCGGCGCCTTCTCGTCCGCCGACACGTAGAGACTGACCGGCACGACCGGAGCCGAGGTGTCGATCACGACTTCATCGGCCGTTACATCATCAGCGTATCCGGCGAGCACGAAACGCTGCATCAGCCAATTGAAAGCACCGGGAAAATCGACACATTTGCCGTCTCCATCGCGCAACAGCTCCGGTCGTCCATGGTCCTGATGCAGCCAGAAGTAGGCTGCAGCGCCGTCGCAAGCTTTTACCGGGGCGGGCTGGAACAGCAAACCACCGAGCCCGTCGCCAACCTCGGTGAATAGGATGGTGCTCGATTCGTAAAAGGTCTTGAATGCAACTGACTTCGACGATTCCAGGTCCTCACGTGAAGCACCCCAGTCGTGGACCATCATCTCGTAGGTGCTCTTCAAATCCGCGATTCGCGTCGTGTAGTTGTCGCCATTCTGGAGCTGCGTGGTCGCCGCGAGCAGGCTCTTGAACTCCGACGGCAATGCGAAACCGAGGCGCCGCTCGGCGGCCTCGATGTCGGCCTGCGCAACCTTGCCCGGATTGGCCTCGAGCAATGCATACCCGCGCTCGCGGCGCTTGCCGTAGGCCGTCTCCGCCGCGACGAACGCCAGAACCCGCTTGCCGAAATCCGGTTCGCTGCCGTGCAACGGTGCTATGGCCGGACCGGCGTCGACGATCTTCCAGACCTGGTCGACCTTCCAGTCCCACGCCAGCCGACTGCGCGGATCGCGCCCGCTGCTCGTGCCGGCCACATGGATCACTCTCGCACCCGCTGGAAGTGTGAAATGGCAATTCACCTTTTCCGGTTTCTCGCGTCCGTGGTCGGCCTTGACCTCGAGCCGGCACTGATGCTCGGCGTCGGAACTTACGGTGAGGGCCAGGGCATCATCGGGATTGGCCCAGGTTGTGACCTGGATGCGGGGCCCGGCCATGCTGGCGTTCAGTGCAGCGAGGCCGAAGGCAAGAGCAAGGACGGACATGGCGACGGCGGCTCCGGGGCAAGAAGAGACGGAAGATCCAAACGTCCACGCATTCTCCAGGCGAACACGCGCCGTTCAGCACACAGACCGGCTGACGCACTACTACGCGGCTGCACACCGGAGAAGCAGCGCCGCCGCCCTCGATGCGAATGCACGACTGCCGATGGCGAGTCCGCACAACCGGCCAGAAACTACGGGCGCAAACACCGACGACCGGCTCCGCGCCGACCTTGGGTGCGCGAGCGGCAGGCATGTGGCCCGTACATCCGGTCGTAGCTGCGTCACTCCGTCTCGCGCAAACGACTTGCCGCACGGGCAGTGGGCCGGTCGAAATGGATCGACGGAAGCAGCGCTTGCCCGACACGGGCGCTAGGTCATGACGCAGCGCCTGAATCCGCTCCGGGTGGGATCGTCTTGCGTCGTTTCCGCCAGACCAGCACGAGGGCGAGGCCAGCGAGAATCAGACCTGCACCGACATACGGCGCGGCATGCCGCGCGACGCGCTTGATGTGGGCGATGCGCTCGGCCTCGAGCCGTCGCTCGGCGCCGGCGAAATCCGGCTCCGGGCACTCGGTACCGAAATGCGCGGCCCACGGCATGTACGGTCCCTGCTGCACGTAGCGTCGGTAGAGCGTCTGTGCAAACGGCGGATCGCGGTACAGCAGCCAGCCGGTCGCGTGGCAGAGCACCGCGGCGAACGCCTGCGAGCGCGGCGGCAGCAGATCTGCGGCCTTGCTCGCGAAACCGGCGGCGACGTAGCGGTAGTGGAAGCGTTCGAGCGGGTGAGCGCGGCTCGCAGCGACCCGTTCGCGTTCACCCGCGGTGGCGAGCTTGTCCGGCACCGGGATATCGGTCCTCGACGGCTTCGTGCCATCGTCGTTATCCGGCTGCCAGTGCAGGTCGAAGCTGCCGTCGTAGAAGCGGTAATCCGGATCGAGTTCGTAGCCGATGAGTTCCATGCCATCGACGCGCGCCGCGCGCGCGGCGGCGTACCAGGCGCGGGCACGCTCGATGCGGTCGCCCTTGTCCGCCGCGCGGCGCGCCTCGAAGTAGGCCGTGGCCTTGGCCTTCAGCGCGGGATCGTCGAAATAGGCGAGCGCCTCATCATAGCGATCGGCACGCAGCAGCCGGCGCGCGAGCAGCTCACGCAAGGCGTTCGCCGGCGAAGACGGCAGCCAGCCGTACTGTTCGCTCTCGGTCGGCGGCATGGCCGGTGCTAAGGGGCTCACCTTCGCATCGACGAAGGCCTTGAGCTCGTCGACCGTCAGCACGCGCTCGGCGACATAGGCTGCATCCGGCCAGTATTCCCTGGCTCCCCGGTAGAGATGTTCGAGTGCGGCGACGTACTCGCCGCGCGAGAGGGCCAGCGTGCCCGCCTCGCCTTCGACGCGGCATTGCGGAACCAGCGGCGCGCCGTCGAAATACTCGCCCTCGCCCCAGCGCTCGTCCGCCGGGAAGGCCTTGGCCGCTTCCGCATAGGCCTGCGCCGCACGCGTCGCATCGCCGTCGCGCAAGGCGAGCTTGGCGCGCACCCACCAGGCGAGACCGCTGGTGTCCTTCTCGGCGAAGCGCTGGGCGAGTGCGTAGTCGCCGTGCCGGTAGGCAAGCGCGGCGAGGCGGTCGGCACCCGGCATCTTCTCGATGCCCTGCTTCTCGACGAGGGCGAGGAAGCCGCCGATGCGCGCCTCGGCCTTCTCGCCGGCCTTGCTCAGCGTACCGCTCGCGTCGTATTCGGCACTCGCCCAGTCGTCCGCCTCCGGTGCGCGGCTGTAGAGATAGACGGCGACGAGGCGCCGCACGAGCGGATCGGCGATGGTGCGCTCGAGACGCACAGGATCGCCGACCAGCGCACGTGCGACGAACAGCAATGAGGCCCGACCGTACGCCGAACCGCGCGCGGCCTGTTCGGCATAGAGCGCGACGGCGGCGGCATCCTCGTGCGCATCCAGATGCAGGCGCGCCTCGTCGCCGAGACTGGTCAACGCCACGCCGAGCGGGTCGGTCGCGCCGCCGGCGACCTGCCGACGCACGGCCTGGAAGGCGACCTGCGCCGCCTCGGAGTTGCCGAGCAACGCCTCGGTGC
>Ga0116193_1003877_pt1 | contig 10620 bp, 9 predicted proteins | sample AD_UKC115_MetaG_FD_89892 | JGI IMG/M metagenome (GOLD analysis project Ga0116193, IMG submission 89892) | Active sludge microbial communities of municipal wastewater-treating anaerobic digesters from Hong Kong - AD_UKC115_MetaG | ecosystem: Engineered > Bioreactor > Anaerobic > Digestate | place...
AGACTTCTTTTTTTTAACATGGTACACCTCCTAAGAATTATGCAGTAATAATTTTTTAAATAAAAAAATCGGTCACACCCTGTAAGTGCAACCGATTTTGATTATTGCCTATGTATGAGTGCAAAAAAACTCATGGCAAAATAAAGTCGGTTGCCATGGCATGCACATATTAAGTTTTCCTTTTAGAGTACTGTTCATTATCCAACACCTCGGTATCGTATTTCTTTTTTCTAATCATAACATATAAAGTTCGTAAAGTCAATCTCAAAATAAAAATAAAAGTATGTTTTTATGTTCAGAAATTGTATGTTATAATCATATATGAATATTTATAAAGTCACGGAGGAATGATCGGATGTTTGAATTTTTTAACGAATGGCTTGAAACCAACGGTGTAAAAGGTATGTTTTCTGATGTTTTGGCTACTTTATTCATAATTGGCATAATTGCTATGGTGTCTTATCTTTCCTATAAGATATCTAAAGTTATTCTTCAGCGTACGATGAAACATTTTGTTGAAAAAAGCAAGACCAGATGGGATGATGTACTGCTCAAAAGGGGTTTTTTTGTTCGGCTTTCCATGTTTTTTCCAGCTTTTGTGATATATGGTTTTTCTTCGGCATTTTCTGATTATCAGGATATCATTCAAAGATGTGTCTTTTCTTATATGATATTTGTCTCTCTGCTGACGCTCAATGCATTTTTGAATGCTTTTACCGATATGTACTCTTATCATGAAGTATCGCGGCAAAGACCTATTAAAGGATATGTTCAGGTTTTTAAAATATTTTTTGCCATAATTGCAGTCATAAGTATCGTTGGGACCCTTATAAATAAGCCTTTTGGTTATCTTATAGGTGGAATAGGTGCAATGACAGCAGTCTTTTCTCTTGTGTTTAAAGATACAATTCTTGGTTTTGTAGCAAGTATACAGCTTTCAGCTAACGATATGGTTCGTATAGGCGATTGGATAGAGATGCCTAAGTATGATGCTGACGGTGAGATTATAGATATTTCATTGAATACTGTCAAGGTGCAGAACTGGGATAAAACGATAACTACCATTCCTCCGTATGCCTTGATATCGGATTCTTTTAAAAATTGGCGTGGTATGCAAGTTTCCGGTGGCAGAAGGATAAAACGTTCAATCTTTATTGATATGACGAGTATTAAGTTCTGTGATGAGCAGATGATAAAAAAGTTCTCTGAAATAAGATACATATCTGAATACATAGCCTCAAAGGTCAGAGAGATTGAAGAATATAATAGGCTTATGGGAGTAGACAACAGTAATCCTGTAAATTCAAGACGGTTAACCAATGTAGGTACGTTCAGGATATATATACTTGAGTATCTGAAAAGAAATCCGCGCCTTAGGAAAGATATGACGCTCATGGTAAGGCAGCTTGCCAATAATGAAAGAGGTCTTCCGCTTGAAATATATGCTTTTACAGATACAATAGTATGGGTCGAGTATGAAGCCATACAGTCTGATATTTTTGATCATATACTTGCCGTATTGCCGATGTTTGAACTTAAGCTGTTTCAAAATCCGACAGGTAATGAGTTCAAGATTCTGCATTAAAAAGTAAAAAACGGACCTCGTTTGAACTGAACCCCTTTCGTCAGATTCTCTATAACTAAAGGTGAACAATTCGTTGTGGTCCGTTTTATTTTAGATCAGGGCGGAGCATGCGGGCTCTATGGAGATATACAAAATTGTTGTCCTGTGACTCGCACAACATGCTTACTCGTATAATGCCATTCATCGAGCCTTTAAAGTTAGCTTCTCTAAGGCACATAAGTGAGATTTGGTCAAGTCCGAAGGCTTTGCGGACAATAGAAGCCGGGTTTATAAGGTTGATATCTTCCGTGACTGAGAAGGTTATGCTTATTATCCGTTCTACTTTATTCCGCATAAAAAGTTCTTCCATCAGTTCTTTTGTACGTTCGATCGTCTCCTGTTCCGAAAAGGTTTCAATTGAAGTAGCTCCACGTATATCAACAATCACCTTTTTCACCTGAGAGTAAAATTTTTTCTTTTATAAAGTTTAGGCATGCTTTCATACTTCCTTCCGAAACAGATTTCCATTTAGCATTAGAATAAGGTCTTTCCAGAGAGCAATGGTCAAGAGAACCGTCATATATGCTTATCCTTGCATTAATTTCCTGGGAAAACGTCAGATAGACTCTTCCCGCTCTTATGGAAATATCTGTTATTTCATCTTCAAGCTTTAGTTCCATACACAATTGCTTAAGCTTGGTAAGCACATCTTTTTTTGCATATGCGTCAAGCTTGAAAGTTGGAGTTGTTCTTACTGATTTTTCCATTTTCTTACCCCCAATAAAAAATGATCATACAGATTATACATCAAATTTATTAAATCCGGACTTCTTAAACTTTTAGGATAAAGGATTTTTTTTATAACAAAGAAGGAATAATTAAAATTATGTTATAATATAATTATTATTATCAACAGGGGGGAGAAGTATATCAAAACATTCTTAAAACAGAATGATTTATCAATAATCAAAATTTTGATTTTTCTGATAGCATTATGTCTCTTATCTGCATCTTTATATGCAGATAAAAGTGATTCGTATGGTGAAGATCTTTATAGTATAAAACTTCAGCTCAAATGGTACCATCAATTTCAGTTTGCTGGATATTATGCGGCTTTAGAGAAGGGTTTTTATGAACAGGCAGGACTTGATGTAAGCATTATTGAGGGAGGACCTGATATCTTTCCGGTGGCGGAGGTATACAACAAAAAGGCACAATACGGTGTATGCGGGTCTGAACTTCTTTTGCACAGACTAAGAGGATATCCTCTTGTACTGCTTGCAAACATTTTCCAACATTCTCCATTGGTTCTTATGGTTATGGGCAACTCTGATATTTATTCTCCTATGGATCTGATTGATAAAAGAATTCTGCTTCACGAGGACGGAAGTGATGCTGAAATAGCAGCAATGCTCATGTCGGAAGGAGTAAATCCTCAAAGCTACGGATACTATGACGGCAGTACAGATACGAACATGCTGCTTGAAGGAAAGATTGATGCGCTGGCCGTATATATTACCAACGAGCCGTATATTTTAAAGAGCATGGGTATTGATATAAGAGTTATAAATCCGCTAAAGTATGGAATCGATTTTTATGGCGACTGTATTTTTACAACCGAAGAGGAGGTAAATAACTATCCTCTACGTGTACAAGCATTCCGACAGGCAAGCATAAAAGGCTGGGAGTATGCTCTTAATAATATAGATGAAATAGCCTTGCTTATAAAAGAGAAGTACCGCAGCGATGCGGACATTGATATGCTCAGATATGAAGGCAGTGCTATCCGGGACAGTCTTATAATGAATAAAGAAGTAGAGCTTGGCCATACCAATCCGGGACGGTGGGAGGAGATAGGGAAAACTTACCGCCGGCTTGGCATGACTGACTCGTCTTCTGGTACGGAAGGATTTTTTGTATGGGAGTATGAGAATGAAAAGCCTCCTGAAAAGTTGCCATCCAAACTGCTCCCTTATATGAGCTTTGGCATTCTGAGCATATTGGCAGGAGGTACGCTGTTTTTCCATATAAAACTTAAAGTATATACAAAAAATAAGATTCATATCCTACAAAAATTTTTCAGTCTACCTTTTTATATGCTCCTTGTAATTGAGTACAACGGAAAAATAAAAGAGTGTAATCAGGCCTGGGTACTTTTGATGAAAAGGTATTTCGGAAATGAGCATCCTGAGAATATAGGACAGATACTTACCGAGGAAGACGTCGAAAAAATTGAAAAGTTTTGCCAGGCGAACGATCCTTTACAAAGTTCAATATCTCTTGAGGTCTGTTTTAAAACTGCAGAAAGCAGCGGCTGGATAGCTCTGGACTTCTACTTGGCTTTTGATGAAAAACTACTTTATGCAATCGCGCGAGATATCACAGAGGAAAAAGCAAGGAACGAGAGAATGAAAGAAAGCGTAGAAAAAGCCCTGGATAACGCAAGGAAAAAGACAGATTTCATAGCCAGCATGAGTCATGAGATAAGAACGCCAATGAATGCAATGGTTTCTATAACCCAGATGCTCATTGAATCAGGTTTGAACATTGAACAGAAAGACATAGCGGAAATTCTTATAGTTTCTCAGCATAATCTTTTGCAGATAATCAACGAGATAATAGATTTTTCAAAACTTGAGGCAGGCAGAGATGAAGTAATTCTAGACAGTTTCAGCATAAAAGAGCAGGCTAAAAGCATATATCAGCTATTTGAAGTTATGGCACGGCAGAAAAAAATAGATTTTAAAATCAATCTTATCAAACCGTTACCCAACTTTATTATAAGTGATTCGCAAAAAATCAGACAGATATGTATAAATCTCATCAGCAATGCTTTCAAGTATACTGAAAAGGGTGAAATAATCTTCAGTGTAGGTATGACTGAACCAGGTATTCTTAAAATATCTGTCCAGGATACAGGCATAGGTATAAGCAACGAGGATATCAGCAGGATCTTTAACTTTTATTCCCGTATAGAGCGTAAAGGAACCGTTAGGCAAAACGGAACCGGACTTGGGCTTGTTATAAGTCAAAAGTATGCAAGAGCCATGGGTGGATCTGTAACAGTCGAAAGCCAGTATTCAAAAGGTTCCATTTTCACTCTCACCGTTCCCGTGCATGTAATAAATTAACCCACAGGCTGATTTTTCACCTATGGGTTAAGTATTATCCTATAAGCAGAGATTCAAACTGTGCATTATAAAGATTGTAGTATACTCCTTTTCTTTTTATAAGCTGTTCGTGAGTCCCTTCTTCTTCAATGCCGTTTTCTGTAAGGACGATTATCCTTTTGGAATTTCGTATGGTTGCCAGTCTATGGGCGATAATAAGTGTGGTTCTGTCTTTTGAAAGCTCTTCAATTGATTTTTGAATAATGCTTTCACTTTTGTTGTCCAGTGAGGATGTGGCCTCATCAAGAATAAGTATGGGAGGATTTTTAAGAAACATCCGTGCAATTGAAAGGCGTTGCTTCTGTCCTCCTGAAAGTTTTATTCCCCTTTCTCCTATTATGGTTTCATAGCCATAAGGCATTGCAGTTATAAACTCATCTGCATTAGCTTTTATGCATGCCAGCTTTATCTCCTCATCTGTTGCATCAAGCTTTCCGTAAGCAACATTTTCCCTGATACTTCCGGAAAAAAGAAAGACATCCTGTTGAACAATTCCGATATTTTTTCGAAGAGATTCAAGACAAACAGTGTTTATATCGACTGAATCAATAAGTATACTTCCGCTGTCAATATCATAAAATCTTGGTATAAGGCTGCACAATGTTGTTTTGCCTGATCCGGAGGGTCCTACTATTGCAACACTTTCACCTTTTTTTATGGTCAGGTTGATATCCTTGAGCACGGTGTTTTTATCGTCATAGCTGAAAGACACATCTTTAAAGCTGATTTCTCCGCGAACATTTTCAAGAAGCTTTCCGTTGGCGAGTTCTTTTTCCGGATTTAGATTAAGTATTTCGACAAACCTTCTGAAACCTGCCATTCCTTCCTGATACTGTTCGACAAATCTGAGCAGAATGTTGAGTGGCTGTAGAAACTGGGTCATATAAATAATATAAGCAACAAAATCACCTATATTTATACTTCCTGTGTATACAAAGTAGCCGCCTGCAACCATAGCTATCACTGTGCTGGTATTCGAAAGAAAATGGATGGTGGAGTCGAAGATACCTATCTGTTTTACCGTTTCTTCGCGGATATCTTTCATTTTTTCATTTCCCTCATCGAAACGGATATTTTCAAATCTCTCATTTGTGAAGGACTTTACGACTCTTATTCCGGATATGGACTCCTCTACTCTTGCATTTATATTAGCATAACTTTCTTTTGCTTTTCTGAAGGTGTTTTCAAGTTTAGTGTTGTATACCACCATAAAGTAGAACATAAACGGTATTATAAGAAAGACTATCAGTGTAAGCTTCCAGTTTATAGTACATAAAAGTATGAAAGCGCCGATAATCTTTACTATTGACAGGAAAAGATCTTCCGGTGCGTGGTGGGCTATTTCAGAGATTTCAAAAAGATCGTTGGTTACCCTGGACATCAGATGACCTGTTTTGGTATTGTCAAAGTAGGATATAGGAAGCTTTTGTATATGAGAAAAGATTTCTTTACGCATGTCGTACTGTATCCGTACTCCTAGGATATGTCCGTAGTATCCGACTATGTACTCCAAAAGCATCCTTACAAAGTAAAGCAAAAGCAAGAACAATCCGAAAGCAAATATCTTTGAAAGGTTTTTATCCGGTATTACGCTGTTGATTATATATCTGGTTATCATTGGATAAACAAGGTCACTTGAAGATATTAGGAAGGCACAGATAATATCAAGGTAAAAAAGCCCCCTATGAGGTTTATAGTAGCTTATAAACTTTTTTATCATAATCCCTCCGTTCAAACATTACCGTTTTTAGAAAAAACAATCTGCTGGTTATTTTTTATGTTTCTGAACTCTTCAAACTTATAGATAAAGGATGTGAGTGCATCATTTCCTAAAGATTTGTAGGAAGTGCATACAGACTGCAGCGCTTTGAAATTTTCATCAGGCACAATCGTTGGGAAAGATTTTTTAGGTGTTATGGATATTTTTAGAATATCTTCCGATGAAGCTGTCCCGAAAAGCTCTATAAGTCCTTCAAACTCGAAGTAAGAAAGAAATTCAGTCCTTTTTTCAATATCGATGCCGGACTGGTGTTTTATATATGAAATACCGGTAAATGATTTTGCATGGCTGTTGTAAAAAAACTTATCGCAAAGCCACATAAAACGTATAAGCCGTATATAGCTTTTTTCCGGAACAATGCTTGTAACAGCCATAAAAGATAGTTTAACTCTTTCAATGTCAATGGAGGGATGGGCTTTGAGTACGATAGCTTCATAAGGATTTTTTTCTTTTGCAATGCCTTCATAAGTTTTTAACTTTCCCAGAATTTTATTATAAGATTCCTGAGTCAAAAGTTTTTTATTTTTTTCCAAAAGTTCAAAAAACTTTTTAGGATCCAAAAAAGTTTTTATTTTTTCTGAATCTTCTTTTGTCATGAGATCGCCCGCAGTATATTTCTTCAGTATTGAGTATTGTATCTCTAAGAGGACTGAAAGTTCTTGCAGAGTGCACATAAAAAGTTTCTCATACTCTTTTAACTGCTGTGAACCTGCCAGAGAATGCTTTTTCTCATATATGCGGTAAGCAGCAAAAAGATTACGCAGGTATATAACGTTACTTTCTATTTCATTTCCACAGTTCTTACATACAGCAGCTATGCCGCTGAATTCTATCGGCTCTGATCTGACAGTTATGGTCATTTTCTTTTCTTTGAAATAAAAATCGTTCTTTACGCCGCAAAGGTTACAGTATAAGTTGTTATCCATTTTATATGGCAGGAACCTTGACAGTCTCGGTGATTTTTCTGTTAAGCTCCTTCATTTCAAAGTAGATGAAGACTGCTGTAAGCATGGTTGATATCCCGTCGGATACCGGTACAGCGTACCATATTCCGTTGAGTCCAAAGAAAAGAGGAAGTATAATAACCATAGGTATCAGTACTATAAGCTGTCTGAGAAGAGTAAGAAACATCGATTTCTTAGGTTTCCCTATTGCCTGGAAGTAATTTGAACTTACAATCTGAAATCCTATAACAGGCATAAGAAGAGAAAAAATTCTCATTGCCGGGACTCCTATGGAGACTAACTCACCGTCTGTTCTATTAAAAAACTGTATTATCTGTGTAGGGAAAAGCATAGCCATTAAAAATCCGAGAATTACAACCGATGTGGCCCCAATATAAGCATACATAAGGGCTTTTTTTACTCTGTCATACTTTCCTGCACCGTAGTTGTACCCTACGATAGGCTGAGTTCCCTGGTTTATGCCAAAGACCGGCATCATAATAATCATACCGGCGCTGCTTATTATGCCCATGGCAGCAATGGACTTATCTCCACCGTATCTGGCCAAGGAGTTGTTGAGTATAAGATTGTATATACTTCCCACAAGCTGTATTGAAAACGGCGCAAGTCCCATAGATACTATTTGACGTACATACTTCCAGCCAAGCTTCATATTGGCTGCGTGTATCTTTACAGTGCTTTTTTTTGCCATAAAGTAATAAAGCACCCATGCCGCAGATACTGCCTGAGATATTATAGTTGCCATAGCCGCTCCCTGAACTCCCATTTTGAATACAAATATAAATACTGGATCCAGAACGGTATTCAGAACTGCACCTATTACCATGGTACTCATAGCTCTTTTTGGGTTGCCTTCTGCTCTTATAAAATGGTTCATTCCAAAACCAATAAATTGAAATACCGAACCATAAAGGATTATGCTCAGATAATCCCTTGCATATGCCAAAGTGTTCTGACTGGCTCCGAAAAGAAGAAGAATTTTATCAAGAAATAAAAGAAAGACTACTGAGTAAATCAGTGAGACCACTATGAGCAGAGTAAATGCATTTGCGGCAATTTTTTCTGCTTCTTCTTTCTTTTTTTCTCCTAGCTTTATGGAGATCAGAGAGGTTGCACCAAGTCCTATCAGCATTGAAAGAGCCATAGATATGAGCATTATAGGAAAAGTTACTGTTAATCCGGAAAGTGCCAGAGAACTGACTCCATTACCTATAAAAATTCTGTCTACAACATTATACAGAGCATTGACCAGCATTCCTATTATTGCCGGTATAGAAAATTTTACAATAAGCTTCTCTATGCTTTCTTCACCTAAAACTTTTGAATGATCCATGCTTACCTCCGAAGAAATAGTCTTAGCATAATGATACTCTCAAAGTGTATTTTTTATAAGCTGTTTAGTTTAAATTGCGTTAAAAATAAGGGAGAAAGTATCTCCCTTAAAGTTTAAACCGCTATTTTTTGAAGGTGGAATCCTTTGGAAACAGCATTATTGTCTTCATGGGATCTATACGGCTTATGGAACTCTTATATATAAGAGTCTGCTGTCCGTCTTTTTCTATCAGCACTGTAAACTCATCAAATGACTTTATGTAGCCTGAAATACTGAACGTTCCTTCAAAAAAGATCTTAAGTTCTATGTTGTTTACTCTGGCTATGTTCAGCAGCTTGTCCTGGATTTTGGTTTTTTCTGCCATAAAAGGAACCTCCTAATCTTATTCATTATTCTGAGTTCTTCTGATGTATTTGTAAAATGGTTTTTCAAAAATAACTTCATTTTTTTGTATGAGTTCTTTAAGCAGGCTGATACAGGTTTTTTCATCTTGATTATCGAACACATACTCTGAAACGTACTTTATATCCTGTGAATGAATATCTTCATCTTTAAGGATTCTTTTAATATAAAAAGTATCCATTGAAGCCTTAAGCTGTTCTAAACTGCCTTTGATCATGACAGGAGTTTTTATGCTTACGTAATCACTGCCGTCTTTTCCAAGGAACATGCCCGAAAACTTGAGGGCGATACCGAAAGAACTTATAGCCTTGTTGGTGAGATTTAGTGATTCCTTTGCCTGATGAAGAACTTCGTATATGGTATTTGACTTTTTATCTGTGAATGATTTGAAAGCCATGCTCACGAAGTTATTTCTGTACTCCGGATATGGAAGGAGTTTTTCATACTTTATTTCCCATCTTCTGGGAGCAGGTACTTTCAGGATACCGGAATCTGTTTTTATAAGTCTCTTAGATTCTATCATATTTTTTATCAAATCTTTCAACGATGTTCTCGAATTTGAAGATATCCATGGATGGCGTGATATGGCGATCGATTCAAGAGATTTGTAGTCGACAGGTGTTATGGATGTAACAATGAGTCTCTCCATAAAGCGCATGTAGTTCTCCTCATATTCACTAACCTCATCACTGTTCATAAGTCTACACTTTATAGCTTTCAATACGTCTTCCACAAAAGCATTCATGGAAGTATACCTGAATTTTGAATAGTCAACGCCTATACCAGTTATAATTCTTTTTACGATTGCCTCATCGGGAGAAAGATTTTTTTCATCGGTTTTTCGTATTATCTCTTCTACAAGATCGTCAAAGGTGTCTATATCCACTATGGACTCATTTTTTACAATGTCCTCGTAGGGAATATACATATCGGCTGCCAGCTGCATATCTGCGGATGTTGTTTTGCTTCGGCTGATGACGACTACGGATTTTCCATATGTTTTGAGTTTTCTCACCAGCGGAAGAAAGTCTGCGTCTCCGGTCACAAGAACATATGATTCTATATGAGGGAACATGAACATAGACTCTATTGTATCCACAGCAAGCTTGATATCGTTTCCTTTTTTATTTGAAAATCCGTCTTCAGGCATTTCGATCAGTTCTATACCGTATTTTAAGAAAGTGAACATGGTAGCCGGGTATTTAGACCAGTGTCCGTAAGCCTTCCCTCCGATAACTTTAGCAAATTCTGCAATCTTTTTTACTATAAGCTCAGGATCGACGGGTTGATTCTGATAGTCCATAAGGATGAAAGAAGTTTTCATTTTTTCCTCCAGTATAAAAATGCGTGGCATAGCCACGCATGAATTAAGAGTTCATGGTTTTAAGAGTATGGGCACATCTTGG
>Ga0116193_1003878_pt1 | contig 10620 bp, 12 predicted proteins | sample AD_UKC115_MetaG_FD_89892 | JGI IMG/M metagenome (GOLD analysis project Ga0116193, IMG submission 89892) | Active sludge microbial communities of municipal wastewater-treating anaerobic digesters from Hong Kong - AD_UKC115_MetaG | ecosystem: Engineered > Bioreactor > Anaerobic > Digestate...
GAACACGCCTAACAGTGTGCTACCCTTCAAGAGCTGCGATCCCCTAGCGCGTGCTCTGCATCGGGCAGCCGCGCCCAAAACATGGAGGCGCCATGTGGGACACCGCCGGTACACGCTGCTCCAGCAACGCAACCTCATCAAGACGCTTCAGCCCATGCCGCGCAATGTGCCGCACCCCTACACCCGTGACCCGTTCAAACTCTTTGATGAGATCCTCGAGGAACGAGCGAAGGGCACTGCACCAAAGCTTCACGCGATCATCGAAGACGACGAGTGAGGCGAACAGGAGAGACAATCAGGCAGTGAAGATCCTCAAGCAGAACGCGACACTCGGTATCCGACTCGAATACGACGAGGGCGCGGCGCAGAAGTATCGACTCCTGTCAGGCGATGAGGTTGTTCTAAGCACCAACGTGGAGTCGCTCGCGCTGCTGGAGTATGACGATCTCTTCACCGAACTCGACGCACCCTTTGCCGCACGACGCAGGCGGGAGACCGACTTCAAGTTCGGTCAGCAACTACAGAATGAGCGTGTCGCTCGGACCAGTTCGAAGGCGGCAAAGACCACGGGTGGCAAGGGCGGACGCGGCGGTGTCTAGAGGAGAGTGTCTTCCCGCCGGACGAACGTAGTCTCGTTCGTCCAAGGCTCAATCTCTTTGAGCCCCATCGCCTGCGCCTCCTTAGCCGTCGGACGAATCCTCTTCGGGTAGTCAGGGTTCTTCTTAATGAATACGAGGAAGTAGGAGTGGTTCTTACGCGCGTGCTCTTGCTTGAGTAGCCGCGCAACAGCGGGCTTGTTGGGGCGCGTCACCACATAGAGGTCTTTACAGTAGAAGTCATCGGCGAACTCGTTGATGAGTTCCACATGGGTTAGACGCTGGCGGTTCGCAGACACCTCGTCCTGGCACTTCACGATGAAGATGCCGTAGTTGCGCAGGACACGCTTCGCCTCCCACGCTGCCTTGAAGTAGAGATCGAGCACTGCGTCGTGATACTTCGGCGCGCCCTCGACGTGCTCGGTCGCCTGCGAGTTGCTGTAACGCTCACGGAAGGCACTGTGCGATCCACCACCTGCCATGTGCAGCGTCTTCTGCCTGAAGAGTCCTTCCATGTAGGGAGGATCGAGAACGAGGGCGTCGATGCTTCCGTCCTCATAGGGCAGGTCCCGACAGTCCACACCCGTCTGAAGATCCGTGCCTTTGACCTCGTAGAGACCTTCGGGAACTTGTGTCCAGAATACTCCTTTGCCCCATGTCACATCGGCAACGGTCGATCCAACAGGAACGAAGAGCCGAAGGATGTCGCGGAACACAGGCGCGTTGGTGCCAGTGTGTGAACTCAAGACCACGTTGGTGGTCGCTTCGCCGTCAGGACGCTTGCGCGTCCTCTGAACGGGCGTGTCGTCGGGCGTTGCTTCGGCGGTCATCGCGGATGTGCTCCTTGAGGGGTTTGATGGGTCAACAGAACAGGGCAAAATGCTCCCTTGATCGTTTACATGCATTTTAGCCATAATTTTCTACCTCTTTAAACTGCGAATACGAATGAAAAAGTTTCTAGTTTTCCAAAAGCTATCAGCTTAATTACAAGTTAAAGGAATTTAAATACTGATAATCTCCATTAGAACGGAACGGGAAAAACTAATTAAATTTTAAATTAAATACAAATCATAAGTTAGATAAAATCATCATTAAATTAAGCTTAAGGATTAAGAAAAATATTTCATATTAATGGCAACGGCGACGCCAAAAGATGCAAAGCTTTCGAAGGTAATTGCCCTTATAAAACAACTTCTGAACATTTTTATAAAATAGAGGAAGCTCGCGCAAGTTATGAAAAAGTAATGGGCGGAAGCTGGGAGCAACCTAGACCAAAGTTCCAAAAAGTAAATGTTTCAAGAAAAGATAGATTGTTGCTGGCCGCCTCTTCATCCGATCAAGATGTGTTGTTTGAAATAGCGCAACATGCTAATAGGAAAATAGCCAAAGCTTTATCAGAAAATCAAAATTGTTATCCGGAAGTTCTAGTTGAGGCCCGGGCTCAAACCGGACTGGCATATCATGAATTCGTTGCCCTTGAGCGGCACAAAAATTATCCTTTAGATAAAATGACTGGAGAAGGTGCACATTCACTAATTCAATCTTTAAGTGATAACGAATTGGAAAAATTACTTTCTAGAAATGACGTAGGCGATGCACTTTTAGATCAAATTCGCTTCAAATCACTTGATATGGTTGAAATTATTCTTAAAAATAAGAAGAACAAAATCACTACTAAGCAATTAGATAATATTCTTAGTGTCCCTGGCCATCAGCAAAATATTATATCAATTTCCGCAATAAGTAATGATAGATGGCCCAGCAAAAAAATAATTAATAAACCGATTTCCTTAGATTCTGCTGGTGAACATTATTCTTTGATGAAAAAAGTGGTTAAACATTCTCCAAATGTAGATAACATCTTTAGTGTGTTGGATAAATACAAAAACACTCCAGAATTTTATGCGCTTACAAGTGAAGCTCTCAAAAATAAAAACATTTCAACTGAAACAAAAACAATGATCAAAGAAAATGGAGCCATTAAGTGAAATTTTCAATTGTTAAAATTAATATAGGGGATTTCAAAAATTCAATTGAAAATTTGGGAATCATGAGTATTTTTGAAGCTGCCGTTGAAAACAATTCAAACTATCTTCCAAATGTTTCAGATGGAACAACTCGCCTTGCGGATTGGTTTTTCAACAAAACTCCAATTTTTGCTCTCGCGGCGTATTCACACAGTACTCCAGTTGGTTTTGTAATGGTTAGAGAATCGAAAAAATTACCAAATGGTAAGCCTATTCCAAACGGGTTAAGATTTGAGATATGTCGTTTAGCTGTTCACCCGCGGTATCGTAATCAAGAAATCGCCTCCACTTTGATAAGCGAATGTTTAAAACACTTTCCAGTTGGCTCATACTTAACATGTCAGAAGAATTCAACTATTCATCGAATGTGTTTAAAAAACAACTGGGAAGAACTAATGCCTATTACTTTTCTTGACGATCCTGCTCCGGGTGTTCTAATGCGTTATGAGAACACATATTGACTTTAATGAGAGTTTTTGTTAAACTGATGTAATGATTAGTAGGTTTGTTCACATTAAAAACGGATACTCCCTATGCTTTAATGTTATGCCGTACAATTACAATAAAATCTCTGCTTTCGTTTTTAAAGATGGGTTCAATCTTCAAGTGTTTCTTGGGAGGTCTATTAACATTAATCGGCGGCCCAATGTTGACCTTTCTTTCTCTAAAAATTTTCAAAATATTAACTCAATAATTCCAACTTGTTGTGATTGTGGTGTGCATGAAACATCCGACGGGACTTTGATTGCGAGCGACGATCCTATCTTTTGCGCTTCTGATAATCATTCATACAAACATTTAAATATTGTGAATCGCGTTATTAGAACGAATGGAGATGTTCTTGAAGAACTTTTGGTGAATCGTGGGTTCAGCCCATTGGACGCAATTATTGAAAAGTTAAGTCTACTGGAAGCCTTGGAAATTCTGCAAAATCATTACAAAAAATTTTCAGAAAAAAGAATAGTCAAGTTTGATTCATATTCTCAAGATTGGGAACTATTCTTGCGATTCATTGAGGCAAAAAATGAAAGCGCTGCTCAAAATGTTGATTTTTAACGACACTTTCAATATTGATGAATTCGAAATCATGAATGGATGCGATTCATTCTTTGGATCTTTCTCAAGAATTGAATTTAAGAAAACCCCATTTCTTTTTTCGCTGAGCTATTATGTTGATTTCTATAATCTTTGTCAACATTGCGACCCAATAACGAGAATGAATGACATTGTTGATCCTCGCCTATGCAACTCTGGGGAGCATCTTTCAAATCATGACGGAATTATCAATACAATTTCGACTAATTCTACCAACGTTCTTATCGCTTGTTTTGAAAAAAATGGAAATAGCCCTCTTGACGCTCTAATGTTTGCTGTAGAAACTGAGCAATTTCTAGAAAAAGTCAAAAATGCGATTTGGAAAACCACGGACAATGTTCACGGAAACTATAATCATAGTGTTTGGGTAACCAAAGATGCTGAATTAATTTCAAAAGATTTTGAAATTTTCAAAAAGAATCTGATTCAAGAGGTAAAGTTGTCTCATTGATATTGAAATCATGAATAACGACTTGGATCACTCTCCGCTTTTTGACGACCGGCTAATCTCGCTTGTACAAAAAAGTCTAGTCAGCTCTACTTTTATTCCGTTGAACGGTTATGAAAAAATAATTTTGGATAACAAGAAAAACATTATTAATCTAAACGCTGAAATGAATAGTCAGTTAATTAAAAAACTACAAGAATACAAGAAATATTTTGCGGTGGATGTTGCTCTTGAGTTTCTTATTTTTTCAATGAAAAGAAATCTTTTAGACAACGCTATTGAAATCCTCGAAGCTGGTGTATCAGTTGGAATGAGCGCCGATCTGCGTACATTGCAGAAAACATTGAAGCAAAGTCTCGAGGTTAATGGACACTTAATGATGATAATTAATGGAGATGTTTCAGATGATCGACATGATCCAGAAAAATATGTTTTCAGTTCATGGTTGAATCATGAAGCGATGAAAGATTTCAAATAAGCGCGATTCTAAGACAGAATCCAACTTTTCTTTTGGGCGATCATTAGCCGTTAAGTTAGAGAATTTCATAATTGAAATTGGAGCAAAATGGAAACAAAATACCACATTAATCCTGAAACTGGACGCGCTGGGCAATGTACGGCCAAAAAACAATGTCGTTTTGGTTTATCCGAAAATGAACACTTCGCCAGTAAAGAAGAAGCTAAAAAAGCTTATGAAACTGTTATGAAAAACGATGAAGTTTCTGGGATTAACAAGAAAACTTCCAATTCATTAAACAACAACTTGACCACTGAAGAATTCGAACAAAGTTTCGAAGAAAGTTCCCCACAGGTTTATGATTTTCCAATAGAACGATTGTCAGAGGCCAAGAAAAGAATAGAAATAGCCAACAGAAAAGCCGCAAAAGCTGGGATCGAAGATAAAATAACTTATGATTATGAGAAATACGAAGAAATAAAAACTGATGAGTTTGGTTTCGCTGTTATAAACGAAAGAGTGAAATTAACTCTCAATAAACCAGTATTGAAACACGATGGTTGGACTTTTGCGGGCACCATGGGCTGGGATGATGAAACTGGACTAATAACAAGGATGGTCCCCGGTGAGAATTTGATTTCTCGACCCGAAAAAGAATTATGCGATGTTTGTAAAAAAGTTAGGCATCGTAATGATACTTTCATTGTTCAGAAAGATGGCGAACAGAAACAAGTTGGAAGAAACTGTTTGAAACAGTTCATGGGAATTAAACCTGCTGGTTTGTGGATGATGGATTATGAACTGGAGTTAAAAGAATATGATCCCGACGATGTTAGGGCGCCGAAAGGCGAAACGAGGCGCAATAATAATGAACTTCTCGCTATTGGTTTAGCGGTCTATGCGAAGAAAGGTTGGGTAACTTCAGCTCGTGCTCAAGCAACCGGCGAAACGCCAACCGCTTATTCGATCAAAAGCCTATTGGACACAAATGTAAGAAAAACTCAAGAGGATGAAAGATTCCGACAAGAAATAATGTCTGAGGTTGAAGATTATAAAACTGAAGCCGAAAAGCTTCTCGATGAAGTCAGACAACTGCCTGGTAATTCTGAATATGTTCAAAACTTGAGAAACATTGCGAACTCTGAAACGGTTTCTGAAAGAAATATGAATATTCTATTGTCCGCTATTCCCACAATCAAAGCGAAACAAGACAGAGAGCGCGATAAAGCAGAAAGAGAGAAGAACCCATCTCAGTGGATTGGAACTGTGGGAGAAAAAATTGAACTAACTAAAGTTGTTGTCGAAGATGTTCGACCAATTGCTAACAACTTCAGTTACTATGAAAGTTACACATATCTTATAAGCATGAGAACATCGGATGGCAATCTCGTTAAATGGTTCTCAAGCCGCAACTTGGATCTTCACACTGGAAAAGAGTATACTCTTTCTGGTAGAGTAAAGAAACACGATCAATATAAAGATACGAAACAAACTTTAATTACTCGTGGAAAATTAATCGAAGATTGATATGGACTCCAAAAAATAGCTCATGCTTACCGCTTCTTAAGAATCAAAAATAAGGTATACTTATATGATAACGACTATCTCTAAAACCATGAGGACAAGCTATGTCAAACGATTCTTCCAATAAAATTGATGAATTGGCTGAGAAATACCAAATTGACAAGAAATACATTAAAACTGCTTTAAAAAACTTGAAAGAACATAAGGCAATTTTCTTGACAGTTTCTGGAAAGTTCGGCTCCGGGAAAGACACTATTGCGCCAAAACTTATTAAAAAACTTGGTTATACTGAGACGGTTCATGAATCTTTTGCCCGCCCATTAAAAGACGAAATGGATGAAATCATTTCTCATATCAATAATTCAAATTCACAAAAAGAAGCTATTGAAACCGTTAAAGAACAACTCGACGCCTCTAACCCTGAGTTTGTTGTGGATGTTTTATGGAACGATGTAAAATCTGGTGCAGTAAAATCGGCTTATGACAGAACTTTGAGCACACGCCGAGCGTTACAATATTGGGGCACCGAAGTTCGGCGAGCAATCGATGATTTATATTGGGTCCGTAAAGCGATGCAGACAAGTATTGCGAAGATAGCTCATGGGTATAGTATTTATGTAACAGACTCTCGTTTTCCAAACGAAGCTGATGCGGTTTCCGATTTCAATGGGACAATTATTAGATTATTTGTTTCACAGGAAGAACAAACACGAAGGTTAGAATTGCGAGACGGTCATGCTCCCAGCGCCGACGCTATGACTCACACTTCTGAAATCGCAATGGATTCCTACGATTTTGATTATATCGTGAATACCGATCTTTATAACGCAGACGAAGTTGTTGATGAATGTTTCAAACTTTTGACCCATAAGAGTTTTCAAAACGAAAAATACTAATAGGATCGGTAAAAATGAGTTATGTGAGATTCGGCTCCAGTAATTCGAGCGTGTACGTTTTTATGAGCCGAGACGGCTTAGAGTGTTGTGGTTGTATACTTCAGAATTCAAAGTGGGTTGAAGATGAAAACGCTTTCTTCGGTGGCTATTTGAAAGCGATTCCACCAATAATCCAAACTCTTTTCGATTCAACACAGGGAATGATTGATCATTTGAATGACCATATTGCTAACGGCGATACTGTTCCAGAGTATGTGATTCCCAATCTTCTTAAGGATGACGCGATTAATTTCCCGAAAGATTGATTCCATTAACTTATCTCGACTTTCGGTCCAACCGTATTTCGATTCAATTAATCATGTGTAATTGTTGGCTCACGGCAAAAATATACTCCCTCCATTCAACAAATAGCCCACAAAAATAAACACAAAAGTGACATTTAGTGACATTCCGATATTATTGAGACAAAACTTGTTAATTCATTAAAATGGAAAAATTTTCTGTTCCCTACCTGTAATGTGTTCGCAAAAATTTTTGGAGGAACAAATGACCATAAAACGAAGCTTCATCACAATAATTTTATTAGCAATCTTTGGAATGCTAATCTCCGCGTGTACGCCACCGGTTGAACAACTTGGAGAAAATGTTCCACCAACAACCGTAACTCCAGCCGAACCGAAACCAGCAGAGACAGTGGCTGATCAAACAACGGGATGGCAGTTAGTATTCTCAGATGATTTCAATGGAACCACTTTAGATCGAAATAAATGGTCTGTGTCAATTAGCCCGAATGATTTCTTTCAATGGTGGAACGATTGTTACCGTGATGATCCAGCAAATGTGAAGGTCTCAAACGGCGCTCTTGAGTTGTCAACAGTAAGGGTTCCAGGTAGGTATAACTGTGGTTTGCTTGGGCATCGCGAATGGACTGGCGGAATGGTTCGAACTTTAGGAAAGTTCAACACGGATCACGGAAAAATTGAAATGCGTGTACAGTTCCCAGACACTAAGAGTAAAATTGGTTTACAATCTGCTTTGTGGATGTTCCCAGTTTCTGAAGCAAAATACGGAAAATGGCCATCGAGCGGCGAAATTGACATTGCTGAACAATATGGACCATTTCCAGAAATGTTGAATCCATCATTACATTATGATTTGAGCGATGTTAACGATAAAACACATACTGTTGTATCTCCAGCTTGTCAATGGAACTTAATCATGAATGTGAATACAGTTTCGACTGGATGTGCGGTCCCAGGTGCCACGACTGGTTATCACACTTACTCTGTTGAATGGTACAAAAATGTCATGGTTTTTAAATACGATGGGAAAGAAGTCCTCAGAGATACTTGGAAGTCAAAACAAGGTGGCACCGCGCCGTTCGATCAGCCGTTCTATTTGAACATGACTCAAGGTGTTGGAACTCTTCAAAACATGGCCAATAATGACACTCCACCATTAGCAACAATGAAAATTGATTATGTTAAAGTATGGAAGTAGTTAATTCATAACTTGTGAAAAACTTTCCATATCGGGAAAATGACAATAACAACAATATAATATAGTATATGAGCCGCCTGCTTTAAACAATTTTGCAGGCGGCTCATTATTTTGTGAGGATTAACTTCAACTCAGATATTCAACTTTAAAATAAGAATTCTAGTCAGGGAAATTATCATGTCAGTTAGATTCAGAAAGTCGTTTAAACTTGGAAAATTCATGCGGCTGAATGTTAGTAAGAAATCCGTTGGCGTTTCGGCTGGCAATAAATGGTTTGGAGTTTCAACAAGCACAAGTGAGCGCCGAAGTCACCGCTCAACTATTCCAAAAACTGGAATAAGTTTTGTTAGCTCCAAAAAGAAAAAATAATCCATCATTGCATCACCTTTGAATAGTTGAGCAAAACCCGTTTAAATCGCTTCTCCCAGAATAATCCGACCGCCCACAGAATAACACCATTGAACCCTATAAACCCGGGAGAAGGTGGTTTCCGGCGGTCCAGTAAACCCTAATAACCCAGTGATTCAATTACGCGATAAGCGATAGTTTCAGATGTTAAACACATTATTCAAATTAAGCGGCAAAATGGACCAAAAAACGCTTGAAACACAAGCTATTGTTGAGAAACATGAGAAAAGCGAGTCTCAAAGTTTCAGTTTCACTGTAAGTAACCCGCCATACCAAAAAATGGATAATGGACCAAATCCCGCTTCAGTTGCTATTTATCATCATTATATGAATATGGCTAAAGAGTACTCCGATAAAATTTCAATGATCTACCCCACGAGATGGGTTCAAGGAGGCCGCGGATCTGGAATCGCGCAGTTCCGCAGTAACGAACTTAAATCAACTAAATATTCTTCTTATTATGATTACTCTAATTCTATGGACATTTTTCCAGAAGTTGACATTAAAGGTGGAATCAATTTATTTCTATGGAATCGAGAAAAAACTAAACCTATAGTTAAATGTTTCTATAATGGCAAACCAATAATAAAAGCCTCCATTTCTGAAAAAGAAATCTATGTCCGCGACCCAGGGTTTTCTTCGATGGTTGATAAAGTTCTTACTGTACTAAAAACAAGTAAAAGTCTTTCAGAAATAATAGAACCTCGTGGGTTTTATGGAGAGAAAATCAGCAATAAAAGCAGAATAGAAGCGCTTCCAGAAGAAATACTTAATAAAGTAAAAGCGTATTATGTTATTAAAGGAAAAGGCGTTTATTCAAGAAATCTTTCAATAGATAATGTCAGAAACAATGTTATTGTTAATGATTGGAAAGTTTTTGCCAGTAAAACAACAAGTTTACAGTTAAATAAAACATATCCGAGAACAGATCGAATTTTTATTGGCGAGCCAGATTCTGTTTCATCGGATAGTTTTTTGAAAATAGGAAGTTTTAATAGCGAAGCAGAAGCAATTAATTGTTTGAGATATATTAAAACCGAATTTTGTTCAATGTTATTTGCGTTAATAACGCCCGCGCAAAATTCAACTAAAAGCAACTATAAGCTTATTCCAAATGTTGATTTCAAAACAGGCGAAATTAAAATAAACAACAATGAAACTGCGTTTATTGATTTCGGTAGACCAGAGACTCTTGATAATCAATTAGCAGAGATTTTTAATCTAACAGAAAAAGAAAAACAATTGTTGAAATCGGACATTAAACCTTGGCGAAATAGAATTGATCCTCTCGGCGACAAGTGAATAATATGATCAAAAACGAAAAAACAGTTAATCAATTCAATTTAGATTCTATTAATGACAATAAAGAAAAATTTGATTTAGTTGTTGGGAATCCCCCATATCATTTAAAAACAAAAAGAGATGGTTTTAATTCCGCTGTTTATTACAAATACATGGAAGTTTCTCAAAAGTATGCTGATACTATTTCTTTAGTGTATCCATCTCGCTGGATGCAGGGTGGAACTGGAATTGGAATAAAAGAATTTAGGGATAAAGAATTGTTCTCAAAAAAATATGAAGTGTTCTATGACTTTCCTGGAGAAAAACAGATTTTTGAGAACAACAATATTATTTCTGGGATAAATGTATTTCTATGGAAAAACAATAA
>Ga0116193_1003880_pt1 | contig 10616 bp, 13 predicted proteins | sample AD_UKC115_MetaG_FD_89892 | JGI IMG/M metagenome (GOLD analysis project Ga0116193, IMG submission 89892) | Active sludge microbial communities of municipal wastewater-treating anaerobic digesters from Hong Kong - AD_UKC115_MetaG | ecosystem: Engineered > Bioreactor > Anaerobic > Digestate...
CAATAGCCGGCTGATCGCAGACCGCGCCTAGCCGCGCGATCGAGGCGGCGATTTCGGTGGGGTGGGTTTGGCCATGAAGGGTTTCAGCGCTTCGGCGGCGCGCCGCATAGCCCGAACGTTCTTCGCGATGCGCGCGGCGTGCTCTTCAATACGCTGCACGATAGACTCGATGCGCTTTAGCGGCAGTCGATGTGACTGACCATCAACGGCATAGGTCGCGAGGTCTTCGCCGTCGCCGGTCAGCCTTACCGCCACCAACCGGAACCGCTCGATCGCCTCCGCTTCCGTCCTTACCTTTGTTGCTCTGACCCGCGCCATGCCCGCCCCCGTCGCCGATACCGACAAGGCTTGGTCTGTCACAGAAGTCCAGTCCGACGTGGACCTAGTCGTCCCACCTGGTGACGCCGGGCGGCAGCTCAAACAGGGCTGCAGGCTTTACGCCCAACCCGCGTGCGATCTTGCCGATAAGCCGCACCGTTGGATTACGAACCCGCCGCTCAACCCCAGATATGAAGGTCCGATGGACGCCTGCCTCGGCCCCGAGGGCCTCCTGCGAGAGGCCTTTGGCCTCGCGGATCCGCTTAATGTTGGCGGCGAATATGGAGAGCAGGTCCATCGCCAGTTAGGCATGGGTTTGCTGCCTTTCGGTCTACAGCCTATGAGTCTCATTTCGCTGGACTGGCCCCCCTTTGTGAGCGTGATGGGCCGCGATCTGAAGTGAGGCTCATATGAGGAAGATCGCGCCCGCCGCCGTCCGCTACATCAAGCTCGGCGCGAAGGGATCCTGGACGGCGCTCTGCGTGGAGCGGGGCGAGCTGCGGCTGGGGTTCAGGGATGTGCCGCACGATCTGTGCGCGGCCGGGGATTGGGAGGCGGTGCGGCAGGTGTTCCTCGCCGAGGGCCGCGCACCGTCGGCAGCCAGCCGGTTCGTCGGGGAGTTGAAGGACTTCTACGAGCGGGACGGGGATTGCCTCTGGGTGACCTTCCACGACGACCGCCTCTGGTGGGCATTTGCTGACGGCAGCGTGTCGGCGGTCGAGAGTGAGGCGCCCTACCGGGGCGCCCGGGTGCGGAAGGTCCGGGATGGCTGGCGGTCGACCGATATCACCGGCGCAGATCTTCGCCAGCGCACGCTCGGCTCACGGCTGACCCGGGTCGCCTCGTTCCAGGGCACGATCTGCTCGGTGCCGGACGTCCCCTACCTGCTCCGGCGCATCAATGCCGAAGAGAGCGAACTGCTCATCGCGGCAGGAGCCGCCAAGGCGGCGATGACGGGGATCACCGGCCGGATGATCGCCGGGTTGGACCAGGACGACTTCGAGACGCTGACGGATCTGATCTTCGCGCGGGGCGGCTGGAGCCGGGTCTCGCGGCTCGGTGGCAACATGAAGACGGTCGATCTGGTGCTGAAGCAGCCGACGACCGGCGAGCAGGCGGCGGTGCAGGTGAAGTCGCGGGCGGATGCTGCGACCGCCGCCGACAGCCTCGCGCGCATGATCGCCGAGGGCCACGATCACGTCTTCTTCGTCTGCCACACCCCGGTTGGCACCTTCGCCGAGCCCGCCCGCACCACGGTCGAGGACCCCAAGGTGCATGTCTGGACCGGCGACCGGCTGGCGGCGGCGGCGCTGAACGCCGGCCTCTTCGACTGGCTGGTTGAGCGCAGCGCGTAACGACGGCCCAGAAGCAGCCGAACAACAAGAAAGCCGGGCGCTTGGCGCCCGGCCTCCTGCTTTGATCGAGCTCCCGGTCTTGGCTGCCCGGGCGTTGCTACGCGCTGACAGGGTCCAGCGGCGCTCCTTCCTGCTGGCGCTCGGCGGTGACCTCGAACGTCTCGCCGGTGGCCAGCAGCTTTGGCTGGATGCCGCTATAGGCCGCAAAGCGCCTGAGGATCACATCGCAGTAACCCGGCTCGTATTCGATCAGCCGCGCCGTCCGCCCCGTCTTCTCCGCCGCGATCAGCGTCGAGCCCGAGCCGCCGAACATGTCGAGCACGATCTCGCCCCGCGCCGTGACGTCGAGGATCGCGTCGGCGATGAGCGCGACGGGCTTGACCGTCGGGTGCATCGCCAGCTCGTCCATCCGCCCGGGTTTGAGCGTGTTGACGCCCGCATAGTCCCAGACATTGGTCCGGTACCGCCCGCCCGCGCCGCCGAGCCCGAACGTGTTGGTATGGGGCTCTGTCCCCTTCTTGAAGATGCAGACCAGCTCATGCTTCGACCGGTAGAAGCTGCCCTGACCGCCATTGGTCTTATTCCAGACGCAGATCTGCTTGAGGTCGGTGAAGACGCTCTCACCGGCCAGGATCAGGTTCTTGACGTTGCGCCAGTCCATACAGGCATAGGCGAGCCCGCCGTCTTTGAGATGCGCGGCCCCGGCGCCCAGCGTCTCGGTGAGAAAGGCGGTGAAGGCCTCCACCGACATCTCGCCCGCCGCCATCGCGAACTCCGCATGGGTGACCGACCCCGCCCCGCAGACGAACCCGTCGATCGGGCAGTTATAGGGCGGGTCGGTGAACACCATCGTGGCGACGTCGCCCTGCATCAGGGCGTCATAGTCACTCGCAACACGTGCATCGCCGCAGATCAGCCTGTGGCGACCGAGCGCCCAGACATCGCCCCGGCGCGTCACCGGCGGGCCCGAGCCCGGCGCCGGGACGGCATCGGCCTTCGGGTCGGCGCCCACCGGAGACGCCGCCTCCGCATCGGCGAGGATCACGTCGACTTCGTGGATCGTGAAGCCGGTCAGCTCGACCTCGAACTTCTCCTCCACCAGGAAGGCGAGCTCCTCGGCCAGCAGCGTCCGGTTCCAGCCAGCTTTCTCGGCGAGGCGGTTGTCGGCGAGGACATAGGCCCGCTTGTCCGCCTCGCTCATCGTCCCGATCCGGATGCAGGGGACTTCGGTCAGCGCGAGCTGGCGGGCCGCCTCCAGCCGCCCGTGCCCGGCAAGGATGCGGTTCTCATCGTCGATGAGGATCGGCACGGTGAAGCCGAAGCGGCGGATCGCCGCCGCCAGCTGCTTTACCTGCGCCTTGGGATGGGTACGGGCGTTGCGCTCATAGGGCTTCAGCGCGTCGAGGGGCAGCATCTCGACCTGGGGGTGGTTGGCGCTCATGCCTCACCCCCGTCCGAGCCGCCGCTCTTTTTCGCCGCCCGCCGCGCCGCGTCCCGCGCCCGGCGCGCGGCGCGTTTGGCCTCCCACTTCTCCTCCATCGCCGCAGCATCGGCCTCGGCGGCCTTCCCCTCCTTCAGCCGCCGCCGGCGGGCGGAGCGCGCGTGGTCCATGCTCCGCAAGCGCGAGGCCGAATCCATGCCGAGCGAGAGCGCCGTGATGAGTTCGTCGCGCAGGCGCAGTTCCTGAGCCGACCAGACATCGCCGTTCGGGCCATCATGTCGCGCCATGAGACTGCGCAACATATCCATCGCCTGCATCCGCTCTTCACGTTCCTGGACGACCCATTCCTGGAAGAGGCGTATGGCCGTCACCCGGCCGTTTATCGCCTCGGAATAGACCTTCTCCATGAAGGCGAGCTTGCGCGTCATCGCCTCGGTCTTGCCGTTCCGCGTCACGTCGACCAGCGTGTTCACGAACATCGCGAGCTCGGACTTCGCATAAGGGCTTTTGGGGCGCCGGCCGAGCCGATTGCCGCTGGTTCCTTTGACAAACCGCCCTTGCTCGTCGCGCCGTGGCTCGTTCGCCTCTCGCAATGCCGACGGCCGCTTCGGGCGGTTGCGCTCCAGCAACATCTCCTTCGCCTGCCGGCGATAGAAGACGCTGTCATCGTCGTCGTCGAACTCCTCTTCCGGCGTGATCCCGTTCAGGACCTCGCGGACCTTGTTGGGGTTGTAGGTCATGATTGTCTCCCGTGGCGTGCCTTTCCGACGTGGTAAGGACGCCGCCGCCTCGCACATCGCAGGCGAGGCGGCATTCACTATGGAGACGTGCGTTTCTGTGAACGACGCGCCGTCAGGCGCGGGCGCTGAGGTCCCTCAGCCGGGTGATCTGCCCCCTTCTGAGTGGCCCGAGTTTCATTTTAGCTTGGCCCACGAAGGAGGCATGGAATGGCAGGCAAGAAGCACGGCGCGGAACAGATTATCGGCAAGTTGCGTGAGGCGGAGATCGTCCAGGCGCAGGGTGGCACGGTACCCGACGCGTGTCGCCGGATCGGCGTTACGGTGCAGACGTATTACCGCTGGCGCAAGGAGTATGGCGGCCTGAAGGTCGATCAGGCGCGCCGGATGAAGGAGCTGGAGGCGGAGAACGCCCGGCTGAGACGCGCGGTTGCAGACCTGACCCTCGACAAGCTGATCCTCAAGGAGGCAGCCGGGGGAAACTTCTAAGCCCTGCGCGGCGGCGACGCTGCATCGACCATGTCCGAGGCGTCCTGGCCGTGTCGGAACGACGCGTATGCCGGGTGCTCGGACAGCACCGATCGACGCAGCGCAAGGTGCCGCGCGGGGCCGATGACGAAGCGGCGCTCACCGAGGACATCATCGCATTAGCTCGTCAGTACGGTCGTTACGGCTATCGCCGGATCGCGGCCCTACTGCGCGATGCCGGCTGGCAGGTGAACCGCAAGCGGGTCGAACGCATCTGGCGCCGCGAGGGGCTGAAGGTGCCTCAGAAGCAGCCCCGGCGCGGCCGCCTCTGGCTCAATGACGGCTCGTGCATTCGGCTCCGGCCGGAATACCCCGGCCATGTATGGTCCTACGACTTTGTCGAAGGGCGAACCCATTAAGGCCGGAAGTTCAGGATCCTGTCGATCATCGACGAGGCGAGCCGGGAGTGCCTGGCGTTACCGGTGGCGCGCCGGCTGAGGAGTGAAGATGTTCGGGCAGCGCTCGCCGAGCTGTTCGTCAGGAGAGGGCCGCCGGCCCATATCCGCTCCGACAACGGCTCGGAGTTCATCGCCAAGGCCGTGCAGGACTGGCTCGGTAGGATCGGTGTGAAGACGCTCTACATCACGCCCGGCAGCCCTTGGGAGAATGGCTACTGTGAATCGTTCAACGGCTCGCTTCGCGACGAACTGCTCGACGGCGAGATCTTCTACACGCTGACCGAGGCGCGCGTGCTGATCGAGGCCTGGCGGCGCCATTACAACACGATCCGGCCGCACAGCTCGCTGGGCTATCGCCCACCAGCGCCCGAAACCGCGACGCCGCCATTGGTGCCCTCCGGTTCCGCTTCGCTCCACCTCCGGCCACCAATGGCGTCAGAGGCCCCAATGCACTAACATTCAAGACGGACCACTCAGTGGGGGCCGGTCAGAGAGCCATCCATCCCACCTACTTTGAGCAGATTGTGATTCCACTGATTTGATGCGACAGGAGCGAAGCTGGCGTAAGGCTGGAGGCTCCAATCAAACCCAGAAACCGAGCATCTAGCGCGGCCCGCGCAAGCCGTCGAACGCCCCCAGCGAAAGGCCCAGCAGCGTCAGGGCCTTCACGACGTCCACGGCGATATAGGCGAGATGGAAATTGCTGGGCGCGACCGGCCGCCCGGCGATGATCAGGCTGACCCGCGCGTCCAGCACGGGCAGAAGCCACAGCGCCTGGACCGCCAAAAGCGCGGCAAGCCCCACCGCCGCGGCGATCCAGACCCTGCGCCCCGCCGCCAGCGCCCCGGCGAACAGCAGCGCGCCTAGGCCCCATTCCACTTTCGACAGCAGCGCGAAGGTCGCACGGCCGACATCCAGCGCCACCGGCAGGTTCAGGGACGGCGCCTGGAACTTCACCGGCGTTGCCAGGAAGGCAACGCCGAGAAGAACGCCGAACCAAACGGTCGCGAGGAACGCGAAGGCGGCGTGCGAGAGGGGTGCCCGCGTCAAGGCGCCGGCGCCGCCTTGGCCGCCGGGCCGCGGCCTGCGAGGAACGCCTTAACGAAAAACAGCGCGAACGCGCCGACGCCGACGGCGAACACGATGTCGCCCGGCACCCGCGCCCACACCAGTCCCTCCATGATCGGGTGATGCATCAGTTCGGCCGACCGCGCCGCAGCGTAGTGATCGCTGAAGGACACATAGGTCTGCCACAGGCCCTGCGGCAACAATGACAGGAAGGTCATCATGAACAGGCCGATATTGAGGCACCAGAACGAGATCGACAGAAGCCGCTCGTTCCATCGCGTCGGGTCGGTCAGGCCGCGCATGCAGTAGAGCGTAAGCCCCAGCCCCAGCATGCCGTAGACCCCGAACAGCGCCGCGTGGCCGTGGGTCGCCGTCGTGTTGAGGCCCTGCATGTAATAGAGCGAGATCGGCGGATTGATGAGGAAGCCGAACAGGCCGGCACCCACCAGGTTCCACACCAGCACCGCCGCAAAGAAGCGGAACGGCCAGCGATAGACATGCTCCCAGGGCTGCTGGCCCTCCAGCTTCGAGCGGTTATAGGCCTCGAAGCCGACCACGGTCAGCGGCACCACCTCCAGCGCCGAGATCACGCCGCCCAGCGCCAGAACCGCGATGGGCGTGCCGCTCCAGTAGAGATGGTGGAACGTGCCCAGCACGCCGCCGCCGAGGAAGATGATCGTCGCCAGCAGGACCGCCGTGGTCGCCACCGACACGCGCACCAGTCCCATCCGCACCAGAAGCGCGGAGACGATGGCGGTGGCGAAGACCTCGAACACGCCCTCCACCCACAGATGCACCACCCACCAGCGCCAGTACTCCATGATCGCGATGTGGGTCTTCTCGCCCCACATCAGGCTGGCGCCGAAGAGAAGGCCGATCGAGACCGCCGAGAGCGCGACCAGGAAGATCAGCGACGAACCGCCCTTCTCCCTCAGCTTCGGCCACAGGGCGCGCAGCACCAGCGCCACCCACAGAAGCAGGCCGATGAAGAGATAGATCTGCCAGAAGCGGCCGATATCCGTGTATTCGTAGCCTTGGTGGCCGAACCAGAAATTCGCCGACAGATCGTCGAAGAAGCCGTTGACCGCCGCCCACTGTCCGGCGAACGAGCCGACCACGATGATGAGCAGGCTGAAGAACAGGAAGTTCACGCCGAAGGTCTGGAATTTCGGCTCATGCCCTGACAGCAGCGGCGCGACATAGATGCCGGTCGCCAGCCAGGCGACGGCGATCCACAGCACCGCGAGCTGCGTGTGCCAGGTGCGCGTGACGGCATAGGGCAAGGTGTCGGTGAAGGGCAAGCCGTAAAGGCCCTGACCCTCGACCTGATAATGCGCGGTGATGATGCCGAGCAGGATCTGCACCCCGAACAGCGCGATCACGACCCAGAAATACTTGGCCGTCGATTTCATCGAGGGCGTCAGCGCCAGACCTTCCATGAAGTCGGTGCGCGCGAATCCGGTTTCCGGCTCGCTGTCGGCGCGCCAGACGTCGAACTCACGGGCGTAGTACCAGACCAGCGCGCCGATGCCGCCCAGCAGCACGAAGATCGAGATGATCGACCACATGAAGACCGATGCGGTCGGCGTGTTTCCGACCAGCGGCTCGTGCGGCCAGTTGCTGGTATAGGTAATGGTGTCGCCGGGGCGCTCGGTGGTGGCGGCCCACGCTGTCCAGAAATAGAAGGCGGCGACGGCATGCGCGTCGGCGTCCGTCAGACGCGTATGCATCGGGAAGGCGTAGTCGACCCGCAGCTTCTGGGCCTCTTCGGTACGCGCCTGGTAGAGGTCGCGATAATGGGCTTCCACCAGCGCGATGGCCTCAGCGCGGCCATTGGTGACCGTGACGGCGCCGGTCTGCGGGTCGTAGGTGTTGCGCCGCATGTCGAGCCTCAGCGTGGCGCGGGCATATTCCTTGCGGCGCTCGTCCAGCTGCTCCAGCGGCGCGCCTTCATCTGCGCGCGCGATGATGTCGAGATAGGCCACCGCCTCGCGGTGCAGCCAGTCGGCGCTCCAGTCGGGCGCGAGATAGCCGCCATGGCCCCAGATCGAGCCCTGCTGCATCCCGCCCATCGCCTGCCAGACCGCCTGGCCGCGCTCGATATCCGCGCGCGTGTACAGCGTCTCGCCGCTTTCGGTCCGCACCGCTTCCGGTATGGGCGGCGCCGCCTGATAGATCTCGCGTCCGAAATACAGCAGGACCGCGAACATCACGACCATGCTGACCGCTAGAATGATCCACAACCTGCGGATCGTGAAGACATGCGCATATGTGTTCATGACGAACCCCCGCTCGTTGAATTCAGCCGCCTCGGCGGCGCTTTCCTGTTTCCGTCCGTTTCACAGCAGCCCCCGGCTGCCTGCCGCCGCGCCGATCACCGCCGTCAGCGCGAGCGCCAGCACCACGCGGTGCATGCGCTCCATGCGATCGAAGTCCTGTTCCGGCTGGCTCGACGCGGTCATGCGGCGCTGCAGGACCAGCGGTTCGATCACGAACAGCATCGCGAAGAAAACCAGCCACACGGCCACCATCGCGTGCATCCACCAGAATGCGGGGTCGCTGAAGCGATCCCACAGGCCGCCGCTCTGGGTCATCCAGACGCCGCTCGCGCCCGCCAGCAGGACCCAGATCCGCGCCTGCCAGACGAAGCGCCGCTCGAAGCGATGAAACGCCGCCAGCCGCCGTTCGGGCGGCTCGGCGGCGCGGATCGCCGGCATGGCCGTCGTGGTGACGAAGGCGACGCCGCCGATCCACATCACGACGGAGACAACGTGCACCACGCGCGCGAGGCTGAAATCGTCCATGGCGCGCGCCCCGTCCGCTCACACGTCCGGCCGCGCGCGATAGAAATCGACCTGCAGGCGCACCGGGCCCTGCGGCGTGACGAAATGCCGGCGCTGCGGGTGGATGAGGCCGGGCTGCGCCGGTGTCAGCACGCTCTGGGATGGCGGGTCGATCTCGGTATAGCGGACCGACCCTTCAAGGATGCGGATCACTGCCCATACGCCCTCTTTGGTCGTGTGCTCGGACTGCAGCGCGGCGGGCAGGGTCGTCTCGTCGAAGACGGGCGACGAACTATAGGGCGTCACGCTCATGCCGCACCCCGCGCGGCGTTGCCGGGCCGGTAATAGAGCGCCAGCTTCAGGCTTTCGCCGATGCGCTGCGCCTTCTCCTGCAGCGCGGCCGCGTGTTCGGGCGCCATGATCTCCAGCGTGACGGTGTCCCACAGCGCCAGCCAGCGGTCGAAATGGTCAGGCCGGATACGGGCCCGATGGATGAGATGCTTCATCATCGGGTTGCCCTTGAAGCGGCCGCTGGTGAGCATGACCGAATGCCAGAAGTCGGTCAGCTTCGAGAGATGCGCCGGCCAGTCCGCGATGGCGTCGTTGAAAATCGGGCCGAGTTCCACGTCACGCCGGACGCGCTCGTAGAACACGGCCACAAGGCGCGAAAGCCCGTCCTCGTCGAGTTGACCCTGTGCGATCATGCCGCGACCTAACGATGTATATCATATACATATATAAGCGCGGCAAATCATGCAACAAGAATGCAGCATTCACCCGGCGCAGCCGGGCCTGCCCGACAGCCAAGCGCCATGCGTCTGACCCTCTACACCGACTATGCGTTGCGAATCCTGATCCACCTGGCCACGCACGAAGAGCGGCTGTGTTCGGTCACGGAGATCTCCGACGCCTTCGGCGCCTCGCGCAATCACATGACGAAAGTTGCCAACGATCTCGGCCGCGCCGGCTATGTCGCCGCCGTCCGGGGGCGCATGGGCGGACTGCGCCTGGCGCGCCCCGCGACGGAGATCAATCTGGGCGAGGTGGTGCGCCATACCGAAGAAGGCTTCGCGCTGGCGGATTGCGCGAGCTGCGTCATCGCGCCGGCCTGCGGCCTGACTGGCGCGCTGGGCGCGGCGCTCGCCGCCTTCCTGAAAGTGCTCGACGGCTACACGCTGGCAGATATCGTTTCCAGGCGATCGGCCTTGCGTCAGCTTTTGGACGGCGGAATCGTTCGGTAAAATGCTTTCAGGTTGAGTGGAGCGGTACGCACTTTCCGGAACTGGCAAGTTAACTCTAGGGGTACAGTCACATCCCCGACGTCAGCCCTCACAACGCGAAAGTTGCGATCTTCCAACTACGCGCGGCGCAGGTCCGCAGTTCGCGCATTTGGCGCCGGCTATTGAGGTGGTGTTGGAGGGTGAAGTTGTTGTAGATCGCGGCGTGCGTAGTGAGAAAGCGCTGGGCGCATCTTCGAGACTTGAACCCTTGCTGCTTTCGCCCTCGGCGCCGAAAGAGCTGTCGGGTTAACTCGAACCGGTCGCAATTTCCCAGCTTCTGGTTCGTCAGGGCGCAAGTGTCGCCGCTTTTCAAGACGCTAAGGCACGCGCTCGCATTGGCGCATGTGCCAGCGCTTGGAGAGATGCGGTTGGGTGTTGAAGGTGTTGCAAACAGCGGCGTGAGTGGCGAGGAAGCCCGAACTTGATCGTCCAGCACCTGATCGTTTCGCGGCTGACTTCAATGCCGCGCTGCGCAAGCAGCTCTTCCACATCGCGGAAGCTCAGCATGAACCGGAAGTAGAGCCACACTGCGTAGCGGATGACCGCTGGTGGGAAACGGTGCCGTTTGAAAGAAACTCGGCGCATTTGCCCTGCCCCACGACTGGTGCGGCGAATGGCGCTGCGGGAGCAAGGTTAGCTTTTGCCTGACAGCACCGCCACGCAGTCTTGCCGAGAGCAGGCTGCTCTTTTCGGGGAGCCACCTGGGCG
>Ga0116193_1003881_pt1 | contig 10614 bp, 7 predicted proteins | sample AD_UKC115_MetaG_FD_89892 | JGI IMG/M metagenome (GOLD analysis project Ga0116193, IMG submission 89892) | Active sludge microbial communities of municipal wastewater-treating anaerobic digesters from Hong Kong - AD_UKC115_MetaG | ecosystem: Engineered > Bioreactor > Anaerobic > Digestate | place...
CCGCTCCGATGTGTATTTGCCATTTTTTCGAAGCTGTTCTTCAACAATAACCATATTCTTGTCGGTAAGATCAAACAAACCAAGCGTAAGAATGGATTTTCCTATTACCTCTTCCGTGCGGTATCCAAACATGTTTTCCGCACCTCTATTCCAAGTGGTAATAATGCGGTCTACACCTCTTGAAAAAATTGCGTCGGATGAGTTTTCCACCAGGCTGGCAAGCAGTTCCAGTTGTTCAAGTCGCTTATTTTTGTCCGGTTCTCCGAAAAATATCTTCTCCAAAAAACGTTTCATCTTGTTTCGGTTTTAGTCGCCAATATCAGTCGCTTTAGAAAAAAATATGTATTTGCTTCCACACTTTGCTGCGGAGTTTTCTGTTAATATAAAACAAAACTATTGGAATAGCAATAGCAAATTGATGATTTGCAAACATCACTTTCATGACTTTTATCACAAAACTGAAAATAAAATTCGACTTATGAAAACAATTTAGAACAGGTAATTTGCAACATGTTTCGTTGCCCGTCTCCATGGTAATAAGCAGCTTTACTTGCGTCGCACTCGTCAACTGCAGAAACGCTGTGGCACCAATTCAGGCGTGTTGCTTTTTCTAAAGACTGCACATTGATTTGTAGAGAACGCCTGGCATTATTTGTCTCATAGCGTTGCAAAGCACAAGTGTGCGACGCAACATTAGCCAATTGCCCGTTATGCAGCTGGCGACACAAATATTCTTCCTGATAAAATCATGAACCGACAAAGGCTTTGATAGCTTGGTTCAAATGCGCTTGGCTTTGTTCCCTATCTTTATAACCTACTGAATTTTATATGAACGTAACAGGAAAACATTACCGCACCATCTGGCTAAAAGAAAATGATGCATCTATTGTTTGTATCATCGATCAGCGCTGGCTGCCACACCAATTTATTGTAGAAGAATTGCAAACGGTAGCCTCTGTTGCCGCTGCAATAAAAGACATGCATGTAAGAGGCGCCGGGCTTATCGGCGCAACAGCAGGATATGGAATGTATATTGCCACATTGGAGGCTGCAAACGGCGGGGATTTTGACAATAGCCTCCAAAAATCGGCGGCCATACTCAAGGCAACGAGGCCTACAGCCGTAAACCTTGAATGGGCAGTGAACAGGCAATTACACGCCACTGCAAAAGCGGGTACTGTATCTGATAAAATAAACATTGCCCGCCAAACAGCCAATGAAATTGCCGATGAAGATGCGGCATTCTGTAAGGCACTCGGTATTCACGGATCGGGCATCATTGAAAAAATTGCCGAAGCAAAACAAGGCACTGTGGTAAATATTCTTACCCATTGCAATGCAGGCTGGCTGGCATTTACAGACTATGGATCGGCTACCTCCCCTATTTATGAAGCATTCAATAAAGGCATCGATTTGCATGTTTGGGTAGATGAAACACGACCACGAAACCAAGGCGCTAGCCTCACTGCCTGGGAACTTCTGAACCAAGGGGTGCCACATACTGTAATAACTGATAGTACGGGCGGCCACCTGATGCAGCATGGAATGGTGGACATGGCGATCACCGGTGCTGACAGGGTTACCCGATGCGGTGACGCGGCAAACAAAATCGGTACTTATCTAAAAGCATTGGCAGCAAAGGATAACAATATACCATTTTATATTGCGTTGCCTTCCTCGACTTTTGACTGGAATATTTGTGATGGTGTGCACCAAATACCTATTGAACAAAGAGATGCGGAAGAGGTAAAATATGTCAGCGGCCTTTGTAAAGGGCAATTAAAAAAAGTGATGATAACACCCGAAAAAAGCAATGCGGCCAATTATGCTTTCGATGTAACACCGGCAAGGCTTATTACAGGCCTTATAACAGAACGGGGCATTTGCGAGGCCAACGAGCCGGCTATTCTTAAACTGTTTCCAGAAAAGCGGTAAATACCATGAACGAAACCGGTAGCATTAAATTCAATTGTAACTGGATTCATGCACAGGCGATGCCATTCAGTGAAATTGAAACATTAAATAACTGGCGCGACAAATTATATGCATTGGGTCTGGTCGGCGAAAATACTGACGGCATTGGTTATGGCAATATCAGCAGGCGTTACAAAGGCAATACTTTTATCATCAGTGGCACCGCGACTGGTAAAATTCAACAGCTAACCGAATCTCACTATACACTTGTAACGGCTTACGATCCGGGCAGCAACAGTCTTACAACCGAAGGCCCGATCATTGCTTCATCGGAATCGATGACACACGCGGTTATTTATGAATTATTGCCAGAAGTAAATTTTGTAATGCATGTGCACCATGCTGCCTTATGGGAAAAACTGTTACTAACAAATCCCTCAACACGGTACAGTGTTGAATATGGCACACCGGCAATGGCATGGGAAATTCAAAGATTGTTGAAAGAAAGTGACCTTGCTTCGATAAAATTATTTGCGATGGGGGGACATAAAGAAGGTGTTGTTTCGTTTGCATCAACGGCGGAGGAAGCGGGTATGTTAATCATTGACACCTTGAACACAATCCGTTAATGCTGCCAAACGGCCCGAACGCAGAAGAGTGCGACGCAAGAGCCGACGCCACTTGCACAACAACCTGGAACAAAAATTTTCTTATTTATTTTACAAGGCTCTGTATAACATCGTAACGAGTAACGATTTGGAAATCGCCCTTCTCATCTTTTGCCAGCACTGCACCATTCTCTTTTGTGATGAGGCTTCCGAGCCTTTCTACTGGCGTATCAAAGGCAACAACAGGATATGCGGGCTCCAAAACCGTTTCAATTTTCGCGTTGCGTATTTCGGGATCACTGAATACTTTTTTAAACAAGCCATTTTCGCTCACCGCGCCAACCAGGCCATTACCGTTCATGACGGGAATCTGGTCGATATCATACTTCTTCATCAACTCAACTGCGTCTGCGACCGTATACGATGATTCAATCGTTATGAGTCGCTTGCCAGCCCTTGCACTAACGATATCTTTAAAGGTCTTTACTTCGAAAAAACCACGTTCCATCATCCATTGGTCGTTGTAAATTTTGGCAACGTAGCGGCTGCCATGATCATGAAAAATACATACGACAATGTCATCTTTTTTCAGGCGATCTTTCAATTGCAACAACCCCTGCAGGCAACTGCCCGCGCTGTAACCACAGAACAGGCCCTCTTCCTTTGCAAGCCGGCGGGCTACGATGGCGCCATCTTTATCTGTCACCTGTTCAAAGTGATCGATTACGCTCATGTCATAATTTTCGGGAACAAAATCTTCGCCGAAACCTTCGCTGATATACGGATGCACCTCCTGCATATCGATCTCTCCTGTGCGGAAAAATTTTGTAAGCAGGGAGCCGTAAACATCGATTGCCCACACCTGTATGTTCGGGTTCTTTTCTTTCAGGTACATGGCCGTGCCGGTGACGGTTCCGCCAGTGCCTGCCGTGCACACGAGATGCGTTATTTTACCCTCTGTCTGCTGCCAGATTTCAGGGCCAGTGGTCTCGTAGTGCGCAAGTCGGTTAGCCAGGTTATCATACTGGTTACAATGAAACGAATTAGGGATTTCTTTTGCCAGCCTGCGGGCGATGGAATAATAGCTGCGCGGATCGTCAGGCTCTACATTGGTTGGACAAACTATCACCTCGGCTCCCACGGCTTTAAGAATATCCATCTTTTCCTTGCTCTGTTTGTCGGTAGTGGTGAAGATGCATTTATAGCCTTTCACGCAGGCCGCAAGGGCAAGCCCCATGCCGGTGTTACCGCTGGTACATTCAATAATGGTTCCGCCGGGTTTAAGTTTACCTTCTTTTTCAGCGACCTCAATCATTTTAAGTGCCATGCGGTCTTTGATGCTGTTGCCCGGGTTAAAATAATCAACCTTAGCCAGCACGGTTGCCGGAATATCTTTTGTAATCTTATTCAGCTTTATCAGCGGCGTGTTGCCAATCGTTTCGAGAATGTTGTTTAACCACATACTAACAGGTGTTTGCCGCAAATGTAAGGGATATTGTTGCAGCACCGCAAGTTGGCAGCGGCAAGTTCTGTTAATTGTTTTTCGTCTTTTTGCCTCTTGCCTTTTAAATTTTCATTTATGAACCCGGCTTCGGTTTTACATGGCATCAACTGTTGCGTCGCACACTTCAGGTTACTTTTATTTACTCAGCAAAGTGCTAATGGCCTGTTACATGATAGAGCCGGCCTTTACATTTTCTACCCTTACCTCTTTCTATTGGTCTTGAGGTTAACCGAAACTTTACCAAGCAGCATTTTTACTCATATCGATGCATCAACGGAAAAAAATTCAAGCTTTAAAAGCGCTGCCGATGCGGTTGCTGTGAGGTAACCATAGCCTTTAAAAGAGCTTTCAAATACGTCATTTGCTTCTTTTTGCCCGGTGGCTTTGTCACGCTTGCCGAAAGTCCTGCAGTGCTAAGAAATTATTTTGACCATAATAGAACGAAACGCTGAAGTGAGTGACACAACCGGCGATGCCACCTGAACTACAGCCGAAAAAAAATGCCGGAAGAAAGTTTCCGGCATTCGATGATATTAAACCGAAGTGTTTACTTCATACTTTTTTGCAACTTCTCATTAAGCGCTACATAGTCGTCGTTCTTAGCTGCTTTGGCGAGTTCGATTGATTTGTTGGAAGCGGCGATGGCATCGGCTTTTTTACCCTGCATAGAAAGCGCTCTTGCTTTTTGATAGAAAATCCAGAAAGCAGTTGGGTTTTGCTGCGATGCTTTCTCCAACCATGCAACTGCCTGGTTAAGGTCTTTACCGGTTTCCATGTAATACATTGCAGCCGCATAATAAGGGCGGTTATCATTTTCCATCATGCTCTTGATCTGTGCAGATATTTTCGTATCGATATCGGTTTCGATCGGCAGTGCAACGTATACATTATCCCACAACATTTGTAACTCGCATTTATTTGATTTGATATTGCCAAAAAGCATGGTGAAATTTTCGATGGAGAAGGGCAACGATTGTGAAGCAACTTTTACGCGAACAACATCCTGGTCCTGCTTATAAGCTGCCGGACTGGTTACATCGGTTTGTTTAGTCACGATCACCGTCCATTCTGATGCATCGGGGATGGTAAGTAATCCGTATTTACCTGCCGGAATTTTCGTCCCCCCGATCGTTACATCGTCGGCAAAAGTAATGGTCGTAGCTCCATTAGCACCCGTACGCCAAACTTTGCCATAGGGAACAAGGTCACCGAAAATAACGCGGCCTTTCATACTTGGTCTGGAGTACGATAACTGGATATTGGATAATCCGAAGTTTTGCTTGATCTCCTCTGTTGGCGAAGGCTGGGGGGTAACAAGGTCCTGCGCAAAAACGGAGCAAAAGAAAGTACTGAGCAATAAAGTGAGTCTTAGCTTCTTCATGGCAATTATTTTTTTAGGAAACAAATATAAGCGTTAACGCTATCTTCAAGGTTCCGGGGCATTATAAAAAAAATTGCATACGCTAAATGTTGAGGAGCATTATGGCTCGCCAATGGCACGTTCGCAAAAAAAGTTGTCGACCAACTCAATAATAGCCCGTTTACCATTGTGTTTATCCGTGATTAAACCCGCTGGCATTAAAAAGTTTTTTCTGTAATAATTTCTGTGCAACTTCGTCTATACAAAAAAACTCAGCTATGAAAAAAGCATTATCCGTTTTATTATTGATTACTGCTGTAACTATTAACCTGGCAGCCTGTGCCCAAAAAGAGGACAAGTCGAAGAGGCCCAGCCCGCCCGCAACTGCAACACAAACGCTTGCCAGCGGCGCAACCGTTACCATCAACTACAGCCAACCTGCATTAAAAGGCAGAACCATTGGCAAAGACGTAGAACCAAAAGATGGCGAAGTGTGGAGAACCGGCGCAAATGAAGCAACCACTTTTGAAGTAAACAAAGAGGTTAAAATTGAAGGCAAAACATTACCTGCCGGCAAATATGCATTCTTTACCATAGCTAATGGTGGCGAATGGACGCTCATCTTTAACAAAGTTTGGGACACATGGGGTGCATTCGATTACAGCAAGAATAAAGACCAGGATGCATTGCAAGTGAAAGTAAAATCCGGCACCAATTCATCTTCAGTTGAACGGCTTACTTACAGCATCGACAAAGGCGGCAAAGTAAGTTTAATGTGGGGCACGTTAAAAGTAGATTTCAACGTAAAATAAACGAAGTAAAAAATCAAGTAAAAGGAACCCTCGGGGTTCCTTTTTTGTTTATACTGCTATGATACAAGAAGTTTTTTTGGGAGCCGGCATTATCTCTTGTGGCATCACCTCTTGCGTCGCACACTTCAACTTTCCATTTTCAACGCAGCAGATGCGTAAAAACGAAGCTGTACATATAAAACAATACTTATTTGGCGGGCTGCCCAGCCCTTGTTTAATTTTAGCAACTACATTTGCAGCATGAACTATACGACAAAGCTTTCGGTAAATATTAATAAGATTGCCACGCTGCGCAACAGTCGCGGCGGAGATAATCCCGATGTGGTAAAAGCAGCAATCGATATCCAATTATTTGGAGCTGATGGAATAACTGTTCATCCCCGCCCCGATGAAAGGCATATAAGGTATGAAGATGTAAGGCAGATAAAAAAGGTTATCAAAACAGAATTCAACATAGAGGGCAACTGCACGGAGCAAAAATTCGTCGATCTTGTTTTGGAAACGAAACCACATCAGGTAACGCTTGTACCCGATGCGTTGAACCAGGTAACAAGTGATCACGGATGGAATACTATCGAACATAAAGATTATTTACAAAAAATGATCGCGGTATTCAAAAACGCGGGTATACGCGTTTCCATTTTTGTGGACCCTGATTTAGATATGGTCGTCGGTGCAGCGCAGACCGGCACTGATAGGATTGAACTGTACACAGAACGTTATGCAAAACAATACCCGGAAAATAAAGCAGAAGCGGTAAAAGCATATGTTAGCGCCGCACTAAAAGCAAAAGAACTCGGCTTAGGCTTAAACGCAGGTCACGATCTTGATTTGCATAACCTTAAGTATTTTAAACAAAACATCCTTTTCCTGGATGAAGTCTCGATTGGCCATGCGCTTATTTGTGATGCGCTGCATTACGGAATGGAGAACACAGTTCAGATGTATAAAAGACAGCTTTTGTAGATTTCCTGATGTGATTTTTCACGTATAAATACGTGGAATAAAGCCGGAAAAAATACTTTCCGGCTTTATTATTATTGATACCTTTATCCGGGAAATGTTACAGCATAAAGATGTAGTATTAGCGTGCGCGGCTGTTAACTTTTCTCCATCCGTATTGACTATTTGATTTGTGACCCATGAAGTGAAAGGTATTTTCAGAATACCAGGCTACCTGCAGTTTTAATTAGCCGAAATTGTTGCTAACAAATAATTATCCGGCAATGGCATTTTCGAAGAATTATTGATAGGCATTTAGCGGTAGATCAGAAGTTTTTTAACTATTACCTGCATTTCGCATTTGTTTTTGTATTTCATCATTTCAGTTCAATATCCCTTGTAAAGGCTAACCTAAAGATTAGTAATTGCATCCCCCGCTTTGACTAAGCTGTTAACTATAAAAACATTTCATCACTTATATATTTATTAATACTCAACAAAAACTCCATTTTATGAAATCCGTATTTTTATTTTTAACGCTCTCTGCATTATTGATTTATAATTCCACGGGTAATGCACAAACCCTCGTGAAAAACATGAGCTCGACCAACGGAGATGTATACTCCGTCTATAAAAGTGGTGGCAGTTACTTTATCGGTGGCAGCTTTAATTATGTGGGTTTAAATACTGGCTACGCCGCGTTAACGCAAACAAACAATGACTATCCAAACATGGATTTCCCAACAGTGAATGGCACAATCAGCACCATAGTTCCCGATGGTTCCGGCGGCTGGTACATTGGTGGTTATTTCTCAGCAGTTGGAAGCGTAGCTGTCTCTAATCTTGCGCATGTGAAATCAGACAATACAGTAGATGCAAACTTCAATGCATCCTGCAATTCCAGGGTTCGCGCGGTAGTACGTGTGTCAAACAGGCTTTATATTGGCGGTGATTTCACCAGCGTTAATGGTACAGCACGAAACTATGCTGCTGCGCTAAACGCAAACACAGGCGCGGTTATAGTTGCATGGAATCCGGCACCTAACGGCTCAGTATACACCATTTCACCAATATTGGCAACCAGCGTGAACATTAACGATACAACGCTTTGGCTGGGTGGTGGTTTTACAACGATCAACTCAGGTATAAACCGGCCATATCTTGTAAAGGTCAACAGCACCAATGGCAATTTTGTCAATGGAACAGTAAATACAAATGCGCTGGTTAATAAATTACTTACCCGCGGTGATTCGGTTTTTGTTGCCGGTAATTATACAAGGTTTGGCCTTAGAACGGATTATCTTTCAGGTATAACAGTTGGTAGCGGACTGGCTGACCAAACAATGCCGGTTGCCAACAACCAGATAAGATCTATTATCTCTGACGGAGCCGGAGGCTGGTATGTGGCTGGCTTTTTCACAACAATAGGTGGAGTGTCCAGATCATATGTTGCAAGAGTAAATCCTGACAAATCAATTAACGCCAACTTTAATGTAACAAGCAATAGTTATATATATGCCCTGGCACTTGATGGAAACAAGCTTTATATGGGGGGATCGTTCACCCAAATTAATGGCACCACCAGGAATTATCTCGCAGCTGTAAACGCAAGTTCTGGAGTGTTACAAAACTGGGATCCAAATGCTAATTCATATGTATACACACTTGCACTTACAACAAATGATGTTCTGGCTGGCGGCATTTTTACGACGGTTGCCAACAAATGGGCGTACAGGTTCACAGCAATTTCTAAAACCACTGCCACTCCTGAACCTGGCTTTGTGGGATATAACAGCCAGGTAAATAAAATTTCCGTTCGTGGAGACTCAATTCTGACGGGTGGAAACTATACAGCATCCGCATATTATACTCCTAATTCTGCCAAACTCACCACAACGTCTATAGTGCCAGACTACAATTTTCCAGCAACGAATGGCATTATTCGCAGCGTTGTTCCGGATGGCGCCGGCAACTATTACGTAGGCGGATCTTTTACAACAATCGGCGGAGTAAACCAGGCTTATGTTGCAAAATTGAATTCGAGTTACCAGGTTATTTCGTCGTGGGCGCCAGCTGTTAATGGAGAAGTACGGTCAATCATATTGAACAGCACTAGCAATACTGTTTATATAGGAGGAACTTTTTCAATAACCAATGCTGTATCAAGGCCCTACATTTCCGCGCTCAGTACAACAAACCCCGGCTCCAATAAACCATGGAACAGTTCTTTAAACAGTTATGTTTATTCACTTGCATCCGATGGAACATCAATTTATGCAGGAGGCTTGTTTACACTTGTTAATAATGTTACTACCCGCGATAGGCTTGCCAAATTCGATTTGAACGGTAATCTGGACGCATCGTGGAATCCTGATGCTAACAGCACGGTCGAGCAAGTGACAATTGCCGGCACCAATGTACTCGTTGGGGGCAGTTTTACAACCATAGGTGGTATTTCAAGACTTTACCTTGCAAAATTAAATACCACAAACGGAGCTGCAACGAACTGGGCCACGGCGAACAGTACTGTATATGCATTATATGTGGATGGCACAACCTGCTATGTTGGTGGAAGCTTTTCACAATTATCCGGTAATGCCAGGAATTACCTGGGGTCTGTGGCCATCGCAAGCGGCAATATAAGCGCTTTTGCGCCAAGCCCCAACAGTTATGTATTTAGCATAAACAAGTCAGGAACCACTCTGTATTATAGCGGCTATTTTACCACGGTAAACGGCACAAATCGAAATTATATAGCAGCTTCAAATTCATCTAATGGCAGTTTGCAGGCATGGGATCCTAGCCCGAACTCGTATGTATTTAATATTAACGTAAGCGGCACAGATGTAATCTTAGGCGGACAGTTCCAGGGATTCCAGGAAGCGACACGTACTTATGCCTCAATCATAAGAAACTCAACTGGCTCGTATACACCATGGGCTCCATCAATTAACAATATAGTTAACGATATAACCTATAATAGCAATAGAATTTTTATAGGAGGTGCCTTTACCAATGCAGGAGGCGCTGTGAGAAACGGGCTTGCTGCATTTAGTCTTAATGGTAACATTAATGCTTTCGACCTCGCTCTTACGAAAACATCTGGCGGGGTTACCGTAAACAGTCTATTGGCCACCACTACAGAAATTTATGCAGGTGGTGATTTCGACGCCGCAGGAACAACAACCAGGCGCGATTTTGTTGGAGCAACCATTTCACCAGTCGCAGTTACAGCAACAGATGCATCGCCTGATGCCAACGTATACGCAATTGCCCTTAACGGTACATCACTCGTGTATGGTGGCGCGTTTACCTACAGCAACAATACGCCACGGAATTACCTCGGCGTAATAGCAGGAACAAACGGCACTGTATTACCCTGGAATCCTTCGCCAGATAGCTATGTATACGATGTCACCTACAACTACAACAGGATATTTGCTGTAGGCCAGTTCGACAATATTGCCGGCACCA
>Ga0116193_1003884_pt1 | contig 10611 bp, 6 predicted proteins | sample AD_UKC115_MetaG_FD_89892 | JGI IMG/M metagenome (GOLD analysis project Ga0116193, IMG submission 89892) | Active sludge microbial communities of municipal wastewater-treating anaerobic digesters from Hong Kong - AD_UKC115_MetaG | ecosystem: Engineered > Bioreactor > Anaerobic > Digestate | place...
CCGTTATGATTTTCCAAAGCATTTAATGCCATCTGTACAGCATCCGTCTGATATTTCAGATTAGAGTATTTACCATCTGTTATGTCATAAGGAGTGAGCAGATTCTCTTTTGTAGGAATAGCAAAATATTCTTTAAGTACACGAATAAACATCAGGTATGGAGAATATATCTGGTCATACCATATCCGAGCCATTACCTTATTATTCCATTCGTCCAAATTGTCCTTATTGACTATTACTACAGAACTATCCCAAAGTTCGTGGAATATTTTAGCTCCTTCTTCATAATCCGCTTTACTATCAAAACGTGCATTCAGTTCTAATCGGCCTGTAAGACCCTGATAGGAAAGATTACTTGACCCCGTAATAACTACACCTGGTAACTCACCACCTTCATTCATCATATCATTATAAGCAAACAGATACATTTTGGAATGACATGGTTCAAGTGTCTTCCTTATTTCTAATGATCCATCAACTATTTTACCATAGAACATTTTGAATTGTTCAAGTTTCTCAGCTGTATCCAAAAAATCTGTATCATTGAATATCTTTACGAACTGTTTATAATATTCTTCTTTTATGTTACTTCGCGAAGGCAAAGTCTGCTTGAAATTATCAACCTCTCGAATATATTTAGTTATCTGTAAATCTACGTCAAGACCTACTAGAATCCTAATATTCTTATTTTTGAGATTGTCCGATAACTGGACATAGCCCGAATAATAGAAATAGCCTACTAATATACCTACAGCATCTGTTTTAGGGAGAATGCCATTGATTATGTCTGATAAAAACTTATCCTTGTTTGTTATAAAACTACTGCTCATAGATTTCTGTGATTATTTCTAATTTTCTATTTATTACCGCTCATGTTCATCCGTAATCAAGTCTTTCAAATCAACTAGTAGGATATACTTGCAATTTCTAATAATATGGTTAAGTCCGGTTGAAAATTGTTTTGTCTTATGTAACTTCATAATATTAATTGAATGTTTGCCCCAAATTTAGTGAAAGATTTGAAATAATTACGCTATTCTTGGATAAAGTTTAGATTTTTCCATCAACATTGCAATGTTTTGAAGAGCAAAGGCCTGCCATATCGTCCTGTCCTTGATATATTTCAATCACATAGATTTTATAACCTCCCCAACAAAAAAAATGAAAAAGCATTCCAACCATTCTAACTTTTCTTTCCATCCATCTACAAATCAATAAGATACAAGTTAGAATGCTACCCAAAACACATTCTAACTCATTCCAACCATTCTAACTCCTTCCGGGATTTGCATAATTGGATTTTTTTCCGTATCTTTACGACATAAAAGTCATCTGCTGCATAGCAGACAAATATCCGATTACCAGCGGATAATAGTCTGCTATGCAGCAGATGATTATCTGATAATAAGCAGATAAAAAATTAATAATATAAATCTTAAAAACAAATTGCCAATGGCGAAATATCAGCTTTATGAGAGTGCTGCATTTTCTGCAGCAAGTGACAAAGGAGAAAAATGCATCTATGCACGTCCGGTAAACAGTGTAACTTACACCACAGAAGATGCCATCCAAGCCATTCAGGAAAGATGTACACTCACTTCTACAGATGTAGTTGCAGTAGTGGAAGCTCTTCGTGAATATATACAAAAAGTGTTGAAGAACGGAGACCGGATGAAACTGGACGGATTGGGAACGTTCTCAGTCTCGCTATCCTGCAAGAAAGAGGAGTCGAAGAAAAAAATACGTGCAAAAGACGTACATTTTGCACAAGTGAATTTCCAGGCTGCCACATCCATGAATCAAGAGCTAAAAAAAATGCAGCTGGAGCATAGCGAAAAATCACCGAAACAGACTACATCCATCGACGAACGTTGGAATGCTGTCACACAATTTCTTTCCCACAATACGGTAATCACCTCAACAGATTATCTGAAATTTTCCTTTGTCACACGTTATCGGAGCTACGAAGATTTGAAACAATGGGTCGAAGAAGGAAAACTCACGTGCAACGGCTCCTCACACAGCAAATACTATGTACTCACAAAAAAAATCTGATAAACAATGAATAATGAAACAACCCACATCATGCAAGGATTCGAAAGAAGCCGTGCCCTCTCCCTCATGTTCGAAGCTTGCCTGAATGCCGCTATGAAAGACGGTTTTGATGATACAACAGAAGACGGAATCAAATTACTGCTTGTGAATGTAGGCAAACGCTGTTACGATAGTGAAATACCTGAAGAAGAAGCCATCAAATGGGCCATGATTCACCTCATGGATCTCCAAAGAAAAGAAGATATTGAAAGTACCATCCACAATACCTATTCCCTACGCACAGGAAAATACGGCAAAGGAGCAGGATTCCCGAGAGAGCAACAACTTGCCTACCAGACAGAAGAATTCCTGAACCGAAGATATGTATTCCGCTACAACACCATGCGTATGGGCAACGAATGCCGTGAGTTACGCTCTGCAAAATTGGATTTCCAACCTCTCACGGAGCGCATGATAAACGGAATGGCTATCCGCGCACATAAAGAAGGCATTCCTGTATGGGACAAGGACATCAACCGCTTTCTGAAGTCAGACTTCATCAAATCTTTCTCTCCTTTGGAAGATTATCTCAGTCATTTGCCCAAATGGGACGGACGCGACCGCATCCATGCATTGGCAGCCACCATTCCTACACGACATCCTCTATGGGAAAATCTGTTCTATAAATGGTTCCTTTCCATGGTTGCCCATTGGCGCGAAGACAATCAAAAATATGCCAACAGCATCTCTCCCTTGCTCATCGGTCCCCAAGGTTGTGGAAAAAGTACCTGGTGCGCCAATCTGCTCCCTCCTCAGCTTCGGGATTATTACACGGATAGCCTCGACCTCAGCAGCAAACGAAAAGCTGAACTTTGCCTAACCCGTTTCGGTCTCATCAACTTCGATGAGTTCGATTCGATTTCCCTCAATCAGCAAGCCTATCTGAAACACATCCTGCAGAAGGCTGTGGTAAAAACGGCAGCCCCTTATCAAAGTACCGTACAGAGCATGCGTCGTTATGCCTCCTTCATCGGTACCAGCAACAATGCCGATCTGCTAAACGACCCGACAGGAAGCCGCCGTTTCATCTGTGTTGAAATTGAAGATACCATCAAAACAGAGAAACCCATCAATTACGAACAACTCTATGCCCAGGCTGTTCATGCTTTAGTGAACGAAGAAAAATACTGGTTCACACCCGAAGAAGAAAAGCTCACTATGGAACAAAATGAATCTTTCCACAAACAAGATGTGGAAGAACAACTGTTCCTGCAATACTTTGACACCCCAAGAATGAACGAGCCCGGAGAATGGATGCTGGCAGTACAGATTTTCAGCACCCTCCGCTCCCTCTCCAAAATGAACTTGGGCAACAAGCGTTGCAACATGTTCGGACGCATACTAAAGAAACACTGCAAAGCTACCAAGCAATGCAGTCAAGGCATACTTTACTGGGTGCAAGAAAGAGAAAAATAAAGCACAAAAAAAGTTAGAATACTCAATCACGTCGAGCATTCTAACTTTTTATATATCTGACATACAGACGATTGATGCAAAAAATTGGAATGAGAATGCTATTTTTAAATATTAGTGAGATATTTAAGATTTTCCCGATCTTTGGAATGATAGCTTTTCATATCACGCATACGGATTGTATGATCACAAATACACTAGAGCTGTTGACTATTTTTTCAACCAATGCTCCTTCAGCCACGCTCGTATCGGCTCATCATAGAGTTTAAGTGCCGCCCAGGCAAGTCCCAATGCCATCAGCAAGGTACAGACACCGACTAATACATGTGTGCCGAGAGGTGCATCTACATGGCGCTGGGCCCAACTAGTGTGCATATAGATCAACGGGTAATGGGTGATGTAGAGGGGAAACGAGATTTTTCCAAAAAAGATGCACAAACGGTTCGTCTTCTTGCCTTTCAACTCACTACCGGCTCCTACGGCTAGAATGAACGGAAACAACAACAGGATGCATACCATCTGGTAGATGCCATCCACTATCTTATTGTCACCACCCAAAACTGGTACACTGAGCATGACCAGCACCATCAGGGAAGTAACCGTGAAACCGCCTTTCACTTTGACGGTTTTACCCATACGGGACAGCAATAATCCTACCAAAAACGGATATAACAGGCGGACATAACCTATATAGATATGCTCCGGAGTGAAAACAAAACCACCGATGACCGAAAAACGGTTCCAATCACTTTCCAGAAGTCCCCAAATATTCAGATGAAGACAGCAATCTGCAGTCAGAACGGCCGCAAGCAAGACAAGAATACCCAAGGCAATCTTACCCAGACGACGCAGGAAAAATGCATAGAGAATATTGGCCACATATTCGAACATCAAGGTCCAAATGGGGCCATTGAGACTGGTTAGCTCTCCCCAACCGCGCATATCCATAGATGCCGGCAAGGGTATCATGCAGATGGTCAGGAACCCCTGAAGCAATACCATCCACCAGAGTGTGGAATCAACTTTGTTGAACAATTCCGTACTGCCTGAATAGTAGAAAAAACAGATGCCCACAAGGGTGCCGAACACCACCATCGGATGCAAGCGGGTAATTCTGCGTTTGAAAAAGTTCCAGGTAGTCATCCGGTTCCAGCGATCATCATAGGCATAGCCCATCACGTAACCACTCAAGGCAAAAAAGAAGTCCACGGCCAGATAACCATGGGAAAAGAAAGCGCCTGAATATTGTACTGGATAACATTCCATCAGATGGTAGAACACGACCACCAACGCAGCGACACCACGCAATCCATCCAAAATTTCATATCGTGGCTTGGACTCCAGATAACATCCTTCCATTTACATATCTATTTTTTGTTAATAATCATTCTATCAGCACAAGCTATTTTATTTTGTAGCATGCTTCCGTTGCATTACTTACCTGCAGTTTGGCAATAATTTAACTATTTATTCACAACAAAATCCCGAATCTGGCACTCTCCCTTTTCCATGCGCACTGTAAGCGTGTGCTGCTTGTCCGATAACTCCGTTGCAAACATATATACCCAAGGAAGATACAGACTTTTGCTCCAAGCCGTATAGGTGTTCAGCTTTTTAAAAGACTCCCCATCTATACTGTATTGCAAGGTTGCCGCCTGAGGTCCGGCAACACAAAAGATGCCGACAGCTTGCCCTTTGAAACTGAATTGAAATGATGAACCGGCTTTGTTGGCTTCCAACATAGGTACATGAACAAAACCGCCACGAGTCCCGACCTTGGCATCAGCAGGAGTCCAATCGGTAACCAACCTGAAACCTTTCAGATTCTTTGCTTCCTTAATGCTGCGGAGTTCTCCTTTCTCATAATTGGATTCATCCAAAGGATACTGGGGAACCGCATGTTTAACAGACAAGAGTTTTTCTACCGATTTCGTTTCTTCATCGAACAAGCGGTTGATTGTTGCAGTATAATATTTATGCCCGTTCCAAACCGGATGGGTTCCTCCGAATTCTTTCCAGGTAAATTCTCCGGCACTCATCCGTTCGGCTATCTCTTGAGCCAAATTGATGGAAGTGATATGATAATGATTTGCCACGCGTTCATGATTCATGATGACATCCGGTTGTTGCTTCTCCTGGAATAGCGGAATGAAAGGGTCGTAAATAAAATGAAGCATCACAACATCCATATTCGGATTTGCTTGCAGGGCATGGCGCACAATTCCTTCCATCCCTCTGACTTGCTCTTTGGGTTTGAAACCGTTTGTATCATCATTGACAGCAGCTTCCACAAACAGAAGATCGGGCGTTCCTTTGGACAACACGTCTTTCTCGAAACGGAAGGCATGAGGGGTGGATCCTGTCGATGAAATACCGGCATCGATAAATGTGAAGTGAGTATAAGGAAATCTCTGCTGCAAATCTTCCTTTATCATGTCTCTCCATCCTTTCATCTCGGTGATGGAACCTCCCAAAAATGCCACGCATCCTTGTTTCTCCTTGATGAACCGATAGAACGCATTGGTCAGACTTCCGCGGTAATTGATATGCTGCATTGCCGTATAACCTTCCTGATAGCGGATAATGAAATCTACAATAGGTTCCGGATTCTCCAGACTATGAGGGTGATGTCCACATCCTTTTTTCAAAATCAACTCTACTACCCCGCCCATTTCCTGGTAGGCATCACGAATCTTTTTCATATTTTCTTCATACGGAACATCCGTATCGCTATCGCCACATACCGCGATGATAGGTATATGAGCATCCTTCAACTTTTCCAGCTTATAAATAGCATTCCCTTGGAAATGACTGTCGACCTCATTGTCCTTCAAATTCCATTCTTTCAAAAATCCATTCCAAAGAGTGGTATCCTTACGACTGGGCCAACTCTGTATGTCGCATACCGGAGCGTCCACATACATACATGCAATCTTATCCGCATTCTGAGCTGCCCAATTGAAAGCAAAATATCCGCCTCGGCTGAAACCTTCCAGAGTAACCTTTGGAGAAAGATGATAATACCGACACATCACATTGTAAAAATCGGTTCCCAACCTCACAGCACGAGGACTTCCGTATAAATGAGTCAAATCATAATAAGCCACATGAAATCCTTTTTCCAGCAAAGCCTTATCAACAGAAGCAAATGCACCGAAAAATGCAGGACGCCAAATCCATGGACGTCCAGACGCTTCTTTTTGAGGGGCGACAACTATAGCATCGCGTCCGTTGTAAGTAAAATCATAACGGTCAAAACCTTCCCAAGTAGTTTTTTTCCCGGGAAAAGCCTGCTGGGAATTATATGTATCAGCTTTTTTACCCGTCAGAATATGATAGATAACGCCGGCAATCTTTATAGCCCCTTCTTCATTAGGATGTACATGATCAGGAAAATCCTGAGAATAAGGAAATAAATCAGTATGTAAATCTATTATATGAGTTTTCTTTTCTTTTGCAACCTTACGGATTATAGGAATAATATAGTGTGTAATGACACTGTCATTGATACCCCATTGTATCTTTGTGGCCGGGACCGGTAAACAAAGATAAATCTTCGGCTTGGAAGGCAAAGCCTGGAAAGCATCGACCATTTCCTCCAGATTTTCTTTAAATTCTTTTCCGTATTTCCAGTTCTGCGGCTTACTATCATTAGTCCCGAGTTTTATTGTAACGATATCCGGAAGAAAATTCTGGGCATCTCGATACATTCTCTCATGCATATAAGGATAATCTCCTCTATTCAGCAAAGTACGTCCACTCACTCCGAAATTACGAACATCATAATCTTTCCCCAGAAGTTGCTGTAATACTCCCGGATAACTGTTCTGGAACTCATTTTTGACACCGATACCCTGCGTGATACTGTTCCCAATACATGCCACTCGTATCGCCTTTTTTTCTTGTGCCGATACTGATATACAGATAAAAAAGAGACTAAGTAATAAGAATTGAATGCGTTTCATATTGTATTAATAAATATATGTTTAAAGTTACTACAATAGATTATTAAACAATCTATTTCCTCTATTACAAAAACATTATTTAACCATCTCATTCTATTCAATGCAATATGCACCAAATTCTATGATATCGGGAGTGGCCAGTGATTGTATGACCGACAGGCGAAGCCTATCTGTTGTTACCGTTTTAAATCTTTCTATGCGTTTGTGGCCTACTGATTCTCCTTTACAAAGTTGCTGCCATTTTCCACCAACCAAAGCTTCCACCTTATATTGACGAATTCGTTCTCCCTTTGCAATGTTTTCTTGAATAACACAGCAATCGATTCCGCTCTTCCTGCCCAAATTCAATGTCAGCACTTTCTTTTGTCCGGATGTTTGTGCCAAAGGGTTTGAATATTCTTTTCGAATCTCATCTCCCCATTCTTGTAATCTCCGGACATCACCATCGGGTATCAATCCTGAAGGATCGGGAGTGAGCCCCATGATCAATGTAGCATTCCGTCCAATGGATTTATCGTATATGCTCATTAACTTATCAAGAGAAAGAATATTATTTTCATCACCTGGTTCCCAAAACCATTCATGGCGGCTGTTGGAACCTCTTAGAGGCGTATCGGCCATAGCCGGTACCCAATACTTTCCGTCCTTGTCTCCATGTTTCAGAAGTTCGATTTGTGCCTCATTGGATTCCAATGTTTTATCATGCGAAGCAGGAACAGGAAATGTAGACCAGCAGGGATATCCCACCGTGCCTGACTCAGAACCGCCCCAACGCAAGTCGGCGCGTTTCACATTATGATAAAACAGGCATTCCGGCTGATACTTATTGACAATAGGTTCCACATCCGGTCCGTCTCCTTCGGGATCATCGGCACCACCATCAAACCAAATCATAAAAAGTTTTCCATAGCGTGTGCAAAGCTCCGTGACCATCTTCTCACAATAGCGTTTATACCAAGCCTGTCGGTTGCGGGCAAAATCTGTTCCGCCTTCTGCCTTGAAATTATGAATACCCAAAAGAGAATTCCACCGTATGCCGACATAGATGCCGGGCTGCAAACCGTATTTTCTGCATGAATTGACAAAATCCCTGACAATATCCCCTTTCCCTTCACGCCACTTCACGGCTTTCAGACAATAGGGATTCACATCACTTTGCCAAAGGCCAAATCCTGTTTCGTGTGTGGCCGTGAGAATTGCAAACTTGGCACCGGCAGTTTTCGCAGCTTGAATCCATTGGTCCGTATTCAATTTCATAGGATTGAATATATTATAATCTTCAATGGGTTCTATCCTATTTTTTGCCTGATTATAGCGTTCTCCATCGAAGACATGAAGATCATAATGAAAAACAACCCCCATCTCAGCATCATGCCATTTCAACTGATGCGGTTTGGGAACCGTAATATTCTGGGCAATAACGAAAGGAAAAAACAAACATGACAATGCAATAATTAAAAGTTTTCTTTTCATTCTGTTCAATATGGAATTATTCATTAAGTAAACCGCAACAAAAATAATATATAAAAAATAAAACAGACAATAATTTCATGAAAAGTTCATACATTTGCAGACAAATTACAACAATAAGAACCTTAAAGAATAATATGAGAAAAAAACTACTATACCTTTTATTCGCGGTACTGGCCTTTTCGGCTTGTAACAAAGAGAACGAAGCCAATGATAATTCGGATAACACTCAGACCGTTAACCCTGTAAATTACAGCGAACTTTTTCAAGATGCTTTATGCACCAAGTTGAAATCAGGGATAAATGAAAAAACAATTGCTGCATGCAGTGATACTACTTTCAGGAAAGCAGCGATGGAAATGCTAAAAGGTACCTACCAGACCGAATATCGTATTGCCGAATTCAAAGCTTATCCCAATCCACAATTGCAAGCCAGCAGTAATAAAACGACACCTTACAGTTTGCTGGACAATCCTACAGGAATATCCGTATCAACCGGCAGCAACCTTATCGTAATGGTCGACAATACATACGGTTACAAAATAAATTTGCGAATACAAAACTTGAACAGCGAAAAGGATGGTTACGGAGGTGATTCATATCCGTTATCAGCTGGCCTCAATAGAATTTCCGTAAAAAAAGGCGGATTGGTTTATGTCATCTACCAGACATCAACCCTGGACGATTCCAATGCATTACCCATAAAAATGCATTTTGTGTCGGCCAATGTCAACGGATATTACGAGCTGAACAAGGACAGAGGAAATTGGAATGCAAAAATAAACAAAGCAACAGACAAATATTTTGATGTAGTGGGCAATTATGCTCATCTTACTTTCGAGACAGCCGATCTCAAAAAATACGATGGAGAACAATTAATACAGGCTTTTGACAGCATTGTCCATCACGAACAAATCTTTCTGGGACTGAAGAAGTACAATAAGATGTTCCGAAACCGTATGTACTTGAACGTAATGTATACCGATGGTGCCTGGATGTATTCCACCAGCTATCATACGGCATATCATAAAAACACAATGACGGCCTTGTGTAATCCGACAAAATTACTCACAAGCGACTGCTGGGGACCGGCCCATGAAATCGGGCATTCCAACCAGACCCGTCCCGGATTGAAATGGCTGGGAACCACAGAGGTCACGACCAACATCATGTCGGAATACATCCAAACTACCGTTTTCGGACAACCATCACGCATCCAGACTGAAGATATGGGTAAAAACTACCGTAACCGTTACTCAAAAGCATGGAACAGCATCGTAGTAGCTCAAAGTCCTATTTCGCGTTTTCAAAGTATTGGCGACGGAGCCGAAGTCTATAGTAGCGATGTATTTTGCAAACTGGTCCCATTCTGGCAATTACAGCTATACTTCGGCAATGCACTGGAAAAGACTCCTTTACAGACAAAAGATTTTGGAGGATTCTATCCGGATGTTTACGAATACATCCGCACTCATGCCAATTTAAGTACACCGGGAGAACAACAAACGGAATTTGTCTATATCTGTAGTTTGATTTCGGGATATAATCTGATAGATTTCTTCACGAAATGGGGCTTCCTTACCCCCATCAACATAACAGTCAATGATTATGGTACGGGAACGATGGAAGTAACACAAACCCGAATTGATGAAATAAAAAACAGAATAAA
>Ga0116193_1003887_pt1 | contig 10609 bp, 9 predicted proteins | sample AD_UKC115_MetaG_FD_89892 | JGI IMG/M metagenome (GOLD analysis project Ga0116193, IMG submission 89892) | Active sludge microbial communities of municipal wastewater-treating anaerobic digesters from Hong Kong - AD_UKC115_MetaG | ecosystem: Engineered > Bioreactor > Anaerobic > Digestate | place...
ACGAGGATCGTAGCCACCTGCCAGCAGATATGGAGGAACGACTGCATGAAGGTCATCTCGCTGTGCGTGCCCAACATCGTGAACAGCAAAGGAGCGAGTGCAGCGACACCGATATTGCAGATAAAAAGATAGGTGGCGATGAAAGAGATACTTCCTCCCAACATTCCCGTTATGACGGCCGCCGCGGCAGCTGTAGGAGCCAGTACGCAGATCAAAGCGCCTTGCGCCACCAGCGGATTGTAAAGCCGGACGAGGAAATAGACGGGAATGCAGCCCAACAGTTCGATCAGTACCAGCCAAAGCTGGGCCTTATGAAAATGAAGATCTCGAGGCGACAGCTTACAAAAGGTAAGCAGCAGCATCGAGAAGATCAGATAGGGAATCAAGAAAGAGAGACAGCCAATCCATTGATAGGTCAATGATCCGATGAGCATTGCCCAGACAAGTGTCCAATCTTTCAAAAATTTCATTTCATCAGCGCAAACGTTCGAGCGAGCGGACCAGCGTCTCGTCGGCTCCGATATTGCGAATAGCCAGATAATCGAGAATCAGGCAGATGACAGGGAACGACAGCGCCAGCTTAATGCTCATGCTGCATCCTGGGATGTGATTCTTAACCGTAACGATGGAAAAGATAAACAACGCATAGAAACCGATCATGAGCAAAGCGTTGAACACGCTCAGACGGATCTGCAGGATACGTTTACGAAAAAGAAAAATCGTAATCAGGGAGATCAGGGAAATGACGGCTGTAAGGATGAACAAACCCCACGTCGGATAGAGCAGCTGTGACTGTGTCTCCACGGTCGAAAGGCCTGTGACGTCGAAGTTGAACAGCATCGTTCCCTGCTGCAGCGTTGCAAGGGGCAGAAACATCATGGTGACCATAAGCGCCGTGATGATCAGCAGATACAAGCTTTGAATGCGTTGAATCATATCAAGGATTGTTTTTCTCTTTGGCAGGATTCCGGAAATAGATCTTGTCTTCCAGATATTCCTGGGTTGCGATCAAACCGGGTTTAGGAAGCTTCTCGTAGTAACGGGAGATCTCGATCTGTTCTCTGTTCTCGAACACCTCTTCAAGGTTATCGTTGTAAGAGGCAAACTCCTTCAGTTTTTTGTCGAGTTCCTGCTTCATATCAGCGGCGATCTGATTGGCACGCTTTGAAATGATAGCAACCGTTTCATACACATTTCCCGTCTTGTCCATCATCTCGTTCATATCACGAGTAATCGTATTGGTGGGCGCGTTCGTTTTTCTGTAATCCATATTTATCTATTTGATTTGCTTTAATTCCTGAAAAACATCAATAAACTTCCTTTATATGCTTAGAGGCGTCGTCAAAGAAGCGCTTGGCTTGTTTGGCATATTTCCCCGTAGGATATTCATTCATGTAGTTATAATATTCATCCACTACATCGCGATAGCGGCCTTGGAGCTTCTCCTCGACGCTGACCTTCGACAGTTCGTATTTCGAACGGAGCATCAGGAACATAAACTCTTCGCGGTATTTCGTGTAAGGATAATTCTTCAGCGCATTCTGCGAAGTGATGATACTCGACAGGTAGTTGTTACCCATGTATGTACCCAAGTTGAAATAGAGATGCGCAGCCAGATATTCCTTATAGGCCAGTTTCTCCTGAAGCTCGAACAGGATCTTCTGAGCATCGGCAGCATGTTCGCTCTGCGGATAATACTCCATATAAAGCTGCAGCTGCTCGATGGCTTTATAGGTCTTCGACTGGTCCAACCTTGCGTCGGGCGAAGAGAGATAAAGTCCGTAGCCGGAATAGTAACGCGACAACTCGGCATATTCACCTTTGGGATATGTCGTGTAATAATTTTCAAAATACTGAGCGGCCGTCTCATAATCCTGCTGGCCATAATAGCTCTGTGCCAACAGATAGAGCGACTCCTCCGCATTTGACGTTCCTTTGAAGATCGTAACCAACTCCTCCAACAAAGTAGCGGATTTACTGTATTGCTTTTCATTGAAATACTTCTTTGCATAAGAATATTTCAACTCATAATCCGTACTCTTCAGCACCTTGCTATATTCGCCGCACGAACACAAGATAACTGTCATCATCAATAAAAATGCAACCTTCCTCATTCGAATACTTTTAGCTTGAATGCAGATAGAACGACCGATATCCTGATCTAAATGACTTCAGATATAGGCATTTTCCACCTTCACTGCTTTTAGGCAGCAAAGATACAAGCTTCTCGTCTAAATTTGACAATCGAAACGTTAATTATTACAACTTGTACAGATCGCTCTCGGCCAAGAGCTGCAATTTGTTAGCCGTAAGCACCTCCGCGCACTTCTCGACGTTGTCGGGACGAAGGATGACATTAGCCGCATCACCCATAGAGAATGCATACATATATTCAATGAAAATGCCGGCCTTCGTGATGATGTCCATCGCCGCGCCCAGAGCTCCGGGCTGGTTGGGACAATGAAGGCACACCACATCAGCGACACTGACGGCATACAGTTTGTCTCTCAAAACCTTGATTGCCTTGTCCGTGTCGGACACAATCAGACGGAGAATACCGAAATCAGAATTTTCAGAAACGGTGAAGGCGGTCATATTGATTCCCGCATCGCCCAGAATCTTAGCCACTTCGGTGAAACGGCCTTTTTTGTTCTCCAGAAAAATGGATAGCTGTTTGATCAACATAATATTCTCAATTTTGAAAGTTATTCGAATTTACGATTGTCTATCACATGCTTTGCCTTGCCCGTGCTGCGTTCGATGCTGCGCGGTTCCACAATCTTGATGTCCGGTTTCAATCCGATGACACTCTGCATGCGGGCGGCAATCTTGTTCTTCAAGGCAATCATCTTGTTCATCTCATCGGAATAATATTCCGGACGAACCTCCACCTGGATCTGGAAGGTATCCGTATTGTTGACACGGTCCACCAGAATCAGATACTGGGCTTCGAACTCAGGCATCTCGAGAATGACAGATTCCACTGTGGATGGGAAGACGTTGACACCACGGATGATGAGCATGTCGTCACTACGTCCGAGGATTCGTCCCATGCGAACGGCTGTACGACCGCATTCACATTTGTCATAGATCAGATGGGTAAGATCGCGCGTACGATAACGCAGCAGCGGCATTCCCTCCTTCGTAAGCGTAGTGAAGACCAGTTCGCCCTTCTGTCCGGGTTCCACAGGCTTCAAGGTATGCGGATCGATGATTTCGGGGAAGAAATGATCCTCCCAGAGATGCGTTCCGTTTTGACATTCACATTCGCCGCCTACGCCTGGTCCGCAGACTTCTGTCAGTCCGTAGATATCATAGGCTTTGATGTGCAGTTTGTTCTCCAGTTCCTTGCGCATGTTCTCCGTCCAGGGTTCTGCACCGAAGACGCCCACACGAAGCTTAAACTCGTCGATCGGGATATTGCTGTTATGAATCGTCTCAGCGAGGAACAAGGCGTACGAAGGCGTGCAGCAGAGTGCCGTGGCACCGAAGTCGTGCATCAGCTGAATCTGCTTGGCCGTGTTGCCGCTGCTCATCGGAATCACCATACCGCCGATGTTCTCGACGCCATTGTGTGCGCCCAGTCCGCCGGTAAACAGTCCGTAACCGTAGGACACCTGCACGCGGTCGTTCTTGGTGACGCCAAAGGCAGTCAGGCAGCGAGCCGTCACTTCGGCCCAGATGGAAAGATCCTTGCGGGTGTAGCAGGCTACGACAGGCTTTCCCGTCGTACCGGAAGAGGCATGCAGACGAACGATTTCGGAATGCGGGACGGCAAGCAGGCCGTACGGATAATTATCACGCATATCCTGCTTCGTTGTAAACGGGAGCTTTGTGATATCGTCGATCGAATTGATATCTCCCGGCTCCAAACCCATCTCCTGCATCTTCTTGCGATAGAAGGGAGAATTATGATATACATGTTCAACAACGCGTTTCAAGCGGATACTTTGCAGTTTCCGCATCTCTTCGCGGTCCATGCATTCCATCGTTTCGTTCCAAATCATCTTCTTTTATCTATTAGTAGTAGTTTGATTGTTTGTTTTATTGGAAAAGTTTAGAAGGATACTCTCCGGCGTCCATCAATGCCTTGAATTTGTCCACAACGCCTTGTCTGTCGGCAGCGTAGGTAACGCCGAACCAGCGGGCGGAAGTATGCAGCACCTTGACGCGCGAAGTCCCTTCGGTAATCAGTTTGTTCACCATGAGCGGGATGAAGAATTCCGCCTTCGGTGTGTTGATGTTTTCCTTCAGGAACTCCTTGAAGTATTCCTCGCTATGCTGGAAATAATCCGGAGTGAAGCCCCACATGTTCATGCTGACGGGGACATCATCGTCCAATACGACCTGCTGGCCGTTCTCGTCAGTGAACTGGATCTTTCCGTCGATCCGTTCGATGGAGGTACGTTCAACGACGCCGGTCAGATAGCCTTCGGCATTCGTCTCGCAGACGCCGCGTGCCACGGATCCGCTCTCGCTCAGCGTATTGCCCACTTTATAGCCCACCATGCAATAATCATCATGGACGCCATAAAGCAATCCGGAGAGTTCTTTGGCAATCACCTCGAAACTGTCGCGGCCGTAGAAATCGTCGGCATTGATGACGGCGAACGGGCTGTCGATGACATCCTTGCCCATCAATACGGCATGATTCGTACCCCACGGTTTGGTGCGGTCAGCAGGACAGGTGAAACCTTCCGGCAGATCGTTGAGATCCTGGAAGACCAGTTCCACTGGAATATGATTTTCATATTTGGAGAGGATCTTCTCACGGAAGTCCTTTTCAAAACTTTTGCGAATGACAAACACCAGTTTTCCAAAACCGGCGCGGATGGCGTCATAGATGGAAAAATCCATGATCGTCTCGCCATTGGGTCCTAAACCGTCAAGCTGTTTCAATCCGCCGTATCGGCTTCCCATTCCGGCTGCAAGAACAAATAATGTTGGTTTCATCTCGATTTATTTTATAATATATCAGTAAAAGCACTGCAAAAATACAAATTCTTTACAGATTTACACTTGTTTTCTTTCCCTCATATTTCACAACGACCGGTTCAGCCTTTGTCGAGCCGATCAGCGTGACGTTGAACGTACGGTTCTGAAGCATGCCGTTGAACTCGCCTTTCCTATCGTCCACAGTCAATGTCTTGGCTGCGTCATCCCAGGAGAAACGGATTTCGGTGTAAGCGCCCTTCTCATAATTATAGTTGTCGTTTTCATCCTCATAGAGCACAAACTCGCCATCAGCTCCGGGATAGATCTTCAAGTCGAGATTGTCCCAGCGCTTTTCCGTGGCGTACTCCACTTCCGGTCCCATCGGAAGAATGGTGCCGGCTTTCACATAGAGCGGGATCAGATCGGTGGGAACGCCGCGTTGCAGGATGCGTCCTCCGGGGATCTTTGTATTCGTCCAGTAATCATACCAGTCGATGCCTTTCGGCAGATAGATCGTCTTCAGGAGCTGGGTGTCGGTGACAGGCGCCACAAGCAGCGACTTGCCGAAGAGATATTCCGTTCCGACGACGAGCGCACGCAGGTCCTTCGGGAAATCGAAATAGAGCGGGCGCATGAACGAACCGCTTTGACTGGTCACCTGCCAGGCTGTGGAATAGATGTAGGGAAGCAACTGGTATCTGAACTTGATGTATTTCAGCTGCACGTCGAAAGCTTCGTCACCGGGTTTGCCAAACTGGTAGATCTCGCGCGGGAAGGTGGTTCCGTGTACACGCATCATCGGTGTGAAGGTGCCGAACTGGATCCAGCGGGCCTGCAGGCTCTGGAATTCGGGATCTTTCGCTCCCTTCTTCTCGAATTGGTCAGCAAAGAATCCGCCAATATCGGTATTCCAATAAGGCATGCCGCAAAGAGAGAAGTTGATGCCGGCGGTGATCTGCTTCCGCAGGTTCTCCCAGCTCGATTCCACGTCTCCGTTCCATACGTTCGTACCGTAACGCTGTTGTCCGACGAAGGCAGAACGGGTCAGGATGACGACGCGCTTGTCGGAAGTCACGGCACGCTGGTGGTCATATACGCCGCCGACATGCATGAACGGGAAGGCGTTCTTCACGCTGCGATAGGTGCCGAGGAATGTGGGCACTTCGAAATCCGACGGTTTGATATTCGTGTGGTCGGGTTCCGATGAATCGAGCCACCAACCGTCGTTGCCGTAGGTAAAGACTCCTTTGTTCAGATAATTCCAATAGATGTCGCGCGCCGCAGGATTATAGGGATCGTAAGGACGTGCCAAAGAGGGATACGACGTGAATCCGAGCAGCATCTTCTTGCTCTCGAACTCCTTGTATTGCGGTGTGAGCGGACCGAAGTCGGGCCATGCCACAATCATGAGATGAGCATTGCGTGCATGCACCTGATCGACCATGCCTTTCGGATCGGGATAGGTTGCGGGATTGAAGCTCATGGCGTTCCAAAGGCTGTCCTTGCCCCAATACTGCCAGTCCTGGATAATGCCGTCGAGCGGCACATGCAGCTGGCGGAACGTATCCACTACGGCAACCAGCTCCTGCTGTGTCTTATAACGCTCGCGGCTCTGGAAGAATCCGTACGACCAGAGCGGCAGCATCGGAGACTGACCGGTGAGATTGCGCAGCTGTGCGATCACGCCTTCGCCGCCTTTTCCCCACATGAAATAATAATCGATATAATCGGCCGCCGTGAACGACATCGACATCTCGTTGGTCGTGTCCTTATAGGCGCCCATGGAATAGTTGTCCCAGAAGAGGCCGAATCCCTTCGCGCTCTGTATCACGGGAAGACAGACGCGTGTGTTCCAGTTTTCCATCTTCACGGTTTCGTTACGCTGTATCATACGTCCGTCCTGCTGCTGTCCGAGGCCATACACCACGTCGGCGGGATCCAGCATGAACGCCTGGCTCACATCGTAAGCGGGTTTGTGCTGGGGCGCGGGCGTGAAACGCGTTCCGTTGGCCTTCTCGATCATCAGCATCTGCGTGTCTCTGGTGAGATAGACGATCTCGCCGTTCAGCACATTCACCCGAAGCTGCAGATCGGCCGTTTCCAGCTTTACCGTGTCCTTACCGATCGGGACCGCCGTAAATGCGGTCGTCTCGGGCTTCGCTATAACGCTGAGGCTCGTCCGGTTCAGCTTCACCTTCTTGGGATATTTCAACACTCGCACGACATCGGACTTGTAAAACTGTACCTCCATCGTGATTCCGTCCACCGTGGCCTTAATGCCTGTCGGCGTCTTCTTAAATCCTGCAGCCATTGCCTGTGTCGCAGCAATCAAGACAACGGCTGACGTCATCATCATTTTTCTGATCATATTCCACTTTTGTTTGTTCATATTGTTATTCTTTCACTTCTTATTACCGCTTCTCATTTCACCTCGAGGGTGACGATGGACTTCGCCGGCATGGCCACGTGCAATGTGCCCTTTTCCACTTTTGCCCCTTTAAATGCCTCCGGTTTGACCTTGTCAGGTTTGTCAAACGTATTATAATCGGTAATATTGTCTGAAGTGAGGATTCTTCCCGTAACACTCTTCAGATTCATACCGGAGAGGTTGACACTGACATTGCAGTCGTTGTTCAGATCCACGTTCGCCAAAGAGATATGGATCACGCCGCTGCTGTCGCGCGAAGCTGTGGCGCTGATGGACGGAATCTCGCGTCCGCCGTCGGCCGTCAGCCTGTCTGAGATCAGATCGAACGGCAGGAAGGTAGCGTTCTGATGCACCTTATACATCTCGAAGACATGATACGTGGGCGTGAGCAGCATCTTCGGACCGTCGGTGAGGATCATGCTCTGAAGCACATTGACGATCTGTGCGATGTTGGTCATGCGGATACGGTCGGTGTATTTGTGGAAAATATTCAGTGTGAGCGCTGCCACGAAGGCATCGCGCATCGTGTTCTGCTGGAACAGATGTCCCGGATTCGTGCCCGGCTCCACGTCCCACCATGCGCCCCATTCGTCCACCATCAGGCCCACCTTCTTCTGCGGGTCGTACTGATCCATGATCGAGATATGGCGTTTCACGACGTTCTCGATGTCGATGCATTTGGCGAGCGTGTTGTAATAATTGGTCGGCGTGAAGATCGTGGCCGATCCTTTGTGGTTCCATTCGGCTACCGTGTAATAATGCAGGCTCAGTCCGTCCATGCGCTGGCCCACCTGTTTCATCATCACCTCCGTCCAGTTGTAATCGTAATCGCTGGCGCCGCTGGCTACCTTGAAGAGATGATTGCTGTCGTACTCACGGCAATAGGTAGAATACTGACGGAACTTGTCCGCATAGTATTCGGGACGCATATTGCCGCCGCAGCCCCAGCTCTCGTTGCCGACACCGATGAACTTCACCTTCCAGGCATGGTCGCGACCGTTCTGACGACGCAGACGTGCCATCGGTCCGTCACCTTCGGAAGTCATGTATTCCACCCATTTCGCCATCTCCTCCACCGTGCCGCTGCCGATGTTCATGCTGACATACGGCTCGCAGCCCAGCATCTCGCAGAGATTGAGAAACTCGTGCGTGCCGAAGCTGTTGTCTTCGATGGTGCCGCCCCAGTTGTTGTTGACCAGACGCGGACGATCCTTCTGCGGACCGATGCCGTCACGCCAATGGTATTCGTCGGCAAAGCATCCGCCGGGCCAGCGCAGTACCGGCACCTTGAGATTCTTCAGGGCGGCGAGCACGTCATTTCGATAGCCGTTGGTATTGGGAATGGACGACTGCGGGCCAACCCAAAGGCCGCCGTAGATGCAGCTGCCGAGATGTTCGGCAAACTGTCCGTAGATGTTTTTATCAATAATCTGTTTTCCCTTGTCGGGATAGATCTGCACCGTTGCGCTCTTCTGTGCAAAAAGCGGCAGCGAGCAGGCTGCCAGCAACAATGCAAAGACTGTCTTTTTCATTTTCTTGGTTTTTATATGCGTGTTTATGATTCAGACTGGATAGTTTTTGATAATCAGGAACAGAAGTGCAGCCAAAGCAGCTCCGGCTATCGGTCCCAACACAGGAATCCAGGCATAACCCCACTGACTGCTGCCCTTGCCCTTGATGGGAAGAAGCTGGTGCATGATGCGCGGACCGAGATCTCGCGCGGGATTGATGGCATATCCTGTAGGACCGCCCAGCGACAACCCGATCACCCATACGGTGAAGGCTACCGGAATGGCGCCTACCGAACCGAGACCGATGGGCAGCGTGCTGTTGTTCTCGTAGGTCACCGTCACCTTGCCATCGGTGATGTAAAACACAACGAACATCAGGGCGAACGTACCGATCATCTCTGCCAGGAAGTTGATCAACGGATGGTGGATCTCCGGAATGGTGCTGAACACACCCAACTTGGCCGTCGGATCGCTGGAGGCATCGAAATGATCCTTATAGACCACCCAAACCAGGAAGGCGCCGATCATCGCGCCGATCATCTGTGCAATGATATACGAGCAGACTTTGCACCACGGGAACGAACCGCCCAAAGCCAAACCGATGGAGATGGCCGGATTCAGATGCGCGCCGCTGTACGGCCCCGCAACGACCACGCCTATGAACACACCCAAAGCCCAAGCCGTGGTGATAGCCATCCAGCCTGCGCCCTTGCCTTTCGTCTTGTCCAGGCAAACATTCGCCACTACGCCGCCTCCCATGAGGATCAGCAACATTGTTCCTAATAATTCTGCTAAAAACGGTGTCATATCCTGTAGTTTTTAATCGTGTTATCGTCCGCCGGTCTCTTCCTAGATTTCCGCCTTCCCAGAGAACTACGGGGCTTCTCTCCTCGCCCGCTCTCAAGCTTCCGCGTATCCAAGCCCAAAAATAAACATTCTTTATGAACTCTCCAAACACTCCCGAGAAATCAGAATTTTCAGCAGGCTGAGAGATGTTTCCTTCCTGTTCCCGTCTCAGTCTCTATATAATAAAGGTATAAATGGAAATCGCGGAGCTTCAACAAAGGAGCCCAAAGCGTTGAAACAGGAAGGATCGCAGCGTATAGACGGTTCGGCTGTCTTATCCATAACCTCGATGCTCCGACATACGTAGTAACAGGATGCGAACGATTATCCAACACTTTCCGGATAAAGGAGAAGAAAAGTTTTAACCGTGGTTAAAAATTATTTTCACATTGAATCACGCCCCGAAAGTCTTTAAGAAAAAAAGTTTTAACCATGGTTGAAATATTTTTATACACCTAACGATGATCCATCTTTAATGAACCTCGACGAGGTTCTTCCATTAGAAGCGTCGTATTGGTGAGGAATGAAGAGACGAATTACGTGGCGAAACGCGGAGCAGCGACATTTCTGTAGCCCTACGTGTCAACGTGGGGTGGAAATGCGACAATCATTGGGAGCTTCGGAGATGCGACCTTCTTCGTAAGGATTGGGTTCGTCAGGCCGGGATTTGTGTTTGCCTTGTCCCCAATGAAGAGGGCGAAAAATCTTTCGACCCTACATTCTTCCTCACACTGAGACGAACATCTATTTATGTATCAGCCAAGGTATCCGTCAAAATTCGTCTATATTCTCCTTGTAATAGTGAATAACTTTCCACATCAAATACCTTTCCGTCGTAACGCATCTCACATTGACGCAAACAACCTTCGTACCTAAACCCACATTTCTC
>Ga0116193_1003888_pt1 | contig 10608 bp, 9 predicted proteins | sample AD_UKC115_MetaG_FD_89892 | JGI IMG/M metagenome (GOLD analysis project Ga0116193, IMG submission 89892) | Active sludge microbial communities of municipal wastewater-treating anaerobic digesters from Hong Kong - AD_UKC115_MetaG | ecosystem: Engineered > Bioreactor > Anaerobic > Digestate | place...
CTTGCCCATCTTCTTCATGAAGTCGAACGCCTTGGTCTCGTCGCGACCGTAGACCTCAAGCACCGAGAAGATTCGCGTCACCGCAGTGCCGGACGTGCGCGCATCGGCCATCTGCAGCATGTTGGCGTAGGCCGGATTCAGCCAGTCGTTCCACGACGTCGGTGCCGCCAGCTTGTTGTCGGCGAGGAATTTCTTGTTGGTCATGAACACCAACGGGTCATCGGCGATGGCAGTCCACATGCCGCCCTCGTGCTTGAAGCGACCCGAAAGCGCGGCAAACGACGGCGATTTGTAGGCCTCAAAGATGCCCTCCTTAACGCCGGCACCGAAGGTTTCGACCGGACCGCCAAACAGCACGTCCACCTTGGGGTTGCCCTTCTCCGCGATCAGCCTCGCCAGCGCTTCGCCGGACGAAAAGCGGAGGAAGTTGACCTTGATGCCGCTCTGCTTTTCAAACTCCTGCAGCATCGGCCGCGCCCAGTTCTCGGGCCAAATCGAATACACGTTAAGTGTCTCGGCCGCGTTGGCGCCGATTGACGAGGCCATGGCGCCGGCCAGCACGCCTGCACCGGCGAGACGCCGGAGCCCGTTGGCAGCAATGTGAATGAAACCCATCTGACTCTCCTTTACAACTGTTCACGTCCTTACGGATTTGTTAGGATAATCACATACGCCCCCTTCACTGTCAATTTGCGTTGCACAAAAATGCCCCGTTCACGCATTCAGCTTTTTGCTGTGATGGCGTGCACGCTGGGCCAGACCGTCCAAATGCGTCCTAGTCGACTATTAATCATTCAGCCTGCCAAGCCCATTGCGGACGGCATTCAGCTCGAAAGCTGATAGTTCTACCGTCATGGCTGCGACCCATTCACGCGCACCTCAGCAACCCGGCAGCAGCCAGCGGACAAGGCCCGCTGCAACGCCGCGGCGGGCACAGCGGCTGCAAACGTTGACGCGCGTCCTGACCGATGGCGGTCCGCTGCATTTGCGCGACGCAGCAGCACTGCTCGATGTGTCGGAGATGACCGTACGCCGCGACATCGCCACCCGCGCCGATCTGATCACGTATCTCGGCGGCCACCTGCTGCCAGCCACCGAACTTAACAACGCACCCGCCCAGTACGCGTTGAGCGACGAGGAGCAAAGCCACACCGCGGCCAAGATCGCCATTTGCAAGCACGCTGCGTCCTTGATCGAAGATGGTGACACCGTGTTCATCGACTGCGGCTCGACCACCCCGCATTTGGCCAGCCGCATACCGCAGGGGGTGCGTGCGACGGTCATCTGCTATTCGTTGAACGTCGCAGGTATTCTCTGCAAAAACAATGACTTGCGAGTCATTCTTCTTGGAGGACTTTGGCATCCGTCGTCGGCCAGCTTCAGCGGCGATGAGTCCCTGGCGCAGCTCGAACGGCTTGGCGTCAACAAGGCCTTTATCTCGGCTGCGGGGGTTGATGTGCAGCGCGGTGTCAGCTGCGTGCAGTTTCACGAGGCCCCGATCAAGCGGGCCGCGATGGCGCGCAGCGTACAGAAAATTCTGCTGGTCGATGCCTCCAAGTTCGGCCAGGTGCGACCGGCCTTTTTCGCAAAACTCGACGAGTTCGACCAGATCATCACCGACGACGCGCTGCCGCAGCAGGCGGCGGGCGACGAGTCGCTGATCAGCCGACTGAGAATCGCCGCCGGCACCTAGGCCGGCCGGGCTGCTCATCCGCTGGCCGCCGCGGCCGCAGGCGCCGACCTTGTGATGGACGGTCGAATGAAGTATTCTTCCCAACGAATGTTAACTTTGTAACATTTCTATGGCCCATCCCTCTCCCGGCAACGCTGCCACCGGCACGGCACTGCCGCGCAATCCAGGCATCCCGCTCAATCTCGACTGGGTAGAAAACGCCCGCGTCAATCTGAGCGCTGTCGAACGCCGCGCCGCGACGCTGACCACCCGCCGTTCGGTGAAGAAGGAGTGGCAGGCCGCGTGGCTGGTCAAGGCCATCACCTGCATCGACCTCACCACGCTCTCAGGGGATGACACGCCCGATCGCGTCGCCCGGCTCTGCGCCAAGGCGCGCGCGCCGCTGCGCGCCGATCTGGTGGCGGCGCTCGGGCTGCCGGCGATGCCGACGGTGGGTGCCGTGTGCGTTTACCCGACCATGGTCGCACCCGCAGTGCGCGCGTTGGCAGGCAGTGGTATCCCGGTGGCGTCCGTGGCTACCGGCTTTCCGGCCGGGTTGATGCCGCTGAAACTACGGCTGGCCGAGATTCGTTATGCCGTCGAAGAAGGCGCCCAGGAAATCGACATCGTCATCAGCCGCGCCGCCGTGTTCGGCGGTGACTGGCAGCGCCTGTACGACGAAACTGCGGCCATGCGCGAAGCCTGCGGCGACGCCCACATGAAGGCGATCCTCGCCACCGGCGAATTGTCCAGCCTGCGCAATGTCTACCGCGCCAGCTGGGTCACCATGATGGCGGGCGCTGATTTCATCAAAACCTCCACCGGCAAGGAGCCCGTCAACGCAACGCTGCCGGTGGGCCTGACGATGGTGCGCGCGCTGCGCGACTACGGCGAAGCGACCGGCCACATGATTGGCTTCAAGCCCGCAGGTGGTCTCAAAAGCGCGAAGGACGCGCTGGCGTGGTTCACGCTGATGAAGGAGGAACTGGGCAACCGCTGGCTGCAGCCCGACCTCTTCCGCTTCGGCGCCAGCTCCATGCTGGGCGACATCGAACGCCAGCTTGAACACTTTGTGACCGGCCGTTACGCCGCCGCCCACCGCCACGCCCTGGCCTGACCATCATGCCCAAGATCACCGATATTCTGACCACCATGGACTACGGCGTCGCCCCGGAAGACAACGCGCACGTCAAGCGCTGGCTCGACCAGCACTCGCGTCGCTTCGGCCACTTCATCGATGGCAAATTCACCGTGCCACCGAAGAAGGCAGCACAACAGATCGCGGTTGCCAACCCGGCGACGGGCGGCGAGCTTGCCACCATCGCCCTGGGCGGCGCGGCAGAAGTGGACGCCGCGGTAACCGCCGCGCGACGCGCGTACAAAGGCTGGTCCGCATTGCCCGGCAACGCCCGTGCGCGCTACCTGTATGCGCTCGCGCGCCTGCTGCAGAAGCGCGAGCGCTTCTTCGCGGTGCTGGAGTCGATGGACAACGGCAAACCGATTCGCGAGTCACGCGACATTGACATCCCGCTGGCGGCAAGACACTTCTATCACCACGCTGGCTGGGCCGATCTGCTCGCCAGCGAATACCACGGTTACACGCCGGTAGGCGTCTGCGGTCAGATCATCCCGTGGAACTTTCCGCTCCTCATGCTGGCGTGGAAAGTCGCTCCGGCGCTCGCCGCGGGCAACACGGTGGTGCTCAAACCCGCAGAAGACACGCCGCTGACTGCGCTCGCATTTGCCGAGCTTTGCGCTGAAGCCGGCCTGCCGCCGGGCGTGGTCAACATCGTCACGGGCGACGGCAGCACCGGCGCACTGATCGTCAATCACGCCGACATCGACAAGATCGCCTTCACCGGGTCCACCGACGTTGGCCGTGCAATTCGTCAAGCCACCGCCGGTAGTGGCAAGAAGCTCTCGCTGGAGCTCGGAGGCAAGTCGCCTTTCATCGTGTTTGACGATGCCGATCTCGACAGTGCAGTAGAGGGCGTCGTCGACGCGATCTGGTTCAACCAGGGCCAGGTGTGTTGCGCTGGCTCGCGCCTGCTGGTGCAGGAATCCGTGGCCACGCGCTTTCACGCCAAACTCAAGGCGCGAGCCAGCAAGCTGCGGGTGGGCGACCCGCTGGACAAATCCACCGATATTGGTGCGGTCGTCTCGTCCGTGCAGTTACAGCGCATCGCGCGACTGGTCGATCAGGGCCGAGCGGAAGGCTGCGAGCTCTGGCAGCCGGACGCGGCCCTGCCCGCTCACGGCTACTACTTTCCGCCGACGCTGTTTACCGGCGTCAATCCCGCCGCCACCATTGCGCAGGAGGAAATCTTCGGTCCCGTACTCGTCAGCACCACGTTCCGCACCCACGAAGAAGCCATTGCGCTGGCCAACAACACCCGCTACGGCCTCGCGGCATCCATCTGGTCGGAGAACATCAATGTCGCGCTTGACGCCGCAGCACGTGTCAAGGCGGGTGTGGTGTGGATCAACTCGACGAATCTGTTCGATGCCGCCGCGGGCTTTGGTGGCTACCGCGAAAGCGGCTTTGGTCGTGAGGGCGGCCGCGAGGGGCTCTACGAGTACCTGAAACCCGCCGCACCCGCTACCGTTCGCAAGCCGGCTGCCACCACAGCCCGACTCGGCGCCTCGCCCGTGCCCGCGACGATGGGCGTAGGCAGCGCAGCGCCCGGACTCGATCACACGGCAAAGCTCTATATCGGCGGCAAACAGGCCCGGCCGGATGGCGGCAACAGCTATACCGTATTTGCAGCGAACGGCAAGCCGCTCGGTCAGGCCGGGCTCGGCAACCGCAAGGACGTCCGCAACGCGGTAGAAGCGGCACACGCAGCCGGTGGCTGGTCCGGCTACACCGCGCACAACCGCGCGCAGGTGTTGTTCTTTCTGGCCGAGAACATGGAGCAGCGCGGTGCGGAATTCGCCACCCGCCTGCAAGCGCTGTGCGGCGGGCCAATCGCCCGCGCCGTGGACGAGGTCGCGCAAACGGTGGCCCGCATCATGTTCTACGCGGCGCACGCCGACAAATTTGACGGCGCCGTTCACCCGACGCGCAGCCGTAACGTAACGCTGGCGATGCCCGAGCCCTGGGGCGTGATGGGCATCGTGTGCCCGGACGATGCGCCGCTGCTGTCACTGATTTCGCTGGCGATGCCTGCCATCGCCATGGGCAATCGGGTGGTGGCCGTCCCCTCAGCCGCTCACGCACTTATCGCCACCGATCTCTATCAGGTACTGGAAACCAGCGACGTGCCGGCCGGCGTATTCAACATCGTCACCGGCGAACGCGATGGGTTGGCCAAGACACTGGCCGAGCACGACGATGTAGCGGCGCTCTGGTACTTCGGCAGCGCCGACGGCGGCTCTATGGTGGAACGCGCATCCTGTGGCAATCTGAAGGCGACCTGGGTTGAAACCACCGGCGCACGCGACTGGCGATCCACGACGGCGCAGGGCCGGGAGTTCCTGCAGCGGGCGACTCAGATCAAGAATATCTGGGTGCCGTACGGCGAGTAAGCTCGCACCGCAGTGAGCTGCGGCGAACGGGTTGCGACCGTCCAGCGGAGCCGAAGGTGACGCTGCTGCGCCACTGAATCCGTCTATGCTGGGAAGCAAGCGCCTACCGCGATCGGTGGACGCTTCACATTTTCCCCTCCAAGGAGACCTGCGTGAAATCCAGCCCTCATCCCCTGCGCCAGCTTTGCCGCGTGGCAATGCTCGTTGCGGTAACCACCACCCTCGCTGCCGGCACCGCCGCGCTTCCGGCGGCTGCACAATCTGGCGGCGCGCTCAGCGCAGCAGCGGTCGACGAAATCCTCAACACCAGCCTGACCCAGAAGAAGGGCCTGTCGATCTACATGGCGGGCCAGGTCATCAACTGCGTATTCGTCAAGCGTATCGACGGCAACACCATCGAAGTGCGCAACCAGCAGTTCAGCCGCATCATCCTGCGCGTCGACCGTATTGACGCGATCGCGTTGTCCTGAGCCGGAGGATCCGACATGAAGAAGCACATCGCATGGATCGCCGCCGCGTCGGTGCTTGCGGTAACCACCGCGTTCGCCGCCAGTCCAGCCCAGGAGAAAGCGTTTGTCGATGCGTACCGCAGCGCTTTCGAGAAAAACGACGCCAACGCGCTGCACGGCCTGCTCTACAGCAAGGGGGCCGACCCGATGGCGCTCGACTTCTACAAAATGATGCTGACTGCGGATTTCGGCGCGGCGATCATGTCGATCACACTTGTGGATCTCACTGCCGATGACCGCAAGCGCCTTGAGGATGGCAAATCTCCCGATGGGCGCCCGATGAAGATGACATTGAAGCCGGTCAAGAAGCTCATCCTGAAAACCATGAACAAGTCCGCCAGCGGCAGCTCGTCCGGCAGCAGCGAGTCCTTCGTCGCAGAGCACGATGGCAAATTGGTAATCCCGGTTCCGTCCGCAGGCAAGTAGCGTCGGCCACACGTCCGGCGAGAAACTTCGCCGGTCAATCTGGACACTTGTTGCCGCGCCCATAGCGCCTTCAGGCACACTTGCGTCGACGCTGGCAATTGCCGGTTCATGGGGAAATGGGTGTGAGCGCGGAAACGATGCCGGGTGGCGGGCAACAGAGTCGGGCAGACGATGCCCGGCGGAGCGTCTGGTGGTGGATACCAACGCTTTACTTTGGCCAGGGGATACCGTACGTCGCCGTGATGACGCTTTCGGTCATCCTCTATAAAAACCTCGGCATTTCCAACACCGATATCGCCCTTTACACCAGCTGGCTGTATCTGCCGTTTGTCATCAAGCCGCTATGGTCACCGTTTGTGGATATGTTCCGCAGCAAGCGGTGGTGGATCGTCTGGCTGGAACTGCTGATCGGCAGCGCCTTCGCGCTGGTGGCGTTGACACTGCCCACCAGCAATTTTTTTCAGTTGAGCCTCGCGGTCTTCTGGTTGCTGGCATTCAGCGCGGCAACCCACGATATCGCTTCCGACGGCTTCTACATGCTGGGCCTGCAACAACACGAACAAGCGGCCTACGTCGGCATTCGCAGCACCTTTTTCCGCCTGTCAATGATCACCGGACAGGGCGGGCTGGTCTATCTGGCCGGGAAGCTCGCCGAGTTGACCGGCAATGTCTCGGCGGCCTGGTCCATCGTGTTTTTCCTGCTCGGCGCGATGTTCATTTCACTGTTCCTTTGGCATAGTCTGATGCTGCCGCGGCCAGCGAACGATGTCGCCAACATCGCGACCGACGAACACGGCCAGCCCGCGCCGATCGGCAAGTCATTCGTGCTGGTGTTCGTGAAATTCCTGCGCAAGAAGGAGATTGTTACCACCCTGGCGTTCCTGTTGCTCTATCGCTTCGCCGAATCGCAACTGGTGAAGATTGCGCCGGTGTTTCTGCTCGACAAAGTGGATAAAGGCGGCCTCGGGCTGTCGACGGCCACTGTCGGCGTGGTCTATGGCACCATTGGCGTCATAGCGTTGACAGTGGGCGGACTACTCAGCGCCTGGCTGATCTCGCGTAACGGCATGCAGCGGTGGCTTTGGCCCATGGCGATGGCAATCAACCTGCCGAACGCAGTCTACGTCTACATGGCGATTTTTTTGCCGAGTAGTGTCGAATTGATCGCCACGCTCGTAGCTATTGAGCAGTTCGGCTACGGTTTCGGCTTTACGTCCTACGTCCTGTTCATGATCATGACGGCAAAGGGTAGCCACCAAACCGCACACTATGCCATCTGTACCGGCTTCATGGCATTGGGCATGATGCTGCCAGGCATGCCAAGTGGCTGGTTGCAGTCGCAAATCGGCTACACCAATTTTTTCATTTGGGTGTGTGTAGCGACCATCCCGAGCTTCGTGGTGACCGCACTGATTCGCATCGAACCGGGTTTCGGCAGCAAAAAAGCCACCAGCTAGGCGCGTTGCCAAATGCCGTCGCGCAGCATCTCGCAGGGAGAAAAATTGGCCTTGTAGCTCATCTTGTCGCTGCCGTCGATCCAGTACCCGAGATATACGTAGCGCAAACCAAAGCGGCGCGCCTGCTCGATCTGCCACATGATGCCGAAAGTGCCGAGGCTGCCACGTACTTCTGGCTCATAGAACGTGTAGACGGCTGACAAACCATCCGCGAGCACATCGATCAGGCTCACCATGACCAGATTTCGCTCGCTATCGCGGAACTCAACCAGCATCGTGTCAACGTGGCTTTGCAGCAGGAAGTGCTGGTACTGCTCGCGACTGTCGCGGTCCATCCCACCGCCCTGGTGACGTAGTCGCTGGTAGCGGAGATAGAGTTCGTAGTGTTCGGCTCGGTATTCGAGCGGCACAGCGCGTGCCAGGTACTCGCGCGAGTGGCGAAGCCACGCCCGCTTCTGGCTGCGTGTTGGCGCGAAAGTCGCCAATGGCACGCGCAGTGGGGTGCAGGCATCGCAGCCGTCGCAATTGGGCCGATACACAAAGGTGCCGCTGCGGCGAAAGCCCATTCGCAACAATTCGCCGTAGACGCGGGTGTTGATCAGGTGACTGGGGGTGGCAACCTGTGAGCGCGCGACCCGTCCATCCACGTAGCTGCACGGGTACGGCGCCGTCGAGTAGAACTGGAGCGCCTGCCACGGAACATTTGCCAGATCGTTAAGTTTGCTCATAGCTGGTCAGCCGCTTTTCCGCTGGACGCACCGCCAACTGTCGGGGCTGGCGCGTCCGGCAGCGCAATTCCGGTGCCGAGGTCCGAGTCGAATTGCCACCGTCCACGGAGGGGAACGCCTGCCGGGGAGTTTACCAACCGATGCAGGCGTTGCAAAAAGTCGCCCCGCCCGATTGGCGCAGCGCCCAGAGACGCCAAATGTTGAGTCTGCTGTTGACAATCTACAAGCTCAAACTGCCACCGCTGCAGCTGCTCCATCAGAGCGGCGAACGCGATCTTTGATGCGTCGGTGCGCCGCATGAACATGCTCTCACCAAAAAACACCCGACCGAGCGCAATTCCGTACAGGCCGCCCGCTAATTCACCGTCGATCCACGTTTCAACCGAATGCGCCAGCCCCTGCCGATGTAGCTCGGTGTATGCCGCCACAATCGCTTCGCTGATCCAGGTGCCGTCCTGATCGGGGCGTGGCTCGGCGCAGGCGCGCATCACGTCGGCGAAACAGGTGTCGACGCGGACTTCGTAAGCGCTGTTGCGCAGGGTCTTCTTCAAGCTGCGATGCAGGCGAAAGTCTTGCGGCCGCAGCACCATGCGCGGGTCCGGGCTCCACCAGAGCACCGGCTGGCCCTCGCTGTACCAGGGGAAAATCCCCTGCCGGTAGGCGTCATGGACGCGTTCTGCAGACAACTCAAGTCCGGCGCAAAGTAATCCGTTCGGGTCGGACAACGCCTCTGTGACCGGCGGAAAAGGATCGCCGCTGTCAAGCCATGCGATCATGGAGCGGTCAACAACATCACTCGCCCATCTGCAACAGCAGGCCACGCCGGCGCCCCGACTCGACGAGCTGCCGGAACACGACGGCGCCGAGACCGAGGTACCCGACAGCAATCGTCAGCGACCAGCCCAGCAAATCCCATCGGGCCTGGCCATCAATCAGCGCCGCGCGCATCGCGTCGAATGTCCATGCCGTAGGCATCGCCAATGCGACCCATTGCAGCCATTGCGGCAGCACCGACACCGGGTAATAGGCGCCCGACAAGGGGCCGATCAGGAACACAACGGCCCAGCCGATCTCTTCTGCACCGAGCCCGAAGCGAAGCACCAGACCGTTGGCAATCAGGCCGATCGCCCAACCGAACACCAGCAAACATCCGAGACAACCGGCAAGCACTGCGGTTTGCAGTGCCACGCTCAAATCGAAGAAGACGACAGCGACCGCCAGCGCCATGCCAGAGCCCACCACTACCCGGACGATAGACAGCAACATCTGCGCGATCACAAATTCATGCAATCGCAAAGGGCTGACAAAGAGATTCCCCAGATTGCGCGAGTACATCTCCTCCAGAAACGACAGGAAAAGCCCGAGCTCGCCGCGTACCAGAACGTCCCAAAGCAGCACGCCGGCAAGCAGGATGCCGGGGGCTGCCTGCAGCACGCTCTGACTGCCGCTCTGCGCAGCGAGATAATTTGTCACGAAGGCCCACACCAGCAACTGCATGACCGGGTAGTAGGCAAAGGACAGTAGCCGTGGCCAAGAGCGACGGATCAGGTAGAAGTGGCGGGCCATCATGGCACTGATGCGCCGGAAACTGCCCCCTGAGCTCCTAGCCGCGCTCATTTGGGCGCCGCCCGTGAAATATCGAGAAAGACGTCATCCAGTGTGCTGCGACCGTATTTCGCGAGCAATACCGAGGGCGCTCCGTGATCCACGATTTCGCCGCGTCGAAGCATGATCACTTCATCGCAAAGCCGCTCTACCTCCGCCATATTGTGTGACGCCAGAAGCATGGCGCAACCGGACTGCGAGCGATATCGCTCCAGCAGCGAACGCATGCGATCGCCGACATCCGGATCCAGCGAAGCAGTCGGCTCGTCCAGTAGCAAAAGTTCCGGGCAGTTAAGCAGCGACTTGGCCAGGCTCACCCTGGTGCGCTGGCCAGCCGAGAGGTTGGCGTAGGGTCGGTCCGCTACCTCGGCGAGGTCCAACTCGCCGATCAACTCGGCAATTCTCCCGGCAGCGTCGGCGACACCATAGAGCCCGGCGAACACACGCAAATTCTCTGTCACCGACAAGCGCTTTGGCAGGTCAACGTAGGGGGAGGTGAAGTTAATTCGAGGCAGGATGTCATAACGCCGACCGGGTAACGGCAGACCCAGCAGCTCAATCGACCCTGAGGACGGCGTCAGCACCCCGAGAAGCATGGACAACGTCGTCGTCTTGCCGGCGCCGTTGCCGCCAAGCAGCGCCACCGTCTGCCCGCGAGCCACAGAGAATGAGATCCCGCGTAC
>Ga0116193_1003894_pt1 | contig 10598 bp, 8 predicted proteins | sample AD_UKC115_MetaG_FD_89892 | JGI IMG/M metagenome (GOLD analysis project Ga0116193, IMG submission 89892) | Active sludge microbial communities of municipal wastewater-treating anaerobic digesters from Hong Kong - AD_UKC115_MetaG | ecosystem: Engineered > Bioreactor > Anaerobic > Digestate | place...
ACTGATTTCAGCACCCGCATAATCGAGCAAAACTTTTGCAAGCAGCTTGCCTCTCTCAATCGCTTTCACAATGCAGCCGAATTTATTTTGAACGCTTATTTGTCCATGAAAATCTTTGGCAATAATCACCTCAGTTTCTTTAAACAGCATACTTACCTCACCCCCTTCAAATAAGAAAGCGGACGCCGGCGAATCGATAACGATGGCAGAAACAAGATCGCTTGGTTTTATCGTTGGCCGTATTCTGACCAGTGATAAATTACCTTCCGTGGCTATTGCTGCAATCGTTCCTGCAAGTGTATTCATGCAATGTTTGTAAGGATAAATGTATTTGAAAAAAAATTTCTCTTCCCATTTTTAATTTGTTGATCACTGAAAATTTTTGGTCCATACTTTTGTTCTTTGTGCAGCTGCCGTTGCGTCGCACTCTTGTGCATTGATAGCTTACGCAGCAATAAAAATACGTCAGGCTTTTTTGCCGATCTGTGTTGCAGGCGCACAAGAGTGCGACGCAAGAAAAGTTTATGAAAGTTTAAAAGCCTGGCCAATGACATTTATTATCACAAAATCTTTGCACAAATACGTATAGATAAAATTAACTTTATAAAGAACAATAATAAAACCTATGGCAAACGACACGAAAGACCCCTATGTAAAAGTTGAGCGGGAGCATGGCATTGCAACGATATCTTTTTTTCACCCACAAAGCAATTCGTTGCCCGCCGGTATTCTTGAAGAGTTGGCGCACGAAATACATACTGAAGGACTAAACCCTGCATCAAAACTGATTGTACTTCGCTCTTCGGGCGAGAAAGCTTTTTGTGCGGGTGCATCGTTCGATGAACTTGCCGCAATAGAAAACGAAGCGGAAGGTTTAAGGTTTTTCAGCGGTTTTGCAAATGTGATCAACGCCATGCGGAAGACACCAAAATTTGTTATTGCACGTATACACGGAAAGTGCATTGGCGGCGGCGTTGGCCTTGCAGCTGCTGCGGATTACGCTATAGCGGCAGAAGGCGCCGATATTAAACTTAGTGAACTCGCAGTGGGCATCGGCCCCTTTGTTGTTGGCCCCGCCGTAGAAAGAAAAATCGGCAGCTCAGCTTTCTCTCAACTATCGATAGACGCATCTATGTGGCGGCCTGCTGACTGGGCGAGAAGAAAAGGTTTATACGCAGAATTACACAGCGATACAGAAGGCATGGATGATAGTATAGCAAGACTATCCACCTCCTTATCAAACACTAACCCCGATGCAATGCGGGAATTGAAAAAAGTTTTATGGCATGGCACCGAACATTGGGATGAATTGCTGAAAGAACGTGCAGCTATCAGCGGCAGACTTGTGCTGAGCAGTTATACAAAGGAATTTATCGCCAGGTTTAAAGACAAAGCAAAAGTGTCTTAATCATAACCCTCACTTATAGAAACACTCATGGATTCGATTTTGTTCATAAAAAGATGAAAGAGTATAGTGTTGCCTGAATTATCACCAAATAAAAAAATTGTTGTTCTTGTTTTACTCCTAACCGTATAATCATTCTCGTAATCTGGAACAATCCAGATCGTATAGCCTTCGTAAGTGTTAATGATCTTGAGTTTGTCATCCCCGATTGTAATACCTGATTTGGTTTTTAAAGATGAATCAGATGAACTCACCTCCCGTAGGGTGACATCATATTTTTTTTCATCGGCATAATCGCGACTGAATACGAGTTTAAAGTTGATGCCATTAATGCGTGTGGCGATTGTATCGAAATTCCAGTCGTCTTTTAGAATGTTATTCAATTTAAGAGGCGCTCCCGCAAGCTTTTCAACATCAACGAGCTTCATGCCTATTTTTAAGTTACCAATGCCATTCATGGTTACGCCAACGCTGGTCTGCGATTTGGTGTGAAGCGAAATACAAAGCAAGAAAAGAAAGGAAAAAAGTTTCATCTTTATTCGACTAGATTTATTGTTTGAATGATCAACAGTTTTAACAAAGATAATTTTATTTACTACTGCGACTTGCTTGCAGAACGGGATAGCGACCTAAAGCAAATCATTACCCACCATGGCTATCCTCCATTCTGGAGCAGAAGTGCAGAATTCGCAACCTTGGTTTATATCATCCTCGAGCAACAGGTTTCGCTTGCTTCTGCAAAAGCTGCTTACTTAAAACTGGAAGCTGCTCTTGGAAACATAACCCCTGAAAAAGTGTTGCAGCTAAGTGATGATGAAATGAAAGCATGCTATTTCAGCAGGCAGAAAATAATTTATGCAAGGCATCTTGCGCAAACAATCAGTCAAAATGAATTATCGCTTTATCATTTAGAAAGCCTGCCTGATGAAGATGTTGGCGTTTCACTAAAAAAAATAAAGGGAATCGGCAGCTGGACCGTTGATGTTTATTTAATGATGGCGCTGCATCGCAGCGACTGCTTTCCAACCGGGGACATTGCTTTAATCAAAAGTATAAAAGAAGTAAAAGCGTTGCCTGCAGGTGTATCCAAAGACGAGATATTGCTGGTAGCTGAAGCATGGCGCCCATACAGAACCATCGCTGCTTATTTATTGTGGCATGCTTACCTGAGCAAACGAAAAAAGGCCTGATGAATAAGGTTATGCTGTACAAGTGAGTGACACAACGAAGCTGAGTAAGTTTACACAGCCGGCTTTATAATGTTATCTCAATAATCCGCCGGCCCATTGTGTGGCATAATATGCTTTCTGGTACTTAATGCGTAGCTCTACTAATTTCTGAGCGGTTTCAATCAATTTATTTTCACGGCTGTTAACCAAAAACAAGGAAGATTCGCCATTTTGAAATTTAAAATCTTCCTGTCGCAGCAAGGAGGTATAATTCGCAAACATCGATAACATGATTTTTAGCTGTGCCTGCATTTGTATAAATTGGTTATAATAAGAACGTATTTTATTTTCTACTTCCCAACGCTTGGCGGAAAGTGCATAATTCGTTTCCTCGATTTTTAGTTTGGCCTGCTTGTAATCGCCGCGCCCTTCGCGCAAAAACAATGGCACTTTTACATCGATACCCCATTTATAGTTGTTTTCGAGAAATGCGCCATCCACACCTTTAAAAACATTATAGCCTTTATTGAGCAAATTTGCTTTTGCATTTACCACTGGCAACAGGCTCTGAAATTTTAGTTTGCGTTCAACAGCCAGCGCGTCAAGTTTGTAAGAATAACTCTTCAATGCCGGGTTTTGATCGGATGCGGTTCTTATCAATTGATCAAGTTGCGGCGCTTGTTGTTCCATTGCAAATTGCAAGGTGTCGGGAACGAACGTGGACGGCAAGTCGTAAGCGCTATCGTTATCCTGCCACAGATAATTCGAAAGATCGATCGCAGCATCATTCAGCTTCATTTTCGCATCTGACTGCAGCATCATAAAGCTCTGTACCTGCGTTAATGCTTCAAGCGTATCCATGGCGGCGCGATCGCCATTCTCGTAGGCAATCTTCACAAGCCGGTAACGTTCTGCCGATGCCTGCAAATATTTTGTGTATAACGAATACAAACTGTATGTTCCCGCCCATTGCCAGTAGGCGGCGTACGCTTCAAACAAAAGATCGTTCATTGCATTCAGGCGATCCTGCTCGCTTTGATTTATCATAATTTTTGCCTGCTGCAATGCAGCCCTGCGCTTGTCCATTACAAGCCCTTTTGCCAAAGGCATTTCAACGCCCAAATAACTTGATTGCCCTTTGGTAACCTCAGGATTTAAATAGTTGCCACCATTGTTTTCAAGACCAGCCTTTACATTCAACCCGATCCATGTCGGAATTTTTAGTTCAGGGTTTGTATAGAAGTAGTAGTTTTTCCCATCAAAAGTTTTACGCGATGCATCGAGCGTTAATGCCGGATCAAAATCGCCACGTGATGAAAGCAATGCATTTGCGGCTCTTTCCACCATAATGTTCGATTGCTTTGCAACCGGGTGATACAGTTTTACCTGTTGAATAAAAGCATCTGCAGTAAAAAGCTCCTGGGCATTTACCCGCAATGCTGCAAAACAAATTAAGATGAGTAATATTTTCTTCATTGCATTTACCCAGGATAATTTTTATTTTTTTGAGCCTGGCTTTTTTACTCTATTGAACTGTTGTTGCGTCGCACTCTTGTACTTCCTGTTTACGAGGCAGCATTATTTTTTTGCAGCGGCATCTTTGGACGGCTGATAATAATCTGGCGGAAATCCATTGATGTTGCGCCACAATTCGTACCACACCGGAACGTCTTTGAGCAAAGCAATACCGCTTGCTGCTCCGCCAAGCCGTAATTGTTTCGGCCAAGGCTTATAGGTAGTATCTTCCTGTACCAGCACACGAAACTTACCATCGGCGCTTGTATTATTTTCCACCGCGGTAACAACACCTGCAAATGTTCCGTACGAAGCTTCAGGCCAGCCTGTGAAAACGATGGCTGGGAAACCATCAAAAACAAAACGCACTTTTTGGCCTTTGTTCATCAATGGCTGATCAACAGGGTCTATATACATTTCCACCGCGTAATCAAATTGGTCTGGTATAATCTCAACAATCAGATCTCCGTCTTTTAGAATCTCCCCGATACCTGCTTTCTTCGCCTGCACTATTTGCCCGCTTTGCGGTGCCAACACATAATAGAGTTGGTTGCGCATGTCGTAGCTGGCATAAATATTTTTTAGTTTGGCAATATCAGCTTCGGTGGTCGCTACGCTGGAAAGCGATGAAAATTTGTCCCCCTCAGTCTTTGATATTTTGTCGGTATAATCCTGTATGGTACTGTTTTTCTCTAAGCCTATATTCAGCATTTCCTGTTTCGACTGCAGCAATTTATTTTCCGCACTTAATTTTTTCGCCATTGCATTTTGATAACTCACTTTTCTTTTTTCAAAATCCACTAACGACATAACGCCGCTGTCGAGCATAATCTTTGCTGCGTCAATTTGCCTTTTGGAGACGGTCAATTCATTTATAACCGCGGCAAGATCCATACTATCAGTTTGCAGCTTTAAAGCTTGCTGTTTTTGTTTTATATCAAGTTGGTTTAGTTTAAGGTCGCGGCCCTGTTTTAACGCGCTTGTTTGGGTTTCAGCAGTTGCTGCTTTATTCTTATAGCCTTCAGCAGAAAGCGATTTTGCATTAAGCTGATCTTGTGTGCGCTGCAGCAAATCAGGATCCATATAATCGACCTTAACTTCGCCCAGTTGCAAAATCGTATCGCCTTTTTTCACAATATCACCTTCCTTTATATACCATTTAACCACCTTACCGGCAATAACATTGTTAACCTCCTGCGGTCGCTGCTCAGGCCGTAGCGTAGTTACTTTTCCTTTAGCTTTTATATTTTGTGTCCACGGAAGAAACAATGCAAGTATAAGTGTAACAAGTATCGCTATCAGCCATTTTTTAACTGAATTATTTTTATGCACACGGTAAATCGAATTGAAAGAATTATAAGGAGGCATTCCCCCGGATCCGTCGATTCTGCTATGTATAAAGTCAGTCATTGATACTTTGAATTTTTCGCTTGGGTTTTATGAAACAATCTTTCCTTCATTAATGTGAAGTGCCCGGTCAGCCACCTTTGCAAACTCCGGGTTGCTGGTTGTAAAAACGATAGTTGCATTAATATCTGTTTTGATGAAATTCTGTATTGCCGGAATATTTGCTTTATCAATAAAACTGTCGGGCTCTTCCAGCAATAACAACCGGTGTCTGCCAAGCAGTGCACGCATCAACAAAATGGTTTGCACGATTTTTTTAGGCTGCCGTTTACCAGCGGGATCGAGCATGGTATCGAAACCTTCTTTTAGTGACAGAATATAGCCATACAGGCCGGTAACTTTTGAAAGATGAAAGATTTCCTCATCGGAGATATTGTCATTTCCCATTGTTATATTATCCTGCACGGTGCCATGAAAAATGTCCTGGCTGCTCAGCATGATACCTGTTTGCGATCGCAGCGAACGAAGGTCATAGTTAATGATTGGAACCTGGTCTATCAGTATATTTCCCTCAAAGTCTGTAAATGCACCGGTAAACATTCTTAGTATGGTTGTTTTACCCGAACCTGATTTGCCAAGCAGCGCAATGTGTTCCCCGGCCTTTACACTTAATGAAAAATCATTCAGCACTTTCACGCCGTCGGAATAACTAAACTGCACATTAATAAGTTCCAGGGACACTCCTTTATTCAACGGTGGCAATACTGCAGAGCCATTTTTTTCTATTTCGCTGTTAACTACCTTGCCGAGTTTTTCCAGCGCGGTAAGCACATCGTATATATTGTCGAGGCTAACAATAAATTTCTCCACCGATGCGATTGTTAATAATATTACGATCTCCGCCGAAACAAATTGTCCGATATTTAACTGCTGATCAACCAGCAGCAGCGACCCTACTATTAACATGGCAGCAGTAATCACCAGCTTGAATGAAATAAGGCTCCAGTATTGTTTAAGTAAAATCTTAAAATGGCTTGTGCGTGAGTTGAGATAAGCGCTGGTTATTTTATCAGTCTCTGTAAGGTGCAGGGAGGTTCCTTTCGAATATTTAAACGTCTTAACAGTGCGGGCCATTTCTTCGAACCAGGCTGCTGCTTTGTATTTGTAATCACTCTCCGTTAAACTGGTCTCGAGCCCTTTTGCAAACGTGACCTGCAGAATAATGGCCAGAATAATAAACAACAAAATACCAAAAACGATGAATACCGGATGATAAAACGACAAAAGTATCAGTCCGAAAATCATCTGTATCATGGCAGCAGGAATATCCAGTAATAATTTAGCTATTCCTTTCTGCAACGACATGGTATCAAAAAACCTATTTACCAACTCGGGAAGGAAATAATTATCCATCTTCTGGATATTAATTTTTGGAATGCGGTCTGCAAACCCAAATGAATAACGCACAAATATTTTTTGCTGTATCTTTTCAGTAAGCTGCATTTGCCTTACCTGCAACAACCCGTTTACAAACACACCAGCAACAACCAATATAATAAGTACAATAATAGAAGTCGAAACCGATCCCGCCATTACAAAACTTATGATCGTTTGAATGCCAAGTGGTAATGAAAGCGCCACTAATCCGCCAAATGCCGCAAATACATAAATTGCTGATATTTCGCGTCTGTCAAGTACCAATAATTTATACAGTTTTGATAAAGCGCCGCGAAGCGCCATCGCCCCTTTTTCAGCCATTTGATTGCTTTTCGAAGAAAGTTAATCTAAATTTTTTACCGTCCTTTGCATAAATGGAAAAAGCTATTCCCACCCGGGTGCCGGCCAACGCGTGTAGTTACTAAAGATCATCAAATTCATACAATGGATCAATATGCGTTTGGGGCTCCATTTCAAAAACAGGTTTTATTAGTCCATCTTTCAAACCATACACCCAACCATGTATGTGCGGACGTTTTTCGTATTGCCACGCCCTTTGAATAATAGCCGTCTTGGCAAGATTCATTACCTGTTCCTGTACATTTAATTCTGTAAGCCTGTCGGCTCTTTTTTCTTCATCTTCTATAGCGTCGATTTCGGTACGATGAAAACGATATACGTCTTTTATGTTGCGCAGCCACTTATTAATAATGCCAAAATCATGTTTTGTCATCGCCGCTTTAACCCCTCCGCAGCCATAATGCCCGCAGACAATGATATGCCTCACTTTTAAATGGTTAACTGCATAGTCAAGTACACTTAAAAGGTTAAGATCGGTATTCACCACCATATTGGCAATGTTACGATGCACAAATATTTCCCCGGGCTGCGTACCGGTAATTTCGTTTGCGGGTACACGACTGTCGCTACAACCTATCCACAAAAATTCAGGCGTTTGCAAATGCGCCAGGCGGTTAAAGTAATCCGGGTCGTCGTCTACCATTTCTTTTGCCCAGGCTTTGTTCATTAAAAGCAATTTGTCGTAGGAATGCATATGATTAAATTTTAAGAATGGATTTATTAAATACAAATATTCTCTCGGTTTGTTCCATAAAGATATTGCGGCGCAAGAATTTTTTACATTAATAAACGGAGTTTGCTTTTTTGTTCCATGCTCCGGTATTACTATGAAGCATTGTTGCGTCGCACTCTGCTACAACAGAATATAAGTCGGCAAGTTGAGCAAGTTCACCTGCGGACAAACACCTGAAGTGAGTGACACAACAGGCGATGCCATGAAAAGCAAATGCCGGCGACCAAATTCTTACATGGCTTCAGCAAATTGCATGCTGTGGTCTTTGAAAACTTTGTGGCCGGGTTTCCACGCACTTTTTTTCAGTTCAACTTTTATGTTTTTAAGACTTGCATGCTGCTGGAAATCGTTGATCACTTCTATTACATCTTTGTCGATAAAATCAGCACGGGTGGCATCGATCAATACAAAGCTGTTTGGTGGAACTTGTTCCAGCCTTCTTTTTAGTATTGGCTTGTTCAAAAAAGAAACATCTTTTCTAAGCCTTAGCAGGTACTTGTTGTGGTCGTTTACAATAAACACGGCAGATTTAAAATTGCTGCGCATTACAAAAAACAGCCCAACCACAATTCCGATAATAATGCCTACCAGCAAGTCGGTAAAAAGTATGGCGATAATGGTTATCACGAAAGGCAAAAACTGGTCGTACCCTTGTTTGAACAATGCTTTAAAAATCGATGGCTTTGCAAGTTTATACCCGGTATAGATGAGTACCGCGGCGAGTGAAGCCAGCGGAATTAAATTAAGCACTGATGGAATTAGCGCTACACAGAACAGCAATAAAAACCCATGGAGTATCGCCGACATTTTTGTTTTTGCGCCAGCATTTACATTGGCCGATGTTCTTACAATAACCGACGTTATCGGCAACCCGCCGATAAGCCCTGAAAAGATATTCCCCACCCCCTGTGCTTTTAATTCGCGGTTAGTTGGTGTTACTCTTTTATATGGGTCCAATGCATCGGCTGCTTCTATATTCAGCAGTGTTTCGAGGCTCGCTACTATTGCAAGTGTAAGGCCTGTTGTCCATACTTGCGGTAGAGACAGGTATTCAAATTTCGGCAAGCTAAAAAAAGATATAAAATCGCTTATGCTTCCGGGCGAAGGCAGGCTTACGAGCTGTTCCTTTTGCAACAGGAAGGGTATTGTTCCATGAAGACTAAGTGTGTTTATAATAACTGCTACTATAACAACAACCAATGGTGCGGGAACCAGTTTAAAGATCTTCGCTTTTTTCACAAGCACTTTATCCCAGGTAATTTGTATTGTCAGCGAAACGGCTCCTATGATTATTGCCAGTGTAGTAAGCTTGGTGAAGCCGCTAAAAATGCCAGAGAAAGTATTTTCACTGTCGTGTTGCAGAAAGGTTTCGTCGCCTTCAAAATCGGTATCATAACCTACAAGGTGTGGAATCTGTTTAAGTATTAGAATAATGCCGATGGCAGAAAGCATTCCTTTAATAACGCTTGTAGGAACATAGTCGCCGAGAAATCCTGCCCTTGCAAAACCCATGATCAATTGCAAAACACCTGCGATAACTACAGACAAAAGAAAGGCTTCATATACCGGCATTTTGCCTATTCCTACAGCAACAATTGCTGTTAAACCTGCGGCGGGGCCACTTACGCTTAAATTGGAGCCGCTCAGAGAGCCTGTAATAATACCGCCGACGATACCCGCAATAAGACCAGAAAACAACGGGGCGCCGGAACCCAAGGCGATACCAAGACATAACGGCAATGCTACTAAAAATACTACCAGTGCCGCTGGAAAATCTGCAGCAGCATTCCTAAAAAAATTTTTCATGCGTTGAAATTGTATAGTTGAAAAAACGATAAGACAGGCATTGTTCAAATGCCGCCGGGATCTCTTTAATACAAAAAAGCTAACTATACAACGTTTGGAGGAGGTGTATGTATTTCTCCCTGGTGATTGTCGGGTATGGATGAAGCAAAATGGATATAAGCTTCCGATTGCGCTAGCGAACAAAAAAGAAGAACCGAGGAGATATCGCAACTGGTATTTTCAAACTTTAGATCGTCGGCCTTTTCAGTAAAGGAATTGTGGGGCAATTCCTCATTCATAGTATTACTGCCAAGCAAATCGCCAATCTGTTCAACAGGTAAGACCTGAACAGATAAAACAACAAGGCATATAAGTGCTACGATCTTTTTCATTTGTGAGGATTGCAAAGTAAGGGTTGCAACAATGAAAAATAAAATAAGATAAGATATTTAACAAAAAGATGACCGGGCGGGTTTAATAGAAATCATCAAAAATGGCGATCTGCATTAACACGTTCAGTACAGATCGCCATAACTTCTAAAAAATTAAATATTCAATCCACCGCAAACACTCAATACCTGCCCTGTAACATAAGAACCCATATCACTCGCAAGGAATAACGTGGTATTGGCAATTTCCTCTGCCTTACCAAAACGGCCAAGTGGTATACGCTTTAAATAATTTTCTGCTGCGCCGGCTTCGTTCAGATAGTGGGTCATATCGGTTTCAACAAAACCCGGGGCTATGGCATTGCAACGAATATTCCTGCTGCCTAATTCATGTGCTATTGATTGTGTAAATGCAATTATGCCCGCTTTACTTGCCGCATAACTGCTTTGGCCTGCAT
>Ga0116193_1003895_pt1 | contig 10593 bp, 5 predicted proteins | sample AD_UKC115_MetaG_FD_89892 | JGI IMG/M metagenome (GOLD analysis project Ga0116193, IMG submission 89892) | Active sludge microbial communities of municipal wastewater-treating anaerobic digesters from Hong Kong - AD_UKC115_MetaG | ecosystem: Engineered > Bioreactor > Anaerobic > Digestate | place...
AGTTCATTCCAAACAATTCAGCGACTTCAGGAATAGTTAAAGTTCCATTCACCATATTTAAACCTAAAGCAAGATATGGATCATCCGACATTGCTTTGGCGTAGCCTTTATTCGCCAACTTCACTGCATAGGGAAGACTTGCATTGCATAGTGCAAAGGTTGAAGTACGGGCAACAGCACCAGGCATATTCGCGACACAATAATGAACCACACCATCAATCACATAGGTTGGATTATTATGGGTGGTTGGCTGACAGGTTTCAACACATCCACCCTGATCTACAGCCACATCAACAATGACAGAACCTTTTTTCATGAGCTTCAGCATATCCCTGCTCACCAGAACCGGTGCTTTAGCTCCAACAATAAGAACGGCTCCAATTAACAAATCAGCACGCTGTATATAATTACGAACCGTGTGTGAATCTGAATAGCAAGTATTCACATTGGGCGGCATAATATCATCGATGTAGCGAAGCCGATCCACATTGATATCCATGATGGTCACATTAGCACCTAAGCCTGCTGCCATCTTCGCTGCGTTTTTACCAACGCCACCACAGCCCAAAATCACAACTTCTGCAGGAGGAACACCCGGAACGCCGCCTAATAAGACACCACGGCCACCAAATGGACGTTCTAGATGCTTTGCACCTTCCAATACTGCTAACCGCCCAGCGATTTCACTCATGGGGGTTAATAAAGGCAGAGAACGATCTGCCAGCTGTATTGTCTCATAAGCCACAGCAACAATTTTTCTTTCAAGTAGTTTAGTCGTCAATTCCTTATCTGCGGCTAAATGAAAGTATGTAAAAACTACCTGTCCCTCTTTTAAGAAAGGAATTTCCTGAGCTTTAGGTTCTTTCACCTTGATTATCATATCTGCCGCACTATATACTTCCTGGGCTGTATTTATAATCTCAGCCCCAGCTTCAACATATTCCCTATCTTCAATGCCACTTCCCTCTCCCGCAGACTTTTCGACTAAAACACGATGTCCATTTTTGACAAGTGCCTCTGCTCCTGATGGAACCAAGCCAACTCGATATTCCTGTTCTTTTACCTCTTTCGGGACTCCAATTACCATTTGCCACCTCAATAAAATAATAAATTTAATAAAAATTCCGACTTAATAAGTCGAACGGTACCAAATTACACCTTTTCTAATAAAAAAGCAAGATACTCAAATAATGCCAACGACTCACTCCATCCCATTTTCACATGAGCTACAACCACGTTTTTACCACCTTTTCACCACAACTATGCCAGGGGTTAAATATAAAATATTTCAAACATACATAACCTATTTATAATCAATGTTCTATAAACCATTTAAAACTTGACCCAGAGCCCTAAAATCAGTATAATATCTAAGGATAAAAGGAAGGATTTATATCCAGCCTGGAAAGCTGTTTTTGCTCGGGGATTTTTTTAAGACATACAATCTGGGAATCAAATAATTTTGCGCTAATCCTTCAAATTTTATTAATGACAAAAAGGAGATATCCCTTGTCAGAAGAAATGAAAACACCACAGAACTATGATGCATCGAATATTGTTGTTCTCGAAGGTTTAGAAGCGGTCCGAAAACGACCTGCCATGTATATTGGAAGTACGGGTGCCCAAGGTTTACATCACCTGGTCTATGAAGTTGTCGATAATGCTATTGACGAAGCGATGGCCGGGTATTGCACTGATATCAACATCATCGTCCATTACGATAATTCAATTACGGTAATTGATAACGGACGAGGTATTCCTGTTGATGCCCATAAAAACTATAAAAACAAATCTGCATTAGAAGTTGTTATGACAGTTCTCCACGCTGGAGGCAAGTTTGATGGCAAGAGTTACAAAGTATCAGGCGGTCTTCACGGTGTGGGTGTATCCTGCGTTAATGCCCTCTCCGAATGGATGGAAGTCGAAGTCTATCGTGATGGGCAAGTCTATTACCAGAAGTATGAAAGAGGTAAACCTGTTGCAGGTGTCGAATGTATAGGAAAAACAAAAAAACAGGGAACAAAGGTCAAATTCCTTCCAGATGCCGATATATTTGAAGTTAGTGAATATAACGCGGACACTCTGATTAATCGAATTCGTGAGTTAGCATTTCTTAATGCTGGCATAAAAATTCACTTTGAAGATGAGAGAACTCAAAAGAAACATGATTTCCTCTACAAAGGAGGCATTAGTGAGTTCGTTGACTATCTCTCAGAGGGTAAAACAGTCCTCCATCGAACAATTCATTTAAAGAGATCAGCACCTGCCGCTGATGCTTCTATTGAGATTGAATGCGAATTAGCACTTCAATACAATGACGCCTATAGTGAACAGGTATTTACTTATGCAAATAACATTCACACTATTGAAGGTGGCACTCACCTAACCGGCTTTAGAACGGCCTTAACTCGCGCTATTAATGAGTATGGCAACAAAAACAATCTGTTCAAAAAAGATATTTCTTCTCTATCTGGTGATGATGTCCGTGAAGGCTTAATTGCTGTACTATCAATTAAACTTCCTAACCCCCAATTTGAAGGACAAACTAAAGCAAAATTAGGTAATACTGAAGTAAGTGGTCTCGTCAGCTCTATGGTATATGAAGGCCTTTGCACTTTCTTTGAAGAGAATCCCACCACAGCCCGGAGAATCTGCAATAAATCAATTGAAGCAGCAGAAGCTCGCGAAGCAGCACGAAAAGCTAAAGCCCTTACACGTCGAAAAGGAGCATTAGATAGTTCTGGTCTGCCTGGGAAACTAGCTGACTGTTCTGAAAAAGACCCACAATTATGCGAACTTTATATAGTTGAGGGTAACTCTGCAGGTGGTACAGCTAAGATGGGCAGAGACCGCCGTTTTCAGGCTATTCTTCCTTTGCGAGGGAAAATTCTAAATGTTGAAAAAGCTCGATTAGCAAAAATCCTCTCTAATGAAGAAATTGCCACCATGATCAAAGCTCTCGGCACAAATATTGAATCAGACTTTGATTTATCAAAACTTCGTTATCACAAAGTCATGATTATGACCGATGCCGATGTTGATGGTGCTCATATTTGTACATTACTATTGACTTTATTTTATCGCCAGTTCCGGCCTTTAATTGAAAACGGCAATATCTATATCGCACAGCCACCTCTTTACAAAGTTAAACGTGGAAAAAAAGAAATCTATATTGAAAAAGATGAGGAATTAACTCGATTCCTTGTTGACCAAGCTTGCGAAGAAATAACTCTATATCGAGTTGACGGTGAGAATCAGGAATTCAAATTCACAGACACTGCTTTGAAGTCAGTGATGAATGATTTAATGCTCTTAGAAAAACTCGAAAACAATCTGTACCGCAAAGGCATGGACCTTCCTACCTACCTTCAAATGAAAGATATTGATGGACGATTACCCATTTATATGTACGAAGACAGTGGTGCTCGAAAGGCTCTGTACGATGAAAAAGAATACGTCAAACTAATGGAGCAATTTGAGGAACAAGAAGACAATACACAGCAAGAATTAATTACTGATACGTCTTCCAAAATTAACGGAAACGGCAATAGCCATAAGATTCCTAATGTCCAAACATGGGAATTTCCTGAAGCACGTGAAATTGATAAGCTCTTGAAAAAACTGGAAAAATCTGGAATTCCTACATATCCTTACTCCAGAAATGAACAACCTCTTCACAACGAGAAAATCCTCTTCCGCATTGAAGAAGGCAGTAAAAATTATAACCTTTTCGGAACACAGGAAATTCTGACAACGATTAAAGATTTGGGCAAACGGGGAATACAGATAACCCGATATAAAGGTTTAGGTGAAATGAATGCAGATCAATTGTGGGAAACCACAATGAATCCTGAAACACGGACAGTGCTACAAGTAAAACTGGAAGATGCCGCAGAAGCAGAAAATGTATTTTCTGTTTTAATGGGCGACCAAGTAGAACCTCGCCGTAACTTTATTCAAACCCATGCACCCGAAGTACGGAATCTTGATATTTAACTTTTGCCGTATCTTGAAGGAGATAAACATTCATGATAACTGAAAATAAACAGAGGATAGTTCCCGTCTCTATTGAAGAAGAGATGAAGTCCTCCTACTTGGATTACGCAATGAGCGTTATCATCGGGCGAGCATTACCCGATGTCCGAGATGGAATGAAGCCTGTTCATCGCCGCATAATTTATGCCATGCAACAGCAAGGTATGTTCTCCAATAAAGCATATAAAAAATCTGCTGCCATCGTCGGTGAAGTTATGAAAACTTTTCACCCGCATGGAGACTCATCAATTTATGATGCCTTAGTCCGCATGGTACAAGATTTTGCAATCCGATATCCCTTGATTGATGGACAAGGCAATTTTGGTTCACTTGATGATGAACCCGCAGCAATGCGTTACACCGAAGCACGTTTATCTCAAATTGCTGAAGAGTTATTGAAGGATATTGAAAAAGATACTGTAGATTTCATTCCGAATTATGATGAATCTTCTGAAGAGCCTTCTGTACTTCCCTGTAGATTTCCCAATTTACTCGTCAACGGATCCAATGGTATTGCAGTTGGTATGGCAACCAGTATGCCAACTCACAATTTACGAGAAGTATGTAATGCCACAATTGCCCTGATAGATAATCCCGAAATCACCCTCACAGAATTAATGACACATATACCAGGACCAGATTTTCCAACTGGAGGATATATTCTGGGCCGCGAAGGAATCCGTGATGCCTATGCAAAAGGTCGAGGCAAAATCACCATGCGGTCCAAAGCTAGTATTGAAACACTTAAGGGTGGAAAGACTCAAATTGTAATTACCGAAATTCCCTATCAGGTTAAAACAGAAGAGACCGTTAAAAAAATTGCTGAACAACGGAATGAAAAACGCATAGATGGAATAGTTGATATTCGGGATGAATCCGACCGACAAGGTACACGTATCGTCGTTGAACTACGGCGTGATGTTATTGCAAAAGTCGTTCTAAATCAATTATTCAAACATACAGATCTTCAAACAACATTCAGCATTATTAATCTTGCCATTGTAGATGGGTCTCCCCGATATTTACCAATTATAAAAATCATTGAAGAGTTCATTTCACACCGTAAAACAGTCGTCATTCGCAGAACAAAATTTGACTTGGAAAAAGCAAAAGCCCGAGCCCATATTTTGGAAGGTTTAATAATAGCGCTTGATAATCTGGATGCCGTCATTAAGTTAATTCGTAATAGTGCGTCACCTGATAAAGCAAAAGAAGGATTAATTGCTAAGTTCGGTTTATCAGAGAAACAAACAGATGCTATTTTAGCCATGCGCCTCCATCAATTGACAGGACTGGAAAGAGATAAGATTGAAACAGAATTTAAGGAAGTCATGATAACAATTGATTACCTTAATTCAATTCTGAGAAACCCTCAGATGGTCTTAGATATTATCAAGTCAGAGTTAGCTGAAATTCGCGATAAATATGGTGATAACCGGCGTACTGAAATTATCAATGCTGAAGGCGAAATCAACATTGAAGATATGATTGCCGACCAGAGCATGGTCGTCACTATCACTCATACTGGATATATCAAGAGAACTAATCCTAGCGCTTATAGAGCTCAAAAACGGGGTGGCGTAGGTACTCGTGGTATAGAGACTAAAGAAGATGACTTCGTGGAAAATCTATTTATTGCCTCAACCCATGATTATATGCTGTTCTTTACTGATAAAGGCCGGGTATACTGGTTAAAGGTATATGAAATTCCAGAAGGAAGTCGAACTTCAAAAGGTAAAGCTATTGTAAATCTTCTCGAAATGCGTCCTGATGAAAAGATTGCAGCTGTATTCTCTGTCCGTGAGTTTGTGGCAGATAAATACATCCTTTTGGTTACCAAAAACGGTACGATTAAGAAGACTGAGTTATCAGAATTTGGCAAACGTTCTCAGGGAGGCATTATAGCCATCACCCTTGATGAAGGAGATATCGTCGTTTCAGCCAAGATATCTGATGGAAACCAGGATATTGTCTTAGCAACACGTAAAGGAAAAGCTATCAGATTCCCTGAATCAGATGTTCGTTCCATGGGACGACCTGCTGGTGGTGTTCGTGGAATCAAACTGAAAGCTGGCGACAGTGTTGTGGGTATGGAAGCTGTAACCGAGGAATCCTACCTTTTGACGGCAACAGAAAACGGCTTCGGTAAACGCACGAAGATTGATGCTTATTCCCCCCACCACCGTGGAGGCCAAGGTGTCATAAATATCATTGCCAATGAACGTAATGGTGAGGTTGTTGATATCCGTCAGGTCACAGATGACAATTACCTAATGATGATCACTGTGAATGGTACAACAATTAAGTGCCCGGTGAAGGGTATCAGCGCTGTCTCCCGCAACACACAGGGAGTCAGACTTATCAACCTTAATGAAAATGACAAATTGGTCTGTGTTGCCCGGCTGGCAGATGGCATGGATGATGCAGATGAAGATGATCCTTCAATTGAAGCAAGTGATTCAGAAGTCATTCCTGATGAAAAAGATGATTCTGAATCATAATTGGTAAAATTTTAAAAGCCGGGAGTTAATCTCCCGGCTTTTTTTATGAATAATTCTTGACGGCAAACAGCCTTCATATTAAAGTAAAAAATGATTATCCTTCTGTAGTTTGGACACTTCTATGAAAAAAGTAATAGCGATGATTTTAGCAGGTGGTCAAAGTCATCCTCTCAGTATTCTCGAGAGGACACGAACCACCACATCAATTCCATTCGGCGGCAAATACCGTCTGATAGATTTTACTCTGAGTAATTTAGTAAATTCAGAGATTTATACGGTAGGAATACTGGCGCAATATACACCTTATTCTTTAATGGACCATATTGGAATTGGAAAAGCCTGGGACCTGGACCGGCAAAATGGTGGGCTTCACATTTTGCAACCTTTTTTGAGTAATTCAGATACTGGGTGGTACCGTGGAACTGCAGATGCCATATTTCAAAACCAGGATTTTATTCTTAAACATAATCCCAAATACACTTTAATATTATCTGGTGACCAGGTTTACAAGATGGATTACCGGAAATTATTGCAATATCACATTGATAAAAAAGCTCCTGTTACCATGGCCGTCACTCGAGTTGCAAAGCAATATGCGCAACAAAGCGGCGTAGTCAATGTATCTGAGTATGGGAAAATCACTCACCTGGATGAAAAACCAAAGAATCCCACCAGTGACTTAGTAAATATGGGGATATATCTTTTTGATACGGAAGTGCTCCTCTATAAGCTCCAAAGAATTGGCCGAGACAACCGCTTTGATATTCTTTACCATCTGCTCATGGAAATGATAGATATGCAGGAAGTCTATGCCTATGAATATGAAGGGTATTGGCGTGATATTGGCAATCTTTCAGATTACTGGCGAACCAGTATGGATTTAATTGATCACCAGGAACGCCTCATTCTGCATGACAAAGAGTGGGTAATCCATACAGCGACAGAACGCAGACCTCCCGTAAGATTTGGAAAATCGGCACGCGTCATTGATTCAATGATTGCCAACGGTTGTAACATTCAAGGATACGTTGAACATAGTATTTTATTTCCAGGCGTACATGTTGGGAAAGGAAGCCGCATCATCAATTCCATTGTTATGCAACGAACACACATCAATGATCATGTATGTATGATTGGAACGATTGTAGATAAAGATGTGCAAATTGGCCGAGACACATGTTTAGGCATGGAATACCCACAAATCAACGATGACAACATACCCCTTAGTATAGATAATTACCTTACTGTTGTTGGAAAAGGCGCGCAAATCCCCGCCTCTATGAGTATTGGTAAGAATTGTTTAATAGACGCTTTTACTCGTGAATCTGATTTTACCAGTACATCAATTCCAGATGGGACTATCCTGTCTCGAAATGGAGGGGTGGCGCTATGAACTACACTATGGCAGTCATCCTGGCAGGTGGTCAGGGTCAACGACTCAATATTCTTTCTGAATGGCGGGCAAAACCAGCCGTACCCTTCGGTGGAAAATATCGTTTAATAGATTTCACTTTAAGCAATTGTGTTAATTCTGGAATCAGTAGAGTCGCAATGTTGACTCAATATCGCCCCCGTTCATTACAAGAGCATCTGGAAATTGGCCGACCTTGGGATTTGGATCGTATTAATGGTGGTTTATCAATTCTCCAGCCCGCATTAGGATTAGGATTACGGGCAGACTGGTATTGTGGTACAGCAGATGCAGTATATCAGAATTTAGGACGAATTAGAGGAAAACGAATTTCCGAGGTCTTAATACTATCCGGTGACCACATCTACAAGATGGACTACAGCTTAATGATGGACTTCCATAGGACCCACAATGCAGATTTAACTATTGCAGTAATGCCCGTGGATCCTAAAGAAGCATCTCGCTTTGGAATATTACAGTTAAATGATGAACGGCGTATTATTGATTTTGAAGAAAAACCTCATCATCCAAAGTCCAACCTTGCCAGCATGGGGATTTATATTTTCAAATATGAAATTCTGGAACAGATGTTATTGGAAGATGCCGCCAATCCCGATAGTGTGCATGATTTTGGGAAAAATATCATTCCTGCCATCATCAAGAATTATCGGACTTTTGGCTATGAATTCAGTGGATATTGGAGAGATGTTGGAACCGTAGCTTCTTACTATGATTCCAATATGGACATGTTAGAAGACCCTCCTTTATTTGATTTAGACGACCCGGAATGGCCAATACATACAAAGAATGAAGAACGTCCGCCGGTACAAATTAGCCATGATACAAAAATAATTAATTCACTGGTTGCAAATGGTTGTGTCGTACACGGTTATGTTGAACACTCGATTTTATTCCCCGGTGTACTGGTTGAAAGTGATGCTATTATCCGCGATTCTATTATTTTCCCAGATACAGTCATTCATTCTGGAAGCCGGATTGAAAGAACAATTATTGATAAGAGCGTAATTATCGGCAGCCATACCCGTATTGGACGAGCAAAAGATACAAGCATCCCCAATGAAGGAATTACGCTAATCGGTAAAAATACCCGGATTCCAGAACATATGGAAATTGGAGGGGGATGCATTATTGACGTCGGATTAACACCCGAAGATTTTGTGTCTCGATCAATACCAGACAGTCAGGTGTTTAAAAAGAAAAAACACTGACCCTCAATGAGTTAAAAGTAAACGCCGTCTCGGTACTCACCGATGACGGCTTTTTATTTTGATTCATATTGCATGATAAAATTACACCATATGCCAATAATCCAAGTCAAAAATCTAAACAAAAAATTCAAGGTACAAAAGAAAGACCCAGGACTCTGGAACTCTGTAAAAGCTTTAGTGCATCCTATCTATACAGAAGTAAAAGCTGTAAAGGATGTTTCCTTTTCCATTGATGAGGGTGAATTAGTAGGATTTCTGGGACCCAATGGTGCCGGAAAAACAACAACACTAAAGATGCTCTCGGGGTTAATTTATCCAGATTCAGGTAAAGCACAAGTATTAGACTATATTCCTTGGAAACGAGACGATGCTTATCGCCGCAAGTTTTCATTGGTAATGGGTCAAAAATACCAGCTGTGGTGGGATCTTCCCGCCATGGAATCATTGCTGTTAAATAAAGAAATCTATGGTGTCAGCCAAAAACATTTTGATGAAATCATCGGGGAATTAACGGTTCTGCTCGATGTAACAGAAAAACTCCATATCCCAGTCCGAGAATTATCCCTTGGGGAACGGATGAAAATGGAACTCATCGCCGCCCTGCTATTTTCCCCAAAAGTAATTTTTCTGGATGAGCCTACCATCGGACTAGATGTCGTATCCCAGAAAAAGGTTAGAGATTTCCTGCGTTATTACAATGAAAAAAGCAAAGCCACTATATTATTAACTTCCCATTATATGAGTGATATCGAAGCTCTTTGTAAAAGAGTCATCATTATTGACCATGGGCGAATCTTGTATGATGGTGATTTAGAAGGAATTATTACCCGGTTTGCTGATTTCAAAATTATATCAGTAACCACCGAAAATTCATTAAATCCTGAACAACTGACCGGTTACGGTGAGTTAGTCGAAGTCGTAAATAATAAAGCTATTTTCAAAACAGCCCGAAAAGATGCACCCGAAATTTGTGCTCGATTATTAAGTGACTTGGTGGTTAATGACTTAAATATTGAAGAAATACCCATTGAAGATGTTATCAGGGATATTTTTGGAAAACAGGAAGTTCTGTGAATCTTGCATTGAGAAAATATAACCGAATTTTCATGGCGGGTATTCAAACTCACCTGATTTATCGGATCAATTATTTTATTTTGTCGTTTGCCCAATTATGTCCTATTGTCACCGTATTGATGGTTTGGTTTGCCATCTTTGATTCTTCGAGTCAGACAGCCATCAAGGGATATACAATGCCCCGGATTGTCACCTATTATCTGGTATCCACCCTGGTTGGGAAAGTCATGAGTCTCTGGTTTCTGGATTATGAAATAGCCTCTGACATCAGAAATGGGCAAATCAACCGTTTTTTACTTAGGCCTGTGGATTATTTATGGTACCAGTGGTCAATGGTACTTTC
>Ga0116193_1003897_pt1 | contig 10592 bp, 11 predicted proteins | sample AD_UKC115_MetaG_FD_89892 | JGI IMG/M metagenome (GOLD analysis project Ga0116193, IMG submission 89892) | Active sludge microbial communities of municipal wastewater-treating anaerobic digesters from Hong Kong - AD_UKC115_MetaG | ecosystem: Engineered > Bioreactor > Anaerobic > Digestate...
AAGAGTGGGAGTAAGAGTAAGAGGGCTTGGATGGGATGGGCGGTGATACGGTTTCCGTCGGTTTGACACCCATTTCGGCCGGTCGGTATACTGGGGGCATCCGATACAAGGGGGACATCGACATGAGCATTTCCGCTACCGAACACATCGATCCGCGCGCTCCGCTGGTTATCGCACATAGAGGCGCGTCAGGCTACGCACCCGAGAACACCATCGCGGCGTTCAAGCTGGCGGTCGAGATGGGCTTCGACATGATCGAGAACGACGTCCACAGGACCAAAGACGGCGTGATCGTCGTGTCGCATGACAAGTCGCTCGACCGCTGCACGAACGGCGAGGGCCTCATCGCCGAGTTGACGCTCGGCGAGATCCAGTCCGTCGACGCGGGCGCCAAGTTTCCCGACAAGTACTCCGGCGAGAAGATCCCCACCCTTGAGGAGGCGCTCGCCTCGCTCCCCGACAATGCGGGTTTCTGCATCGAACTGAAGGTGCCCGGCATCGCAGAGGAAGTCGTCCGCATGGTAGAGAAGGCGGGACAGGTTGACCGGACCGTGATCTTCGCTTTCGACGGGACTAACGGCCCGATCGTCAAGGCGGCGAACCCGCTGCTCCCGTTCCTGCACCTCGTGAGCGTGCGCCCGGAGGAGAGGCTCGACCGGGTCGCCGGGGTGGTGGAGAACGCGCTCATGTTCCATGCCGACATCATCGGCGTGAACCACGACGGCTGCAGCCCTGAGCTGGTGAAGGCCGCGAAGCGACGCGGCGTCAGCGTGTGGGTATGGACGGTCGATGAGTTCGAGCGGGCGAAGGAATGCGTGCTGATGGGCGTTGACGGCATCATCAGCAACAAGCCGGACGTCGCCCGCGCGGCGGTCGACGCGGTGTTTGGGGAGTAGGTGTCGGGTGCTGGGCGTAAGACGTTGGGTGTCGGGTGTCAGGCGTTGGGCGTTGGGGGCCGGGAGCCCGCGGGTCCTGAGCGCGCCTTCTGAGGCGCGTATCGAAGGACGGTCGGGGCTGGCCAAGGGCACGGTGGAACAAGACCGCCCCTCGATACATGCCGTCATTCACCGGCACGCTCGGGGCTGCCGGCTGCTGTTGCTTGCCATTCCACTACTACTTGCCGTTCCCGCGCTCGCGGCGGCAGACACCCCGTCGTGGCCGGTCGAGATACGCGGGGTGTGGATGGACCGCAACTCGATCCCGAAGACCGAGGCGGGCGTGCGGGAGATGATCCGGTCGTATGCGAAAGCCGGCGTCAATCTCGCGCATCCTGAAGTGATCTTCAACGGCTATGCGTCCTACAAGAGCGATGTCCTGCCGCAGAAGGACCTCTATCCCGGCATCGACATGCTGGCCATCCTGATAGACGAGTCCCACAAGCACGGGATCGAGGTTCATCCCTGGGTGTGGGTCTTCCGCACCGGCAACGTGAACGACAAAGGCGGGATCCTGACCGCTCACCCCGACTGGGCGATGCTCGACAAAGCGGGAAACGAGCTGACGGAGAACGAGAGCTATTGGCTCTCCCCGTGTGTGATGGGAGTCCGCCGGACTCTGTTGAGCGCGTACCTCGAGCTGGCGAGGAAGTACAAGATCGACGGCCTTCAGCTCGACTACGTGCGGTATCCCAGTCCGGCGCACGACTACAATGCCCTTTGCCGAGCGAAGTACCTCGCCGAGCGCGGGATCCATCCCATCAACATCGAGCCGTTCACCAAGGAGTCGGTCGACTGGCATCTCTGGCGCGAGGAGCAGATCAACACGTTCGTGGCGCAGGTCGCGTCGGAAGTGCGCAAGGCGAGGCCGGGGATCAAGATCACGGCGGCGGTGGCATCGTTCCCGGACCAGGCGCGGATGAACTACCTCCAGAACTGGCAGCACTGGGCGGCGAACAAGTGGGTCGATTACCTTGCGCCGATGGACTACACGGCGAACAACGAGAACTTCCGCAACCGCGTGACCGACTCGTCGCTCAAGCTCAGGAACACCACGCTTCTCGCCCCCGGGATCGGCATCTACACCCAGAAGGGCGTGCAGACCATGATCGATCAGATCGGGATCGCGCGGGACGTCCCGGTCAACGGCTCGACGATCTTCGCCACGGCGTACTTCACTCCGGAGCACATGCGCGCGCTTCGGGAGGGGCCGTGGAGGAAGAAGGCCGAGCTTCCCTTCCGCCAGCCGGTCGAGAAGGCGCGGAAGCTCGTGGAGCACACCGAGAACAAGCTCTTGAGCGCGCGCACGCCTGAGGAGCTTGCCCATGCCACGAACGAGCTTGGGGCGGCCCGGAACATCCTGCGGTACACGACTTACATGATGCAGGACATCGGCTATGTGGGGCCGACCCGACCGCCGATCAACGTGCCCGACGTGATCGTTCCGATCCCCGAACTGACGATCCCGCTAGTCACCACCGCCCCGACGATCGACGGCAAGCTCGATGAACCTGTCTGGCAGAACGCGGCGAGCATCAGCCTGGAATACTCCCCCAGTGGGGACGCGGCCGCCCAGCCCACGGAGGTTCGGATCGCGTACGACTCGCAGAATCTCTACGTGGCGTATCGATGCGTCGATCCCAGGGCTGAAAGGATTACGGCCCAGATCACGGAGCGTGACGGGCCCGTGTTCTACGAGGACTCCGTCGAGATGTTCGTGAATATAGACCCGAAGCAGGAAAGCTACTACCTGTTCGCAACGAACGCCCTCGGGACGAAGTACGAGGCGCTGATATACGATGTGAAGTTCAACCCGGAGTGGCAGGTTGCCGCGAGCGTGGGGAGAGATAGCTGCGTGGCAGAGATGGCGATCCCGTTCTCGGCGTTCGGCATCGGAACGCCGACCGCCGGCGCTGAGTGGAGAGCGAACTTCTGCCGCAACCGGGCCGCGAGCACCTCGGGATCGGAATCGCAGAACATGTGCTGGTCGCCGACCTACGGCTCGTTCCACACGCCGATTCGTTTTGGGAGGATCATCTTCTCCGGAGAGGTTAGTAAATGACAGATCCGCAATCCACAATCCGCAGTCCGCACTCGCTGAAGGTTTCCGCTCCCGGGCGCATCTGCCTCTTCGGGGAGCATCAGGATTTCCTCGGGCTGCCCGTCGTAGCGGCGGCGATCAACCTCCGCTTCTACATCGAGGGCACCCCGCGCAATGACTCGCTCATCGAGATCGACATGCCGGACATCGGCGCGCATGAGAGCATCGATCTCTCGGGCGAACTGATCTACACGATCAAGCGCGACTACCTGCGCTCGTGCATCAACGTCCTGCGCCGGACCGGGTGGCAGATGACCCACGGCTGGGACTGCACCTATCACAGCACGATCCCGATCAACGCAGGGGTCTCCAGCTCCTCGGCGATGATCGTGACCTGGCTGAGATTCCTGGAGGAGGCTGTGAACCCCTCCCCGGCCCTCCCCGCTGCGGGGAGGGGGCGACATCTCACTCCTAGTGGCGGGGAATCCGCCCACGTGCTCCCTCCCCGTGGCGGGGAGGGCTGGGGAGGGGTTTCCTCTCCCGAAGACCTCGCACGTCTCGCGCACCAGGCGGAGGTAGTGGAGTTCGGCGAGCCGGGCGGGATGATGGACCACTTCGCGGCGGCGCTCGGCGGGTTCATCTACGTCGACTGCCGACCGCCCTTCAAAGCCGAGCACCTGCCGATCAAGCTCGACGGCTTCGTTCTCGGCGACTCGCTCGAGAAGAAGGACACGCTCGGCACGCTCGGCGGCTCTCGGAACGACGTTCACGTCGGCCTGGAGTTCCTGGCGAAGGCGTACCCCGGATTCGATCTCCACACCACCCCGAAGGAAGAGGTCTGGGATCTCCTCGACCGCACGACGGAGAACGTCCGGCGGAAGGTCCGGGCGAACCTGATCAACCGCGACATCACCGTCCGGGCGATGGAGATGTTCCGCTCGGGCAGCGTGAACCCGCCGGAACTCGGATGCCTGCTATACAAGCACCACCAGCAGCTCCGAGACGGGATCGGCGTCTCGACTCCGAAGATCGACGCGATGCTGGAAGCCGCGATGGAGGCCGGCGCGCTCGGCGGCAAGATCAACGGCTCGGGCGGCGGAGGGTGCATGTTTGTCTACGCTCCCGGTCGGGAAGATGAAGCCGCGGAGGCGTTGGAGCGCGCGGGCGGGAAGGCGTACAAGCTGACGATCGACACCGGCGCGAGGGTCGACGAATGAAGGCCGTCGTAGTCGCCGCCGGACGCGGGACGCGCATGATGCCGCTCACCGCCGACACGCCGAAGCCGCTGCTCCCGCTGCACGGACGCCCGATCCTGGAGCATATCCTGCTCGGGCTGAGGGATGCGGGCATCGCGGACGTGCTGATCGTCGTGAAGTACCTGGCGGAGAGGATCGAGGCGTACTTCGGCGACGGGTCGGGGCTCGGCATGCGCATATCGTACGTCGAGCAGACCGGTCCGATGGGCACCGGGAGCGCGCTTCTCTCGGCGGAGTCGTGGGTCGGCGACGAATCGTTCATGCTCCTCTGGGGCGATATCCTGATGGGGTCGCACAACTACCGACGGCTGCAGGAGACCTTCGCCCGGACGCCCTGCGACCTCCTGAGCAGCCTGAACTGGATGGATGATCCCTGCGCGGGCTCTTCCAACGAGGTCGAGGGCGACCGAATCGTGCGCATCGTCGAGAAGCCGGCGCCGGGGACCGCGAAGTCGAACTGGAACCAGGCGGGGCTCTTCGTATGTACCAGCGCCGTGATCGAGGCGATGAAGGCATGCGGGCTCTCTCCGCGCGGGGAGATCGAGTTTACCGCAGGCGTGCAGCTTCTCCTCGACCGGGGGAAGGATGTGCGCTGGATGCCGGTCGAGGGCTTCTGGTCGGACGTCGGCACGCCCGAGATCCTGGCGGCGCTGGAAGCGTCGGACCTGCCTGATTTGCGATGATCGAACCTTCCTACCGAGAACTGCACCGCACCGGCGAGTTCCACGAGCGCGTGGAAGAGGCGTACCGACTGATGTCGCCGAATTGCGGACTCTGCCCGCGATGCTGCGGCATCGACCGGCTGAGCGGGCAGACCGGCGTCTGCCGGACCGGACCGCTTCCCGTCGTCGCCAGCTACGGAGCCCACTTCGGCGAGGAACCGCCGCTCGTCGGCCATAACGGCTCGGGCACGATCTTCTTCGGCGGGTGCAACCTCTCCTGCGTCTTCTGCCAGAACTACGATATCAGCTACGGGGACGCCGGGCAGGAGGTCAGCATCGAGGGTCTCGCCGACATGATGCTCTCCCTCGCGCGTCAAGGCTGCCACAACATCAACCTCGTCACGCCGACCCATCAGCTTCCGATGATCCTCGCGGCCATGGAGATCGCGGTCATCGCGGGGCTCGACATCCCGATCGTCTACAACTGCGGCGGATATGAGCCGGTGAAGGCGCTTCAGATTCTCGACGGGATCGTCGACATCTACATGCCGGACGCCAAGTACGGGAGCAACGAGGTCGGCCTGGAGCTATCCGGCGTGCCGGACTACTGGGACCGGAACAGGGAGGCGCTCAGGGAGATGCACCGGCAGGTCGGCGACCTCCACATGGACGAGCGCGGGATCGCGGAGTACGGGCTCCTCGTGCGGCATCTCGTGCTCCCGGGCAACCTCGCCGGCACGCGGGAGGTCATGCATTTCCTGGCGACCGAGATCAGCAGGGACACCTACGTCAACGTGATGGACCAGTACCGCCCGGCGCACAAGGCGTTCGCGCTCCCCCACATCGCCCGCCGGATCACCCACGAGGAGTTCGGCGAGGCGATGCGCATCGCCCGCGCGGAGGGCCTCCACCGCTTCGCGGAGTGAGCACCGTTCGTCCATGTAGGAGGAGTGTTGCGGACGGTCTGTGTCCGCTGACTCCGACGTCGGGATTAGCGATCCTAAGGTCCCTCCTACGGGGATGGTGGCGTTTTGACACACCGCATCGCGCGTGTTATAGTTGGCTTGATTTGCGACTATCAGCAGGAGAACCCCTGGATGACAAAGCTCGATCGAATAGCAGTCGATCCGTCACGAATGAACGGCCAGCCGACCATCCGCAACTCACGCATAACCGTGAAGCGCGTCCTTGCGGCACTGGCGATGTACAACGACCGAGAGGAACTTCGCAGGGAGTATCCCGAACTCGATGACGAGGACATCCGCCAGGCGCTTGAGTACGCTGCAGCATCGGTGGACGACCGTACGATCGATCTGGTGACCGCAGCATGATCAAGCTGCTTCTGGATCAGGGTCTGCCTCGCTCGGCAGTGCAGTACCTCTGCGACGCGAATGTGCACGCCTTCCACGTCGGCGATATCGGCGCATCCGCTGCCAGCGACGAAGAGATTCTGGAACTTGCTAGGAGAGATGGCCGTATTGTCGTCACGCTCGACGCTGATTTCCATGCTCTTCTTGCCCTCTCAGGCGCGTCGAGGGACTTAGGAGCAACGATCTTGCACAGCTTCTGCGCGACACGGTGAGCATTTGCCGTGATGAGCTCAAGCAGGGCGCCCTCGTTACAGTGCAGGACAAGCGCATCAGACTACGGCTCCTGCCGCTGATCAGATAGCATCTATGCCGAAGTCCGCGTACATCTTCATACTCATACTCCTGGTCTTGGCCGTCGGCCTGTTCTACAATCCGCCCCAGCGGGAGACCGACGGGAAGGTCATCCTCCACTACTGGACCGGCTGGACCGGCGAGGAGCTCGAGACCCAGAAGCGGATCGTCGAGCGCTTCAACCGCACGCATCCCAACATCGAGGTCAAAATCCTCAGCATCGCCGGCTCCTACCAGAAGGTGCGGATCGCCTTCGCCGGTGGAAGCACGCCAGACGTCTGCTCGGCGATCTGGGCGGATGAGTACGCCGGGTACGCGATCCGCGGGGTGCTGACTCCGCTCGACGACTTCATGAAGGAGACCGGCTACGACCCGGACAACATCGTGCCGGGCGTCCGACGAATGCTCACCTTCCGCGGGAAGATGTACGGCCTCGTCGCCACGACGAACGCCCACTTCATCGCCTACAACAAGAAGATCTTCCGGGAGTGCGGACTCGATCCCGACGACCCGCCGGATACCATCCCGGAGCTGGACCTCGCCGCCGAGAAGACGACGCTCTACGACGAGAAGGGCAACTTCACGCGCTACGGCCTGCGTCCGACCGGTCTGATCTGGTGGGCATACGTCTTCGGCGGGCAGTGGTACGACGAGAAGACCGGCAGGATCACCGCGAACCACCCGAAGAACGTCGAGGCGCTGCGGTGGATGATGTCCTATGCCGAGAAGTACGACATCACGAAGATGGAGACGTTCGAACAGACCTTCGGCAACCGGAGCACCGTGAGCGGACCGTTCTTCGTCGGCAAGATGTCGATGTGGCCGGCGGGCGAGTGGGCGCGGACCCACATCCGCCGATATGCGCCGGACCTCGAGTGGGGATGGTTTCCCGCCCCGGCGCCTCCGGGCGGGAGGAAGAACGCATGCACCGTCGGCGGGAGCGTCTTCGTGATCCCGGCGGCGTGCAAGCACAAGCGGGAGGCGTGGGAGTTCCTGCAGTACATCTGCGGGCACGACGCCGTCAAGGAGTTCTGCCTCGACATATCGAACATGCCGCCGCTGAAGTCGGTCGCCGCCGAGCCGGAGTTCGCCGACGACCCGCTCTACAGTTTCGCTATGACGCTCGCCGGGGGAGAGAACGCCTTCGGCCCGCCGCCGATCCCGATCTGGCCGAGATATCAGGCGGAGATCCACCGCGCGGAGGACTACGCCCTCCACGGCCACCGCGACCCGAAGGTCTTGCTCGACGATGTAACGGTCCGAATGCAGAAGGAACTCGACAAGACTCTCAAGGAGTTCGATGACTGACATACTGACCAACTGACATACTGACTGTTGTTCGTGCGGATTTGCAATCCCGCACGCCTTGGCAACCGGGGGATCTGTGATCCCCGACCGCCCGTCGGACGGCATCACAGATGCCGGATGGACATCGGACGCCGGATTACAAATCCGCACCAACATCAGCGGCCCATAAGTCCCATGAAGAAACGTCTCTCCAAAACCGAAAAGACCGACCTCCGGAACGGCCTGCTCTTCGCCGCGCCGTGGATACTCGGCTTCCTGGGCCTGGTCGCCTACCCGATCGTCAAGTCGATCTACTACAGCTTCTGCAGCTTCGACGCGATCTCGCCGCCGCACTGGATCGGGACTGAGAACTACCGGATGCTGTTCACCGAGGACGAGCTTTTCTGGCGGTCGCTCTGGAACACGCTCTACATGATCGTCTTCGGGCTGCCGGTCGGACTCCTCGCATCCCTCGCGCTCGCGTTCCTCCTGAACCTGAAGGTCCGCGGGATGGCGTTCTACCGGACGATCTATTACCTGCCGTCGATCACGCCGATAGTGGCCGCGTCGGCGCTCTGGATGTGGCTGCTCAACCCGCAGATCGGCCTGGTGAACGAGATCGTGAACGGCTTCGGAGATGCGCTCAGGGCGATCGGGCTTCCCGGACCGAAGGGGCCCGGATGGCTGATCGACCCCGCGTGGGCGAAACCGGCGCTGATCTTCATGGGGCTCTGGGGCGCGGGCGGCGGGATGCTGATCTACCTCGCCGGCCTGCAGGACGTCCCGGAGGCGCTCTACGAGGCGGCGGACCTCGACGGCGCGTCGAGCTGGAAGAAGCTCCGGCACATCACGCTGCCGATGCTCAGTCCGATCATCTTCTTCAACCTGGTGATGGGGCTGATCCACTCGTTCCAGTACTTCACGCAGGTGTACGTCATGACCGGCGGCGGCCCGCAGGACTCGACGCTCTTCTACGCGCTGCATCTGTTCAACAACGCGTTCCTGAACTTCAAGATGGGCTATGCCTCCGCGATGGCATGGATCCTGTTCATCATCACTCTCGCCTGCACGCTCGTCGTCTTCAAGACCAGCGGGCGGTGGGTGTATTACTCGGGGGATCTGAACTGATATCTTACTCTTCCTCTTACTCTTACTCTTAATCTTACTCCTACTCTTACTCCCTCCGGGGATGAGACCGGGATCGGGATTGAGAGTAAGAGTAGGAGTAAGAGCGAGGAAAGGAGACGCAGCAGATGGCAGTACAGTCTGATCACGAGAAGCTGAAGGTCTACCAGGAGTCCATCAAGTTCGTCACCTGGGCGGATGACCTGATCCAATCTGTCCAGAGGGGTGCTGCCGCGAAGGACCAACTCGATCGGGCGTCCACCAGCATTCCGCTCAACATCGCCGAGGGGAACGCCAAGTACTCCACGAAGGAGCGGTGCCGTTATCTGGCCACGGCTTACGGATCGGCTGTGGAATGTGCCGCGTGTCTGGATGTGTTTGTTGCTAAGGGATTGATACGGATCGAGGATATTGAGCCCGGCAAGGCGATGCTGCTGGAGATCGTCGCCATGCTGGTTGGACTGATGGCGAAGTTCTCGGATCGGGTCGGTGAGAATTGCGGCGAGTACGTGGTTGGGTGCGGGGAAGATGGAGAGTAAGAGTAGGAGTAGGAGTAAGAGTAGGAGCAAGAGGATCAGGAAGGCCGCGGCGCAGCACATCATGCTCCTGGGCATCGGGGTGAGCTTCATGCTGCCGTTCTACTGGCTCGTCTCCACCAGCCTGAAGCCCGACAACCAGATCTTCCTCTCGCCGCCCGCATGGGTGCCGCACCCCGTGATGTGGTCGAACTACCCTAAGGCGCTCACCTACGTCCCATTCGGCAACTACCTGTTCAACACGCTCACGATCTGCGCGCTCTCGGTGTTCGGGACGCTCTTCTCGTGTACGCTCGTCGCCTACAGCTTCTCGAAGATCCGCTGGCCGGGAAGAAACATCGCGTTCATGGTCCTGATCAGCACCATGATGCTCCCGGGCCAGGTGACGATGATCCCGGTCTTCGGCATCTTCAAATCGCTGGGCTGGATCGATACGATCAAGCCGCTCGTGGTGCCGCACTTCCTGGGAAGCGCGTTCTTCATCTTCCTGCTCCGCCAGTTCTTCATGACGGTGCCGCTCGAACTGTCCGACTCCGCGAAGATCGACGGCTGCTCGGAGTTCGACATCTACTGGCGGATCGTGCTCCCGCTCGCCAAGCCCGCGCTGGCGACCGTGGCGCTCTTCACGTTCATCGGCTCGTGGAACGACTTCCTCGGCCCGCTGATCTACCTCAACGACGAGACGAAGTACACGCTCTCGCTCGGACTCCAGCAGTTCGTCAGCCAGCACGGCGCGGAGTGGTCGATGCTGATGGCGGCCTCGACCGTGATGACGCTCCCGATCGTGGTCCTCTTCTTCTTCGCCCAGAAGACGTTCATTCAGGGGATAACGCTGACGGGGATCAAGGGGTAGTGGGGAGTGGGGAGTGACGAGTGACGAGTGAGGAGTGATGAGTGAGGAGTGATGAGTGAGGAGCGAAAACCGCCCAGTCCTGAGTAGCGGAGCGTATCGAAGGACTGTCGGGCCTACTCAGCGCTGGCGGTGGTTATTCCCCGCGAGACAGAACCCGTCAGTCCTGAGTAGCGAAGCGTATCGAAGGACGGTCGGGTCTACTCAGTGCTGACAGGATAGGTTTTCCAGGACATAGG
>Ga0116193_1003898_pt1 | contig 10591 bp, 9 predicted proteins | sample AD_UKC115_MetaG_FD_89892 | JGI IMG/M metagenome (GOLD analysis project Ga0116193, IMG submission 89892) | Active sludge microbial communities of municipal wastewater-treating anaerobic digesters from Hong Kong - AD_UKC115_MetaG | ecosystem: Engineered > Bioreactor > Anaerobic > Digestate | place...
GCGTGCTAACTCCAGTCTCCCAGAATCTTCCGGGTGAACAACCTATTGAAACATCACAGCTAGCCCTCTGGCAGCCGCATCGCCGCACGGTTCAGCGGCCTTGACTTCGGAGCGCACAGCCTTATCAACTTTTCTCGTGACCGCCCGCCCTTGCTGGGCTCAGGGCACGATTTACCCCATAATCAACTTCGGGCGAAACTTGCCGCTATGCCTCGCGCTGACGCCATTACAGCGAAAAGCTGATGCCGCTGGCGCGGCTAAGTGGGCTTCGGCAATTGCGCCAGGATGGCCTGCGTCTGCGACGCCAGCGCAACACCATAGGCCCGCGAAATGGCCGTCTGGCAGCGACGATAGGTGCGCACTACCTCGGCGAAGTCGCCAGCGCGCAACTGCATCCGCATCAGCGCCCGATACAGTTGCTCGGCATAGGGCTCACGCTCCAGCGCCCTCGCCAGCAAATCGCGCGCAGCCGGAACGTCGTGTCGCGCCAGCGCCTCGGCCAATTGTTCCTGGTTGTTGACGAAGCGCTCGCGCAACTGCTCGGCGACGACCTCCATCGCGGCGCCGTCTTCATCGCCATCGAGGTAGCGGCCGACCACGAGTCGATTGATCTCGCCCGCCCATGCAAGCAGCACGTCGGGGTTAGGTAGCGGCTCATTCGAAATGTGTTTTCCCACGTGATCGCACAGGCTGGTGAACGCCCAGGCATCCACCCACACCCGCTGGCTATCGAGCCGGATCATGCCCTTGTCAACCACGATCAAGTCGGCATCCGGCAGCACCTTGCGCAAGCGGCCCAGCGCCATGTCGAACGCGGACGATTGCTCGTCCGCCGCTTCGCCGGGCCACAGTTTGCGAATCAGCGTTCTCCGGTCAATGCCTTCTGGTCCGACGTGCGCCAGCCATTTGAGCAGGCCAAGCAGCCGCCGGGCGGGCTTGTTTCGTGACTTGCCATCGCCTTCGGCTTCGAGGGCCCAGTCACAGCGAAAGCCGCCGAACAATCGGACGCGGAACTGCCACGGCCACTGGCGTGCGTGCAGAAACGGCACCGCAAGATTGCGTCTTGCGATGACGTTGCGTACATAGTCCGGCTCAATTCCGTGCTCCAGCGCGTGGGCGCACGCCCGCGCCACCAGCTACGGCGTGAACTGCAGGAAACTAAACGATGCGACCGTGCGCAATTCAAGAAGTCCGGCCTGCAACGCCTTGATGGACGCATTCAGGTCGCTGTCTACCGCATCAACGCCGCGCAACACGTCCCGACATCCGCTAATCAAGCTTTTGTGCCCCGGTAGCGCCAGCGCACAAGCCCGGTCATACGTGACCGCAGCATCAGCAAGTCGCGCCTGGGTCACCTGGGTTGCCGCCAGAACGCTGTAGCAGGTCGACATCAACAGCGCGTGCGCCTCAATGCGTTGGGCAAGTGCGAGCGCTTCGAGTATGAGGGATTCTGCTGTAGCAAACTCCTTGCGCCGCATCTCGTAGTCGGATCGGGCACGCAGGTAAGCAATCCACGGGACGAGTTCTTGCGGAAGCAGCGATGCGCGCAACGCGTCAAGGGTAGCAGCCTCGCGCTCCAGATCATTGCGGGAGATCGCCTGAAACAGCTCCGCACGCAAAATCTTGAACCGCTGCCTTGGTCCAACTGCGCGGCCGCTCGCGAGGCATGATGCGAATGTGGCTTCGTCAATGCGAGCGCGCAAAAACATGTAGCCGGAGACTAGCACGCGTTCGGCCAGCCACTCGTCACGAGCGACACGATCGGACTCGGAGGCCGAGGACATTGCGGCAGCAGCCAGTGCGTCAAGCCGGCCAAACCAGCTCGCACTGGCCGTCACCTCGGCAACGCCAAGCAGATAGCGTGCACATGTCAGACGCAGCGCCGGCGACGCTTGGTCCATTGCCGCGAGCGCGCGCAAGGTGTCTTCTGCCGCCGCGCCAACGTCAATCTCAACGGCGGACGCATACATACCCGCGATAGCCCTGCCCAGACATGCCCATGCCAGGCAGACGCGTTGCTTCTCTACATCGTCCGACGCTGGGTCTGCCGCCCATTGATCCGTCGGCGACCCCAGCACACGCCGCTGCAGCTCAGCCAGACCGACGTAGGTTTCACGTGCGTCCTGAATACAGACCATTGCCACGGCACAGGCCGCGGCCTCGACGAGGGTGTCTCCCGTTTCGCGGGCTTCATCGGCGACAGTCCGCACCAAGCCCAACGGCCGCTTCCCGCACATCACTGCATCGCCGTAGGCAACGAGTCGCGCCGCAGCGCTGACATGCTCCACAGTCCCATCTGCGCTCATGCCGCTCCCCACCATCGCACGGCCGCGGGAGTACCGGCAACCACGGACGCGAAGCTACAACACGACACGCTCAAACCCCGGCTCCTTCGCCAATGTTGTCAATCTGACCACGATCACAGCGTAGCTCCACATGCCTAACGGATAAGCCACAAATAACCATACACAACGTCGGCGATGGCTGCAAACGGAGGATTTGGCAGCAAACTGCCGCCACTTTCCCCGACCAACGCTGCGGACATTCGAAGTGACGCCGCAAACACCGGAGCCTCCGTCATGCAATCTCAACATTTTCATTGCGCGCCCACAGCAGTGCGCCGCAGCAACCCGGATCGCAGCGCTTTCGCCGCTCTGATTGCCACCGCCGCCGTTGCGATAGCGTCGATGCTGCCGACGATCGTCGCCGCCCAGACGCCGGGCGCGCTGGATGCCAATTTCGCACTGGGTATCGGCAAGATTCCGGCGATCGCGATGGGTGCCGGGGCATCTCGAGGCAACGCCGCGCTCGTACAGCCGGACAGCAGGATTCTGCTATTTGGCTCTTGCTCAAACGGCACAGACGACGACTTTTGTGCCACCCGTCTTTTGCCCGATGGCAATACGGACACGACGTTTGTCGGGCCGGGCGGCACCGGTAACGGCAAGGTGATTCTGCCGATCGGCAGCGGCAACGACGTGGGACAAGCGATTGCCTTACGGGCTGACGGAAAAATAGTGCTGGCGGGCCATTGCACGGCGGCAGTCGCGAGCGATTTTTGTGTCGCGCGCCTCTTGCCGGATGGCTCCTACGACACAACTTTCGTCGGCCCCGCCGGAAACGGCGCCGGCAAGTTTCTGGTGTCGGTCGGCGCTACCGACAACGCTGCTTTCGTCCTCATACAGCCGGATTCAAAGATTCTGGTCGGTGGCCAGTGCGACATGGGGGGCGCTACTGGCTTCGATTTTTGTGTGATTCGTCTGAACGATGACGGCACACTCGACACCACGTTTGTGGGTCCTTCGGGCACAGGCAACGGCAAGGTGAGCTTCCCGATCAGCACGGGCATCGCCGGCGATACGCCGGTCGCTGCAGCCCTCATGTCAGACGGCCGCATTGTTATAGGTGGCACTTGCGACAGCGGTACTACGTTCTGCGCTGCCCGACTGAATCCGAATGGCACGTTCGACGCGACGTTTGCCGGCCCTGGCGGCAACGGCGCCGGGCGGTTTGCCTTCGCCATGACCGCCGGTCCGGACATGGCCTCAGGAATGGAGGTGCAACCAGATGGAAAGGTACTATTGTCCGGGACATGTCGCGGAACGACGAACGACTTTTGCGTCGCCCGACTCAACGTCGGCGGCACGCTCGATAACACGTTCAGCGGCCCGAGCGGTAGCGGTGCTGGCAAGGTCCTGATCGACGTTTCAGACGGCAACGATATTGCGAGGACAATGCGGTTGCTGCCGGATGGCAAGATAATGCTGGCGGGCAATTGCGTTGGCGGGGTAACCCTTGACTATTGCCTTGTTCGCCTGAACGGTGACGGCACGCTCGACTCCACATTCGATGGCCCCACGGGTACTGGCGGCGGCAAGGTTACCTTTCCGGTGGGAAATGGTTCCGACACGATACGCTCACTCGTACGGCAACCCGACGGCAAAATCGTCGCGTTTGGCAGTTGCACCGAAAGCATCGAGAACTTCTGCGTCGCCCGCGTTCACGGTGGGCCGTTTGGCTACCGCGCCTGCAGTCCCGATATCGATGGCGACAATCAGGTGCTTGCCACAATCGACGGGCTGATCCTTAGCCGCGTGGCGTTGGGTATTCGTGGCAACGCGGTGATCAACGGCATCAGCTTTCCGGCACACGCGACGCGCAACACGTGGTCACAGATTCGTGACTATCTGTGGTCGCAGTGCGGCATGAACGTCTATTAATTGACGTGCCGGGACATCCACCGGCCAGTCAGTGAATGGCGGCGACATACAGCGATGGCAAGAGGCGATCTGGCGTCGGATCGCCATTGACTCCACCGGTTGCCCCCGGCAGTCCTGCCCGGATCCACACACACGACTAACTGATAAGCAACAGATAAGCGTCTAGGCGCAGCGAAGTGAGCACATCAGCGACATGTGCCGCTAAGCTGCCCGCACTGCGCGGCCTTGGATGCTGAATCTCTCACTAGATGAAACCGTAAACGCAATGGCAACACACACACCAACGCCCTTCCTGTGTTCCGCTGGCGACCCAAAGCCAGAGTGGTTTGCTCGGGGCGACACGGCGGCCCTGCCGCTACAACCGTCGTCCTCGGCCACTGCCTCGCACACTCGATCGGCGCTGATGCGGGTATGCGCCCGGTTGACGCAAGCCGCGATCGCGCTGTGCACGCCAATCCTGTCCGTCGCGCTGTCGATGCCAGCGGCACACGCAGCGGCAAACGTACAGATTGTTCCGGTCGGCCTAGCAAATGCGACTGCCAACTACACGTCGCTGAGGTTGAAGACGGGAAATGTGCCGGTGGTTGCGTTTTACAACGTGCCGACTGGAGAATTGAATCTGGCGACCTGCACTGCCAATTGCGCATCCGCGAGCCCGACGTATCAAGTGGTCGTGGTCGATTCGGCACCAGCGGTAGGCCAATATGCCAGTCTGGCACTGAACAACAGCGGCAACCCTGTAATCAGCTACTACGATGTCCCGAGCGGCAATCTGCTGCTGGCCACATGCACAGCTAGTTGCAGCAGTGCCTCTCCCACGTGGCAGAACGTGATTGTCGATGCAACCGGGGATGTCGGGAGCCACACGTCCATCGAACTCGATGGCAGCGACCGTCCGGTAATCAGCTACTACGACGCGACCAACGGCAATTTGAAGCTGGCGACCTGCACTGCCAACTGTGCCACCGCGAGTCCTACCTGGCAAATCGTCACGGTTGACAATAGCGTGAACGACGTCGGACGCTTCACGTCGCTGCGCATCAACGCGAGCAACCGCCCGCTCATCAGCTACTACGACGCCACGGCAAAGAAGCTGAAGCTCGCCACCTGCACCGCCAATTGCGCGACCGCGAGCCCGACCTGGCAAATTGTGACAGCCAGTGACGCTGCGGCTGATGTAGGCAAATACACTTCACTGCAGATCACGCTGCTCGGGAACCCGGTCATCAGCTACTACGCGGATGCGCCAGATCGCTCGCTGAAACTCGCCACCTGCACCGCAAACTGCGCCACCGCATCGCCGACATGGCAGATCGTCACCGTCGACAGCAACGGGTTTGTAGGTGACTCCAACTCACTGGCGCTTACCGCGAATGGCAACCCCGTCATCGCCTACACCGAATCCAACCTGCCACCACGACTTCGTTTGGCAACCTGCGTCGCCAATTGCGCCAGCGCGAGCCCGACGTGGCAGGTCGAAACGATGGATACGACCGACGGCCAGTTCCCGTCCATGCAGCTCGCAAGTACCGGGAACCCGCTCTTAAGTGGGCTGCCCATCATCAGCTACACGTCAAGCACACGCTCGATCAACGTCGCCACGGTTACTGCGGCGTCCACCTTCACGGTCACCGCCAGCCCCAATCCTGCCAGCGGTGGCGGCGTCTTGAGCTGCATCCCCACCGGCGGCGGCGCGGGTGGCGCGACAACCACGATTGGAAGCGGCGGGACGGCGACGTGCACGGCTACACCCGACAGCGGCTTTGCCACAGCAATCATCAGTGGCTGCGGCGGCACCGCCACCGGTGCGGGCGTCAATACCTATGTGAGCGGCGTGGTCGTCTCGGACTGCACGGTGACTGCCACCTTCACCGCCACCGGGTCGGTGAACGGGGCATGCGGCTCGGCAAACAATGTTGCCTCCCAAAATGCGCCTTCGACCAACTTGTGCAGCGTGGGCACCGCGAGCGCCGTGAGCACCAACGCGTCCAACTACGCGTGGACGTGCGCCGGTGTCAACGGTGGGACGACCGCCAGTTGTTCGGCGCCACGCCTGTTCGCGGTCAGCGGGACTGCGGGGATGGGCGGGACGATCAATTGCACGTCTCCCGTCCTGGCTGGCGCCACCACCACTTGCACCGCCGCGCCTGCGGTTGGGTTCCAGACGCAGAGCATGAGCGGATGCGGTGGCGCGACGACAGGCGTCGGCGTCAACACGTTCACTACAGGTGCAGTCTCCGCCAACTGCACGGTAACGGCCGCGTTTGTAGCCGCGCCGGTTGTCAACGGCGCCTGCGGGACAGCACACAACACATTCAGTCTCACAGCGCCTGGCACCAATTTGTGCGCTGCTGGTACCGCCAGCGCGGTGACGACATTCACCAGTAGCTACACGTGGACGTGCAGCGGCTCCGGCGGCGGCACCAACAGTTCGTGTCAGGCAATTCGGCAATTCTCGGTCACAGCCACTGCCGGTCCGGGCGGAACGCTGGTGTGCGATCCCACTCGCACGTCTGTCCTGTCCGCCTACTGTACGGCCACCCCGACCAATGGTTACCAGACGCAAAGCATCAGTGGCTGCGATGGCACTCCGACGGGACCGGGTATCAACGACTACTTCGCGCGGGAAGGCACCAGCAACTGCACCGTGACGGCTGTCTTCGCGCCGATTGCCGGGCAGGCGTCAAGCGCGCAACCCATCCCCACCATCAGCGTTGCGGGGCTCGCGGTGCTAATACTGATGTTGCTGGGCCACGGCGGCTTGCGGGCGCGGCGCGCAGGCGGCCGAGCGTGAGTGGGTCAGCGCCGGCCTGAGCAGGAAAATCGACGGGGATGCGCTCGTAGGCCCCTTACCCCCGGCCAAATCAGCTACCGTCATGTTCGACCAGCACGGCCGGGATGGCCGTGTCGAGTATCGCGAGCAGCGTGCCGCGATACATGGCTACTTTGAATTTGGTGGCGGCGACGTGGTGGCGATTGTGGCAATGGGCAGCATTGAGGCATGGCAACAGCGCCATGCCTGGGCATTGCCGCGCCGGGTACCTATTCTTCGTGCGGTCGCGGATGAGGCCATAGGCCATTGGGCGCCCCGGTGTGCTGCAGAGATCAACGAAGAAACCGGCTAGGTATTGCTGCGGCTGGCTTCGCCCGGTGTGCTGAGCTAGTGCGCCGAGCAGAACGCCGTTGCGCCGGCAGCGGTCCCAGCGCCGCCGCAGCGAGTGCCTGTTGCGTCAAATCACGCCCAGCGCCCCCCACAGCATGCCGCCCAGCAAACGGTTGGGCAGCAGTGTGAACACCCCGGCAACAACGCACGCGCCCACGTAGAGCCCCTGCATGGTCCTGCGATGCCCGCTGATGTTGCCACGCACCAGGTGCCGAAACGCCATGAACAGCATGCCGAAGACGACTGGAATCAGCAGGTGGATCGGGCCGAAGCCGAAGGTGTGTGGCATTTTGTCACCCGAGATGAAGATGGCTGACACAGCGGTGATGAGCATCAGCGTCACCCACGCGTAGCCAAACGCCCGATGCAGGCGCGGCCGCTGGGTGGCGCCTTTGCGCGCCCACAGCGCGACAGGCCCGGTGACGATAGCGCCGATGGCTGCGGTGGCGTGCACGGCGATGAGCGGTGATAGTTCCATGTTGTGTTCTCCCGGTGTCTTGTGTGTGAGGTGAACTTTGCGCCGTCCGTCGCAGTGGTGCAGGTGGCTGCGACGAACCCGCCCCTGTGTGGCGCCAATCGTCAACGCAATGCGCCAGTGAGAACGTCTCCACTCACCGAAGCGCAGCGGCCACAATAGCGGTGCAACAACGGAGAAGACATGAAAACTATCGGCCTGATCGGCGGCATGAGTTGGGAATCCACCGTGCCCTATTACCGCATCATCAACGAGACGGTGAAGACCCGCCTCGGCGGACTGCATTCGGCCCGGCTAGTCCTGGTCAGCGTGGACTTTCACGAAATTGAGCGGATGCAAGCGGCGGGCGACTGGGCTTCAGCCGGCGACGCGATGGCCGACGCCGCGCGCCGGTTGCAGGCGGCCGGCGCTGACTTCATCGTGCTCTGCACCAACACCATGCACAAGGTCGCCGACGCCATTGAGCGCGCCGTCCGCATCCCTCTATTGCACATCGCCGACCCAACCGCCGCCGCTATCAAAGGAGCCGGCCACACCACGGTCGGCCTGCTCGGCACCCGCTTCACGATGGAGCAGACCTTCTACCGCGATCGCCTGGCGCAACGGCACGGCCTCAACGTCATCGTCCCAAATGAAGCCGACCGCAACATCGTCCACCACATCATCTACGAAGAGCTCTGCCTAGGCAAGGTGCTCGACACCTCACGCGACGAGTATCGGCGCATCATGGCCACGCTCGTAGAACGCAGCGCACAGGCGATCATTCTTGGTTGTACCGAGATTTCTTTGCTTGTTGATCGGCACGACTCGTCAGTGCCGCTGTTCGACACAACTTACCAGCATGCGCGTGGGGCTGCGGAGTGGGCGTTGGTGGATGGCCATCAACACGCCTGATTTGATTTAAAATCAAATTGTGCATACAATATAGTTGTGCGCATCACTTTTGATCCTGCCAAAAACGAGCGCAACATTCGCGAGCGGAATCTGCCATTTGATTCTGCGGCAGAGTTTGATTTTGAAAATGCACTCGTCCAGACTGATACGCGACAGGAGTATGGCGAAACGCGTTATGTCGCGCTGGGCGATCTGCACGGTCGGTTACATGTTTTGTGCTTCACGGAAACGCCGGATGGCATTCGCGTCATCAGTTTTCGCAAGGCCAATGATCGAGAGGTAAGAAGCTATGCCAAAGTCAAAACCACTGACTGACATTGAAGGCGAAGTCCGCGAACTCACCGCTGCGGATATGAAGCGCTTTCAAAGTGTGGAACAAGCGCTGCCCGGGGCATTACTGAAAAAGCTCAACGCCCGTGGCCCACAAAAGGCGCCGACAAAGGAGCGCATCACGATCCGTCTTTCACAAGAAGTGGTTCAGCGCTTTCGCGATACGGGCGACGGTTGGCAAACGCGGGTTGATGCGGCGCTCAAGGATTGGCTCAAGTCGCATAAGGCGGCAGGTTTGTAAATTTATGGTATTTCGCTGCGGCAAGTGTCGACACTGCTTCATTTGAATCCTGCCACACGAGAAGTGCGATGAAAGATCTTAAAGCGGCGCAGCACCATTGGTGGCCAAGATGTGTGTCGCGACACTGGGTCGACGGCGATGGCAAAGTAGGAAGAATTGAGCCCAGCGGCCGCGTTATTCGAGTACCTCCGCACAAACTCGGGTCGATCGGAAATGGTCACCACGGCAAACTCAGCAACAAGCCCGGGTTCGACACAACTGATTGGGACTTCACTTTCGAGCAAGAATTGACGAGCTAATGAAAGCAATTCCAGGCATACCTCCGCGTGATACGTCGCTTCACTCTCTAATTTGGAACGACGAGCAAGCAGGTCACAACTAAGCGACCTACAAACCTACTCTGCAACAACAACCTCCAAGATCCCCGCCCCAAACCGCTCCAGCTTACTCTCCCCAATCCCGCTAATCCCCGCTAGCGCCGCCCGGTCTTTCGGCCGCGACCTGGCGATCTCGCGCAGCACGCTGTCGTGCAGGATCACGAAGGCCGGGACGTTCTCTTCTCTGGCGGTGTCGAGGCGCCAGGCTTTTAGTTTTTCGTAGAGCGCCCCGTCGGATGCGGTGAGTTCTGCCTCGGGTTTGCCGTCTTTGCCTACCTTTGCTTTGGCGCCACGTTTGGCCTTTGCCGCTTTGGTGGTGGCGGTGATGGCTAGCTGCTGGCGCAGCATGGCAGGCACTTCACCGCGCAGCACGGGGCGAGCAGCGGGGGTGAGGTGCAGCGCGCCGTAGGCCTCGACGTCGATCTCGGCCCAGCCGTGGGTGACGATCTGGCGGAACACGTTGCGCCAGGTGGCCTCGTCGTGCTCCTTGCCAATACCGTGTACCGGCGAGGTGTCGTGGCCGCGGTCACGCATCTGCGTGGTGGTCTTGCCCATCAGCACTTCGATCACGTAAGTGGCGCCAAATCGCTGGCCGGTGCGATAGATCGCGGAGAGCGCCATGCGCACGAGCTCGGTCGCGTCCCACATTTTGGGTGGGCTCAGGCAGGTGTCGCAGTTGCCGCAGGCATAGCCCTCAGGCTGCGTTTCGCCGAAGTAAGAGAGCAGGCGGCCGCGACGACAGGCCGTCGTCTCGCACAAGCCCAGCAGCGCGTCCAGCTTGGTGCGGCCCGCTCGCTTGAAGTCGTCGCTGGCGTCGCTCTGCTCGATGAAGCGGCGCTGCTGTACGACATCGGCGAGCCCGTAAATCATCAGCGCCTCGGACTCGTCGCC
>Ga0116193_1003899_pt1 | contig 10588 bp, 13 predicted proteins | sample AD_UKC115_MetaG_FD_89892 | JGI IMG/M metagenome (GOLD analysis project Ga0116193, IMG submission 89892) | Active sludge microbial communities of municipal wastewater-treating anaerobic digesters from Hong Kong - AD_UKC115_MetaG | ecosystem: Engineered > Bioreactor > Anaerobic > Digestate...
TACGCGAAGAGGCGGGCTATGAGTTGGCAGAGCTAAAGGTGCTGCAATCTTTACCAGAACCACCAGAATTGGACGATGCGGTCGTGCATCCGCAACCGTTTCTTATGAATACGCATGATGTTGGCGGCGGACACTACCACAGCGACAACTGCTACGGCTTCTGCGCCGAATTTGCGTCTGGGGCGGACCCTGACGCAGATGAGTCGCAGGAGCTGCGCTGGCTGACGCTAGATGAATTACAAAAAGCTGCCGAGCGGGGAGAGGCGCTGCAAGATACCACCGACATTTATACATATCTACTTTCGCACATCGAATCACTACATGCGGTTCCGGCAAGTGCATTTTCAGTCGATAAGCCAACGAAAGGAATCACCTACAAACGATGACAAAGTACTATTTCACCAGACACGGCGAAAGCCAGGCCAATGTCGATAGGATCTTTGCCGGTGCCGCTGAGTCACCGCTGACTGAAACAGGCCGCTTGGGTGCGCAAGCGGAGGGTGAGCGACTGGCCCACGAAGGACAGGTGTTTGACCTGATACTCAGCTCACCGCTCAGCAGAGCAGTGGACACAGCCAAATTAATTGCTGCCGCACTCGAGTACCCGACGGAAAATATTGTGATCGAGCCGCTACTACATGAGCGCGATTTCGGCAGTTTAGTAGGTAAGCCGTGGAATGCTATGCCTGATGAGCTTTCTGAGATGTTTGTCGAGGCGGGCGGAGAAAGTGTAGACCAGCTTGCTAAGCGGGTACGACTTTCGTTGCAAAATGTGCGCGCACTCGCTGATGGGAAAGTCTGCGTTTTGATCGTTGGTCACGGCACATGGTACCAAATGCCAGTCGCGCTTCTCAGAGGCAAAGAGCCTGCTTCATTTCTTGAGGTACATGGCATACCGAACAACAAGGTTGTAGAGTTAGAGTTATGAAGTTATCGCGACGCTCAACAAACCACGTAGTGTATGTGCCGGGGCTGGGCGGATCGTTTGACTGGCTTCGGCGGCTGACGCTATGGACGTGGCCGTTGCAAATCGGTGCCAAAGTACACTTCGCGCCTATGAATTGGGACGACGCTGCAGAAACTGCCGAGCAAAAATACGAGCGGTTAGTGGGGATACTTCTGAAGGTTCCAAACGGAAAGTGTGTGGTTGTAGCCGAAAGCGCCGGTGGTGGCATGGGTGTGCGTGCTTTCACCGAGCTGCCAGAGATCGTCACAAAACTAGTTACCGTTTGCGGGAAAAATCGTGGCGCTAGCTCCATAACAGCCCGTTATGATATGCGTTATCCCGCGCTCAAATCTGCCGTCATGTGTGCAGAACAGGGATTTTCAGAGTTAGATCATTCACGTAAAAAATCAATAACATGTCTCTACAGCCCGGGCGACAAGCTGCTTCGCTCGCACGATACGACGCTGCCGGACTGTCTTAATCTATCAATTGGGCATGAAGGTCACGGCCGAACTATATGGAAGCTACTGCTGATGCCTCGTAGCCACTCATTCGCAAAAATAGTAAAATCAGATATACAATGAAAGCTCTCAAAATATTCAGACTGCGAAGATTTGGTGACCCGATTTTGCGGCAAAGGGCGCGGCGGCTTACGGCCAAAGAAATCAAATCAAGTGAAATCCAGCGTCTAGTAACAGATATACAAAAAACAAATGAAGTGAAAAAGTATGGTGTTGGGCTGGCTGCACCGCAAGTCGGCGTGAGTTTGGCGCTGAGTGTCATCGGCATCAAACCGACACCGACCCGGCCGAATCTTGAACCATTCTCGGCAGTGATCATCAACCCGACCTACGAGGGGACCGGCCGGCGTACCGGCATGTGGGAAGGCTGCCAGAGTAGTGGCACGGGCGCAAGCACGCTCTACGCTAAAGCGCTGCGCTACCGCAAAATCCGCGCTCGCTGGCTCGACGAAAACGGCTATCAGCACGATGAAGAACTTTCAGGCTTTGTCGCACACGTGTTTCAGCATGAAACCGACCACCTGGACGGCATCCTATTCGTCGACCGCGTCCGTGACACTCGCACCTATATGCTGGCGAGGGAATTCAAAAAACGTGTGAAAATCAAAAAGGTATGGTAAGGTTATCTACGATACCTTCTCGTTGCCGCCACATTCCAGGATATTTTGGTTCACGACGCTGGATCTATCGGATCATATTTTTATGCTGTCGAATAGCAGTTTGATTACATAGCTCTGCCTAATATTTTTAGTGCACCAGTACAAGTACGCTCCGTGTAATTCCTAAGCCTGACTCTTTTTTCAAGACGGAACGATGCGCCTATACTCTGGTCACACATGACCCTATCGAAGCCCGTGTCTTATGTAATTTCTTTTTTAAGTACGGGCGTGCGTAGTGTGTTTGGTGAAATCTGCTTGCAAAAATTTGTCAGTTCTCGATGTTGGATTTGCTGTTTGGGTGGGAAGAATGCGGTGAAATAAGGAGGTGATACCAGATGGTCGCGAGGCAAATGGGGTAAAACTCGGCGAGCCGCGTTTTTGCGTTTTGAGGGCACGCGGCGTGGTATACTACTCGAAAATTATGCAGCAGTTTCGCAAAGTCTTACTCAATACACTTGTAGCCAATGTGACGACAAGCTATCTATGGTTCGCACTGACATTTTGGGCGTATCTCGAGACCAAATCGGTGCTTGCTACCGGAGTCATCGGCGGGTCGTATATGCTCCTGATGGCAATTTTTGGGTTGGCGTTTGGTACCTATGTCGATCATCACAAAAAGAAGCGGGCCATGGTGCTTTCGAGCATGGTGACGCTCGTCATGTTTACGCTCGCGGGGCTACTCTATCTGCTGGTCGGTGAGAAATCTCTCGCGGATTTGCACAGTCCGCTTTTTTGGCTTTTCATCGTGGTCGTCCTAGCTGGTGGCGTGATCGAAAACATGCGTAATATCGCGCTGAGTACCACCGTCACGCTGCTGGTGCCAAAAGATGAGCATGATAAGGCAAATGGCATGGTGGGCGCGACGCAGGGCGTCGGTTTTATCGTCACGAGTGCGCTGAGCGGCCTTTCTATTGGTGTGCTCGGGTTGGGTTGGACACTAGTGATTGCGCTCTGTCTGACCGTAGTAGCTTTTTTGCATCTGCTGTTTTTTGTGGAGATACCAGAGCCAAGGCTCGTTCATGACAAGTCGCTCGACGCGAAAAAAATCGATATCAAAGGCGCACTTCAAGCTATACATGCCGTCCCGGGCTTGCTCGCGCTGATTTTCTTTTCGACGTTTAACAACCTAATCGGCGGCGTCTATATGGCGCTGATGGACCCATATGGCCTGACACTTTTTAGTGTGGGACAATGGGGGATCGTGTTTGCGGTGGCAGGGACCGGATTTATCGTAGGCGGTCTGCTGATCGCAAAATTTGGACTGGGCAAAAACCCACTGCGTACGTTGCTGCGCATGCTGCTGCTCATGGGTGCTTTGGGTGCAGTATTTACGCTGCGAGAATGGTGGTGGCTGTACGCGCTCGGCATATGGGCTTATATGTGCCTAGTGCCGTACGCCGAAGCTGCCGAACAGACAATTATCCAACGCGTGGTACCACTCAAACGACAGGGCAGGGTGTTTGGGCTCGCGCAAAGTGCTGAGGCAGCGGCGGCACCGATCACGGCGTTTGCTATTGCGCCGCTCGCACAGTTCTTCATCATCCCCTACGCCCACTCAGCACGTGGTGCCGAACATCTCAGCCCAATTTTAGGACGAGGTGAAGTCCGTGGCATCGCTCTCGTGTTCCTACTAGCGGGACTCAGTATGATTATCATCACGCTACTCGCGTTTCGCACTCGGTCCTACACCGTGCTGAGCCGGGTATATCAAGACTCATAGAGAGCCGCATAGACATACGAATTTCCTAGGATACAATGTGAGTGTATATGTTATGTAAAGAGGGCAATCAGAACATGGATACTTCGTTTCATATGTGGGCGGTTTTGGTGGCGGCAGTCGCACAGTTCGTTGTCGGAGGGATTTGGTATATCCCTATTTTTGGCAAATTGTGGGGGCGGATACACGGCTTTGATGCGCTCGACAAAAAGACGCAAGCTGAGATGCAAAAACAGATGATGCCGCTACTAGGGGTACAACTGCTCATGAGCGTGGTGACGTGTTTTGTGCTCGTGCATTTTCTAAAGGCGCTTCCGGAGGTTGCATGGTACATCCTCGCAGTGTGGTTATGGCTTGGTTTTATCGTGCCGACACAGGTATTGGCGGTAATTTTTGGTGGGACTGACCCGCGATGGATTGCAAAAAAGCTCGCCGTAATGGCTGGCGGTGGCCTAGTGTGTACGCTGGCTGGAGCGTGGATCCTGCACGTTTTTGCATAATTTGCAGAACCTCGGACTTCTAGCATCCCAAACGCGTAGCACGACTAGGTCTTTAATATTCCTAACTCCACCGTTCACCTACGTCCATTCTAGTTCCACATGCTATAGCATCCAGAACTAGAATACTTGATGATGAAAAAGGCTGATTGAGGGTGATGCGGGGGGATTATGGTATGTAGTTTGTTTGTTTGTTTGTTTGTTTGTTTCTGGATATTTAACCCCGACTCGACATATGCACCACCGCAAAGTGGGGGGGCGACCAGCAAGAAAGTAGTACGGCATTATAGGGTAGAGCGGGAATGGCGGGACCTTCTCCAAAAGGTCTCGGCGCTGACGTTGAGCTCGGGTTATTATTCTTCTCAGCGTGTGGCGGTTTGGTGTGAGGTGGGTTTTATGAGAAAATGGCACAGGTTATAACAGCAATGAGATAGAGGAGTGGTACGACAATGGCAAAGCAAACAGCAAATGACACTGACAAAAAACTAAACGCAGCAGTGCTTTTCACCGCGATTATGGGCGCTTCGATAGGTGTGCTCGCAATTTATACCAATCAGTACGGTGATAGTAGCTTTACTGACGCTCTGCGGGTCATCGCTCTCGCCGGCACTATGGTGGGCGGTGTGGCTGCCGGCTTAACCACTATGGTGGCAAGAAGTAGGCTGTTACCGAGTCTAGAGCATCAAAGTTTGGCGGCAAAGCATGACTGCAACTGAGCGGGCCTACGAGCTGCTTGCCGAGGAGTTGACAGGGCTCGGCGTGCAAAAATCCGTGATGTTCGGTATGCCGACACTGAAACTGGGACGTAAGGCGGTCTGCGGACTCCGCGACGATGGGGTCGTTTTCAGGCTACCTGTCCAGAGTGAGGAGATGCAGCAGGCACTCAGTCTCAAGGGTTCACATCTTTTCCAACCTGAGATGCACGGCCGTAAAGGCCCACTGATGAAACAATGGGTTGTAGTCCCGCCAAAACACAGCGACCATTATGCAGATTTTGCGATGTGTTCTATACGATTTGTTGAGAGTGGTGTATAAATGGCGAGTTCCCCGGACCTACCGATCGTTGCGTTTGCGACACGCTCGCAGTTACGTGCGTGGCTGCGGACCAATCACGCCATTTCACCCGGAATCATGGTGCAACTCTTTAAGAAATCGTCTGGGATAGAGAGTGTGAGCTTTCAAGACGTGCTGGAAGAGGGCTTATGTTTTGGGTGGAGCGAAAGCATGCGGTTGCCTGGTGATGCGCACTTTTACTTGCAAAAATTTACTCCTCGTCGCAGCAAAGGTACCACCTCGGTGCGTAATACGCGTTTAGTCGCAGAGCTAGAGCGTCAAAGGCTGATGACCGATGCTGGTAGGGCGGTGCTATAGATTATTCCTGAAACGTGCGTTGACACTCGTGAGTTCAAGCTGGATATGTTCAAGGCACATGCATTCTACTTTTGACTCATGACACAGTGCGCGTCAAAAAAGAGGTAAAAGGGCCGAGTAATACGGATTACACCACCGCTATCCTGTCAATAACGGGAGACCAAGTATTATAGTATAGATTGTCGCCAACACTGGCGGCAGGCGTCTCGATTGGTACGACAGACACATTAACGCTCGAAGACTGTTTACCAGCAGGTCAACAGTTCCAAGTTGGCTCAGCCTCAGTTGTGCCAAATATCGTGCAGACTGGTGCGCCTGGGGCCGCCACGCTATCATGCGGCGCTTCAGACACCTATATGCGGTGGGTATTTCCGACCAGCTTATAAATGCAGTAATCCCGCCGATAACCTTTCGCGCAGTGGTCAACACGGCAATCTCTCCCGGTATGTACACTAACCGAGTCCTTGTCTCGGCACCTAGAGATATGGTTTCAACCCTAGCGCAGCGCAGCTCGTCACCGCAAATTCAAGTTGTGCAGCCCTCCGGCATCAAGATAGATAAAATTGCCCCTAACCCCGCTGGTACAAGTAAATAGGAGCGGTAGTACGCAGGTCGATCAACTGCGTTGGCGGATTGATCTGGCTAACATCAATTCAGCCACAACTTCGACCGACATCGATATCATCGATATTTTACCTCGTAATAACTATGCCGGTAGTAATTATCATGGGTCATTGCAATTTGTCAGTACATCGGTAGCGGCGGGCTCAACCGGCCCGCAGCCCGTGCAAGTCCTGTACTCAAAAGACGTACTTGCGAGCTCGAATCCCCAAGATCCGTCCAATGCGAACGGTACAGCCACGACGACATGGTGCGACCAACCGAGTGGTGGGACCCCAGTGATTGGCTCCGGGACTTGCCCAGCCGGTGCAGCTCAAGTGACGGCGACGCGTTACTTGCGCCTTGGCTCATTTATGTTCGGCGAAATCATTAGTGCCCTTGTGACGATGCTGCCGAGCGCAAATCAATCCGGTGATATTTATGTGAACCGTACATCAGGTGCAATGACCGGTTTGCTGCCAGCTGGTCCCTTCGACTCGCCCGAAACCGTCATTGGTTCGTCGGTAGGGGATACGGTGTGGTACGACCAGAACTGTGACGGGCTGCTAGGATCTGACGAAATGGGTATGGCAAATGTCAAGGTAGTACTCGACGGTACGGATGACCTCGGCAATAGTGTCCATGCAACGACGACAACCGATAGTCAGGGCAAATACAAATTCGATTCACTACGAAAAGGTACGTATCACGTTCAAGTAGACCCAGCGACACTTCCGACAGATCACGAAAACACCTATTCGCTCGCTGGCGGGACAGCAAGTCCCATAAATGACAGCGGGAGCTTTACGCTTGGCCAAAACACCTCGATGCCTGATGCTGACTTTGGCTACGCTATAACCAGCACGACCCTAAAATTCGTCAAAAAAGCCGTTTTGCAAGATGTCAATACAGACTCCCGGGCGAACGCAGGAGAGGTAGTTTTGTACAGTTTTGATGTGACAAATATGGCGCAGCTCTTGCGTCAAACATCCGCATCAGCGATCCGATGCTTGAGGCAGCCCATGCGGCGTTAGAATGTAGGCAGACGAGTTTGGCACCCGGCGCAAGTACGGCATGTACGGCGCGCTACGCTGTGAACAAACAGGCTGCTCGAGAGTGCGTACTGACCAATACAGCGGCAGCACTCGGTGAGGTCGAGAAAGCGGTGTTTTCGTCGCAACCCAGCACTGCGAAAGTAGAAGGGGGGCTGCGGTCTCGCCGATACCGGCATACCACAACTGCCATTTTGGGCGCCTCTATGACTTTCATTGGAGCCGCTTTCTGATGCATAAACGTACGCCGCCATGAAAAGCGGTACGGATATGTTGCTCGTACCGTAGCGGAATCAGTCGAGTGAGCAATTGAAACCACTGGTAGACGTATACTATTTGTGTGCTGAAACGGTGAGCGCGTATAATATGCCGTAGAAGAGGAGGGTATATGGGAGATATAGTGTTGCGATTACTGGTTGCCGGCGGGGTCATGGGTGTTTTGGATTTCATCTGGCTCGGCGCAGTAGCCCGGGGGTTCTATCGATCGCAAATCGGGCGTTTGCTGCTCGAAAAGCCGAATATGACGGCTGCGCTTTTGTTTTACTGCATTTACGTAGCAGGTATCGTAATCTTCGTCATTTCGCCGGCTCTCGAGAAAGGATCTTTCACCTTTGCTCTCACTCGGGGCGCGCTGTTTGGGTTTTTTGCTTACGCTACCTACGATCTGACAAATTTGGCCACCCTCAAAGGTTTTACCGTCAAAGTGGTTGTCGTAGATTTGCTATGGGGGGCGTTCTTGACGGCGGTTGTTGCATCGGTAACCTACTGTATACTGAACCGATGAAAAAGCTCTTTCCCTGGCTCTTTTTAGGATATATTGCGGTTTGCGTCTACACACTTGCGCGGTATCAGATATTTGCCTCGGTTATCAGTCGGATGGTCCTGTGCTGGCTGGCAGCACTGTTGGTTATGACACTGCTCTTTTTTGTGGGACGGCGCCTGAAGCGGATCGATGTGGTGGACGTAGGCTGGGGACTGAGCTGCATCGCTATTGCCGTGACCGGGTTTTTCCTGCAGGACGGACATGAGTTGCGCTGGGATGCACAGGCGCTGACGACGCTACTCGTGGTGCTGTGGGGCGGCCGCCTGTCTTGGCATATTGCACGGCGAATTTCCCTGACTGACCAAGAGGATAAACGCTATGTTGAGCTACGCAAAAAGTGGCGAGGCAACATATCGGTGCATACATTTCTACGCGTGTTTCTCCTGCAGTCGTTCCTTGCGCTCGTCGTCTGCATACCGGTTGTGCATATAAACCTCGAGCAAGATCCGCGGTGGAGTCCGTGGATTTTTGCGGGACTGACCGTATGGCTGACGGGATTTGTCATCGAAATAATCGCCGATAAGCAGCTCGCAGGTTTTACTCGCAAACCAGAAAACGCAGGCAAACTTATACGCAGCGGCTTGTGGCGGTATGCCCGATACCCAAACTATTTTGGCGAACTCATCATGTGGTGGGGTATTGCGCTGATGTCACTCGGGACACCGCACGGTTGGGTGGGTGTGGGTGGTGCGGCCGCGATAACCTATCTGATACTGTATGTTTCCGGAATTCCTCCCAAGGAAAAGAGGCTGCGTAGGCGTGTCGGCTGGAAAACATATGGACGAGAAACGAGACTGCTCGTCCCGCTCCCAAAACGCAAGGACTAGGCTCGTATTCTTAAACTGCCCTGAGATGGGTAGAAGAAGTTCGCTTAGTATGCGCCAGTGATAGTTATGATAGGACGGCCGCCGTTGCCGACATTGTCGTACATCCAGTCGCTATCGCTGACGGTGACGCGGATACAGCCGTGACTAGCGGGGTAGGTTGGTACTTCTGTCGAGCCGTGTACGTAGATTGGGCCGGTGACTTGACGCATATTGTACATATTTCCATAGCTGGAGACTGAAGCGAACCGTCCCTCCGTGTGATTGCGGCATGACTCAGGGTAGAGTGTGCTGCATGACCAGCCTTTTTGGGTGTAGCCGAGGCTGTAACTGCCGTTTGGTGTGGGATGGCCACTGATGCCGGTTGATATCGCCATCACCCGTTGATAGTAGCCGCTGCGAGCGTACACCATGGCCTGGCAGGTCTCGTGAGCCACAAGGTATTCGCTACTACTTTTGGCACGGATTTGGCTGAGCGAGCTGTAAGCCGAGTCGTATTTTTTGAGATAGGTATACGTGGTAGTGTCAAGGTTGTTGCGATTGACGCTGAGGCCGGCGATATAGCGGAATATGCACAGCCCACGCGAGGTTTGTGCGCCGCTGAGACCGTCGATCGGTCCGGCTGGGATGCCAAATTTTGTCATGATACGCTGCGCATTTGCAATGCTTGAACTCTCTGCACCGGCAGTGAGGGGCGGAAAAAGAGCGGCTGCCACAAAAACTGCTATAAAAACTATCGAAACCAGTCGTTTCATACGTAGACCTCCCAAGTTATATAGTAATAATAGCATAATTTATGCATTAACAGAAAAATGTCAGTGTGGTATTATTTGCTAATGCAGAAATCACCGGAAGGTAGTGTGCGAAGTCTTGAGGCTCGTCTGAGAAGTGTCCGGAGAGCAATCGTAAATTATTTCAATGAATCACATAGGCAAGCTTTACTGGACGATAGGTTGGCTGCGCGGGGTGCATCCTGACGGTACACCAGTCATACCCGCTGAGCGAGTGGTCATGGGTCTCGCTCCCTACGATCTTGCGGAGCTGCGCGCCCAAAAGGCGGCTCCCGGCGCTTGATACAATAGTAGCGTGACTACAGAGCTACGAAAAAAATTAAACGAGCTGCCCAAAACTCCCGGTGTGTATTTCCATAAATCTGCTTCGGGTGAGATTATTTACGTCGGTAAGGCGGCTGTGCTGCGTAACCGCGTACGGCAATACTTTCAGGCTAGTCGCGGACGTGACCCCAAGACCGAAGCACTCGTCGCCGAGATAAATGACACCGAGTGGATGGAGGTAGAAAGCGAGCTTGAAGCACTCTTTCTCGAGGCAGAGATGATCCGCCGCTACATGCCGCGCTACAATATCTTGCTGCGCGACGACAAAGCGCTTAGCTACATCCGGATTGACCTGCAAAGTGACTATCCCACCGTTACGATCACTCGTCGCCCACTGGACGATGGTGCGCGCTACTTTGGCCCATATTTCAGCGCCTACGGCGTCCGGCAGGCACTGAAAATTCTCCGGCGGATTTTCCCCTATGCCACCAAACGTGCCATAGGGCAAAAACGCGCCAGCCTA
>Ga0116193_1003901_pt1 | contig 10584 bp, 9 predicted proteins | sample AD_UKC115_MetaG_FD_89892 | JGI IMG/M metagenome (GOLD analysis project Ga0116193, IMG submission 89892) | Active sludge microbial communities of municipal wastewater-treating anaerobic digesters from Hong Kong - AD_UKC115_MetaG | ecosystem: Engineered > Bioreactor > Anaerobic > Digestate | place...
GGTCTACGGCATAATAGTTTTCCTCCATGAGGGCTCCCCCTTTGTAAAGAAAGCCATCCCGAATTTCCCAGTCCCCGGGATAATAGGCATTAAGAAGCTCCAGGCCCAGCGAGGAATCATCCTTTAGTTTTTCACTAACCGCACCAGTAATTTTGTCTTCCATAACCGCAGTTGCATATAAGCCCATTAGTCCGGTTACAATGCCCACGACCAGGGTAAAAGCCACGATAAGACGCAGCCTTACATCCAATCGGCGCAGCCACAACTCCATATTTCCCAGCAAACGCAAGTCTTTTTTCCTCCTTCTCCCCCCGCGCGAACCGCGCCAGCTGTGGAATCCCTATGGTTTCTTCCCCACCTCTTCGGTTACCACTCCAGCCTTTTCTTCCGTCAATATGGTAATATATAGAACGCGCTGGTAGTTAAATGCACCTACCACCTGCCCCCGGGCATTGTACATATAATTAGTGGAAGAGCCACCCACATATACTTTACTATCCTCTTCAATTCCCAGGGTTTTCACATAGGTATCGGTGTATTCCCCATCGGTGAACACAATACGGACATGCATGAGTTGCTTTTCTTGCTCGGAATCCTTTGCCAACAGGCGCCCGAAATCCATTCCTTCGCATCCACCCAGCAAAGGCAGGACCAGGAGCAGACAAAGGAAAATTACCGGAGCCTTTTTTTTCACTACCCTCTCCTCCTTGTCCGGTAGATAGCACCCCCCCGGCGGGGGTACTGACCCGCGGGGCTTCTTTTCTGGCTCCAGACGGACAGTTTTTTATCCACCCGGTCGTGGATGCTGTCGCTGGGAAAGTTACCCGCCGAGTTTCTTTGGCCACTTTCCCGCCCGGTCAGTATTTCCAGACCCTGGTCAATATGCTCCACCGCCCAGATATTAAACTGCCGCTCCTTTACGGCGGTAATGACCTCGTCACTTAACATTAATTGCCCCACGTTTTGCCGGGGAATTATTACCCCCTGGCTTCCATCCAACCCTTTTTCCTTGCATACCTGGAAGAAGCCCTCAATTTTCTGGTTTACTCCCCCCACCGGTTGAATCTCACCGTTTTGATTAACCGAGCCGGTAACCGCTATGCCCTGGTATATGGGTACATCCGCCAGACTCGACAACAGTGCGTACAACTCCGCACTGGAGGCACTGTCTCCTTCTATACCCGAATAACTCTGTTCAAAGGTGAGACTGGCTGAAAGGGTCAGCGGTTTATCCTGCGCATACTGACCGCCCATGTATCCACTTAGAGTAAGTACTCCTTTACTATGAATGCTTCCACTCATGCGGATTTCCCGCTCGATATTAACCAGGCCCTTTTCACCCATAAAGGTCTTGGCGGTTATTTTCACCGGCTTGCCAAAGGTATGTTCACCCATTTCGTATACCGCCAGTCCGTTAATTTCTCCAACCTTCCAGCTTTTAACATCAATCATTATCATGTTTTTAATAATGTAGCTCTGGACTTTTTCCTCGGCCATGGCGGAACGATAGCGCTTCTCAGCAATGGCCTTTTCCACGTGCAGACCATCTACCAGTTCTACGCCATCATAGCTGGCCCAGGTGTTGGCTTCATAGATAATTTCCACCAGGCGGTTGAACAGGGTGGTTAATTTATCCTGATCATCGGCCATGCGGCTGCCATAATCTACGACCGCGGCCACTGCCGCGGGAGTAAAGTGCCTTAGTCCCTCACGTTCGCAGACGGATGCGATAAAACGGGCATACTCCATCATGTGCTGACGACTTTTCTCCATTTCCACATCGAAGTCAGCCCGAATCTTGAACAGTTTTTGGAATTCCTCATCAACTGAATAGAGCAGATAGTAGTAAACCGGTTCCCCAATCAAGATTACTTTGAAATCGGCCGGTATGGGTTCCGGCTGCAGGGTCTCAGTATTGCTGACTCCCAGCATCCTTCCTACACTCTCTACATGGATCTTTTGATTTAGCAGGACCCGTTTCAGAGTGTCCCACACATAGTAGTTGCGGATGATATCATATACGTGCAAAACCAGATAACCCCCGTTGGCACGATGCACCGATCCGCTTTTGATCTTCGTAAAATCGGTAGTCAAAATGCCAAACTCACTCTCAAATTCAATCTGCCCGAACAGGTTGGAGTAGGTGGGATTGGTTTCGAAAATCACCGGTGCATGGCTGAGCTGGGAATTGTCCACTACCAGGTTTACCTGATACCGGCGCAGGGAGGTCTTTTTATCCATATGGCGAAACCAGCTCAAAGGATTGCTCTCTTCCTGCTTGGTAAAGGCATCCAGATTCTCCAAAAGATCCTTTTGGATATCCCGCAGATGCTCGACTACATCTTTTATGTTTTTATATTTGCGAACCAATTTATTGAAGATGGGATTGATAATAGCCTGGGCGGTCTCCAGTTCCAGCTCCTTTAGCTTTTGTTTGAGCCCTTTTTCCAGCTCTCGGTACTGCCGGAAGGCCTCAGTAAGCTTTTCCTGCACTATGGCGCTGCGCTTCATGAGATCATTGCGCTCGTCCTCAGTGAAGTTTACATAGTCCTCCTGACTGAGTGGCTCCCCGTTCTTCAGTGGTATGCTGTTAATTCCATTCTGGCTGCGGGAGATGGAAAAGCCATATTTTCTGGCTTCTTCATCTATTCTCAGGTACATGGAGTTGGTCTCTTCCATGAAGGCAGTGAGAATCAGGTTTTTTCGGTACTCAAAGTCTTCCCCTTCAAAAGCCCTGGTGATGTGGGCAATGGTGCTTTCCATCTGAACTGAAAGGTCTTTTTTGAAGCCGCTGCCTTTACCGGGTGGCAACTCCAGTGCCCGGGGGCAATCCGGAGTATTAAAGTTGAATACATAGCACCAATCAGACGGTACTGGCTCACGAGCAGCTTTTTTCTGCAGCATTTCGTGGGCCAGAGTAGTCTTGCCGGTGCCAAAGGGGCCGGACAGATATATGTTATAGCCCTGATTGCTTATGTCCAAACCAAAGGCCAGAGAACGGACGGCCCGTTCCTGGCCGATGATTCCTTTTAGGGGTTTGATCTCTTCGGTACTGGTAAATTTAAATATCCGAGGATTGCACTGCTTATGCAGATTACGGACACTAACCCGGTATTGATTATGATGCAAATACCGCACCTCCGCTCCCCTCTACATTTGCCGAGACGGAAAAAACAAACTCCCCTTTAACCCCTGGTAGGGCAGAATTATATTTTACCAATATGGAAAGTTCTACTTTCACTCTCAGTCCTCCCCCCATGTCTCCCTTTAAGAATTTTATACACAATGAGCCAATTCCTGCCTGCACATGTCGGTCATTGTATAATTATAAATCATTTCCCACTCGCCTGGTTCGTCGGAAAGCATTTTCATCTTCATCTCCCGGCCATTCAGGACAATGTTCCCAACATACTTCTTTAGGGGCCGTACCTTTCTTAAATGCCATGGGCACTGTACGAGGACACCCTTCGCAGGCTACCAGTCCGCTGTCCAGACAGATAGTCATTATTTCGATGTCCGCAGGACGAGTAAAGCTTTCCTGGGGGAGGCGGGCCGAAGCATCCCTCATAAATGCTGCCCATATGGGGCCGGCCACCGTTCCGCCGGGCAAATTCACACTTTTTTTCTGATCGTAGCCCACCCAGACCGAACAGCACAGTTGGGGGGTATAGCCTACAAACCAGGCGTCCTTGAACTCATCGGTGGTACCGGTTTTCCCTGCTGCCTCCCGGTTAAAGATGGATATCAACCGGGCTCCAGTTCCCCCTGGTCCCATTACCCCTTTCATGATATCCGTTACAATAAAGGCGGTAGCAGGATCGATAACCGGTCGCTGGCTGGGTTGGTTTTCCTCCAGCACCCGTCCTTCCTTGTCCTCTACTCTAAGAATGAAATAGGGCCGGCTGTATACCCCCTGGTTGGCGAAAACACTGTAACCGGCAGCCATATCAATGGGTCGCACCTCATTGGAACCGAGCGGGAGAGACAAGACTGGTTCAATTCCCTGAAACCCGAATTTCTCGGCGTGGCGGGCGGTTTCTTTCGGTCCCAGTATCTGGTTCACCTGCACTGCCACAACATTGTCGGAAATCATAACCGCTTCTTTCAGGGTAAACCTGCGCCAGTGATAAGGCTCTTTACCATAATCGGTGGGTTTGTACACTTCTCCGCTGGGTAGTCGGTAGCTTACCTCCTCACACATGAAGGTATCTGCCGGCGTAAACCCCCAGGCAATACCCAAAGAATACATGAAGGGTTTGAAGGTTGAACCCGGCTGGCGACGGGCCAGTGCCCGATTGAAGGGAGCGGTGGAATAATCCCGCCCCCCTACCAGTGCTCTTATCTGGCCATTGGCAGGGTCAACTGCTACCAGGGCCGCCTGCAAGTCTTCGGCGTAGGACGCCAAACCGTTGGCTACTGCCTGGTTGGCTGCCTGCTGCATATCTTGATCCAGGGTGGTGTATACTCTCAGGCCTCCCTGATAAACCATACGCTGACCGTACTTTTCCACCAGATAATCCTTAACCAGGGCCACATAATAGGGGGCATCCCCGCCTAAAAAGCGGGCCCGGCGATACTCCAGCGGTTGCTCCTGTGCCTTTTGCTGCTCGCCGGCGCTCAGTTTGCCTTCATCAACCATTCTTTTCAGAACCAGCCGCTGACGCTCCCGGGCTTTATCTGGAAAGCGGTAGGGATCATAATGGGAAGGCCAATTGGGGAGGCCAGCCAGAAGGGCCGCTTCTGCCAGATTCAACTCCCGGGCGTGCTTGCCGAAATAGGTGCGGGCTGCCATCTCCACCCCGTAGGCCCCTTCGCCAAAATAAATGGTATTGCAGTACATGGCCAGGATTTCCTCCTTGCTGTACCGTCTCTCCAGTTGAAAGGCATAGAAAAGCTCCTTCAGCTTGCGGCTGAAGGTGCGCTCATTACTTAGATACAGGTTTTTGGCGGTCTGCTGGGTAATAGTGCTTCCCCCGGCGACCACCCGGCGGTTTTTGATGTTTAAATATACCGCCCGTCCCACCCCAACCAGGTCAAACCCGTGGTGACGGTAGAAGTTTTTATCTTCCATGACAATGATAGCATCCTGAAAAGACTGCGGAATCTCCTGCAGGTCAACATTGATGCCATCCCGTTCCGCCAACCCCCTTATCTCACGCCCCTGTACATCATATAGCGTGGAAGGTTGGGGAAGACGGGCTTCAGGAAGCTGCCATCCAAAACCAGACCCCAGTATTACCAGCAGGATTATAAGGGCCAGACCGGTCTTTCTCACTGTCTTTCCCTCCTTATTCCTAAACTACCCAATCCTGGTCCATATTAATCCATTTACTGCCGCCAGGGGCCTGCAAAAGTTGACAAATACGGCGGGATAAGAGTATATGTAATAAGAGAGTTCTCTTATGAAAGGCGGTGGTGAAATGGAACCTATACCTGAATACCGATCGCGCTACACAAGAAAAAATAATATCAGGGGGGTTGCACTGAGCCGCCGCAGCTTGCTGTAACCCTCCTTTATTGGAGGGATGCGCATTGATCAAGACCTATTTTTACGATCACGAAAAAAACACCATGTTCCACGATGTAGACCTGTCGCAGAAAGATATCCTCCTGGCGAATCCCCAGAGCCTGCTTTGGATAGACATCTATGACTGCTCAATCAGTGAACTCAGTTATGTTGGCGATATTTTTGACTTCCATCCCCTGGCCCTGGAGGATTGCTTGCAGGTCAGCCCCCGGGCCAAGCTGGACCGCTATGATGACTATTACTTTTTCGTATTCCATGCTTTGCGGTACTTTGAGGAAGCGGAAGAGGAAGATGAAATCACCAGTATAGAACTGAACGTATTCATGGGAGAAAATTATATTGTCACCATTCACCCGGTATCACTGGCAGCAGTAGGAAAGGTGGCGCGGATTTGCCTGCGGGAAACCGCATTAATGAACCTGGGGCCGGAGCACCTGCTCTACCGTATCATGGACAACATCGTGGATGACTATTTTCCCATCGTTAACCGGCTGGGAGAAAGAATTGACGACCTGGAAGACAATATCTTCTTAAATCGGGGCCAGGAGATTACCGAAGAAATCCTGGCTTTGAAGCGTAATATTATTGTACTGCGCAAGGTTCTTATTCCTCAGCGGCGTATATTCGGTAATATTAATGGGCATTATTCCTTTGTTGTAAATGAAGACAATGTCCCCTACTTTTTGGACCTGGTAGACCATCTGGACAGTATTCTCGATTCAGCCAATTCCTATCGCGATCTGGTTAACAGCTCTACTGAAACTTATTATTCCATTATCACCGGCCGGACCAGCGAAATAATAACTGCTTTGACCATCATATCCATTATCATGATGCCTTTAACGGTAATCACCGGTTTTTTCGGTATGAATGTGTCCTTCCCCGGCAGTAATAGCCCCTATGCAGTTTGGTACATCCTGCTGGGAATGGCCGTGCTGTCAATGAGCATGCTGGGTTTTTTCCGTTACCGCAAATGGCTGTAAAGCGCTGATAACACCGCAGTCTTATATAGTGAGCGGAAGCTACGCAGTCCCGCAGGGGGAAAAATGCAAGTTATTCTACTGCAAAGGCCCGATTTGGATGCATGAATATACGTAGTCTCAAGGAGGGAATATTTATGCATCCCAACCAGGGAATTACAGCTTTTAGTGCAGTATGAAAAGTTAAAAAAAACGGTTCCGATGTCTCCGCCGGCGAGACCGGAACCGTTTATTTTTTCGCTGATACCTATTTTTCAGGAGTACTTTACGCAGATATTACTAATCAAGTCACCGATATCCTGCACATAATCCTGGGCCATTTCAATATGTTCGTAGACCTCCCGCCACTTGATAATGGATATGGGGTCTTCGTCATGTTCAAACAAGTAAGCCAGTCCCTGACGATAAAGATGGTCCTGTTTCCTCTCCAGGCGGGTAATCTCTTCACAACACTCCAGGATCTCTTTTTTGTTCTGCTCCACCCTTTCCAGGAGATTCAAGGCCTTATCCTGCAGTAAAAGAGATTCATAGAGCACGTTCACCATTTCCCGCACCCTCTCATCGGGCTCCCCGGCTTTGTAAAGAATCATCCGGTCAATTATGCCGGTGATGTAGTCCAGCGTGGCAGCCAGTTTTTGCACCAGCTGAAAAGCATCCTCGCGATCAAAGGGGAGTATAAAACTGGTATTCAAGCGGCGAACCAATTCCTGTATAATGCGATCGCCCTCGTGTTCCATGGCTGTCAACCGAGCCATTTTCATATCAAGATCCTGGTAGTCATTGACAACATTAAGGAGAATATCTCCACCCCTTACGACCACACGGGCACTCTCGCGAAACAGGACAAACAGTTCTACATCTTTTTTTCCGAATAACCGCATGCTCCATCCCCCCTTCTACCCAAGGCAAGTCTTATAGATAATTATCATAAACCAATCCTCGCCTCCTGGCAAGGATTATACAGAATACACTTTACAAAGCCCGCAAATAATCCGGGCGTAAATAGCGTCGATCATTGCGCTGTATAATATCATTGATAAGTTCCAGCATTTTCTTCTTATCCTCCGGCAAGCGCCCCTTGATGGGCAGATAGTTGGAGGCGTGATTGCTGCGAAACTCGGTTCCCTGTACCTCCAAATGCTCTATCATGATGCGCATCTCATCCAGGATCTCAAAGGGACCGGGGAGTTCAAACTCGCCCCGCTCCATTTTGCGAAACAGTTCCGTGCGTGGAACCAGCATTAGTGTCAGAGCACCAATGTAATCAGGATTCATGGCATTACAGATTTGTGCTGTTTTAATGGCATGATCCACCGCCCGGGGAGTCCGCCCCGCCAGCCCCAGTAATACTGTAACCGACAGGAGAATACCCGCCTGGCGTACCTTTACGCCCGCCTCCACCATTTCTTCGTAGGTTACACCCTTGCGGATTTCTTTTAAGAGCTCGGGATCGCCGGTTTCTACCCCCAGATAGGCAATGGTAAGCCCGGCCGCCTTAAGTGCAGTCAATTCAGAGAGCTCCTTTTGCAATATGCTGTCCGGGCTGGAATAAATACCCACATGGTGCAGACTAGGAAAAGCCTGGTGCAAGTCCTCCAAGATCTCTAGCAGCTGGCCGGTATCCATTGCCAGGGCATCCCCGTCGGCCAGGAAAACCTTTTCCAGATCACCATAGTATTGTTTTGCCATGCGGATATCAGTCTTAATCTCCTCCAGAGGACGTACCCGATACTTTTTATCCTTATACATGGCACAAAAGGTACATCGGTTGTGGGTGCATCCCACGGCACACTGCAGGATGTAACTCCGGGCTTCACTGGGCGGCCGAAAAATATTTCCCTCATAACGCATGACCTTACCTCCCAATTTGGCTTGACTAAAACAACAAAATAATCATAAAAAAGAAATCCCCGGCAACTCATAAAATATCATCAAGCCATATTTTCAGCTATTTGTTCTAACAATAATAGCGGGTGCGAGAAAAAACAAGGGGGTTAAAAATTGGCTAAACGACGAAGTATCATGTCAGAGCAACTCAAGTACGAAATTGCGCGTGAACTGGGCGTGGATCAAATTGTCGCCACGCAGGGATGGGGCGCAGTAAGTTCCAGAGACTGTGGCAGAGTCGTTGCTAAAGCCATAGAGATCGCTGAACGTAGTATAGCTCAGCAGAACCCGTCCGATTACTAGTCCTCGCACCTTTCGGGGGATTATTCCCCCGATATTATTATATCTCATAAATGTTTGGAGGTGTCATAGTTGGTTAACGGCCAAACTCCATTGGAAGAGGTTCTGGGAATACCGGGCGCTCTGAGAGTTTTCGAAAAATATGGTATTCGCTGCGCTGGTTGAATGGGCCTGCGCTTCGAAACCGTCGAGCAGGGTGCTCGCGCTCACAACGTTAACCTGGATGACCTCATACGTGACTTGCGCGAAGTAGAGTCTCGTTTTAATAAGGGATAGCCTCCCTTATTTTTTTTGCCTCATTACGATGATTTTTATACCTTAGTACCTTTCTTTCCCAGGTGCGTATGGTCAGTTCCTCGTCATCCAGGGCAAGTAAATACTGGGGCAGTATTGGAGTTTTCCCCAGTCCACCCGGGGCATTAATAATGTAGGTGGGAATAGCCAGGCCAGAAGTATAACCTCGCAGCTGCTCCATAATCTCCAGACCGGTTTCAACTTCGGTAATAAAATGAGTGGTTCCCCGCACTTCTTTAGCGTGAAATAAATAGTAGGGACGAACGCGGATTTTTAAAAGTTCCTGGTTCAATTTTTTCATTACGTGGACATCATCGTTAATGCCCCGTAATAATACACACTGATTTCCCATTATTACCCCACTCTCCACCAAGCGATCACAGGCCAGCCTGGCTTCCGGAGTGACTTCCAGAGGGGAGTTAAACTGGGTATTAATGTACAGAGGTGGATGTTTACGCAGAATGGCACACAATTCCGGGGTGATCCGTTGCGGCAGGGTCACCGGTACCCGGGTGCCTATCCGTTTTATTTCTACATGTTCGATTAGATCCAGTTCGGTGAGCAGCCAATCCAGGGTCTGATCCGACAGCATCAGGGCATCACCACCGGTGATAAGGACATCCCTAATCTCTGGATTATCCCTTATATAAGCCAGAGTGCCCTCCAGCTGCTGTCTACCGGTGTGGCGGTCTTGTTCCCCAAAGTTGCGACGCCTCTGGCAATGGCGACAAAACATGGCACACTGATTAGTGACATTAATAATCAGACGGTCAGGATAACGCCTGGTAATTCCCGAAACCGGACTGGTTTTACTCTCATCCATGGGATCGAGATCACCATCCTGGTTCTGGATTTCCTGAATACTGGGTACAGATTGCAGGAATATCGGACACTCACGATAGTTGTCCCAATCCATTAAACTTAAATAATAAGGCGAAATGGCCCAGCGAAGCGACCGGGACAGGATGCGAAGGTCCACCACTTCTTCATGGCTTAGAGGAAGAAAACCGGCCAGGAGGTCGGCATTTCTGATGCGGTTTCTCATGTGCCAGCGCCAGTTCTCCCAGTCAGCCGGGGTCGCATTCAGTTGCTGCAAAATATATTGTTGCTGTCTTTTAGTTCTTTCCTGCATACGGTATCCCGTTGGGATACCGGGTTCCGCCTGCAAATAATCGGCGATTAGCACCTTCAGCTCGCTGGCTCTTTGCTGAGATATTAACTGTTCATTAAGCAAAAAACACCCTCCTTTTATCGCCCGTTTGGAAAAAGGGAGGGGATTTGGCTATGATTATTGACTTGCTTCCCTCCCAGAAACGCTTACGAAGTTAGCTGACGGGTTAGGGCCTCCGGGTAGCCCCTCAGGTAAAACCTGATTAACCCCAAAAAATTGGGTCCTCCGTTCTGCCCACTCGGGCAGACTCAGCGCTTAAATAATAACAAGGCAATTCCAGTCATTTTTTTTATTATATGACATGAATGTGCTCCGATGCAAACCTGTTTTTGCTAATTATTCCATTTCGTTATTTTGCCGGCCAGCCAGTATACAACCACAACCAAAAAAACCGCCAGTACGGAAACCTTATCCAGACCCGCACC
>Ga0116193_1003902_pt1 | contig 10579 bp, 10 predicted proteins | sample AD_UKC115_MetaG_FD_89892 | JGI IMG/M metagenome (GOLD analysis project Ga0116193, IMG submission 89892) | Active sludge microbial communities of municipal wastewater-treating anaerobic digesters from Hong Kong - AD_UKC115_MetaG | ecosystem: Engineered > Bioreactor > Anaerobic > Digestate...
CCGGCCAGCCGCACGGTGCCGCGCGTGGGCGTGTCCAGCCCGGCGATGATGGACAGCAGCGTGCTCTTGCCCGAGCCCGAGGCGCCGACGATGGCCACCGTCTCGCGCGGCGCCAGGCTGAAGTCGATATCGCGCAGAATATCCAGCGTGCCGGTGGAGTCGGTGACCGACTTGAAGACATGCTCCACCGCGACGATGGGCGCGCCAGCCGCGCCGGGCGGATGTTCCGCAGACAGATCCGTCATGTAAGGGCCATTTGATTTGAACCGACGACACTTTATCCGCCTGGCGCTGGCCGCCCCCGCGGCGCCGGCCCTGGCGGCCGGCCAGCCGCCCGTGATCCTGGTGCTGGGCGACTCGCTGAGCGCCGAATACGGCATCGCCCGCGGCAGCGGCTGGGTGGCGCTGCTGCAGCAGAAGCTGGCAACCGAGAAGATCGCCGCGCAGGTGGTCAACGCCAGCATCTCGGGCGACACCAGCTCGGGCGGGCGCGCGCGCCTGCCGGCCCTGCTGAACAAGCACCACCCCGCCGTGGTGGTGATCGAGCTGGGCGGCAACGACGCGCTGCGCGGCCTGCCGCTCGCGATGACCGAGGCCAACCTGAACGCCATGACGCAGGCCGCGCAGCAGGCGGGCGCGAAGGTGCTGCTGGTGGGAATGCAGGTGCCGCCCAACTACGGCGCGCAGTACGGCCAGCGCTTCGAGGCGCTGTTTGCCCAGGTGGCGCGGGCGCACAAGGCGGCGCTGGTGCCCTTTTTGCTCAAGGGCGTGGCCGACGGGCCCGACCCGACTCGGCTGTTTCAGGCCGACCGCATCCACCCCACGGCCGCCGCGCACCCCATCATCCTGGGCAACGTGTGGCCCACCTTGCAGAAGTTGTTGAAATGAGCGTGCAACGCATTGCCGCCGACGAGGCGCTGGCGCGGCTGGCCGGCTTCGACACCGTCATCGACGCGCGCAGCGAAAGCGAGTTCGCGCTCGACCGCCTGCCCGGAGCCGTCAACTGGCCGAGCCTGCGCGACGACGAGCGCGCGCGCGTGGGCACGCTGTACGTGCAGGTCAACCCCTTCGAGGCGCGCAAGCTCGGCGCCGCGCTGGTGGCGCGCAATATCGCCGCGCACATCGAGCGCGCATGCATGGACAAGCCCAAGGGCTGGCAGCCGCTGCTGTACTGCTGGCGCGGCGGCCAGCGCAGCGGCGCGCTGGCGCTGGTGCTGGGGCAGATCGGCTTTCGCGTGCACCTGATCGAAGGCGGCTACAAGGCCTTTCGCGCCGCCATGCTGGCCGACCTGCCGGCGCGCGTCGAGCGGCTGTCGTTTCGCGTCATCTGCGGCCCGACCGGCTCGGGCAAGACGCGCCTGCTGCACGCGCTGGCCGCCGCCGGCGCGCAGGTGCTGGACCTGGAGGGCCTGGCGCGGCACCGCGCCTCGGTGCTGGGCGCCATCCCGGGCGTGCCGCAGCCGACGCAAAAGCACTTCGAGATGTGCGTGTGGGACGCCCTGCGCGCGCTGGACGCCGCGCGGCCGGTGTACGTCGAGGCCGAGAGCAAGAAGGTCGGCAACCTCACCCTGCCCGAGCCGCTGATCGCCGCCATGCGCGCCAGCGCCTGCCTGCGCGTGGAGCTGTCCGAGGACGAGCGCGTGGCCCTGCTGCTGGAGGACTACCCCTTCTTCGTCAGCGACCCGGCCTACTTCGGCCAGCGCCTGGACACCCTGACGGCGCTGCGCGGGCGCGCCGTCGTCGATGGCTGGAAGGCGCAGATCGCCGCCGGCCACACCGAGGCCGTGGTGCGCGAGCTGCTGGAAAAGCACTACGACCCCGGCTACGCCAGCTCGACGCGGCGCAACTTCGCGCGCTTCGAGCAGGCGCGCGTGGTGCGACTGGCCGGCCGCTCGGCCGCCGCCATGGCCGCGGCCAGCGCCGAGATCCTGGCGGACTGATCAGCCCGGGCTGGCGACCGCCGCCGGCTCCTGCCAGCGCACCGAGCCACGGTACGCGTGCCAGCTGGCATGGCCCAGCACGGGGCCGATCACCAACAGGCCCGCGCCCCAGGGCAGCAGGGCCGCGGCCACCAGCAGGGTGATCAGAAAGCCCCACCACAGCAGCGTGACCGGGTTGGCCGCCACCACGCGGATGCTGGTGATAACGGCCGAGATGGCATCGGTGCCGCGGTCCAGCATCATCGGGATCGACACCACGGCGGTGGCGTACACCAGCAGCGCGAACAGCCCGCCGACCACGGCGTAGACCAGCACGAACTCCATGTTCTCGGGGTTGAAGATGGCGCGGATGACGCCGGTGGTGGACGGCATGCCGGTGTAGAAAAACACCGCGAACACCACCAGCGAGGCGCGCCCCCACAGCAGCTCCAGCACGATCAGCACCAGCACCAGCAGCGCCAGGCTGCGCAGGTGCGGCTCCCAGCAGGTGGCCGAGGCGCCCAGCGTGGGCCGCTCGCCCGCCTCGCGCCGGCGGCTGACCTCGTACAGGCCCATGGCCAGAAACGGCCCCAGCAGCAGGCAGCCCGAGGCGATCGACATCACGTATTCGGGCCGGCTGCGAAACACCAGCCCCAGCACCAGCGCCATGCCCCAGAAGCACGCCCCATAGAACAGGCCGATGCCCGGCGCCGCCCCGAAATCGGCCGCGCCGGCGCGCAGCCAGCGCAGCGGGTCCAGCAGCCCCAGCGGGCGCATGACGGCCTGCGGCACGGTGGACGGGGGTGGCACGTAGGGCTGGTAGGCGTCGGCAGACGCCGGCGCCGCGGCGGCTGGATCGGATTCGGTCATGAAGACTGGTCATCGGCCCGCAGACATGAGGCCCTGGCGCGCGACGATACGGACAAAACCACGTCCACTCAATGGGGATTGACCCGAACTGGATTGCAGTTCCGCATACGGCAAGTCAAGCGCAACACCAGTGGAAGCCGGCGGTGACGCTCTCGGCCCCCAACTGGCTGGCATGCATCAGGCAGGCACCTCGCCCTTCAGAGTCACCCGGTTCAGCACGCGCTCCTGCTTGCCGTAGTCGTGCACCGCATAGTGCATGGTGCACCGGTTGTCCCACATGACAACGTCCCCGACACGCCACATGTGGCGGTATACGTTGTCCGGCTGCGTGCTGTGCTCATAGAGGAAGTTCAACAGGGGCCGGCTTTCGGCGTCGCTCATGCCTTCAATGCCTTGCACGTTGTCGGCGTGGCCGATGTAGAGCACCTTGCGGCCGGTCTCTGGATGCGTGCGCACCAGTGGATGCACGGCCTGCGGCACTTCGGCTCCGGACACGCCCTGGAAACGTGCCAGTCGCGCACCTCGGAAATGCACCCGAAGGCCTTGCAGCATGCGTTGCATGACGGGCGACAGACTCTCGTAGGCAAGGTACTGGTTGGTCCACATCGTGTCACCACCCACCGGCACCACCTGCGCGCTCAAGATGGAGATCTTGGGCGGCACCGGCGTATGCGGCGCGTCGTAATGCCAGGCTTCGGTCGAGGTGAGTTCCTTCGGTGCCGTCCGGATCTGGATCACCTCGGGAAACCCCTCGAGTTGCAGCTTGGAAAGCAAGGCCGGAACCATCGGCTCACCCCAGCGACGGGCGAAAGCGAGTTGAGGCCCAGGAGCGAGGTGCTGGTCACGAAACACCAGCATGCAGTGGCGATGAAACGCCTCGCGCAATTGATCAAACTGTTCGCTGGTCAAGGACTCGGCGAGCGAAATGCCCTCGACCGAGGCTCCAACCGACCCAGTGAGCGGCGTTACTTTCATATTCATACCATCTCCTTTTTCGTCGCACGCAGCGACATGGGTTACACGCTGGCTGCCATTGCATCCTGATGGACGGCCAGGATGATCTTTCCGAAATGCTGGTCGCTCGCCATGTGGGCATGAGCCTGCTCGATGTCATCGAGCGCGAAAATACTGTCGATCGGTTGTTTGAGGCGGCCTTCGCGCAGCAGCGGCAGCACGTCGCGCGCACATGCTTCGATCAGGGCAAGCCGCTCTTCCTCCGTACGAGTGCGGAACGTGGTCCCGATCACCTTCAGGCGATTGATCCACAGATGTTTGATGTCGACCTGGGCAGTCTCGACACCGCTCATGCGTGCGATGATGACCAATCGGCCGCGCACGGCCATGCTTTTCAGGTTGGCGTCGAACACCGAGCCGCCCACGGAGTCGATGATCACGTCCACACCACGCCCGTCGGTGGCATCCCGCACGGCCTGCACCATGTCCGGTTGCGAGGCGTCGATGACGTGCGTCGCGCCGTATTCGCGCAGCCGCGCCAGCTTCTCCGCCGAGCGCGAGGTACCGATGACCCTGCTGGCGCCAAGCTGGGCGGCCAGTTGTATGGCCGCCAGGCCAACGCCGCCGGTGGCGGCATTGACCAGCACGGACTGGCCGGAGCGGAACTCGCCATTGGTGACCAGCGCATCGTGTGCCGTGATGAACACATTGGGGAATGCCGCCGCCTCGGCCCAGGACAACGTGACGGGTATCGGCATCAGCGCGCGCACCTCGGCCAGTACATATTCGGACTGGCCGCCCCACCCATGACCGACGACGCGGTCGCCTTCGCGCACGCCGCGCACATCCGGTCCGACCTGGCTGACGATGCCAGCGAATTCAATGCCGGCCAGGATCGGGGCCCCACTTCTCGCTTCACGCACACGGATCAATTCGCCCCGGTTCAGACCGGAGGCCATTACCTGCACGACTGCCTGGCCGGGGCCGGGTGTCGGGCGAGGAATCTGCTGGATTTCCAGGTGACCGCCTTGCGAGCCTGAAACAATCATGGCTGCTTTCATGGTTGACTTATCTCCTTCAAGGTTGACCAAGCTTCATTGCTTCAGGGCGAACGTGCGATTCAGCACGCCGAAGCGGTCGTAGTCCGACTGCAGGTGCTGCGCGAACTGCTGCAACGAATCGGGCACGACCGGCTCGAAGCCGATCCGGGCGATCTGGTCCTTGAACGGCGTCAGGTCGGCGATGCGGCGCGTCACGGCGTAGAGCTTTTCGACAATGGGGGCCGGCACCTTGGGAGACACCGCGATGCCCTGCCAGCCGTTGAAATCACTGAACTCCGGAAAGCCTTGCTCGGCGAAGGTCGGAACCTGCGGCATGCCGGCGTAGCGGGTGGTGCCGGCGATGGCCAGCGCCTTGAGTTTTCCGCCTTGCAGCAGGGGCCCCGAAGTGACGACGCTGTCCAGAACCATCGTGACCTGCTTGGACATCACTGCGTTCAGGGCGGGAGGTGTTCCATAATATGGAATGTGCTGCATGTTCACTCCGAGCTTGCGATTGAGCATCTCGCCACCGAACTGCGCGACCGTTCCAGGGCTTGGGGATGCAAAGCTGCCCTGGTCCGGCGCAGCCTTGAGCTGGCGCGCCATGCCGGCCAAATCGTTCGCGGGATAGTCCTTCGCAACGACCAAAACATAACGGTACTTTGTAAGCGCTGCCACCGGCCGTACGTCCTTCATCGGGTCGTAAGGCGGCTTCATGACGTGCGGTATCTCGGTGAGCACGTTGGAGCTGGTGTACAGAATCGTGTGCCCGTCGGCCGGCGCATTCAGCATGGCCTGCACGCCGATGGCCCCTCCCGCGCCGGCCTTGTTCTCCACGATGACGGGGAAACCAACCTCCTTGGACAGGAAGTTGGCAAAGACGCGAGCGGGCACGTCCATGTTTCCACCGGGTGGCGCGGGGACGATAATTTTGATGACCCGTTCGGGCCAGGCCTGGGCCAGCGATGTGCCGGCCAGGAGCAATGCGGCGAGCGCGAAACGCCAAACCACGTGGATCGAAGTCTTCATTGATGTCTCCTTGAGTTTTTCACGCGTCATGAGGCCTAATTCATTGGAATCGGCGCGGGGAGCGCCAGCTCACGAACCAAATCCAGCGCGGTAGGCCAAGGGCCGAAACCAGAGGCCGGATTCAGATGGCCACTTTCTCCCAGGTCGAATAGGCTGGCACCCCAGTCGCGCGCCAGTTCGCTGACGCCTTCGTAGGCGCCCAGTGGGTCGTTCCTGCTCGCTGCCACGATGCAGCGAAACGGCAGTGGCGAGCGGGGAATTGGCACCCAGCCGTGGCGCTGGAAATCGGCCAGATCCGGAAACTCGGGCCCCAGCGGGCCCGCGAACAGCGGCGGCGTCGCCAGCAGGGCTCCGTGGATGGCGGCGTGGGTGCGCTGGGCCCAATGTGCTGTGGCAATGGTGCCGCCGCTGTGCGCAACCACCACCACAGGCCCCTTGATGGCCTGGACAGCCTCTTCGATCTGCACCAGGCGGGCGGCCAGATCGATGTTTCTGCGGCCCAGCGCCGGCAGCGACACGGCGCCCGGACATTGGCTGGCGAGAATCGCCTGCCAGTGGCCCGGCGCTTCGTCACGCAGGCCGGGTATCAGCAACAGCGTGGGTGCCATGCTCATGCTGCCACCATGCGTTCTGCGAGCCCCGGATGAACCGGGCGGCGAGTGCTGGGATAGCGCAACTCGGCGAGCGTTTGATCGACTGTCTCGTAGCGCTTGCCGATCTTGAAGATCTTGCGCGCCTCTTGGGCCGATGCGACCTCTCGCCCCAGTTCGCGCGAGATGCGCACCAGTTGCTCGATCTGCTTCACGCTGCTGATGTACTCCCCCCTGGGGCCCCAGAGCGTGTCCTCGATGCCGCAGCGCACGTGCAGGCCCATGGCGATGGCCATGGTGTTGATCGGAAGGGTGGCGCGCATCAGCGCTTCCAGAGTGAGAGTCGAACCATCGGGCAGAAGGCGGATGAACTCCATCATGGAATACGGGTCCGGGTTGTCGAAACCGCCACTGAGAGCGACCCAGTTGATGTTCAGCGGGCCCTTGTAGAGGCCGCGCCGGATCAGGCGCTCAAGGGTGACGAGGCCCGACTTCATGGTGATCTGGAAATGCGGCTGGATGCCGTTGGCCGACAACTGGGCAAGATGCTCGCGCAGCCACGCGGGGCCGGCCGGTACGATCATTTCCTCGTAAGCATCGAAGACCGCCTTGCGCTCGAACGAGGTGCCCGCGTAATCCTCGGGGGTCATGATTTCCGTCGTGTTCATCTGGCCGGTGTTGATGGCCACGGTGACCTGCTCGGGCGTTGGCTGCAGGCGCGCCAGCATGTGGCGCGTCTCGTCGCTCAACCACTCGGCAGGGGCGCCTTCCTCGACGGGAGCAAACGAGATCGAGCCGCCGACCTGGATGATCATGTCGGGCACCGCCTGCTTGATGCGAGCGAGAATCTCGTTGAAGCGGTCGAGGTTCTTGCAGCCGGAGCCATCGTCCTCGCGGGCATGGAAGTGGAGCACCGTGGCGCCGGCGTTGTAGCAATCGACCGCCTTTTGTACCTGCTCCTCGATCGTCACCGGGATGTCGGACGGGAAGTCTCCCGGCTCCCATTGCGGGCCGTAAGGGGCGGCGGTAATGACGAGTTTCTCCTGGTTTTCGGGCAGCAGGGCCCCATCGAGGAAGTGCATGGTATTCCTTGGTAGCTGCGGAGCCTGCGATTACAGGCTGTGACCGCGCTTGTCGTTATGATGCGAGCCGTCGTTCCTGACGAATTGATCGGTTGTCGCGACGAATTGATTAGTTGTCTCAAGTGCGAAGCCACCGGAGGCCTCCATGACTCAGACATCTCACCTCATCCGCAGCGCCAGCCTGACGGGGTTCACGGATCTGGCGCAGTCGGCCGGCCTCGACCCGTTCGCGATGATGCGCAAGGCGGGCCTGCCGCGCCGCTGCCTTGACGACAACGAGACCCTGATCGGCATGGAGGCGGTGTGCCGATTACTGGATCTATGCGCGCAGGCCTCTGAAATGGAGGCGTTCGGCCTGAAGCTGGCAAGCCGCCGGCATATCTGGGAACTCGGGCCCGTCAGCTTGGTAATCAAGCAGGAGAGCACGGCGCTGAAAGCGTTGAAGACGCTGCTGAGCTACAACCGAGTGCTCAATGACGCGTTGCTGGCGCTGGTCGATGAAGAGGACGACGTCGTTGTCATCCGCGAGGAATTGATGCTGGGCAAGTCGATTCCGACGCGCCAGGCGATGGAGCTGACGGTTGGCGTGATGTTTCAGATGCTACGCGACATCCTGGGCCCCGGATGGCAGCCTTGCCTGGTTTGCTTCACCCATCGGCCGCCTCACGACTTGCGCTTTCACAGGTCTTTCCTTGGCAAGGATATCGAGTTCAACAGCGCTTTCAACGGCATCGTCTGCTCGGCAAGCGACATGACCCGGGAGCTGACTCCGCCGCAGCCCGGGCTTGCCAGTTTCGCGCGCCGCTTTCTCGACACTGCGCTCAGCCAACGCAAGCCTGCGCGACGGGAAACCGTGCGCCACTTGATCGCGGCGTTGTTGGGCAACGGCCGTTGCACGGTCGACAGGGTGGCGCAGCACCTGGGTGTCAGTCGGCAGACCTTGCACCGGCAGCTGAGCCTGGAGGGCGAGCCATTCAAGTCGGTGCTGGATTCCGTCCGCCGCGAGCTGGCTCTGAAGCTGTGCAGTGACAGTGACCATTCGCTGGAAGACGCAGCCTCGATGCTCGGTTTTTCCTCTGCTAGTGCCTTTGCGCATTGGTTCCGTGCCAGCTTCAGCACCAGCTTCATCCGATCCCGGCGGGTTGGCCGAATATGAAACGGAAGATCAATTCGATGGAACCGTTGATCAATCGACCTGGATCGACCGATCGCATGATTTCACGGATACAAAATCGAAGGAAGCAAGAGCATGGCACGCATGAAGATGGTCGATACAGATACCGTGGACCCGGAACTGAAGGACGTTTTCGAGAAGATGAAGCAGCGCGGCACGGTGCTGAACGTCTGGCGGATGATGGCTTGGTCCCCGGCGCTCGCCAAGGTATGGGCGCCATTCGCACGCGGCCTTCGCAACGAACTGTCAGTCCCGCGCAGGCTGCGCGAGCTGTTGATCGTGCAGATCGCCTGCCGACACGAATCCAGGTACGAATACGGCCACCACGCGCATATGGCACTGGCAGAAGGCGTCACGCCGGCACAGCTGGCCGCATTGCCGCATTGGCGCGATGGCGCACTGTTCGATGCCGACCAATCTCTGGTTCTGCAGCTCGCGGACGACCTGACACACGCCAGCGGCGCGAGCGCTGCGACCATGAAGGCCTTGCTGGAGCGCTTCGGAGAGAAGCACCTGATGGAGTTGCTCGCGACCGGTGCGTTCTATTGCGGCGTCGCACGCATTGTCAACTCTCTGGACTGCGAACTCGAGCCTGAAGCAGGCGCCCCCCACGCTTTCCCGCCGGTGGCCTGAACATGAAAGCCGTATTGCTGGGCTGGGAGTCTGCGCGGCAGAACCGTCAGGACTTCGCCATTGGGCTGCGTCAAGCCGTTGCTCTGAGCGCGGTTCGACCGTCAAGGGGCAGGCGATTCATCTGGGGACTCATCGCGCGCTGGTGCGGTCTGCAGCAGCGCCTTCAGTGACGTTGTCGATCTGCAACTTGGCTGCCATCGCCACCGTGTGCGGGTACTGCGGGACGCCGATTTGGGCGTGCTCTTTGCCTTCACGGCCCAGTGCCACCACCGGCTCGATCGGTGCGCTCTTCAGGTTGCCTTCGCTGCGGTAGCCGGCGTCGGCCAGACCGCGCGCTGGGGAAGTTCGCCCAGGTTGTCCTTGACCGTCTGGATCATCGGCAGCAGCCAGTTCGCATCCGGTGCAACGTTGTCCAGTTCGGCCGCCAAGACGATGTGCGAAGCCTCGCCTTGAGATGGAAAGCCCGGAAATCGCAGATCGTTCGGTGGCGTAGCAAGTTCCCTGCCACCAGCAGCATCCAAAACGCCAAGTCAACAACGAATCTGGAATTGGACTGCGACACCACCATCAAGCCCCTGTACTGGACTTGTCCAGGCGCAGATGCCGTGGCCACTGCAAAAAAACACCAGAAATCCGCTGCGCGCACGTTCACCGTTGATTGGTGGGTGTCAACGGGTTCGTTGATTTTTTTGCGTCTTTTGCGTTTTCTTTGCGCCCTCTGCGTTCGGTATTTGATTCCCCGCTGCCGGCATCAGCCCAAGGCTCGCGCCATGGCCTGCGCCAGGTCGGCCTGCAGGTCGGCCACCGCCTCCAGGCCGGTGGAAAAGCGCACCACCGTGCCACGCGCCAGGTGCGCCGGCCAGCCGTGGGCGCGGATGGCGGCCAGGTCGTAGGGCACGACCAGGCTGATCGGCCCGCCCCAGCTGTAGCCCAGCCTGAACAGGCGCAGGCCGTCGCAAAAGGCGTCGACCTGCGCCTGGCTGTAGCGCTCATGCACCATCACGCTGAACAGGCCGGCCGCGGCGCCGCCGCCGCGCGCGTCGGCCGCGCCGCACACCTGCTGCCAGTGGGCGTGGCCGGGGCTGCCGGTCAGCGCCGGGTGCAGCACCTGGGCAAACGCCGGCTGCTGCGCGCACCAGCGCGCCAGCTGGCGCGCCGCCTGGTCCTGCGCGTGGTAGCGCAGGGCGATGCTGGGCAGCGCGCGCAGCAGCGTCTCGGTGTCGCCGGCGCTGACGCCGAAGCCCAGGCGCATGTGCGTCAGCAGGATGCGGCGGTGCAGCGCCTCGTC
>Ga0116193_1003904_pt1 | contig 10574 bp, 10 predicted proteins | sample AD_UKC115_MetaG_FD_89892 | JGI IMG/M metagenome (GOLD analysis project Ga0116193, IMG submission 89892) | Active sludge microbial communities of municipal wastewater-treating anaerobic digesters from Hong Kong - AD_UKC115_MetaG | ecosystem: Engineered > Bioreactor > Anaerobic > Digestate...
CTTTTTGTGCTTGGAGAACAGAATACCAAAACACATATCTAGAAAAGAAAAAACTTCCTATAGAGTCAGATTTTCGCTTACCAACAGAAGCAGAGTGGGAATATGCAGCTCGTGGAGGTCGCTCTCAGTCCATGTTTCCTTGGGGAAATTATTATTTGCGTAATCAAAAAGGATGCTTGTTGGCTAACTTTAAACCAGGAAGAGGAAACTATCCTGAAGACGGGGGCTTTTATACAGTACAAGCCGATGCATATTGGCCTAATGATTTTGGCTTATACAACATGGCAGGTAATGTGGCAGAATGGACATCTTCTTTATATTATGAGGGAGGATACAATTTTCAGCATGATATGAACCCAGATATTCGTTGGGATGCAAAAGAAAATGACCCTCCTCGCATGAAGCGAAAGGTTATACGTGGCGGAAGTTGGAAAGACATTGGATATTATTTACAAACAAGTACCAGGGCGTACGAGTATCAAGATACAGCCAAATCTTATATCGGATTTCGTTGTGTTATCGATTTACTTGCCTTGCAAAGAGGAAGATAAAAAGCTTAGATATACTTAAGTAATAGCTAGAGTAGCTTAAATCTAAAAAATATTTTATACATTTTAAATCACAATCACTCAAAACATAAAATATATGGCAGGAATTTCTAGAAACGCTGAAAAAATAATTAACATGGCTGTTAGTGCCGGTGCAGCAGTTGTAATTTTTGGTGCATGGGCCAAAATTCTACATAAACCTTTTGCAGACACAATGTTAACTGTCGGCTTATTAACCGAAGCAGGGATATTTTTAATTTATGCGGGCTGGTCTCTTTTAGGTTATGGATTAGGAAGTCATGGAGATTCACGTACTACAACCACTTCTAACAACAGCAATACCTTGCAATCAATGAATGATATGCTGAAAGAAGCAGACATTACACCAACAAGCTTAAAAAAATTAAGCGAAGGCTTTCAAAAACTCGGAGCAACAGTTAATCAAATGGCAGAAATAGGCGATATGGTAAAAGCTACCGGAGACTATACAAATAAAACACAAGAAGCTACTAAAGCATTAACAGCAATGAAAGATGCGTATGGAAATGCTACAGCGTCTATGAGTGCCTTTAACAATGCCTCAGAAAGCACGAGACAGTTTCATGAACAAGTGCAAGTATTAAGCAAAAATTTAAATACATTAAATGGTATTTACGAATTAGAATTACAAGAATCAAACAACCATTTAAAAGCATTAAATAAATACTATGGCGATTTAGCCCAAGCATCATCCATAATGCATACAAGTATTGAAGATGCTAAAAAAGCACAAGAACAAGTAAGCATCCTAGCAAAAAATTTGTATGCACTTAATCAAATCTATGCAAACATGCTTACAGCAATGCATGGAAAGTAAAAAGTTGTTAAATACAAAAAGCTCTTTTTACTTAACCTTGTTTAAAAAATATTTTTACATTATCAAACTGTTAGATTAAAGAATATGGCCTTACCTAAAGAGCCCAGGCAGAAGATGATCAACCTGATGTACCTTGTGCTTACGGCATTGTTAGCGCTCAATGTATCATCAGAAATTTTAAATGCATTTAGAACGGTTAATAATAGTTTAGTACAATCTAATAATATGATTGATGCTAAAAATAAAACTATTTTACAATCCATTGATGCAAAATTAGCTGATCAAAAAACTGCTGAACGAGCTGCTATATGGAAGCCAAAAGCAGATCAAGCAAAACAATTAGCAGATACTACATATAACCATATTGACGAATTAAAAGCCGAATTAAAAAAAGAAGCAGGCTTAACTACAGAAAATGGAGAAGAAGTATATAAAGAAGATAACTTAGAAGCTGCTACTCGTTTAATGGATACAGAAGGTAAAGGCCAAAAGTTATATAATCAACTTAAAAAATATAAAGACGCATTATTAAATATAGATCCTGCTATAAAAGAACAATTTCAAAATTCATTGCCTATTGATTTAACGATTCCTAAATCTAAAAATAAAGGTAATAATGATTGGACGTCTGTTTACTTTAGAATGACACCCGCTATTGCTGCAGTTACTATTCTTACTAAATTTCAAAACGATGTGAAAAATGCAGAATCACAAGTAATAGATTTCTGCCACAATAAAATTGGTCAAGTAGAAGTTGTATACGATCAATTTGAACCGTTTGTAGGCACAAACGCTACATACTTAATGTCTGGCCAACCATTTGAAGCTACATTAGGTATCGGATCCTTTAGTAGTAAAGCTGTTCCTGTAATAACGGTTAATGGGCAAAGACTAACCGTTCAAAATGGAAAAGCCATATATAAAGAAATTGCTGGAGGCGTAGGTTCTAGAACAATTCCATATTCTATAACATATACTAAGCCCGATGGAACCAATAAAACTGTTCCTGGAATAATAGAATATCGTGTAGGGTCATCTAGCACAGCAGTAAGCTTAGATAAGATGAATGTGTTGTTTATTGGGGTAGATAATCCCGTAACAATATCTGCAGCCGGTTCCGGTGCTGAAGGTATTAGCGCTTCTATATCAAACGGAAGCTTAGTTCGAAGTGGTAAAAGTGGTGGATGGATAGCTAGAGTAAATAATGAAGGCGAAGCAACGATAACTGTAAGTGCTGCAGGAAAATCAACACCATTTAAATATAGGGTGCGTAGTATTCCAGACCCAGTTCCAATGGTTGGAGCTAGTAAAGGAGGCGATATTTCCGCTTCTGTATTTAAATCACAGCAAGGAGTAAGGGCAACATTAGAAAACTTTTTCTTTGATGCTAAGTTTAGTGTAACAGGATTTAAAATGACTGCTGATGGTGCTGGATTTGATGAATTGACCGAAGTTAGTAATGGCGGAGCCGCTTGGAGTGGAGGTGCTCAAAATATTGTAAATAAGTGTCGCTCAGGCTCATTCATAACCATTGAAGATATAAGAGTCGTGGGGCCAGATGGCAGAACGAGAAAACTATCTCCTATGTTATTTAATTTAAAATAATATAAAATATTATAGTATGAAAAAATGGTATATACAAAGAGTGCTCATCGGAATAGTTACTTTATTTATATTAACAAGCGCTGATGCGCAGCGTCGTGGTAGAAGAGGCCAAACAAGAAATACTACCCCCAACGACCCTACAACAAATACACAAACACCCACAAACAACAATAGAACAAATAACACATCATCATATAACCCTTATGGAAACACTCCTATAGAGGTAGATAGTAGTGGAATAGGAGGCCTTGATACTATAATACGTCGCTCCTTGCGCAACGATAATGCTATAGAGCGCAACCTCGTCAAAGATCGTACTCCATTGTCATATCAACACATTAGAGAAGATGATGCAATATTTACAGAGAAGATTTGGAGAGAACTCGATATAAGGGAAAAAACAAATTTACCTTTTAGATACTCTGCCGATGAAGATAATGGTAATCAGCGGTTTATTCTTATTTTAATGAATGCAGTACGCAAGGGCGATGTAGCAGCATTTGATGCTACTATAGATGACCGATTCACTACACCAATTTCTTGGGATAAAATACAAAATACATTGGGGGGAAGTGCAGATACAACACCCGTTTATAGCATTGACGATCCTAATAAAATTGATAAATATAAAGTTGTTAGAAATGACTTTGATGCCGATGCAATAGTAAAGCTTCGAATAAAGGAAGAATGGATTTTCGACAAACAAACATCAAGATTATATGTTCGTATTCTAGGCATAGCCCCTCTTAAAACGTTATTTAGAGAAGATGGTACAGAAAGAGCTTCAACACCTATGTTTTGGGTATATTATCCAGACTTGAGACCAACCTTAGCAAAGTATGAAGTGTATAATCCTAAAAATTTGGGAGCTCGTATGAGTTGGGAAGAACTTTTTGAAAGCAGGATGTTCAGTAGTTACATTGTAAAATCAACTATTGATAATCCTCGAAATCAAACATTAAAACAAATCATTAAAACCCCGATCTTAAGACTACTAGAGGGAGAAAATATAAAAGAAAAAATATTTAATTATGAGCAGGACCTCTGGTCGTACTAAGTAGTATTTAACTTTTTTTTAATTTGTTTTAACACTCAAATACAAAATACTGTAGTACTTTTATATCGGTTTTTCATAGGATATTGGATTTTAAAACGGGGCAGGATTTCTATCCAGCCCCTTTTTTATTTATTATAAGTATCACATCTTCTTTTTTGATACAACCACGTATTTTTGTTAAACAATATTTTTAAAATGAACCGTACATGCTTTATAATAACATGCGCATTCTTGTTATCATGCAATAATAATACAACAACAGATGAAAACACTAGTACAGAAATAAGAATAAAAAATATTGATTACTCTGTTGTTAATGTTTTTTATCATGATACTCTAGCCTACACACAAGGCTTGGTATGGTATAAAAACGAATTATTTGAAAGCACAGGACCAGATGATTATTATACAACACAAAAGGATCGCTCTAGTATTCGGAAAGTTGATTTAAAAACAGGAAAAATTAAGCAACAAATAAGATTAGAAAATAAGGAATTATTTGGAGAGGGAATAACGATTATGAACGATAAAATATATCAACTCACTTGGAAAAATAAAGTAGGGTTCATATATGATGTAAATACAATGAAACAACTTAAAGCATTTACGATTGATACAGAAGGTTGGGGAATTACAAATGACAATAAGTATCTGATTGTAAGTGATGGAACAAGCAATATTTATTATTTGGATCCTAACACCCTACAAAAAATAAAAGTTATTAGTGTTAATGATAACAATGGCCTCGTGAATAATTTAAATGAACTAGAGTTTATTCAAGGATACATATATGCAAATCGCTGGCAAACAAATGAGGTGCTCAAAATTAATCCTAGCAACGGTATGGTTGTTGCTAAGGCTGATTTTTCTAATATACTAGAAAAATCAGGAAAAGGAAATACTCCAGCGCCAAATGATCCCAAAGCACAAAATGAGGTATTGAATGGAATCGCGTATGATAGTAGCACGAATCATCTATTTATTACAGGAAAAAAATGGCCTGTATTGTTCGAAGTTAGACTAAATTGATTAACACGAACAACTTATCTCCTTTGTCTTCGATTACCGAAGATATTACCTTCTTTGTAGTTAGAACCCTCTGAAGATCCATAGTGCGACATAGCACATCGAAAGCCAATAGTAGCACTAGCCTGATCCTCTTCTAAAAAGCGACGAGTTCCCGGCGAAAGCCAATAAGCCCGATCATTCCAGCTACCGCCTTTTATGACCCTCGATTTGTCGGATATTAAAGTTGTTTCACCATAACCATATAAAACTCCGGAAGTTGAATCCCCGTCCTTATAGTTTATATTATAGTGTTTCTGATAATTACGTCTATTAGCTAAATCTGCATCGTTTTCATTTGTCATTTTAATACGACCTAAACTATCTCGTTCTGGTTTTCCTGTGCTCATATCCATTTTTTTAAAAGTATTACCTCTAAAATAATTAAAGTCGTCTCCATCTTCTGGTGTAAGTGGTCGATACACATCAGCAACCCATTCACTTACATTCCCAGACATATTATACAATCCAAAACCGTTAGGTAAATAGGCTTCAACTGGAGCTGTAATAGCAGCACGATCGTTTAATCCGCCAGCTACACCCATTTGATCTCCAGCACCTCTCTTAAAGTTTGCTTGAAAACTACCTTGGTTCTTTGTATGACGATTTTCGCGTAAGCCATTATAATTATTGTTCCAGGCATATACTTGTTTGTTGGTTATCAACTCCTCTCCACGAGTTCCTTCACCTTTTCGAGGACTCGGATTCTGATTTATATAACCCAAAGCTGCATATTCCCACTCTGCTTCTGTTGGTAGTCTATAGTCTGGAAAGAGTATTCCATCCTCAAACATAACTTGTGTACGAGGGCTTCCGTTCGCATTCTTTAACGGATTCTTTGAAGAGGTGGCATTCTTACCGGGTGGTGGGGTAAATTCTCCCAACAAGTACGATTTTGTATTAAAATTTTCTTCCCCTAAACCAGAAATGTTGCGAATGGTATTTTCATTTACATAGCCACGTTTAATCAACTCCAATTCATTTACTCTATCTGTACGCCACAAGCAAAAATCAGAGGCTTGTTTCCAGGTAACTCCTACCACAGGATACTTGTTATATGCTGGATGTCGAAAATAATACTCAACATACGGTTCATTGTATGCCAGTTCTGATCGCCATACCAATGTATCTGGTAGAGCATTTTTAATAACATCTTTATATCCATCATCATCAAATACTGTTTGTAACCAATACAAATATTCTCGGTAATCCACATTGGTTACCTCTGTTTTATCAATATAAAAAGAATTAACTGTAATACGCCGAGGTATATTATTCCAATCACCCATAACATCTTCTGATGTTGAACCCATAGTAAAAGTACCCCCTTGAATAAACATTAGACCTGGAGCCGTTTTCATACTGGTTACCTTAGAAACTTGATAACCGCCTTGATTCTTGTCATTATAATTCCAACCGGTTGTAGGTGACTGGTCTGTTTTTTTGCCAAAAAGTCCTTTTCCATTTTTGCAAGCAGCAAAAGAAAAAAATAGCAGTATGGCGGCAATTGTATATAATCTATGCATAATGCAGGATATGTAAATGAAATAATGAAGTAAAGCTAAAAAATATTTTGAGTTTTGTTGTTAAATATCCTATAAAGATAAAAAACATTTTTAAACCAACCCCTGTTCCATCATTGCATTGGCTACTTTTACATAATCAGTTTTTTGGCTTGAGTTATCATATTCATAAGTTACACAGGCTTTGTGAATATATTTCATAATAGTTTGTAATTTTTGATCAACTTCTTCTCGTGACCAATTTAAGCGCAAAAAATTTTGAAACATTTGCAACCCCGATGTAGCAACTCCTCCGGCATTAGGGGCTTTTACGTCAGCCATGAAATCTTTAATTTGAGCATTGTAAGTAGTGACTCCCATAGATAAGAAATAAAGATTAAATATAGGTAAAAGATACATTAATAGGCAAATCTTTTTATAAGAAAAAATCATTACCCGTCAATGAATCGTAATTATATGTGTGAAAAATAATCATCTTTGCATCATCACTTAAATAACAAGTTGTTACATATTGGCAAAAAAAAAAGAACATATTAATACAGATGAAGAGCTTTTAGCCTTATTTTATTCAAGTGAAGATACCTATTGGATAGGTGTTTTACTGCAACGATATACCCTTTTGCTATTAGGAGTATGTTTAAAGTATTTGAAAGATATGGAAGATGCAAAAGATGCCGTGCAACAAATAGATATCAAAATAATAACAGAATTGTATAAGCATAAGGTTCAAAATTTTAAAGCATGGTTGTTTATTGTTGCTCGCAATTATTGCTTGATGGAGTGTAGAAAAAATAGGGGAAAAAGAAAAATAGAAATCACAGAAAATTTGATTGTTACTGAGAGTGATGTTGATGACAAAGGAGAGCAATGGTTGATGGATGTAACACAAGAAATGTTAGAAGAAAGTATAATGGAATTGAATGAAGCTCAACGCAAATGCGTAGACTTGTTTTATCTTCAACAAAAAAGTTATAAAGATATTATGGCACTAACAGGGTTTGATTTCAAAGAAGTTAAAACCCATATACAAAATGGAAAACGAAATTTAAAAACATTCGTTATTCAAAAAGTAAAACAATATAGCAATAGCAAGAAGAACAACTTAAATGCGTAAACCATTTAGCATATTATTGAATAGTAAAGAGCCAATTAATGAACAAATGTTGTTAGATTATTTAGATGGCAAGCTTACGTCCAATGAAAATCGCTTGGTTGAGGAATGGTTGAACAACTCTCCTTTAGCAAGCGAAGCAATTGAAGGGCTAATGCAGATTCGGGAGAAAACAAAATTAACCACCGCTGTAAAAGAAATAAATCATTCCTTGCAAAAACAATTGCGCAAAAAACATAAGCGCAACCGATTGTTACATAATAAGATGGTTTATTGGATTGTTATTGGTATAATCGTGGTTTTGTTGATTTGTATTGCCACATTTTTTGTGGTAAATATTTTACACCGTAAATAATTTTTTCATCCCATACTTTTGTGTTTTATAATACACAATGGTTTTTTTCTGAAAATGCCCTTTTCGTTTATGAGCATTGAGTATTGAGCAGTTGTTTTATCTACCTATATGCAAACAAATTCAACTACCCCGATCAACACCAAGCCAATAGTCATTTGGTTATTGGTAGGTGTTGGAATGTTGGTTATTCAAATCGTACTTGGAGGTATTACTCGTTTAACGGGTTCTGGTCTTTCTATAACAGAATGGGATCCCATAATGGGCTTCATACCACCCTTGAATGAACAACAGTGGTTACAAGCATTTAATAAATACAAACAAATACCCCAATATCAATACATTAATGCCCATTTTACATTAAACGATTTTAAATTTATTTTTTTTTGGGAATGGCTGCATCGTTTGTGGGCAAGGTTGATAGGTGTTGTATTTATTGTTCCTTTTATATGGTTTTTGTATAAGAAAAAATTTAATCAAACCATGATTAAGCCGTTGCTTATACTTTTTTTATTAGGTGGGCTACAGGGCTTGGTTGGATGGATAATGGTTGCAAGTGGTTTACAAGACTTAGTATATGTTAGTCATATTCGCTTAGCAATACATTTTGTATTGGCATTAGGGCTTCTTTGCTATACTGCCTGGTTTGCATTTAAGCTATTTGTTCCAAATGAGCATCGCATCGCCAACACATCACTGCGCAAATGCACATTTGTTGTATTGATTACTTTAATAATACAGTTAATATATGGTGCTTTTATGGCTGGCTTGAAAGCTGCATCAGTTGCAACAACGTGGCCAACTATTAATGGCGAATGGGTTCCTTCTAACTTAACATCATATGGGAACAATAATTATAGCGGATTAAGTATTGTTACAAATAATCCAATAGCAGTACAATTTATTCATCGGACAATTGCCTATGTTTTGATCATTCTAATAGCATTTTGGAGTTATAAAGCGTACAAAATAAAAAATGCAATATTGTTGCAAAAAATGTTTTTATATCCATTATTTATTACGGTCATTCAAATGGAACTAGGTATTTTAACTGTATTAAATGCGGCTGATGGAAAAGCTTTGCTATATTTGGGCGTAGCGCATCAATGTATGGCTATGATACTGTTGTTGATGTTGGTTTGGATGATGTATATTGTTCGATCAAATAAAATTAATAAATGAAAAAACCTCAACACTAAATTATTTTATGATGAATAATAACCCCCATCAATATGTGTGTATAATGGCTGGTGGTATAGGAAGCAGGTTTTGGCCTAAGAGTAGAACAAATAAGCCTAAGCAATTTTTGGATATATTAAACACTGGTAAAACACTTATTCAATCAACGTATGATCGATTTACCACATTTATTTCCCCTATGAATATTTATGTGGTTACTTCCGAAGAATATGTTGATTTAGTACAAAAGCAGCTACCCGACTTACCTAAAGAAAATATTTTAGCCGAACCAAGTAAAAAAAATACGGCACCCTGTATTGCCTATGTTTCTCTCAAAATATTACAAAAAGATCCAGAAGCATCCATGATTGTTGCTCCGGCAGACCATCTTATATTAGATATAAAGGCCTTTACACAGGTTTGCACAAAGGCCCTTGATTTTGTGCAACAAATAAAAGCGTTGATTACGTTGGGTATTAAACCCACCTACCCAAACACGGGTTACGGCTACATTCAATATGAAACACAACCTGTAGCCAATCAGGTTTACAAAGTAAAAACGTTTACAGAGAAACCGAATATAGAATTAGCCCAAACATTTTTAGCTAGTGGTGATTTTCTCTGGAATGCAGGTATTTTTGTATGGAAATTACAACGCATTGTTGCCGCATTTGAAAAATATTTACCAGAGATATATGATGTGTTTATCGCAGAGAAACAACATTTTAATACGCCGACTGAATCAAAGGCTATAGAAAAAGTGTATGCACAGTGTACGAATGTTTCTATTGATTTTGGAATAATGGAAAAGGCAGATAATGTGTATGTAATTCCTTCTTCTTTTGGATGGAGCGATTTGGGTACCTGGACAAGCGCATATAATAATTTAGAAAAAGATTATTTTGGAAATGCTGTTACTGGAAATAATGTGCTAATTATTGATGCAACTAAATGCTTGGTAGAAACAACTCCTGGAAAATTGGTTGTATTACAAGGACTCGATAATCATATTATTGTAGAAACGCCCGATGTTTTATTAATCTGTAAAAAAGATAAAGAGCAAGAATTAAAAGAGTATGTAGCCGAAGTAAAAAGAAATAAGGGAGACAAATATTTATAAATCAAGAATATTCATTTTTAGTTTTACCCCAAAATTTAAGGTAGTATCTAAAACTTTGTGTAAATAGGATAGTAACTGTATTAGTGTAAAAATTAATTTTAACCCTCAAATACAGTTTTATGTACAAACAACAAACACAACTTTCTCCAGACTTCTTC
>Ga0116193_1003905_pt1 | contig 10574 bp, 8 predicted proteins | sample AD_UKC115_MetaG_FD_89892 | JGI IMG/M metagenome (GOLD analysis project Ga0116193, IMG submission 89892) | Active sludge microbial communities of municipal wastewater-treating anaerobic digesters from Hong Kong - AD_UKC115_MetaG | ecosystem: Engineered > Bioreactor > Anaerobic > Digestate | place...
GCCAGGTCGTGCTGCTTCAAGTGCGAGAGCTCATGCAGAAAGACATGGCGCAACTGCTCGCGCGAAAGCTGGCGCACCATTCCTTGCGGCAACACAAGACGCAGATTAAATAGTCCGCATAACGCAGGCACGCTCACGCCTGGCGCTTCGACGATGCGCAAGGCGCGGTGCACGCCCATTTGCTCCTTGCACTGAGACAGCAGCACACCCACGTTCGGATCATGCAAAGCCGTCGCGCCTTTCAGCGTGCGGCGCAGTTTAAACACCTGCGCAATCAGCAGCATCAGAAAGGCCAGCGAGCCGGCCAGCCAGATTATTTGCGGCTGCAATAATCTTCGCCATTCGATGCGCGTTTGATGAGGCGCTGGCGCTGGTGCAGGCGCAAGCACAATTGGCCGATACTTAGCGCGATTGCGATCGGGCTTATGCACGCCCTGCTCGTTCGCTGCAATGGCATGGCCTTCTTCAATCGGCAGAATAGGCGTCAAAACAACTGACGCTCGGGCCGGCGGCTTTATTTCATTTTTCATGGATTGGGTTACTGTTTTATGTGGCCAGGCATTGAACAGGCTGACCGGAGATGGAGGCGTCCAGGGCAGCACAAGGCGCAGCAGCGGCAGCATCCAGAGGGCATGTCGCCAGCGGGCGCTGAGCCGGTGTCGCAGAAGGAATTGCAATGCAATCACCAGCGAAACGAGCACGCTGGCCTGAAGCGAAATGCGCAGAATACGCTGAAACAGAAGACCTTCCATGAAGACATGCATCGGAGTTCAGCCTTGGAGATTGAAATGTAAGACGCTACTTCTGCTTCTGGTCGAGAATTTGGCGCAGTTCGACCAATTCCTCGTCGCTCAACTCGCCTTCTTGAATGAAACTAACCAGCATGGGCTTCAACGCGCCGCCATACACGCGCGAGAGAAAGGAATGGCGCTCCTTGCGCGCGCAATCCTTTTCCTCCACCAATGGATAATGCATATAGGAGCGGCCCTGTTTTTGATAGCCGACGGCGCCTTTGTCCACCAGCCGCCGCAAAAGAGTCATGATGGTCTTGGGTTTCCAGGCAGTGCTTCCAGAAAGGGCTTCAACGACTTGGTTGGCCGTGACGGGTGCCTGCGCCCAAACGATACGCATGACGAGCCATTCGCTATCGGAGATTTGCGGGAACTTTTTCTTCATCGATGGCCTTTCCTTACATTTGTAGGCGCTACAATCCTACGTTCGTAAGAATAAGTCAATAAGAATGTGATTCCCCGTCCGATGGCGGTTGCCTTGGGGCGAAAAAGCTTGCATAAGTATCTGTAGCTGCCCCAGCTTGTGCGGGGGTATCGCCGTCTGCGACGGCGTTGCCGCTTTGGCGGCGCATTCGCCGCTCTGACGCGGCGGAATTCTTCAGGAGAGGGCAGCGCTTGCATTCAGGCTGCCGGCACGCGACGCAATGATCACCTACGAGGAACTGGTCCGCAACGCCCCCGTGGTCGAGTTGAAGGCCAAATCAAAGGACGACGCCCTGCGCGAACTGGCGCAGGTTTTCCGCAATGAGCCGAAAGTGGTAAATGTGGACAATTTTATTCACGCCATCTTCGAGCGCGAGAAGGTGATCTCCACTGGTATTGGCATCGGTGTGGCCGTGCCGCACGTGAAGATACCCGATGTGAAGGATTTCGTGCTGGCGTTCGGGCGGCACCCCGGCGGATTGGATTTCGATTCGCTCGATGACCAGCCGGTGCATTTGGTGGCGATGATTGGGGCCTCGGACGCGCAGGCCGGTGAGTTCCTGAAGATGCTGGCGCAACTGGTGCAGACCTTCCGCGCCAAGGATGTTCGCCGCCGGCTGATGCTGGCGAAAACGCCTGAGGAGTTCAGGCAAATCATGCTCGATGCTTCCTGAATTTGGCACGGAACACGGGCATGCGGTGAATTGAATTACGAGGCAGTCATGAAGCTTTATAGTGTGTTGACGGAAGACCAGATCCGGCTGAATTTGGAGGCCGAGAATCTGGAGCAGGGCATTCGCGAGATGTTGAAGCCGCTGGAGCCGCATTTGAACCCTGTGGGGGCTGAGCGCGTGCTGGAGGTGCTGCTTGAACGCGAACGCAACCTGTCAACATCGATTGTGGATGGCATTTCGGTTCCGCATGCGCGCATTGACGGGCTGCAGGATTTTATCCTGGCGATCGGCTCGTCGCCCAAAGGCATTCCGAATAATGGCAGCGGGAAACTGACGCACCTGGTGTTCGTCATTCTGACGCCGCTGACGAAGAATACGCTGATGCTGCAGACGCTGGCGGCGGTGGCGCGGCTAGTTTCCAGTCCGCTGACGCGCCAGGCGTTGCTGAATGTGAAGAACCCTTCGCGCGCATTGAAGATCATCGAGGAAAGCGGCGTGGACGTTAAAAAAACGCTGTCCGCCAATGATATCATGAGCATCCCGGGGCCAACGGTGAAGTTGGACACGCCGTTGACGCACGCCATGGAATTGCTGGCCGATTCGCCTGGCGAGAGTGTTCCTGTGGTGGGCGATGCGGGGGAATTAATCGGCGAACTGAACAGCACCGATATTATCGGGCTGGGGCTGCCGAAATACATGAACCTGATGGAAAACACCGCGCCGCTAGGGAATATCGAGCCCTTTGAGCAATTCTTCCAGAAAGAGCGATTCCTTAAGGTCGGCGACCTGATTGACCGGATGCCGATGAAGGTGGAGCCCGATACGCCGGTGGTGCAGATTGCGCATCGCATGATCAGCGAATCGCGGCATCGGGCGTATGTGGTCAAAGATAATAAGTTAATCGGCTCGATTTACCGTAAGGATATTGTCACGCGCGTGCTCATGCTTTAGGAGTGTAGGTCCTCCCGGCCCGGGAGGACTACGTCGGCTCAAAGAGCCGACCTACCTTGTGTGAATTGATAATTTGGATGCCGGAATAAGCAAGACCTCTCTCCCATGACCATTCGCCTGGTGCAACTTACGTTTTTCTCTTGTTTGATAATTCTTTCTGCTTGTAATGATCAGCCTCTGAAACATTCAACTGCGGTTTCGAATCCGGCGTCCAGCCATCGCATCATTTCGGTGACGCTGGCGACGGATGAGATTTTGCTTTCGTTGGTTGAGCCGAAGCGCATTGCCGCGCTGTCAGCGCTGGCCGATGATCCGCACTACAGCAATGTGGTGGAGCAGGCGAAGGCGGTGCAAAATCGCGTGCAGGCCAATGCCGAGCAGGTGCTCGCGCTTAATCCCGATCTCGTCTTTTATGCAGCCTATAATCAGCCGGCATTTGTGGCCACGATTCAGAAAGCAGGTGTGCGGGCGCGTGAAGTACGGTCTGTGCAGACGCTGCGGGATATTGGAGAAAGCATTCGGCAGATCGGGAAGGATATTGGCGAAGAACCGAAGGCCGAAGCGCTGGCGCGCAACTTCGAGAGCCGAATTGAGGCCGTGCGGCAGGCGGGAAAGAATGTTGGCGCGAAAAGCGTGCTGTATTATGACAATCGCTGGATTGCGGGGAAGAATACAATCATCGATGATATGATCACGGCGGCGGGGGCAACGAATTATGCTGCCGCGCAAGGGATTGAAGGCAACAAGGAAATTAGCGCCGAGGTGCTGTCCACCTGGAACCCGGATGTGGTGCTGATTGTGGGAGATGAACTGCGGGGGCTGGATTTCGCAACGATGCAGAAGAAGCACGCAGAATTAGCAGGGATGGAGGCCGTCCGAGCAGGGCGGGCTTATGAGGTTCCGGCGCGAGTTTTTGGCTCGCTTAGTCAGTATGCAGCCGGGGCGCCGGAGATGCTGGAATCGGTGATACAGCATTAAAATCAGGCAAAGATTAGAGAGTTTCCGAAGAGGTTGCAGGCCGGGAGGCCTGCACCACAATAGAATTAATACTTTCATCCTTAGCAGATGCAGGCTGGCAGCCTGCACCACAATTGCCATAATTTTGTTTCACGCATACGCAATTTCCTCTATGTTCCCTCTCTTATGAAACATCGCACGAGAATTGCCGCTGCCTTGCTCATCATTCTGCTGCCGCTCTCGATCGCGGCGTCAGTAGCATGGGGAGCATCGTCGCAAATAGCGCCGCAGCGGGCATTGCATATTCTTGCGGGTGCAAGCGCCTCCCCTGCCGAATACTCCATCATTATGAACTATAGGTTGCCGCGTGCGTTAATTGCGGCCTTAGTGGGAGCAGCGTTAGCGGTGGCGGGATGCGCGCTGCAGGGATTGTTCAATAATCCGTTGGCCGAGCCAGGCGTGCTTGGCGTTTCCAGCGGCGGAGCATTAGGCGCCGTGGCAATGATCAGTTTGGGAGTTCAAGGAGTTTGGGCCATCCCCATGGCGGCATTCGTGGGGGCAATGATAACGGCGGCGGCGGTGTTCGTGATTGCCACCTCGCATGGGAGGACGCCTTTGGCTACACTGCTGCTGGCAGGAGTGGCCCTGAACGCATTGCTGGGCGCGGCAGTCAGTCTGGTGCTGTCGCAGCATCTCGGCAGTTTCGATGCCACGCAGCAAATCATAAACTGGCTGATGGGCGATCTGGAGTCGCGCACGTGGTTGCAGGTGCGCGTTGCGCTGGGGCCAATTCTCATCGGAGCTGTCTGCCTGCAATTAATGGCTCGCGATCTGAACAGCATTTCACTCGGCGAGGAGACGGCAGCCTCGCTTGGTGTGCGCGTGCAGCGGGTGAAGATCGAGGTGCTCGCGCTGGTGTCGCTCGTGACGGGAGTGGCCGTTGCGGTCAGCGGTGTGTTGAGCTTTGTTGGACTGATTGTGCCGCAACTGCTGCGGCTGTTCATTGGGCCGGATCACCGGCGGCTGCTGCCACTGAGCGCATTAAGCGGCGCCGTATTTCTTACGCTGATGGACTTGATCAGCCGCGTGATCATCCGCCCGCAGGATATCCGGATCGGCATTCTCACTTCGCTGATTGGCGGTCCATTTTTCCTGCTTTTGCTGGTTGTGAACCGGCGTAAAGGCCGCCTGGTTTGACGTAGTGGATGGCCGTGGCTTCCTCAAATTCCTTCCTTTTTGCAATCGTATAGGCATGGCCAAATTCGTTGGATAATACGCTTTCGATCGGACAATCGCGCCGATCGTAGAGAATGAGCCAGAACTGCGGCTCGTTTGAGACGGTCTCATCGAGCAATTGAACGACGGGAAGGCGCTCAGTCAGATTGCGTGAAACGGGAACTGGCGCGATGCCTAACTTATAATACTCACACATGATTTCGGCGCCCGAGCCTTTGCAGAAAAGGACTTTTTCGTCGGGAGTGCGATGACGGCTGACGTATTGAATGGCCTCGCGCACCTGCTCGCCTTTGCTGAATGGATAGGAAAGGCCAATGGTGGCAATGGTAAGAAAACAGGCGGAGGCAAAAAGAAGTCTAAGTTTGCCATTGATTACAGAAGTAATCGCCAACGCAATGAGAATAACGCCACCGCCAATTTCCGTAGCGCAATATTTTTGGGAGATTTGAAGACCTGCCAGCAGGCCGGAACTCAGTGTCATGCCAACCAGTGTGCTGATTGCAAGAGACACAATCAGTGCATATCCAGGCACGGAGGGAGACTGTGCGCTTTTGCGTTGGCGCCATGAAAGCCATCCCACCAGGAGGAATAATACATAAGAGATATTTTTCAGCAAATTATCGACTTTGCTTACATTAGACACATCCCCCCAGAAAATATTCATTAAGCTATCGCGCAGGAACTTAAAGGAAGGCCATTGGCGATGACTAAGGAAGCGATCGCTCTTGTCCTGAAAGAGGGGGATGATGGAATAGCAGATGGCGGAGATAATAATTATACTAAGTATGGAAAAAATATAAGAGCGATTCCATCTGCGTTGGGCAATCATCCATACTAGCATCACTATGCATTGCCCGGCGAAGGTAAATGGATAGGTGGCATGGACAAGCATGCCGAAGAGCGACCAGAGCGTAAAAGCAGTCCACCAGCGGCGGCTATTCGTTTGCAGCGATGTAACAAGCGCATGAGTGGAGCCTAACGCAGCCAGCATCGCAAAGGCATAAGGACGCGCTTCCTGCGAGGCCCAGATTGCCCGGCCATGAAAGGCGAAAAATAGCGCGGCCCAAAGCGCGCATTGCACTCCCCAAAGACGCCGGGCTAAAAGAAAGAGCATGAATAAGGACAATGTCCCGGCGATCACGGATGGAAAACGCAATACCGATTCCGATTCGTCAGCCAGGCGCACGGCGGCATGGACCAGCAGAAAGTAAGTTGGGAAATGGCCGTTATGCAGGCGCTCGCGCGCGAGTTCAGGCACGGAGAGACGGGCGGCCTTTAACGTCTTGAATTCATCCGTCCAGAATCCGCGATAGTCCAAATGATAAATGCGCAGGGCAAAGGCAAGCAGGAGTAAAATACCTAGCAGTAATTCTGGACGGCAATAGAATTTGCGGGTTTGAGGTAAAGGCAAAGTGTTAGTGTTAGTTTTTATTTGTGTGGATTGCACAAGATTTGTCCTTAAAACTTTCAATCTCAATGACAGGGGGTTTTAGCCCACCAAATATAGTTATATGTAAATTTCTTATTAATGGTGGGTCAAGACCCACCCTACGGCAGTGTTTCTCTTTTTAATCCTGATTTTCTTTTATACCAAGAATCAGATTCAAGAGTTGCCGCGTGGAGCGTTTGGCTTTGTCGGAGCCGGTCTCCAATGGCGGACCAACGCAACTTGGGCAGCCATTAGCGCAGTGGCAATCCTCATGCGAACGCACCGCCGCGCGGAAAATGCGCGTGTCCATATTATACACGCGCCGCGCTAGCCCGATGCCGCCCGGATAGCAATCATATAAATAAACCGCGGGGCATTCATCAAAAGGCGCACGCATCATCGCCACCACGCGAAAATCATTGCGATCACACATGACGAACAGCGGAACGAGATTGCTCAGCAGCGTTGCCAGCCCATTCAGGCCGCTTCCCAAATCGAGGTTCTGCGCCTCGAATTGCTCCTTCAACTCCCGGCGGAATGTCAGCCAGTACGCCTCCGTCTGCAATTCCTGTTCGGGCAGATGAATGTCGCCCCAACCGACGTTCTCGTGCGTCTCAAATTTGATCTTCTTGTATTTGGCGACAATCGTGCGAACGGTGACTTCGCCAAAGGACTTCGACAGCAGCGGCGAATCGGGCGTGATATCAAGTCGGTGCTCTTCATCCTGATTCAGTACATGAATATCGGTCTTGGCCTGCGCATCCGTGTAATAATCGGTATTGATTTCATACGCATAGGCGGTGCGTTTATCCCAATCCAACTTTTCGATGAAGTAAGGCTGCGTCTGGTGAAGATAGATCGCATCCTCATGGATCAGGAATGGCGCCGACTCGTAATCGACCTCGGCGAGAATCTTATTGCCGCGCTTGACATCGAGCACGACGAAGTTCTCGGCCGTGGCGCTGCGCAATGAAATCTCTTCGGCCGGATAGGCATCGGCCGACCAATAGAAGCGCTCGCCTTTGTGCCGCAGAATGTTGGCTTCAGCCAAATAAGTAAGCATGGGCAACACATCCGCCTTGCCGAAGCGCTCGGTCTCCTCAAAGGGCAACTCGAAGACGGAGCATTTCAGGTGCGAGGCAAGAATGGCCACATTGTCGGGATTGATCAACGCTGTCTCGGGATTTGCGCCAAAGAAATAATCCGGGTGGTTAATCATGAATTGATCGAGCGGACTGGACGAACCGACCAGGATCATGGCCGCGGGATCATTCTTGCGTCCAGCGCGTCCCCCTTGTTGCCACGTGCTGGAGATCGATCCGGGATAACCCGCGAGAATGGCGACCTTGAGTTGGCCAATGTCGATGCCCAGCTCGAGAGCATTGGTGGAGACCACACCCAGAATTTCGCCTGACTTTACGCCTTCCTCAATTTCGCGGCGTTCATTGGGCAGATAGCCGCCACGATAGCCGCGAATGCGCCGCGCATCCTTGCGCAGGCGTTTCATGGCTCGGCGCAGATAAGTTGCGAGAATCTCCACGCGCACACGCGAACGAGCGAATAGGATTGTCTGAATGTTGCGTTCGAGAAAGCGAATTGCCAGGCGGCGCGATTCCTGCACCACGCTGCGGCGAATGCCCAGTTCGGAATTTACGACGGGCGGATTGTAAAAAATGACCGCCTTTTCGCCGCGTGGGGCGCCGTTGTCATCGATGAGGGCAAAGTCATCCTCGACCAGTTTTTCCGCCAATTCCTTCGGGTTGGCAATCGTGGCCGAGGAGCAGATGAAAGTGGGGTTCACGTTATAGAACTGGCAGATGCGGCGCAGGCGGCGCAGAACGTTGGCCACATGGCTGCCAAAGACGCCGCGATATTGATGCACCTCATCAATGACGATATAGCGCAGATTTTCGAAGAGTTTAATCCACAGGGTATGGTGCGGCAGAATGCCAGCGTGGAGCATGTCGGGATTGGTCACAACGATGTTGCCAGCGGTGCGAATGGCGCGGCGAGCTGAAGCGGGCGTGTCGCCATCGAAAGTATAGACCTTGATATCGCGCCCGAGCGAATGCGTCAGGCCATAGAGCTCATTGCATTGGTCCTGCGACAGGGCTTTTGTCGGAAAAAGATACAACGCGCGCGATTCGGGTCGCTCGAGGATGGATTGCACAACTGGCAGGTTGTAGCACAAACTTTTTCCGGATGCCGTGGGTGTGACGACGACGACATTCTTCCCTTCCTGAACCGTCTGGAAAGATTGAGCCTGATGAGTGTAGAGGCGTTGAATGCCGCGCTCCTGCAGCGCCTTGACCAGTTCGGGAGCCAGCGCCGGCGGAAAATCCTGATAGCGGCCGGGTTCGGCGGGCATGATGTTCCATGCGGTGACATTGCGTGCCAGATTGGGATTATTCCGCAGCACAGCCAGCACATCGGCCAGTGCCGAATCTTTCACTTCCACTGTCATAATGGAGCCTTAAATTTCAAATCGGGAAATGCTAAGAGTAACATCAACTCTCTGAAGGATAATATGCCTGACAAAATCATAGTAGCGGCCTCGGTACTAAACTGCTCCTGATCTCACGATCCCTTTTTCAGATAGGCGCCTAAATACTTCTTCTGCTTCTCAATCAACGTATCGGCCAATTCCTCGATCTGATCCAGATCCAGCAGCGTGTGCGTGAGCGGATCCAGCATGAGCGCATAATAAACGTGCTTCCGGCTACGCTCCAAAATGGCGAGCACCGCCTGCTGGTGGGCCAGAATATTCGTCGTGCATAGCGCGGCCAGATGGCTGGGCAATGCGCCAAAATGCACCGGCTGCACGCCATTGCGATCCACATGGCACTTCACTTCCACCGCGCTGAATTCCGGCAGGTTCGTGATCAAGCCTGTATTCGGCACGGTTGCATAAATGGTGCACGGCTGATTCGTCTTGATAGCGCGAATGATTTGCGAGCAATACTCCACGCTGGGCTGGAACTCAGGCAATTGCCCCTTCTTCGCCTGCGCCAGCACTTTATCGAACTTCTCCTCACGCCGTGCCACGTTCGTTTTATACTGATCCACGGGAATGCGGTATTTGCGAATGTGTTCCTCATCGCGAAGGTAATACGGCACATATTCCGGGAAATGAACGCTCGACTCCGTGACCTGATAGCCGGTGCGGCGCAGCATATCCAACCGCGCCGCGCCTAATTGCGGGAAATACGGATCATCAATGGAGATGTCCTGGCTATAGATGTCGAACTTTGCCGCCTTCTGGCGGTATTCCGGATAGACATCGCGGCCTTGATGGGTCATTTCGGTGACCCATGCCATGTGATTGATCCCGCCGACCTTGAAGGCCATCTCCTCATACGGCAGGCCCAGAAACTCCGCCATGCGAATGGTCGTGCCCTGCACGCTATGGCATAATCCGATAAATGGAATGGGCGAAACCTGCGAGGCAAACAGCACCAGACTCGGCGGCGGATTGGTGTAGTTCAGCACCATCGCATTGGTATTGCTAAGTTCCTCCATGTCCTTCAGCATATCGAAAAGGAATGGCATGGTACGAAGACCGCGGAAAATCCCGCCCACGCCGCAAATGTCGCCAATCGTCTGCTTCAGCCCATATTTCTTCGGAATATCCATATCCTGATAGCAAGCTTCCATCTGACCGATTTTGGCCAGCAGCACAACGAAATCGGCGCCAGTTAGTGCGGTCTGCCGATTGGTGGTATAGGATGTGGGATTATCAAACCCGTGGCTCTTCAGATAAGCTTGCACGACGGTCTTCACGTTCCCCAGGCGCTCGCGATCAATGTCCATGAAGACAAATTCCGTATCGCGCAATTCCTCGTACCCAAGCGTATCGACGACCAATTGCAAGGTGAAGGCGTAGCTGCCCGCGCCGATGAAAACCATTCGTGCCATGTCACAACTCCTGTTTGAATCAATGCCACTGACTGTTGTTGAGGATATCGCGGTTGAACTCAAGGTTTTTTGAACAAGTTGCCAGCAGCCTCAGTCTTTCTTTGCTTCCCCTGCGGATCATTATAGGCAATGATTGAACCTCTTGCGACACCTTTTGGAAAGTGAAAGAGGTTCAATCATTGCCTATAATGATCCGCA